>Ga0187878_1002893_pt1 | contig 14730 bp, 9 predicted proteins | sample June2016WEW_17_1_FD_132979 | JGI IMG/M metagenome (GOLD analysis project Ga0187878, IMG submission 132979) | Peatland microbial communities from SPRUCE experiment site at the Marcell Experimental Forest, Minnesota, USA - June2016WEW_17_150 | ecosystem: Environmental > Terrestrial > Soil >...
CGTCTTTGCCTGCATCCTGGAGGCTGCAAGAAACACCGCCTTTTGGTAGTGCCTTCATAAAATCCGTGAAATCCGTGGCAGCTTTTTGCTTTTAAAGGACATCTCGATGACCACAGGGCTAAACAGGTACCATCACTTATTACCCGATTGATTTCCGCCGGTTGCTTGAGTTCCCCGATCGCCTGGGGCGAGCTTCGCTTTGCGTGCGGCGATCGCCTGCTCGATGCTCTCATCGAGATTTGCTTCGACTCCCAGTTGATCGAGCTGGTGCAGGATCTCGGCTGCCTCAGCCATGAAGCCTGCTCTCAGCCTGTTAAAGTCGGAGTCGCCGAGGCGACCCATTTGGTATTCGAACTCCAGATCCTTGAGATTACTGTACACAACCGCCTTCCGGTTCAGCAGCCGGTCCAACTCCGTTTCCACCAGCAGTTCAACCTCGAGGTTCCCCCGGGGCGCCGAGAACAGAGGCATCACGACATAAATGGCAGCCAACGCCGTCAAAATTGTTCCTGCCAGGAATATCATCAACTCTCCTCTTCAAAATCTTTGAGCTCCTGCTCAATCCTGGGGTCGAGCTGGACGGGACTCTGCTTCTCGGCCGGGGCGGGGTGCACCATGCGGACGACGATCCATCCTACCACAACAATTCCGAGGCAGAAGATCAGGAACGGCATCACCCAAGCGGTAATGTCGAAGCCCTTCATCGTGGGCGCCGAAAGCACCTGCTTGCCATAGCGGGCGACGAAGCTGTCCACGATGGCCTCCACGCTCTCACCTTTCTTCAGGCGGTCGCTAATCTCCGCGCGCATCGGTGTCGCAGAGCCACAGTTCTGCATGGCGCAAACGCTGAGTTGCTCATTGCAGCCGCACCGGCAGACGAGCCGATCGCAGGCTTCTTTGTAATCCTTACTGATGTCTCGCTGCGCCTGCGCTCCCGCCCCAAGGGGTAGAGTGAGGAAACAAAACAGAACCAACACGGACGCTGCCCGCACGCGAAGGTCCGCGTAACCGCTCGGGCTGCTCTTCCTTATTCCTACCTGGTGCCTGACGGCCGCGGTTCTGCGGCTGATCTCAGTTCTGTTCGGAGCCGCGCGCGCCAGCAAGCGGGCGGCTGCCCTGATTGCAACTTTTTGCATTGCCGTAGCCTCTCGCTCTCGCGCTATTTCAGCTTCAGGGTCTCTTCGAGGACCTGACTCCGGCCCAAGGAGAGCCGCGGAGTGATAAACGCGCCTTTACGGTCGGGAAGCAGCGTCACCATGGTGCCGAAAACCATGACGGCCCACCCAAACCAGACCCAAAAGACGAGCGGATTGACGAACGCTTTGATCTCATACCCGTGGCCGTCGTTGGCGATACCGTTGAACACGACATACAGATCCTCTTTGGGAGTGCTGCGGAGCGACACCTCGGTCGTGCTCTGCTGATCGCCGAGCTTGTAGAGACGCTTCTCAGGCTTCATGGTGCGGAGGAACTTGCCGTTCTTGTATGCATCCAACACCGGCACGCCGTAAACGTAGTTCGGAGTCTCGCCCTCTTTGTAGTCGGCGAGCTTTAACGTATAGTCTCCGATTTTCAACTCATCACCAAGGGCCATGGTCTGGCTGGTCTCCCGGTTGTAGGCGTTGCCGCTAAGCCCGATGAAGACCAGCACGACACCAAAGTGAACGATGTACCCGCCATAGCGCCGCTTGTTCATCAACGTGAGTCTGGTGAGGGCTACGACAAAATTCTCGCCCTTCATTTTGGCGCGAATGCTCGTGGCTTTAAAGAACTCCTCGACGATGGTCACCGCCACAAATGTGCACAGGGTAATGCAGATCACCGTATAGATGTTGCGCATGCCCGCCGCCAGCAGCGCCAGACAGGACACGACCGACAGGATTCCGGGCCAGAAGAAAGCCTTTCTCAAGCTCTCGATCGATGTCTTGCGCCAGGCGAATAGCGGTCCCACGCCTGTCAAGAACAGCAGGAACAGCCCGATTGGTATGTTCACGCGGTTGAAGAACGGAGGTCCGACCGTAATCTTGGTGCCCCGCAGCCACTCTGAGAGGACCGGGAACATGGTCCCCCACAAGACGGCGAAACAGGCCACTACCAGCATCAGGTTGTTAAACAGGAATGCACTCTCACGTGAAAGAACGGAATCCAAGGGCCGCTCGCTTTTAAGATAGGGAAGACGATCGATGATCAGATAGAGACTGGCAGCGGCCACGAAGCCCATGTAAATGAGGAAGTACTTCCCGAGAGATGAGTCCGCAAAAGCATGGACTGAATTGACAACGCCGCTACGGGTGATGAAGGTTCCAAAGATCCCCAGGAGATAGCACAATACAACCAGAATCATGTTCCAGACCTTCAACATCCCTTTGCGCTCTTGGATGATGACCGAGTGCAGAAAAGCCGTCGCGATCAGCCATGGCATGAGGGAGGAGTTTTCGACAGCATCCCATCCCCAATACCCGCCCCAGCCCAGCACCACATAGGCCCATTTGGCTCCCAGAACCAAGCCTACACCCAGCAAGAGCCAGGGAACCAGGGTCCAGCGACGCGTCGTGCGGATCCAGGCGTCCCCAAGCTGGCGTGTGATTAGTGCCGATGTCGCAAATGCGAACGGCACCACAAAGCCGATAAATCCCAGGTAAAGGATGGGCGGGTGAATCACCATCGCCCAATATTGCAGCAGGGGATTAAGCCCCCGGCCGTCGGCAGGAATGTACTTCATCATGCTGCCATCGGCGTTGACCTGCATGAGTTGGTTGAAGGGGTTGGACAAAAACAGATTCAAAGACAGAAAGAAAGCCAGGTTCAGCATCAGCACAGCGACCACATACGGCATCATGTCGCGATAACGGAACCGGTTCTGGTAAATGACCACGCCACTGAAGATCGAGGTGACAAACACCCACAGCAGCATCGAGCCGTCATGCGCGCCCCAGAGCGCCGCGATCTTGTAAAAGATCGGCAGATCTCTGTTGCTGGCGCTGGCGACATGGGATACGGAGAAATCGCTGGTGATCAGGAGATAAAGCATGCTCGCGGTGGCGAGCGCAATGCTGACGCATGCAGCCATCGCCGCGTGCTCGGCGCTGCGCACGATGCGATGCTGCTCGCGCACCGCGCCCAGAAGCGAGGCGATCAACCCGTAAACCGCCAGAACCAGGGCAAGCAACAAACAGAAGTTGCCAAACTCACTCATCCAAAACCTTGTTCCAAGATTACAATTCGGGGACAGTCACCAAAATTCCCGAATTCAGTAACCAGCGCCGAATTAGGGGATTTTGGTGACTGTCCCCGAAATTATTTGCTCTTCTTCTCGTACTCCGCTTCGTATTTGGAAGCGCACTTGGCTTCAATGTGGCGAGCCTGAAAAATACCGTCCTGGCCGACGTTTCCCTCGACTACAGCCTTTGACCCATCTTTGAAGGTATCGGGAATCACATCTTTGCCGACATACTTGACCCGAAGCGTCTTGGCGCGGCTGCTAATCTGAAATTCCATCGGCGTTCTGCTTCGATCAATCGAGCCGTCGACCACATCACCGGCGACCTTGACCGTCTTTCCGTGAAGATCGCCCTGCATGGCGCTGAACTCCTCCACGGTTATATAATAGGCTTTGCTCTCTTCGTAGCCAATAAAGCCCAGCCAGATCAGTGCTCCCACGATTACCAATCCGCCCAGTACAAACTTCAGTCTCGGGCCACTCATTTACAACCTCCCTGCCAGATAGAGCGTGACTTCAGAATGCCACTTTGCGAGCAGTCAAGTCAAAAGTATATCATTTTACGCAATTATAGGAAGTTCCTGGAATTACATTTCAACAACCCGGAGTCCGGTGGCAAAAAGCTGCAATGAGACATTCCTTCCTTGCCGAACCCCCTACCAGCCTGCCCCCCGAGGATGCTGGCGCGTGCGCGCAGCGACCGGTACATTTTGAGTGCCGTCGCATCGGCATCTATTTTGGCGGCACAATTTCTCGTCTGCTCACCATTTCCGGGCTGCCGATCTTCCACTTTCTCCGAAATGCGCAATTGCAGTGACCCATTGCATGGAAATTGTGATATAGGTATTTTGCTACCGAAATTCTGTAATCTACCGCTAGCGGGCGGCCGATTTGCTATAGGTGCCGATGTAGATCTATGCCTTCGTGCTCCCATGGGGGAAGATGATGGACTTCGGAGAAAGTCCCAAGAAACCGCCGGCCGAAGAATTGGATTCGCTTCGGAAGCAGGTAGCTCAGCTCGAGGAGATGACGGTCGGGTCTGCCTCGGCAACGACAGCGCGCCAGCAGGCATCCGAGGTCACAAAGCGTGCCGTCGAGCGGATCAAAGCAGAGATGGTGGCTCAGTACGGTTTTGTCCCGCCCTTCTTTGCCCCCGTATTGGATGTACCGGAGATACTTGCCTCTCTCTGGCAGCAGATGCGCTCCTCTTATCTGAAAAATCCCATTCCAGAGCTGACGAAGGAGAAGCTCTTTGCCCGGCTTTCCCGATCCTGCCCGGTTTCCTACGCCGTGCTCTCGCATAGCTGTAATCTGAAGCGCCTGGGAATGCACGCGAGCGAGATTCTGGGCTGGCTCGAGCAACCCGCCGCAACAGCCGAAGAGAACCTCGGACCCTACTTTTCGCGATTCGCTTGCGCCGAGCGTCCCATGCCTGTCTGGCCCGAGCCCGGCTCGCCGCTCGAAGAGGCGCTGCTCCACTGCTCGATCTACATCTTCCTTAATGCCGGCAGAAGCACGCGGTGCCGGGAGGAGCTGTTGGGGTTCCTCGGTCCCGGCAATTATGCGCAGTGGACCGTGTTTCTCATGTACGTGCGGATGCACCATTTCTGGCTGGAAGCTCACGAGGAGCCCGCGCAGGAAAAAGATGAAATCATACGAACCCATCTGCAGGCCTTGCTGGATGAAGAGCCACGCCTGGTCCCATTTTTAGAGAGCTACTATGAGGAGCCTCCGCCGGCGCTGACGGGTTCCACGGCTGGTTTGGCCCCGAGCGAGGTCGAATCGCTACTGCCGTCCATCCTCGAGCAGGGGCCTTTTGGCATAGCCATTCTCGACCCGGACTATAGGATCATGAAAGCCAACAAGGCGATGTGCCGGATGTTGGACTACGAGGAGCATGACCTGGAAGCACTCAGCCTCCCCGCCATTATCCACCCGCAGGATGTCGGCGCTTGCATCCACCTCATCGATCAGGTTCTGAGCGGCGCCCGTGCTCGCGCCCGCGTGAAGCAACGTTTTTTAAAACGGACGAGGGAGCCCGTCTGGGTCGAGCTTACTGCGTCCGCCGTTCGTCAGGAGGACGGCAGTCCGCTGTACAGCATGGCCTTCGTCGAGGACATCAGCGAGCAGAAGCAGTCGGAGGAGAAGCTGCTCGGGGAAAAGCAAATCTCTGAAAAGGTTTTGCTCAACAGCCCGGACGGCATCTACGCATTCGATCGTGATCTCGTCTGCACGCTCTGGAATCCGGCCATGGAGCGGATCATCGGCATCAAGAAAGAGGATGCCGTCGGGCGCATTGTTTTTGAGGTGCTGAGTTTCCTCACAGAGACCGGCGATGACAAAAACCTGCTGGAAACTCTCCGAGGGGATTCGGTGGCGGCTCTGAACCGCCCCTTCAGCGTCGCGGGGACGGGCGAGGAGGGCTTCTGCGACACTTACTACAGCCCGCTGTTCAACGCGGAAGGAATCGTCAGCGGAGGGATTGCCTTTGTGCGCGACGTCACGCAGCATAGGAGAGCCGAGCAGGGCCTGCGTGCGACCGAGGAGCGCTATCTGGAGCTTTTCGAGAACGCGAACGATATCGTCTACACGCATGATCTCGAAGGCCGCTTCACATCAATCAACAAGGCCGCGGAGCGCATCCTAGGATATACCCACGCCGAGGCACTTCGGATGAAAGCGAGCCAGCTAGTGGCTCCGGAGCACCTCGAGATCGCCTGCAAAATGATCGAACGCCAGGTCGCTGGAGAAAGTCCGACGCCCTACGAGATCGAGGTCAACTGCAAGGACGGCCGGTGCGTGGCGCTTGAGATCAACACCCACATCATCTCGCGGGAAGGTAAGCCGGTCGGAGTGCAGGGGATCGCGCGAGACGTCACCGAGAGAAAGAAAACGGAGGAGGCACGCCATCAGGCCAAGCAAAATCTCGAGGCCTGGGTACACGAGCTCGAACAGCGCACTCGCGAAATGACCCTGCTCAGCGAGATGGGCGACATGCTGCGCGCCTGCCTCACTACCGAAGAGGCATATACCGTCATCGTCCGGGTAGCACAGCAGATCTTCCCCGCCCAGGTGGGAGCGCTATACGTCATTTCGGCTGCGCGCAATCTCGTCGAGGCCGTGGCCGTGTGGGGTGACTCGTCCCTCGTCGAACGCGTCTTCTCACCCGATGAATGCTGGGCTCTGCGCCGCGGCCGGGTTCACTGGGTGGAGGATGCCAGCGTCGGCCTGCTGTGCAAGCACATTCACCAACCGCCCCCCGAAGGCTACCTGTGTGTCCCCATGATGGCTCAGAGCGAGGCCCTCGGCATCCTGCTCCTCACCCAGCCCCCTAACACGCGCCTCACCGAGGCGAAACAGCGCCTGGCCCTGGCCATGGCCGAGCACATCGGGATGGCTCTTTCCAACCTCAAGCTGCACGAGACCCTGCGCAGCCAGTCGATCCGCGATCCACTTACCGGGCTCTTCAACCGGCGTTTCATGGAGGAGTCGCTCGAACTCGAACTGCGGCGGGCAGCGCGCAATCGGCGGCCCCTCGGCGTGATCATGCTTGAAGTCGACAACTTCGAGGCGACCAGCCGATCGTTCAGAGAAAACGCCGAGAACACCATCCTGACCGAGATCGGGGGCCTTCTCCAGACCATCATCCGCAAGGAAGATATCGCATGCCGCTTCGGCGCCGAAAAATTCACGATCATCCTGCCTCAGGGCAACATGGAGGTTGCCGTGCAGAGAGCCGAAAATCTGCATGAGATGATCAGGAATCTGGATATTCGGCACCGGGGCGCCCACCTTGGTCACGTCACCGTTTCCGCGGACATCGCCGGATTCCCCGACCATGGTCGAACCGTCGAGGCGCTCATCCGCGCGGCTGATGCCGCACTCCAGCGAGCCAAACAGGAAGGCGGCGACCGCGTGATCACCGCCCAATAAACCCGTCATGTGATTCGTACTACTTACCCGCAAATCCTTTCCTTCTTGGAAAAGACTTTTAACCGCCAAGTCTCCAAGACACCAAGACGCCAAAATTCCTGGGTATTTTTTGGCGTCTTGGCGTCATGGGGTCTTGGCGGTTGATTTGGTTGTGGCATCGCCGCTCCAGGTTATTCGTGGCTGCTTTTTTCTTGTAGTGTCTGAATCACAGAAGCCAGCATGGAGATTCTTTGATTTTCCGGCTTCTTTTTTGTTAGCTTACTGGAGGCATGGCAAAGAATCACCCAAAACCTGGATCACGAGGACCGGAGCCGCCACGTCCGGCGCAAAACCGGCGGCTTGACTTCACCATTGGCATCTTGCTGTTCCTGGCAACACTTGCCGTGTACAGCCAGGTGCGCAGCTATGCATTTATCGGCCTTGATGATCCGGAATACGTCACGGAGAACCCCCACGTACGGGCGGGACTGACCGCAGACGGATTCGTTTGGGCGTTTACTACCAATCGTGACGGCAACTGGTTCCCGCTGACGTGGCTTTCGCATATGTTGGATTGGCAGTTGTTCGGCCCACAAAGCGGGCTCCACCATATATCCAGCGTACTGCTTCACGCGCTCAGCACATTGCTCTTATTCACGCTCCTCAAGCGGATGACAGGGTCTCGCTGGCGCAGCGCTTTTGTCGCCTTTCTGTTCGCACTTCACCCCCTGCACGTGGAATCCGTGGCATGGGTCGCGGAGAGGAAGGATGTACTGTGCGCGTTTTTCTGGTTTCTTAGCCTGTGGGGTTATCTGCTTTATGTCGAGCGTCCGAGAGCCGCTCGGTATCTGCTCGTTCTGGTCCCGTTCTGCTTCGGCCTGATGGCAAAACCGATGATTGTAACTCTGCCGTTTGTTCTTTTGCTGCTCGATGCGTGGCCACTTCGCCGTTTGCAGATGGAGCGGCCGGCGGCGTCCGGCAAGTCGAAACAAAAAGGCGGGCCAGGCGATCGGGTGAAACCGCTCGCCGGTTTACTTTGGGAGAAGGCACCATTGTTCGCACTCTCGGCGTTTTCAGCCGCCGTGACCTATGTCGTCCAGCAAGGGGCTGGAGCCGTCACGTCGCGGGGCTGGATCCTAAGCGCACGTCTTGGGCACGCCCTCATCTCTTATGTAGCCTACCTTGCGCAAATGCTCTGGCCCACGAGGCTGGCCGTGTTTTATCCCCATCCGTGGAATTTGTCCGGATGGCAAGTCGCCACTGCCGGCCTGGCTGTTCTGGGCATTTCGATTCTCGTGTTGCGCCTGGTTCAAAGGAGCCCGTACCTGGCTGTCGGGTGGTTTTGGTATCTGGGCACCCTCGTCCCGGTCATTGGATTGGTTCAGGTCGGGATGCAGGCTCGGGCCGACCGATACACCTACATACCTTTGGTCGGGATCTTCCTCATGTTGGCGTGGGGTGTGCCGGACCTTTTCGGACAATGGCGGCAAGCGAAATCTCTACTCGCGGCGCTATCCACTGTAGCTTGCGCGGCCTGTTTGGCGTTTACCTGGGTTCAGATACAAAACTGGAGGAACAGCGAAACGCTTTTCGGACATGCAATTGAGGTTACGGCCGGGAATTACTTAGGGTACTACGGCTTGGGCAGCGCGCTGAGGGATCAGGGGAGGCTTGACGAAGCCGTCTCGTGTTATCGCGAGGCCATCAAGATCTTCCCTGGATACGCGGTTGCGTATGGAGGGCTTGGGGATGTGTATCTGAGGCAGAATCGGATTGAGGAGGCAATTGGGCCCCTCTCGGAGGCTATCCGGCTGAACCCGAACACACCCGAGGAGCATATCACCCTGGGCATCGCATTGGACAAGTCTGGCAACGGCAGCGAGGCGATTGCTCAAATGCTGGAGGCAATCAAATTACGCCCCGACTCCGCAAACGCCCACTACAACCTCGGGCGGGCGTACACCGATGCGGGACGAATTCCCGAGGCAATCGCCCAGTTCTATATCGCAATCCGGCTGCAGCCCGACAATGCCGAGGCTCATTACAATCTGGGCGTCACGCTGGCCAGCCAGGGGAACATGAATGATGCAGTTGCGGAGTTTGGGAAAGCAATTCAACTGAAGCCGAACTACGCCGGCGCACACATCAATCTCGGCAGCGCTCTGGCCAACCTTGGACGGATTGACGAAGCGATCGCGCAGTTTACGGAAGCGCTTCGCCTCATGCCCGACTCCGAAGAGGCGCGGCGCAACCTGGAATACGCTCGTTCTCTTAAGAAATGACAGGTTTCCTCACGAAAGCTCAAAGACTCCAAAAGACATTGTTTTCTTTGAGTCTTGGCGTCTTAGAGTCTTTGAGGTTAATGGAGCGTACCCTACCTGTCATGTGAACGATTGACTTACAGCGTCCGCATACATATGATACGGTTTTGCATTGGTATAGCCGGGGATAATCCCAGATATCCCCCAAGTCCTGCTTTGAGCTGTCTAGAGGCTCTCTAATCGCAGAGCCAAGGTCTCTCTTAATCGGTTTCAGTTTGTGATCATTTCGGGCAGGTCAGCGAACCGGATCATGACGAGGTGAAATTGGCGCTGCTCTTCAACAGAGACAAGCTCGAAGGTCCGATCCTGCCCAAGAGCAGAATCAGTCAGGAAATCGAGTCGCTGCGGCAGAGGATGGCCGAACTCGAAAGCCTGGAGCTCGAGCTCACCAGGGCGGAGCTGGCTCTTAACAGCGCTGCCATCGACAGCGCGCCGGCCTCGTCGGACGAGATTAAGAGCGAGATCAAGAAGCGGCTCGGGTACTTTCCGCTATTATTCGCGCCCGCCGTGGATTTCCCGGAGATGCTGCAGAACCTTTGGCAACAAAGCCTCGCGGGATATTACGACAATCCGATCCCCGAGCTGCTCAAGGAGAAGCTCTTTGTCCAGCTCGGGCGCTATTGTGCCGCCCCCTATTCCATCGTCACGCACAGTTGCAGCCTCCACAGCCTGGGTATCTCGGCCCCGGACGTACTTCGTCTCCTCCAGCAGCCAACCCCCTCGCCTGAGGACAATCTGGAACGAATCACGAGCGCTCTATCCGGAGCTCCCCGCCCGATGCCAGGTTGGCCCGACCCGGGTTCAGAGCTTGAAGAAGCTCTGGTGCTCGTCTGCATCCTCTTCTATCTCAAGCCGGCCGAGGCGGAACCGTACCATGCGGAACTCCGCAGACTGCTGGCGACCAAAAACTATGAGGATCTGATCAATTTCCTGGCATATGTGAAGGGGTTGCACCTGTGGCTGGAGGCCCATCCGGAAATCTCGTACCATTCCGACGCCCAGGTCAGGGCGCATATCCTCACGTTGCTCAGGGACGAGCCGCGGCTGGCCGCCGTTTTTCGGACCTATTACCAGCAATTCGGCCATGACCGCCGCAGGCTGGAGGCGGAGGAGGCCCTGCGCGCAAGCGAGGAGCGTTATCGGGAGCTATTCGAGAACGCCAACGACATGGTCTTCACGATGGACCTTGCGGGGAACCTCACTTCGCTCAACAAGGCTGCCGAGAGAATCACGGGGTACTCGCGTGCGGAGGCACTCAAGAGAAAGCTCACGCAGTTCGTGGCGCCTGACTGCCAGGAGGTCGCCCGCAAAATGATGGGGCGGCAGGAGAGCGCAGCTACCTACGAGCTGGAGATCGTCGCCAAGGAGGGGCGGAGGGTAGCGCTCGAAATCAGCACTCACATTATCTCTCGCGACGGCAAACCAGTCGGGTTGCAGGGCATCGCCAGGGACATCACGGAAAGAAAGAGAACCGAGGAGGCACTCCAGCAGGCCAAGCAAAATCTCGAGGCTTGGGTGCATGAACTCGAGCAGCGCACCCATGAGTTGACCTTGCTCAGCGAAATGGGCGACATGCTGCGCGCCTGCCTCACTACTGAAGAGGCGTATTCGGTCATCGTTCGGGTGGCGCAGCAGATCTTCCCGGTCCAGGCTGGAGCGCTGTATGTCATCACCGCATCGCGCAATCTCGTCGAGGCCGTGGCCGTGTGGGGTGACTCCTCCCTCGTCGAGCGCGTCTTTGCTCCCGACGAGTGCTGGGCCCTGCGCCGCGGCCGGATCCACTGGGTGGAGGACGCGAGCGTGGGTCTGCTGTGCAAGCACCTGCCCCACCCGGCGCCCGAGGGTTATCTGTGCGTGCCCATGATGGCGCAAAGCGAGGCGCTTGGGGTCCTTTACCTCACGCAGCCGGCCAATGCCCGACTTACCGAAGCAAAACAGCGCTTGGCCGTTGCCATGGCTGAGCACATCGCGATGGCCCTTTCCAACCTCAGGCTGCATGAGACCTTGCGCAGCCAGTCGATCCGCGATCCGCTCACTGGCCTCTTCAACCGGCGCTTTATGGAGGAGTCGCTCGCGCTCGAGCTGCGGCGGGCCGTGCGCAATCAGCGTCCTCTCGGCGTGATCATGCTCGACCTCGATCGATTCAAACACTTCAACGACACGTACGGCCACGAGGCCGGCGACACCCTGCTGCGCGAGTTGGGCACGTTGCTGCAAACCAACATTCGCGGCGAGGACATCGCCTGCCGTTATGGTGGTGAGGAGTTTACCCTGATCATGCCGGAAGGGAGCGCCGAGGTGACTCACCAACGGGCCGAGGCGTTGCGCGAAGTCATCAAGCGCATGGACGTCCTGTACCGGGGCCACCCACTAGGGGGCATTACCGCATCACTTGGAGTCGCCATCTTTCCCGAGCACGGACGAACGGCAGAGGCGCTCCTGCAGGCGGCCGACGCTGCGCTCTATCAAAGCAAAGGCGCCGGCGGCGACCACACCACCGCCGCGAAATAGCTCGTCCCTCCTCCCGAGGCAGCATAGCCTCAACCACAATCAACCATCAAGACGCCAAGAAATCGGCGATTCGAGATTCGAAATTCGAGATAGGAGATTTTAGAATTTCGAATCTCAAATTTCGAATCTCGAATTTAAGTAAAGATAAATACTATTGGTGTCTTGAAGTCTTGGCGGTGAAAGTCCTTGCCAGATTGTCCTTGATCGTCTTGCGATAGTTGTCGGGCATCTCGAGGTAGCGCACCCTGCTCGCGGAACTCAGGGTGACCGCGCCTGTGGCAGAATTATACTGGTACGGCACGCCGGAAGGATCTAAAGGAACGTGATCGAGGAAGCCTGCTCGCACCAGATCTTCGAGCCTTGCGGGCGCGGCACCGTGCGTGGCCGCGTACTTATCCAGGAAAAACTCGAGCGTCGAAATGTCTTCGTCCACCTGGATGCTGGCCAGATGGTTCCGGGCATTATCTCTCACGTCGGCGCGCGCGGAACCTTCCAGCTGCCTGCGCCACAAATATCTGGCAGTCTCCACATCTCCGCCTTGCGAAAGACCGTGGGCCGCGAGTCCCTCCATCCATGGCGGCGCTCCTTCAACGCGGCTGGCTTCGAGCCACGCCTGGCCCGCTCGCCTATAATCCTTCAAGTACAAATAATAGACGAAGCCTTGGTCGAATCGGAGGGGCCATTCCAGGGGTCGCAGTGAGACTCCCTTGTACAGCAACCGGAGGGCTTCCAGGGGCTCACCCGCTCCTAAGGGCTCCGGTTCCGCAAGGAAGATGCTCCCCGCCCGATAAACGTCCAGCATCCTTGGATCCAGCGTTGTGACGATATCGAGCAGTGCAGGCAGGTTTTTGTAGCGCACCTGCCTTCGTGCCGCCTCATCACGCCGGCCATAGTACTGAATGGCCCTCATCCAATAAACGTCCGCGATCAGTCCATCATAGCCCAGGGCCAGAGCTTTCACCGCCCGCGGCGAGGAGAAATACAGGACGTCCGGATCGACTAACGAGCGATTCTGGCGAGCATCGATTTGATCCTGCGCCGTCCGGATCAGCCACGCCGCGGCCAGGCACGCCGCGACCAATAACCATCCGTGCCAAGGCCGAGAGAAGGGTCTCATGCTCATTTGAAATCCCTGCGTGAAAAAACGGTTGCGGTGATGGCGAGCAGGATTGAGCAGTAAAGCACGGCGTACACCGTCGCCCAGCCGACGGCCGAGGCATGGATCGGCTCCTGGTAGGCCGCACTCTGGATAACATTGCGGCTGTCGACCATGTTGAAATTTGAGATATTGGGAAGAACGTAGTATAGGATCCCGGAAACGAATTCGGCGGCGGCTGACTTCGTGGTGCGCGCAAACTGAAGCAGGTCCGCGTTGAAGTGGCCGATGATCCAGAGAAACAAAGTGAACAGTGCCGACAGAGCAGGGGTCGAAAACGCCGAGAAAAGCAAAGCCACCGCTGTGGTCAACGCCAGCGAAAGGAAAATGAGGTAAACCGCCGGAATAAGGCGCAGGCAGCTCTGCAACGGGACATCGCCACGATATGCAAGCGTCAGGACGAGACCGGCGGCCATGATCACAAGGTTGACCACAAGGGTGAAAAGCAGACCCAGATACTTGCCCAGAATGAACTCCCACCGGTGAACGGGCTTGGCAAGAAGCGCATAAACCGTGCGTCGTTCCAGCTCTTTGTAGACCAGGCCGATGCCGATGAAGATGGCGATCAGGGTCCCGAAGATGGAGATGGATGACAGGCCAAGATCGACAATGACTTTGTCCTCATAGCCGAGCGTCAGCTGCCCCAGCACAAATGAGCTGAGAATCATGAGCAGCGCAAAGAGGATGAGGTTGTAAAGGATCTTATCTCGTATGGTCTCGCGAAAGGTATTGCCGGCAATCGCAAGCACTCGCATATCCCGCTCCAATTTTGCATTTCGGACTGCGGATTTCGGATTTGTTTCAGCTGAAACCCGCTCCCAACGCCCCGTCCTTCAAATCCGAAATCCGTTTTTTCATTAATTCCCAGTAACGTAATCCACCGCCAGTGGCGCTGAGGCACGAAAAATCTCTGCTGTTCCGACGTTATTTGGATTACTCTTCTGCAACGACTGCCAACGCCGAAACCGAAGCCCTGAAAGGGCGATACAGATATAGCCCAGGGCGTGAGCCCTGGGGGAAAGTCAGATTGTGTCGAGCCCTGAAGGGGCGAAGCAGCCTGCGTCGCCCTTACAGGGCTTGATTTTTCGCGGCCACAGTCCCAGGGCTCACGCCCTGGGCTGTCATTGCGCCGCCCCTTCGGGGCTGGATCATCCTTTGCCTCCATCTGCTAGGTATTCTGAAGCCGCCCGCCCTCCGGGTGGAGGATCACTACTCGTCATTGGGCCGCGCCGGTTACCTCATGAAAGAAGTGGTCCTCGAGCGAAGGCCGAATCGGATTCACGGAGACGAGTCCGGCCCCGTGCGCCAGCGCATAAGAGATGATGGATTCCACCTGCCGCGGGCTGCCGGCGCGGAGTTGGACGCGCTCTCCCATGGGGGTCATCTCGTCACACAGCGGCAGTAAACCGGCGGAAGTCTCCGGGCTGATGCCCGCGAGCACGACCTCGTGCGCTTCGATCCGGACCTTGAGGATGTCATGCAATGCGCCCACCTGCCGCAATCGCCCGCGGTTCAGGATCGCCACACGATCGCACAGCGCCTCGACATCGGGCAGGATGTGGGAGCTGAAGAAAACCGTGACGCCTTCTCTCTTCAGCCCTAGAATCGCC
>Ga0187878_1002895_pt1 | contig 14728 bp, 7 predicted proteins | sample June2016WEW_17_1_FD_132979 | JGI IMG/M metagenome (GOLD analysis project Ga0187878, IMG submission 132979) | Peatland microbial communities from SPRUCE experiment site at the Marcell Experimental Forest, Minnesota, USA - June2016WEW_17_150 | ecosystem: Environmental > Terrestrial > Soil >...
GAGGGTCCAATTCCAGTGCAGGCGAGGACGTAGTCGCCGGGGGGGAGTTTGATCTCATAGAGACCAGGAGCGCCGCCGTCGGTCTGGTCGTAGTCTGAGTATGAAAAGTAAGACTGGCCGCTCGAAAATGCGCTAAGTTGATCCGCGGAGATGATCTGCGTTTTGAAGCCAACGCTTGATCCGTCAAGGAAATATCGGACACCGCTCTGAACCGTGAACGGCTGCCACATTTTGCCTCCATTGGGGAATATTTTCGAGCCCTGGACGTAAATATCCGCATACGTACATCGATCTGAAGCAGGAAGACTGATAGTGTAATCAAGCTCAATGCTCCAGGAATTATCTGCCGCTACAGAATTTCGCGCCCCCACATAGTACGTCCCCGGTGCCAGGGTTAGGTAGACTGTTCCAATTTGTTTATCAAAAAGACCATAACCGGAAAACGAAGCGTTGTTTTTGAAATTGTTGACCTGATCGGATCGCATGATCGCTGCTTGCGCCGAGGTCTTTGAAGCAAATCGGAATACGAAGCTCGTGCTCGTGTTGATAGTGAACGACTGAACCCACGACGAACCAAGACCGCTGACCGAATAATCTGACGAAGAAATATAGATCGTCTCCGGAGCCGTGACCGTCGGCGGAGTGACCGTCGGGGACGCGCTTCCATTGTTGTTGCCTGCCCCATTGTTGGCGTCGATGAGACTGGCCGCTTTGTCGCAACTCTGCAGAGTCAGGGAGCCTGCAGTCAGAATTGCGGAATACACAACAGAGAGCAGGATCCGTTTGCTCGCTTGGTTCATACACACCTCGTATTGTGTTGTTGGGCGTATTGAAGCAATCACTAAAATCAAGACAGCAAAAAAAGCTCAGAAGGAGGGGATCCGAACTGATCATCGATGCCTATGCCAATCCCGGCACACGATGCATCAACACTGCTAGAAAAAAGGTTCGCCGAATGCCCCTAGAAGAAAGCACATGCCAAAGGTTATTACCTCTCCCTTGTCTGCATCCTGCAACGGAAAGACCGCAGTGCCTGCCGCCGGGTACTTATTCCCATATTCCATGTAGCCATACATCCCCCCGGGCCATATCAATGCGGCATGCCAGACGGTTGGGAGCTTTTGCGCCGGCGCGAGATAGTCGGGCTTGTCATCGAATTTCATTAGCTCGATGTACGCATGTTCATCTATCTTAAATGCAATCCCGTACCCCAGACGGTTCAATTTGTAGCTGCCACTACCGACGCCCTGCGCATCTATTCCGATGTTCGCATTGTCGCTGGTGGTCACACCGGACCGGGGACCCATAGAGATCTCACCAACTGCTCGAATAGCTTCAAACCCAAGAAATCCTTTTCCGCCGTAGTTTCCCGAGAACACCGAACCGCCGAAGTTCCCTCCGGTCGCTGCGCCGTATGCGAAATTTCCAAAAGCACCGATGCCAATATTTCTCCCGTAGTAAGGCCAGACCTCGAGCGTCAGCATTCCCCCGATGCCCAGAGCTCCACTCGGTGCGCTATACGAATTGATCCCTGACCCTGAATGACTCTCTATGACAGGGATGGACCCCATCCACAGACCACCCCCGAAAGCAACGTACCACGTGTCGCCGTTGAATGTGCCATGCGGTCCTTTCACTATTGCGCCACTCAAGTCCGAGAAATCCTTCACTGTATTATCAACTTGAGCCTGACCAGTCTTCTCCCGTTCGGCGGCTTCTTTCATCCGGCGCTCCATCTCCGCTCTCTTTTGCCTTTCCTGTTCACGGAGAAGTTCTTCCTGTTGCCGCTCTCGTTCTTCCGCTTGCCGCTTCGCCTCTTCCTCCTTACGCTTCTGCGCCGCAAGCTGCTCATCTCGTTTCTCCAGCTGTTTGATTTGATCCTGTCGTTCTTGAGCCAACCTTGCTTCTTCGTCCACGTTCTTTACACTCAGATTCATATTCCAGTGGGTGATTTTGACCCCCGGGTCGAACGGATAATCACAGAGATCGAGATCGCCTGCAAACACATTGCCGCTCGCGCTCGCTCCCGGCTTGAGATCAACACCAATCGCATCTACAGTTTTTACCATACCTGTTGATGCCGTATAGGTCTTGCTGAATTTGCAGTTCACATTGAACGAATTCGTGTTCGTTAGCTTCCAGCGGATGATATCCCAGCCCATCCCGTGCGTCTTGAAGGAATACATCTGCACGCCATACACTGTGCCTAAAAGTTGCCAGACGACAGGCTGAGATTCTTGTGCCGTTGCCTGGCTGGCCACGTTCGGTATGCCATTCATGATAAGAAAGGTGAAAACCCCGTAAAGAACATGCTTCATGTATGCCTCCAGCCGATCGTGTGTGTGCGAATGATGGACCGTTTGATATCGGATCCTCCGGGAGATCTCATGAGTTGCTGCAGAATACTTAATCGGCCGCGTCCTTTCAATCACGCAACCACGTGGTTTTGCGGCGCCTGTCTGCCGCAAATGATTTTCAGTAGCAACAGTTGGTTGCAGAGGAAAGAGTTTCCAGAAGAACATCTGGAAGGTATGGACATGTCGGGCCACCGCGCTCCTGAACTTATCGGGGCGCGAAATAGCCGCTCCCCGCCGGCGGGCGTGGCCGCGTGCCGGTAAGGCTAAACACCGTTTGTGACGTATTCGGATCGATGATGAAGACCATCATCGTGTAGCCGGATCTGTTCCTGGTAGCATCCATCGTTTTGAATTCTTCGACGGATGTAGTCATCCACTGCTTAGTCTCACTCAGCACTGTTGCAATCGATTTCTTTGACACGCGTTCACCCTGATAAGCGGCGAAAGGTGACCTTGCATTGGGGAGTTGACTCTGGGCATAATTCTTGATCGCATCCCAATGCTTGTTTCGGATTTCGTCAGGAGCAAAGACAAACGTCAGACCTTCATCAGGAAAACTCTCCGGTGCTGTAGCGACATACATCTCCGTTTCGCCTGCCGTGAAATGATTTGAATAGAAAACAACGTACGTTCCGACCTTCTTATCACTCTGCCCCACAGAAGAGATCTGGTTTGCCACAGGACCTCTGTCACTGGAAGCCACAGATTGTTCCACTTTAGGGACGGTCGGAATATCTTTGTCATTTCCCTTCTGTCCACTCTGGCTACCGGTATAATTCGGGTTCACCATTCGGCCTGCGTCGCTTGAAGCAGTGGATTGTTCTACCTTGGCCGTACTCTGAACGTCCTTTTCATTGTAGACAAATTGTATCTCACGATTCGTGTAGCCCAACGCGGCCTGGTCTGAGATCACGTGACGCCGTTCACTCATTGCATCTTCAGATGAAACATGATAGAAACTAGAAACGTCATAGAAGTTCATGAAATCGTCAGGCCGTTCTGACTTGATCCGATCATTCCACTGATTCTTCACGAGGCTCGCGCCGGTAACCCCATTCACCATATTCGCGTACTTTACGACCGGGCCATTCAGGGCCAACCGTTGATTATCCTTCGTTGTCCCAACAGCGCCGGTCGTGGCATAGTAGTACTCTTGCCGTGATCCTTGCGCGGCGCTCGCAACGACACGGGCAGGTCCTGAGCTCATTAAGAGAGTAGACGTGATCACGACGATCATCAAACCTGCGTCTTTGACGATGTTCATTGTGAGAATACCCCTTTTGAGTACTTTTGTTATGGCTTGTGCGCGCAGAAATGAAACGAGTGGCTTGTCGGAAATATACCGGGACACCTTCCCCTGCACAATCACGCAACCACGTGGTTTTGCGATCACATTTCACCGACGATTGTTGTCAGTGACAACTATTGTCAATAGCGTTGTGCGGAGACGCGACTTCACTTCGGTCGGACGCAACTTAGAGAGGAGCTATGGGAATCGGATGCGGGAGGGTTGACAGATTCAGAGCAAGTGCTCTTTCAATGACTTCGCGACAGCTGAAGTGCGGTTTTGGACGTGAAGCTTTTGGTAAATGTTGCGAAGATGTGAGTCGACGGTATGGTAGCTCAGGAAAAGCTTGTCGGCAATACGCTGCTTCGAAAAACCGTCGGTCAGCAACTGAAGAATTTCTTTTTCACGATCAGTAAGACCGTATTCGGGCTTTGGTGAGGAGGTCTTTGCGAAGGCGTCAAGGAACTTCCTCGCAATCAGGGGGCTCATCGGTGCCCCTCCTTTCAAAACCTCTTCGATCGCGACGATAACCCCGTCCGCCGTTGAAGCCTTCAAAAGATAGCCCGATGCACCATTACAGATAGCGTTGAAGACCTTGTTTTCATCGTCCTGGACGGTGAGAATGATGACATGGGTCGACGGTGAAAGGGCTTTGATCCGGCCTACACCTTCGAGTCCGGACATTCCCGGCAGGCCGATGTCCAGAAGAACCACGTCCGGAGGTGCTTCTCCCCGAAGCGACCGGAGAGCATCTTCGCAGTTGTTAAACGAGAAAGGACAATACATCCCCTCTGCCTGATTGATCAGATCGTCCAGGTCTCTCCTGAAGAGCTCGTTGTCCTCAACAATCCAGACAATTGCTTCAGGCGTCTGCGCCTTGTCTCTTGCATCGTTCATAACGCTTATTCGTCCGTTCAAGGAGAAAGTATCCATTTCACATTCAGGACGCCATCACGCAATCACGTGATTTTGGCCGTCAACGTGATATTCGTCCCTTTCCCCGGACAACTCTGAATCTTTAGCGTTCCCCCAAGGTCAGACGCTCTCTTTCTCAGGTTCTGAAGCCCTTCCCCTTTCTTCACAACCTGCTCGTCAAAACCCACCCCGTCATCGCTGACGGACAGAATGAATTGACTGTCCACTATCCAAACCTCGATTTCCACCTTTTTCGCGCCCGCATGTTTGACGATGTTATTGATGATCTCCTTGTAAATCAACAGGACGTTGCGCCGGACATCCGGTGTCAGACGTATGGGGATAGTCGTATCCGGGGTACGAAACTCGTAGTCCATATCTTTCATTATCCCCAGAGTGAAATCCTTCATCTTTAATAAGAGATCGTCCACATTGTCGTGCTCGGGATTGATGAACCAGACAATATCGCGCATCTTCGATGCGGTATGCAGCGCAGTTGTCCCGATGTCCGACAGTTTTTGCTTATCAGCCATGTCGAGTGAGGCGCTCTTGTTCATCATTTGACTCGTCATCACGATGCTACTTAGGTCGCTTCCAATCTCATCGTGAAGGTCACTCGCAATGCGGAGACGCATCTGAGCAAGACTGACTTCCTTCTGCCGTTGTCTGGCAACATTGAGAGCGAGAACACCGAAAGCAACAAGATGAGGTGTAATATCTTCAACAAAAATGCTCCGAGTCCCCCGTGTCCACCAATCATGTCCAAGGAACGTCCGAATCCCGAGGTTCACAAGAAGCAGCGTTACCCCATATCCTGCGACCGGATACAAAATCAGTTGGCGGTTGTTCAGTCTCAACGGCGGCAAATCCCTTCCAGCCCTTTGCAGACCGGGCAACGGAAGCGTCTCAAACATTCCGATGGCAACCAGAAATCCTACCAACAAAAGAAGCTTGAGTATCTCGAGATGAACATCGCGGCTGAGCACGAACCTGTTGAGCCATTTCACGCCCAGTCTCAGGGCAGCCTGGGGTCCCTCCAATTCCGTGACCTCGATCCGCGCGCCGGGCCTGACATTTATTCTCTTTGTAATACCGCTCGCCGGAAAGCTGACCTCAAGAGTGTAAATGCCCGACGTGTCCCCCAAACCGAAGTGCTGATCCTTAGAACTCGTGCTCACATAACCATAGCCATCACAGATTTCCCGAAATCCTACCAACGTATCATTATGGAACAGCGACAGCTTCGCCCCGACAGCATCACGATTGGTCTTGATCCCGACGACTTGAACAGTCAAGAAGTGCGGTCCTCGATTTGGGCTGTCGTTCAGGATGTTCTCAAGCTTGTACGTATCTCCCCCATACTGGCCCGCCACAATGTCGAGATCGCCATCATGAAGATCGTCAAAGGTTGCCAGACCCGTATTATAGCCCTGAGCTATCTGCTGAATCGGTGACTCGATCATTGACGTTGCATCTCTGAAATGCGGTATTCCCTGCTTGTCAATGCCGGTATTCAGCAGCAAGCGAACTCCGCCCAGAAACGAAACAAAGATGTCAAGCAATCCATCGTTATTGAAATCGCCAAATACAATGCCATATGTTGCCACTGGGAATACCAATCCCGACTCTCGAGAAACATCCCTGAAGTGTCCCTTCCCATCGTTCAAATATAGACGAAGCCCGTCGCCCCGGGTACCGACGAGCAGGTCGAGGGCGCCATCATTGTTGAAATCAGCAAAGAGTGATGAGTTGACGAGCTTTGGGAGGGGTTTGGCGAGTCCGCTCTCTTGTGTAGCATTCCTGAAAGTCCCGTCTCCGTTGTTGAGGTAAAGTGTATGACCGCTCACCGCATAACCAACATAGAGATCGAGCTTTCCATCCCCGTTGACATCACCAAAGACTGCTGTTGTTGTCCTCCCTGCGGATTTGAGACCAGCCTCCACTGTGCGTTCTCGAAAAGTCCCGTCCCCACGATTCACAAAAAGCTTGTTACTCCCAAAAAAACTCGTCATGAAGAGATCCAGATAGCCGTCATTGTTGACATCTCCGCCGACGATCACCTCGCAGCGGTCCATTTCCACATCAAGCCCGGATCCGCTCGTTACATCCCGAAAATAGCCCCACCCATCATTCTTGAACAGACTATTCGAACCGGCAAGATGTCCAACAACGATATCCTGGCTTCCATCCTCATCGAAATCACCAAGGAGCACACCAGTCTCAACAGTCTGCAGATTTTCTCCTGCGCCTGAACCTTTCCCCTGCAGGCCCCGCTCCTGAGCAACGTTCAGAGAAGTTCCAAACCGAGCAGGGTGGCTTTCACGCAGGTACAGCCGGTCATTCCCTTCTGCATTAATCAAGAATATGTCATCACATCCATTGTTGTCGAGGTCTCGCAATCCGATGCCATATGTGGTTCCCCTGCCCAGGTTATGGACCAGAAACGATATCGAGGGGGGAACATCTTTAACGTGCTGCACGGGATTACGGCGAAGTGCCTCTTTATCCATTATCAGAAATGAATTGACGGCAAAAAGGACATGGTTGGAGTCTATGGGGGTAATGATCATGCCTGTCATCCCAGCATGCAGTGGAAGCGCCGCCTCCTGCCTCCAGGGCTTCGTCCCCCAATTTTCGCATCGTTCGGTCGTGCGGAACACGACGCCGTCCGTCGTGACCAGCCATGCTTCGTTGCGGCTCACCGCCAGAACGTTCGCGATGTCACCTGCCGGGAGAACAGTTGATGAATCCACGATAAGTTTCTCGTAATCATCGACGTGCAGTCCATTATCCTTCTCCCCCCTTTCGAAGAAGATTATCCGATTTGATGTCAGAATCGCGCCAAACGTGGAATCGAATACGCTCACATTGTGACGATAAGGGATTTCCCCTTGCCACTTTCGGAGATGATGCAACGAGCGCAGTGACAGCAGGACATGCACGTCCGCCTTTCCATGGCGAAGAGTCGCATTAGCGACCCGTTCGAGCGACGACAATGTCAGGTTTCCATTTGACCTGCTATGCTGAATACCGAAGCTTGTGTAGTCAACGAAGTCAAGAAAGGGGTGTCGTTGAAATTCATACTCTATCCCCCTCGATGGGCCAGCATGGCGCATCGATAGTATGCCATATTCCATACCCGATAAGAGAAGCGCCACGCCGGGCTGGAAGAACCCAACGGCATTAGGTCCACTGTTCAAGTCTGTGGAAATGACCCGGAGATTCAACAGCGTCGGAATTCCATTCTTGAACACAACGCTGCAAACAAACGTGGTCGGCGTCGAGTAGGCAAGACGCTCCTTGATTGAGTCGAGGACCATTACAGCAAATTCACCGTCGGTGTCAAAGGAGATGATTTGTGCATTGTTCACCTGATGGATGACCCGGATGACTGATCCATCAAAATGAAAGATCGCAGAGGCCCCATACGAGAAAATGCTGTTCGGCGAAATTATCGACACAGCATTAACAGTGGCGTTGCCGGGAATCTTGTACTCTTTCCACGGTTGATCCGCCACGCGGTCCGATCGAGCATCAAATCTTTGCCCCCCCGCTCTGTTTGCCGGCAAATGTGAAGTTCCGTGGAAGGATTGTGCCACAATGATTGACGGGATGAACGCAAAAGCAATGAGGGCAAACAGGTCGTTGATCAGTGCGCTTCCGAATAGGATTTTGAATGGAGTTTTCATCGATTTGATTGCCCTCGCCAGAATTCGAGATTTGATCCTCGCTCTCGGGGAAGATGGCTACCCGGGAAGCTTGACGTATTGATGCATAGGAGGATTGTGAACACCTCCTCGCTCACGGCGCGAGCGGGAGAAGGTTCATTGAGTCAAGGATCATATGAAACCGCTTCGTACTTTTCAACACATGCAGGCAGTCTCGTTTTCGCATTCTACGGGCAGAGTGAAGGGACAATTGTAGGAGAGTATGACGACAAAGTCAACGTCCGGACAGTCAAATAGGACCATCAACTAGTACCGATACTGCAGCACCGCTCGGAACGTGTTTTGTGAGTAAACGGTCGATCCGAGTTTCTCGTACTCGACCAGTACTTGTGAAAACGTCGAAGGCTTCAGCGTGATCCGGCCGCGGACATTGTTCGAGAAGACACCTGCCTGCAGCGTGTACAAATACGCCCCCTCGACAGTCACCCATTCGGTCAGATCTTGCGCGGCATCAATCCCCAACGACGTCGTGGAAAGTTGTGATGGAGTCCAGTACGGAATTGAAGTGCGATAGATAACCCTCGAATCCTGATAGGCGTAATTTGCGAGGAGCATGATCAACGGTGCTTCCAAACGCAATTTGTACGTCGTAAACCCTGCAGCCGTCGTCTTGGTATTATTGTCAGAGAAGGAATTCACCTCCGCCGCCCCCGAAATACTGAGCCTGTCCGTTGTCTGGTAAAACATCTCCCCTGCCACCCTGTTCACATAGATTCTGGTTCTGATTGCCTGGACGCCCTCGGTCGTTTCGAAGCGTTGCAGTTTCAGAGAGGAGTTGATACGCGACGTCAGCACGTTATCGATTTGTAGCGACAAGGATAGCGGAGTCCAGGTGGAAGCATAGGAAGTAGCCAGCACTGAAGCTGAGAGTGAGAATCCCGGCTTCACGAAATACTCCCCGGTCATTCCAAGACCGTAGCCGATTTCTGTGAGCGCAAGTCTTCTGTCGAGGACACTCTGCCGAAGAGCATGAACGCCCAGGTTCCAGTTCCTTCCTTGAATCATTCCTGCAGCGAGGGGAACTTGTTCGCGCACCAGTTCATTCGAATCCTCGGTCCGCTCATAGCCTGATTTCAAAAGGAGTCCATGTTCACGACGAATATCCTCCAACCCAACCCGGGCGTCCTGGTTGTTCGGATCCATCGTGAGAATTTCTTTATAGCGTGAGTTGGCGGCGTACCACTCTCCATCACTTCGCTCAATGTCGGCCAGCAGTACGAGCGCTTCCTTGTTCCTGGGGTTCCGTCTCAACACTTCCAGAAACTCGGCTTTTCCTGCCGCGGGATTTTTTGTCCATACCTGAAGACGCCCCAGCATAAGGCGGGATGGAATGCTATCTGGTTCAGCCTGCACAATTTTCTGATAGATGGGGAGCGCTTCCTGCTGACGTTCCTTCTAGAGATAAAGTTCTCCCAGACGCTTCAGCGAGGCAATATCATTCGGATCATCACGGCTGATCCGCTCGTACTGAGGGATCGCTTTGTCGAGAGCATTGTTCTCCAAGTACATTCGTGCCAGGCTTTTCCGGGCTTCACGGTCCTCCCCATTCACGGCCACGATCGCTTCGTACTGTTCGAGCGCTTTGTTTCCAGCATTATTCCACAGGTAGAGTTGAGCAAGGTGTTTCCGGAGATCGGAGTTCGCGGAATCGTATGTCAGGAGTCTTTCGTACGTCCGGATCGCATCAGGTTGACGGTTTACCTCGAGGTACTTTTCAGCGAGAGCCCTCATTGTTGCTGTGTCGGATTTCTCGATCTGCAAAATCTCCTCATACTGCCGGATACCTTCGTCGTTCATAGAGTTCCAAAAACACAGATCCGCCAGCGTCCTATGTAGACCAATGTTCTTAGGCTCACGTTTCACGAGCTTCTGGTACAAAGGGATAGCGTCTTTCTGCCGGTTTGCCCAGACGTAATTCTGCGCCAGGGCTTTCATTGTTGAAATGTCCTTTGAATCAGCCCGCACGATTCTCTCATACAATGGGATCGCTTCTTTGTGCCTGTTCGTCCCTACATACCGCTGCGCAAGGTTCTTCAAGGCTGCAAGATCGTTCGGTGCGAGCCTGACGATGTTCTCGCTGGACTTGATGGCCTTCTCCGGAAGGTTGTTCCAATCATAGAGCTGTCCAAGCTTTCTCCATGTTCCCAGGTCGTTCGGAGCTTCTCGCAGAGATGTTTCAAGCAAGACAATCGCATCACGCTGTTTCCCTGCACTGATCAAGTCCTCCGCCCGTTGAATCAGCGTCTTCGGTTCAGACGGCACAGAAACTTCTCCGGCCAGGGCAGGGGGTGAGACGTCATTCCTTCCCGATCGGTCAATGGCGTACAGGTTCCCTTGCTCCGGTCCATTCATGGTTACACTGCCAACCGGATCTTTCAGAGTGAGCGTCATCATCGTCCCGTTCGATGCAAGGACGTAATACTTAGTGAAGACGAGATTCTCCGAGTGAAGAATTTCTCCCCCATCAATACTCTCAATCTTGTTTTCGTCCGGAAGATAGAACATGTAATACGCGGAGGCCAGGTTGCTGGTGAAGCGAACACTTTTTTCTTCGGAGGTCACAGTAGCGGAGGCAGACGAGTAGCTTTTGACCACTTCCCAGCTTTGCTTCAGCGATAAGCTACGAAGCCAGGGATAATGTTCCCTGACAAACTTCAGCCACTCCTGGAAACGATAGTACAGCCCGTCTTTCGTCGGTTCATTGTACCAGCCTGCGACATCCACATTTTGGTCTTCGCGGACGCTTTCCTGGTATCGTCCCGATGTGGGGATCACGTCGTCAGGGTGTACAAAATGATTCCAGACACCAACGGAATGAATCATGGAAATCGTCATCATTCTGTTGAAGTCATCCATCACGTATCCGCTCGTGGTCCGGGGAATGTCAGTCAGATGATCGTTCCATGGCTCGGGGCCAAACTCGCGCGCCTGGCCAAGCTCAAATCTACCCATGAACTGACCACCAACGGTCTGTAAACCGGGGAAGACGTCTGTGAGGGCGCTCAGTCCGACAGAATCAATGATGTTCATCGGTGGGATGTAACTGATCGGCTCCGGACCCAGGTTGTCCATCTCCCAACGCCTCTTCGCAGCCTGAAGAGCCAGGACCATGTTGTCTTTCGTTCCCCACCTGGAAAGGGTAAGCGGCTGATGGTTATGACCGTGGAAAGCTAGTTCAACTGTACGCGCAGCCTGACGCGCAATCCAGACCGAGGAATTCATCGGCTTGCCGGCAAGGAAGATTTGGCTCCGCGACCACTCACTGAAACCGTATGGCGGCTTCGTCATTTCACTGTAATTGAAGATAAGCCCGGCGGTGTAATGCAGATTGAATTGTTTTGCCAGCTTTGCCATGTCCGGGAACCAGCGGAGGGAATAGAACTCTGACGCTGTTTCGTTGAACTCCGATTTGATCGGCTCTACTTTTTCATTCGGGGATGGGAGAGGAAAATCGTCGAGACACACATTCGAAACATTCAACATCAGTGCCGAGGTCCAGGGTTGGACACAGCCGATCGAAGCAAGGATATACCCGCGATAGATTCTCGTCGTAAGGAGTGATGAATCCCAATAGAGCATTTTCCCTCGCCCATACCGGCGGAACCAGGCAGCAGGATAGTTGCCGACAAAGGTTGTGGCGAACACCGTGACCGAGCTATCCAGTTGGACATCGAATCGGGATATATCCGAGAGAAGCTTCTCATTAATAGTGAGATTGTTGATTCCCGGCAGGAATTCTCGCGTGAACACCAGCCCACGACTTCTTTCACCGATGACGGTGGGGGCTGTGCTATACCTTATACCGAAGAGATCTTCAAGATTCGCGTTCCAACCTCGAAACAACACCACCACCGCGCCGCCGTCGCGAACATAGCGGCTGAGATTCTCACACGCTCGTTCATTCAATTTCCACACGGTCTCTGTTGTGATGAGGACCGATGTGTACTCCTCAAGTGGTGGAAGGTCCCTTGATTGACCCAGATTGTAGGAATGATAAGGGATGCGTGCATACCGAAGTGAAATAAGCGTTTGCGCGTAGCAGTACATTCCGTACTCTTCCGACGTATCATACAACACCAACGCCGAAGTTTTGTATGGAGGGGTAGCGCCGGGACCGGTCAGGGATTGTGCGAGACAGGTGTTCCAGACAAGAAGAGCAGTGTGCAGGGAGAGGTACCAGATGCCAATGGATCGAGCTACGCGCATTGCGCAAGACCGTCTTCTGATCACGACTCAAAGCTTTTTATTGCTTCACCGATCGTCGAATGAAAAGAAAGGTGTTTGTCCGTCCGCGTCAGTTCGAAGATTTTCCGCACCTGTTCGCTTGATTGCGCGAACTTTATTGCCGCTTTCAGCCCGACAGCCATTTTGTGGGCATTGACCATGACGCCGAGGCATGAACTGTCGACAAACAACACATTTTTCATATCGACAACGATTTTCTTGTGCCCCTTTTCCAGCGTTTCCTTCAGCAAGGCTTTCAGTCGTGGCGCGAGCGCAACGTCCAGTTCTCCATTGAGAACGACGATTGCGACGTCTCCTTCCTGGTGTACAGTAAATTCCATCATATTCCTCAATTATTCAGCTTAAACGTGGCGATGTCACTCCAGATGCGTCGTTGACTGAGTTCAGCGTTTCTGGAGAACCTGTTTCAAAGCACCAATGACCTTAGGGTCGAACTGCGTTCCGCTGCGGGTCTCAAAATCCTCTTCCAGCGCCTGAGGCGTTCGGAGTTTTTCGTGAAGTTGCCCTGATTGAATTTCTTCATAATATTCCGCAACAGCAAGGATTCTTCCGAGCAGTGGAATCGCCTCCCCCTTCAACCCTTCCGGATATCCCCATCCGTCATGCCATTCGTGGTGCGTCCGGATGGCTTCTGTGACATCGGAAGAGATCGGCAATACCTCGACCAGGCTTGCTCCAATGGTAGGATGGTTGAAATCGGCACGGAATCCCGTTTTGATTTCAACAACACCGCACATGCCGACATCGTGGATTTGCGCCGCCAGCTCGAGATGGCCGAGGTCTTCTTTGCTCAGACCGAGGGCCTTCCCGATTTCCACTGCGGTTACAGCAACCCGTGTCGAGTGACCGGCACCGTACGTCGATCGCACGTCATAGGATTCACTCAACGCCCTGAGCGTTCCAAGATAGCTGTGAGTGAAATCTTCAAACAGCTTTGAATTCTGGAGGACGAGCTTTATCTGTTCACAGAAACTTCGGAGAATGGTCAGGCTTTGGTCTTCAAACGTCTTGCTCGATGTGAAGTTGATCAGCGCAAAAATTCCATGCAATTGTTTGTCCTCGACGAGGGGTACAGCGAGAATCGATCGGATGCCGAACTTTGCGATGAACTCGAGGTCCTGCAGGATGAGAACATCGTCTGCGTCCAACGACCATTCAAACAATCCCCCCTCCGAAGAGAGATTGACCTGGGAGAGGAATGCATCGGGGAGGTTTTTTGATGCGCGGATCGTGAGCGTGTTGTTCCCCGCAATAGCGACGAACCCGGCCTCCGTCTTGCTTGCGGTCAGGGCGAGATCCAACAGGAGCGCGACAAACCGGTCCACTTCAAGCGCTGATCCGAGGACCCGTTGCGTGACACGGGCGCGCGTGGCCGCGATGCGAAGGTCCTCATGGAGTTTTGTGATTTCGCGGATCTTCTGAACACTCGCGCCTATCGCGAGCGAGTACTCATTGAGCAAGCCGGCGATGGTCTTGTCGAGCGTATGGGCCAATTCTGGTCCCGCAAACACACATCCTATGAACGTTCCGTCCTGTCCGACAAGAGGCAGGTTTAAGAATGGGCCCGCCCACACGTCGACGAAGCAGAGGGACTTGAAATCAGAGTCCATACGGATTTGCGCTTCGGGGTTTTGGAGCAGTTCGATCAGGTCCGTATTCCCTCCCAACACCGACGCAGACTCCGGACGATCAAGTCGCAGATCCATGTGTTCGAGGTCAAGCGCATCATGGCCCGAAGAAACCAGGTACACATAGTACGCGGGACTGCCGAGTATCCCATCCAACAAATCGATAAGAAACCGGTACGACGCCTCAGTAGACTGTCGCTCAAACGGCAGCAATGCGACCTTGCGCCAAAAATCATTATCAGGACGTCCTGCTTTTAATTGCGTTTTTTTTGAGAACATTTTATCAAGCATACAAGTCCATATCGTGACGACTACTTATCTCCGATGAGCTCACGTACTGTGTTGGCCAACTCTTGTGGATTAAATGGTTTCTTCAGCACGTAATTGACTCCGGACGCGAGCAGTTCATCGACATCGCCCAAGAAATCGCGGGCGGTGAGAACGATAATGCCGATCTGATCGAACTCCTTGCGACTCCGGATATCACGACACAGTTCAAATCCGTCTTTGTGGGCCATCATCAGGTCCGTGACGACGACGTTTGGCCTCATGCTTTCGACTTTTGCC
>Ga0187878_1002896_pt1 | contig 14725 bp, 23 predicted proteins | sample June2016WEW_17_1_FD_132979 | JGI IMG/M metagenome (GOLD analysis project Ga0187878, IMG submission 132979) | Peatland microbial communities from SPRUCE experiment site at the Marcell Experimental Forest, Minnesota, USA - June2016WEW_17_150 | ecosystem: Environmental > Terrestrial > Soil >...
ATGGTTTCCCTCCCCGGGCCATGCGGCCGAATGCTCGAATGTCGGAGGTCCGTACCTTATGACTTATGCGCAAGAGAACGCTGATTTTCTCAAGAGGGAAGGAGAGGGAAGAATGAATGGCTGACAAGTCTTTATGAGTTTTTAACCTATATCCGCACCCATCCGATCCTTCCATTCCTTCGGGATTTTCGGGCCGTCGTTTGCCCAGTGGAGGCGGGGGCGTAACCGGGAAAAAACAGGACGAACGCGGGTGGCTCGTCCTGATCAAAATCTAAGGAGGTTTCAATGACGGAACAAAAGGCTACTACGGGCGGGACGAAGACGTCCCTGAGCAAAAGCAAAATGAGAGAAGTTCAGTGGCGTATCGACTTGGCACTGAATCGGGCACGACCTATGCTCGACGTACTGGTGCGAATAGAGTCAGCGATCATGGATGAATTCAAGGGCGAGGCCGACATCTTCCATCATCTGGGGTGGCTTTCCTACCGCAAGTTTGACGAAGCGGTACACGTTGCATATCTCAAGGCAGTAGATGAAGCCCGCGAGCGCTGGGCTAACGACACGACCGTGGAGGACGTGGAGGACGCCATGATCGCCGAAAACGAGAGCTTATTGGTGAAGAAGGCCTAAAAGACGACCGAGAGACCGGGCCGACGATACTGCGTCGGGACCATCCGCTCGACCAAGGAGACGGCCCGGTCTCTCATCAAACGTCACCAAGGGGCCGTCTGCCCAAGGGGCCTAAGAGCGAATGAAAATGCAGAGCCACTACGCATTACCCGGCGTGGGAACAAAGAACAAGGCCGAGGCCCTCTACCTTCTAAGAGGCCACGAGCCGAGGCACCGGAAGTTTGGAGGCCGAGACCCTAATGCGGGGCTCGCTGTCCGCGAGCACGTGGATGATCAAAACATCCATGAGGCCGTTATTGAGGCGGCAGTGAAGAATGGAAAAGGTGCGGCCTGGGCCTTACAGTGGCAAGAGTTGATGGGAAAGGTTGCAGAGCGATTCCCAAGTGAAGGCGGAAGGAACAAGGAGATGGAGGAACGCTTCGGTCTGCGAGGCTCCAAGGTCACAAACGCCGAGGTGGAGGCGTTCCTGGGACCGGCGCCGAGCAACGAAGACCTGCCCGAATGGCTCCGAGAAGCCATCCCGGTTGAGGATGGGGGCCTGGCACCGAAGGAACTGCAGTTTCCGATAATAAGCTATGTCAAGACGGCGCTTCAATTCATAAAACTCCCGCCGGCGTATGGCCTCGTTTATGGCCTTCTTCATCATCACGCGCTATCAAGGGACGCTGAGGGTCACCCGATAACCTGGGTCAGCGTGGAGCGGTTAGCCGAGGAGGCGGAATACTCTTACCAATGGGTCATGCGAACCCTTCGTGGCCTGGAGCGAGAGGGACTGATCAAGACCGAGCCGGCGCTGGGACGAACCAGCCTCTACACCCTGCTGGGACCGCCGCCAGATCGTATAGGACTGAAGTTCAGACCTGGCCAGAAAATATCCGAATATTATGTCGAGCCCTAACCCGTTTTGGACGGTTAGCAGTCGCAGGAACCGAGATTTCCGCAAACTGAAGGTGCCCATATGGAAAGCCGTTCAGGTTTTCCGACCTCTAAACACTCGACTTTAGACAATAATAATATACACAGTTTACTTTTGGCCTGAGGCCAGGCCACTTCACTTTTTCCAACGCCGAAACGAAGTCTTCCCGAAAGTGAAGCACTTTACGGGAGCCTGGCTTCATTTACGTCGTTCTCCTTCTGTGAAAGCAGAGGCGAAACGCCTTTTCCTGCTTTCAACTTCAGTCGAAAAAAAAAGAAAACTGATCAGAACAGGAAAGAGGGAGAGAACCTTTCTCGGTTCTCACTCGGTCCTCGCCTGCCGGCTCGGCCTCCTTCGGTCCTCGAAGGTTCTCTCCCTTCTGCTGGCTCCCTCCTATGCCTGATCAGGCAACGGGCCTCTAACGACCCTAGGGAACTATCGGGGACGCCGTAGGCCTTGCCTGTCCTGCGACTCCATACGGACGCCTGATACAGAGGACCCCCTGAGGCCGTCCTGGACAGGTGCGGGCTGTAGTCAGCAAAAGGGGGGTTGATGGGAACCATAAGGCGGGAGCTTTCTCCAGCCCGCGCAAGAAAGCCGCGACAATCATTAGTCTTCTGGAACAAGAAGTCAAGAAGAAGTTAGGTTAAAGGGTGGCCAGAAACGCCGATCGTCCCAGGCCCATACCAATCCCTAGCTCGGCCCGAAAACGGCCAGCAGAGGCGCGGGGAGGAGCGGTGGGTCGGAAGAAATCTTAGTCGGGCTTCTTGATACCCGGAACCACGTCACCGGCGGTGGTATTTCCCTGGACTCCTCCGAGGCGGAGGGTGTAGTTCAGGTTGATAGCATGCCCGTTCTTGTCCCAGTTGACCTTTACGTCTCCGCCTTCGGCCAGGCCTTGCAGATATGCGGCCAGGATGTCAATGGCGTGCTGTAAGGCCTTAGCGGACTTGAAGTAGAACACGACGGAGACAATAACGGCGACAACCGCGACCACGAGGGCCACGATGGAGACAATCGGTTCGCACATTGTGACCTCCTTTTGCTAACACTGATCGTAGCGCGGAAGTTCAGGGGCTGTCAACCGCCGAGAAAGAAATCCTGAGGCGAGCAGAGACGCGGGCTGTTGTCAGCAAAAGGGGGTGATGAGGGGGAACAAAAAGGCAGGAGCTTTCTCCAGCCCGCACAACGCGTCCTAGGCCCGTTCTGGGCCAAGAAAACCGTCTATTGTCAATCGTGACCGCCGGGGGTAGAATTCCCGTATCCAAAGACGGGAGGGGCCATGGCCCAGCAAAACGGATTTTCCAAGAATCTGCTTATCTGCGGGGACAACCTCTCCGCGCTAGATGATCTGGTCAAGAAGAACATCAAAGTGGACCTGATCTATCTCGATCCGCCGTTCTTTAGTAACAAGCACTACGAGGTCGTTTGGGGAGATGAGGCTGAGGTACGCAGTTTCAAGGACCGCTGGGCCGGAGGCATCAACGTCTACATCGAATGGATGAAAGAACGCGTCGTGAAAATGTATGACGTGCTCAAGGACACGGGGTCGTTCTATCTTCATTGTGACTGGCATGCGGGGCACTATTTGAAGGTCATGTTGGATGAGGTGTTCGGATATCACAATTTCAGGAATGAAATCGTATGGTGCTACAAGAGGTGGCCATCAAAACAAAATAATTTCCAGAGCATGCACGATGTCATTCTTAGGTATAGCAAATCGGATGCTGTAGTTTGGAATCAGCTGTTCGATGATTTTACTGAGCAGACGAAGAAAAGGATTAAAGGTGGTAAGAAGATAGAGCATTATGAGGGTGAATCCGGCAAGATTCTGATTCGAGCTACCGAGGAAATGTCTCCCGGTGTTGCTATGTGCGATTATTGGAATATACCAATGATAGCTGGCCAAGCAAAGGAACGTCTAGGCTATCCCACACAAAAGCCAGAAGCCTTGTTAGAACGCATTATCAAGGCGTCATCGAACAAAGGCGATTCGGTTTTGGACCCTTTCTGCGGATGTGGAACTACTGTGGCTGTCGCCCAGCGGCTAGGACGACGATGGATTGGGATTGATATTTCTCCCACTGCAACAAAGCTGATAGAAAATAGGCTCATTAAATTTGCCGGTGCTACCAAAGGGAAGGATTTTGAGGTGGTGGGGATGCCAACCACACTGTCCGCACTGCGAGCGCTTGAACCGTTCGAGTTCCAGAACTGGGTGATCAACGAGATGCGCGCTAAGCAAAGCAGGAAGCTCACGTCGGACTTCGGTCTCGATGGCTACTATGATAAAACGATCTTCACCGACCAAGCCGGTATCCAAGTGAAGCAGTCGGAACACGTGGGGCGGAACGTGGTGGATAACTTCGAGACTGCGTTGAAGCGGGCCAAGTATGCAAAGGGATACATCGTGGCGTTCAGTTTCGGGAAGGGTGCGTGTGAGGAAGCGGCCAGAATAAAGAAGGAAGGACTAGACATACATCTCGTCAACGTGGACGACCTTCTGCATGGGGAGTTTAAGGTATGAGCAGAGGAAGGCTCCGGGCTGAGGGATATGATGTAGCTCAGATTTGTTTAAATGGTCATGTCATAAATGCCACTTCCAGAGAATCGCCTGAGGATAACTCGCCGTTCTGTGGTCAGTGTGGTTCCCCGACAATAACTCAATGTCCGAGTTGTAAAACAGATATACGCGGATATCTCTGGGGGAGTATGAGTTTGCATTTTCAGCCAGCGTCTTATTGCTTAAGCTGTGGCAAGCCATACCCTTGGACCGAAACGAAGATTAAGGCCGCACATGAGCTGGCCCAGGAGCTTGAGGATCTTTCGCCTGAAGACAAGGAAACTTTATCCAAGAGCATTGATGACATCCTGTCGGATTCTTCAAGGACTGAGGTTGGGGTTACGCGGTTCAAAAGGATAATGGGTAAGGTTGGGAAAGAAGGAACCTCAGCACTAAAGAGTGTCCTCGTTGATATCATAAGCGAAACGGCCAAGAAACTGCTTTGGCCAGGGTGAGGCGCACGAAGAAGCCAGAGACCCAGAGAGGTATGGACTCCCGATCTGATCAGCAATGGACGCCGGTCAAGGCGGATGATCGCGCCTCGGAAAGACGCGGACAGGTGCGGGCTGTTGCCAACAGCAGAGAAAGAGGCTTGAAACGCAGCTCGCATGGCTGTATGATTCGGAGTGTCCGGCAGGTGTCACATGGGTGTCATGGATAAGTTAAAATTCCATGTCTGGGATAACGTTGGCGCTATCGTCGACGTGGTAAAGAAATGGAAACCCAGGGACTGTACAAGCGAAAAAGACTATGAAAACTCGCTCCTGCGCAAACTAAAGAAGCACTTTCCCGGTCTTGAGATTGTACAGCAGTATGAGTGTGCCGGGGTCCGGGGAGATATACTTGTTGGGGACAAGGTCCTCATCGAGATCAAAACGGACCTTAAGTCCACCACCATGCTGATGGGCCAACTCATGCGGTATAAACAAAAGTGGCGTGGAAGAATTCTCGTGCTACTGACCGGGAATACGAAACCAAGTATCCTCAAGGAGCTTGAGGAATTCGTTGATCGTGAAGGCCTTGGATCAGGCTTATTGGCAGTTGACTGGGAAGGAAAGGTCACGATCTTCAAGAAGTAGACCACGAGGAGACGAGAAGTGATTAAACTAAGGCTTTTTCTCTTGGGCACCATCTGCATTTGCGGAGTGCTGTTTCTATGTTCCTGTGCGCCGCAGATGGGGTTCGTTAAGCTCGGAACTGAGGCAACCCCAACTACCAGAATTTGTGCGGCAAAAGACATTCAGGTTTTCTCGGCCGAGAAGGATGTCACCGGGGAATACGACAAGATCGGCGTGGTCAACTTCAGGGGGTGGCAAGCCAACACCGAGGTGATCATGTCGTGGTTGAGAGAGGAGGCCTCGAAAAGGGGAGCAAACGCAATCATTCTGAAAAGTGTCAACCCTAAAGGGTTGTTCACCTATTCTTACGGGACAGGCGAGGCCCTTGCCATCCGACTCAAGCCGGTGGTGAAGTAGTTGGAGGGAGAGAGAAGGCCCGAGGAATAGATGCACCAGAATATTGGTCTTATTTGCCTAACTTTAGGAAAATTCTGTGAGCGCAAAGGTATTCTGGGGGAAGTACGTTAATGTTACTAGTCGGAAGGAGCTTCCTTGGGAACAGCGGTGGTTTCTCACACTCACAGGGAGGATGCTCATGTTTGGTCCCAACTTGTCGCCCATCCCAACAGATGTCAATTTGTATAAGTTCCAAACTAGAATTGTATGAGGTTTCTCCACTCTGCGAAGACACTTCGATAGGACAGGAAACCTAGGCATCCAGTTGGGGTGTGTAGAGTTACCTGGGAATCGTAGGTTCCTGGGCACTAGCAGTCCGTAGGTACTGGTCCCGCTCGTCGTTTCCTGTCTCGTGGCGCGCCTGATCAGACAAGTGGCGGAGGAGGGGGAGGAGCTATCCGAAACGGCCTGTGTCCTTGCCTGTCCTTGAACGACACAGAACATCCCGTACAAGGGGACGGCCTCATGGGAAGACGACGGGGACGCGTTCGTGTTCGTTGCCTCTGATCAGATTCATTATTTCTCGTTGAACTGACGACTCCCTCTCCCAACCTCCAATGTTCGTATCCCTCTGATACGCCTCAAGATAAGTCTTGACACTATCATTATTCTGATATAAATTAATTAGGTGAACAATAAGGTGAACGGACAATGCCAGGAAAGCCACCAGTGCCTCCAGGCACAGGAGCCGAGTGAGGACGACCTCTGCGAGTACTGCAAGGGCATCGGGCTGATTGAGAAGGCATACGGAGGAGAGTGGTGCTGGCACTGCGGGGGCACAGGCAGGGCCGCGAAGGACGATGAGCCACCGATTAGGAGAACGAACCATGACTAACGACCGACCGAAACTCCGGCTGGTTGGTGAGGATGGTAACGCCTTTGCCATCCTGGGCCGAGCGCACCGGGCGGCGAGACGCTCCGGGATGCCTGACGATCAATGGAAGGCGGTGCTGGCAGAGGCAACCGCAGGCGACTACGACCACCTGCTCCAGACGATGCTCAAGTACTTCGACTGCGACAGCGACGAGGAGGAGGACGATGAAGGTCTTGCATGAGGAGAACGGGGCGCTCTACGCCGGAGATCAAAGGGTCCTGAAGGGCTGGGAATCCTTCACCGGCTGGTACTGGTTCGGCGTCGAGGAGATAGAGCCTGGCTACTGGTTCGGCTTCGTTCAGGGCCAGGAAGAGGAATGGGGCTACTTCTCCGAGGCAGAGATCAAGGCCCTTGGAGGCCTGGCCTGGCCGATCAAGCCGCAGGACCTGCCGTACGCAGGAAGGAGAGAGAGATGACTGAAACGAAACGCCCCGCTGGGCGACCTGTAGGAACGAAGATCGCTCGGCGGCGCTATATGACGCAGGAAGAGTTGGGGCGGTTCATGGATGCGGCCCACAAGGCGGGACCGAAGTACGCGCTCCTGTTCGACCTCGTGTATTTCTTTGCCATGCGCGTCCGGGAAGTCGTGACGATGGAACTCGCGGACTTCCGTCTCACGGTCCATCAGGTGGCGATCAAGGCGGCCAAGGGCGGCGAGGAGCGCGTCTATGACCTGCCCGAGCAGATCGAACAGCGCTACGATCGTTGGCTGAAGGCCCGCTCAGCGGAAGAGAGCCCGTATGTGTTCCCGTCCACTACCCTACCCCGTTCAGGGCACATGTCGAGAGATGCGGCGCAGGCCGAGTTCCGCCTGATCTGCCGAAAGGCCGGGGTTCCGATGCCGAGAAGCATTCACGACCTCCGCCACACCTCGGCCCAAGAAATGATCCGGGCTGGGGATGACCTGGCGACCGTGCAGGGCTGGCTCCGGCACCGAGACATCGCATCCACGAAGGCCTACATATCGGACGAGGTCTCGGCAGAGCACCAGCGCGCCCGCGCCAAGCGCTCAGCCAAGTTCTTGTAAGAGGGGGATACTATGACTGATCAACTGCCGCTCGTGCGGCGATTCTTCCTGAAGGTCTTTATCAGCCATGAGGCGGTCACTATGGAAGAGCAAAAGGCCGCCCTCCGGTGGCTCCAGACAAAGCCGCAACGCGAACTCGCCTTCTCGAAGGAGGAGGCCGAGGAGTTGGCCTCTGTGTTCTTCGATTGGATCAACTCCCGCTACTACTCATTCCTCCGCAATCAGAGGCCGGAGAACCAGCCGATGGTCTGCTACGAGGCCCAGTTCAGTGAGTTAGATGGACTCGATAAACGCCTTGCGCCCGAGATGCCGGAGGTTGTGGAGGAAGGGGGAGAGCCCCTCCCGAAAAACGACTGGCTGAGGTCGGAAGGGACCTGGCCATTCCAACTTCTCTTTCTCCTGTTCCAAGAGATTCGTGAGGGGCGTTTGGATGAGGACAGGGCGTTTATGGCCTTCATGATCGGAGCGGCCGGGGCGAAGATGCTCAGACTCCCTTCCGTCAAGGCCCTGCTGGAGCCCTTGGTAGTCGGTTGGATCAACACGCCTGGCTACGAACGCAGGGCGACGGAGATCGTGCGGCTCCTGTTGAATCAGGACACCTGGAAACTGCAGGCACTCCGAGATCGGAAGCCCACGATCGACGCCGAGAAAGAAATTGCCGTAGCGCGAGAGGCGCTTCGGCAGGCGTTGAAGCAGTTGGATGCTCTGGACGCTGTCTTGGCCCGCCTGCACGAGACAGAAATATAGGTTTTCTGCTCAAAACCTACCCTCCACTCTTTAATAATACGAAGGAGATGACGATGGAAATATATCCTTGCCGAATCAAGAATGAGCGAATCATCCCGGTCCGCCTCAAGGACGCCGATGGCCACTTGATCGAGATCGTCATGGGCGGTCAGGAGATCGTCTTGGAGGCGCTGGACGAAGACGCGCTCTTCGGAGGCATCTACGAGCAGATCATTTTCACGCCCGACTGGGAGGACGTGAAGTGCACTCAGCGGCACTCCTGGGCTCCAAAAGCGAACAAGGAGTACCCCTGGGTCGTCGAAGTCATTAACCTGCAGGGATTGGAATGGGAGACCCGATTCGCGGGCGGGCGAGAGTGGACTCTGCCCTGCGGCATCCCTGTCTTTGTGAACGTCTCCGCCCTGGAGCCCTGGGCGAGATTTCGACGGATAGAGATCAAGAAGGTGCCGGAGACTTTTGAGGACAAAGTGGCCACGGGCTTCTGGGACTTCCGGATGAGATTAGAGGACGTCGGCACCCTTCGTTCGGAGAAGGAGTTGGAGGCGCTGTCGGAGGAGATCGAGCGCCTAGAGGGCAAAGCCCGGCAGAAACCGAAGGCTTTGTAATGAACGAGGAACGCGTGCAACATTCTCGACCTCGGCTTTCCGCCGGACGAACGGCGGCGGTGGTTCAGTACTCTTTCCCACCGTCCTCCTGCCGAAGCGTTCGGAATGCCAGTCACGTGTCCTCTTCGGGCGATGTGGCCGGGGGCGGCGGGACTCTATTGGCTCTCCGGGGGCCGTCCGTCCCCGGCCCAACATCGCATTTAAGGGAGTAAAACAATGGCAATCGAATTTCCAGAGGTAGTGACAGTAACAATTTCGGTGGGGGCGAACGCCGAAGCCCCCGAGGAAGAGTTGGAAGCATTTCTCACCCTGCTGAGGAAGATCAAGGACGTCAATGTTCAACTTGGGCTGGCTTATGCGAACGTGACGGCCATCAGCCCCGACCCCGACACATTCCTGGAGGGCGACTAATGATGAAACTTCGAGAACAAGCTATTTTCCAAACGATCAAGCTCGACGAGCAGACGGCACCGGGGATCACGAACCTCCGCTTCCGCTTCTTGACGACGGGTGTGCCGACCGGGAACGGAAACCTTTACAAGGCAGGCGTGATGAAGAAGGCCGTGGAGGACTTCAACCGACGCCTGAAGGAGAGGGGTCCCATCCTGGGTTCCGATGATCATTTGAAGGGAACGCCGGAGGTCAGCGACATCTCACACATGCTCACGAAGCTTTGGATGGAGGGAGATGATGTCTGGGCGGAAGCGAAAGTCCTTCCGACAACGCGTGGGCACGACCTGGGTGTCATTATCAAGAACGGTGGACGTATCGGCGTGAGTGCTCGGGGAAGGGGCACTGCGAAAGAGACCGAGAAGGGGAAGGAAGTTCAGGACGACTACATCCTCGACAGCATAGACTTTGTCCTGAATCCCTCGACGGGCAATTACGTTGGTGAAGAGTCCATCTTCGAGGGCATGGAACTCGATGAGGAACAGGAAGACAGCATGTACCAGCGCTTCGCCTTCGCCTGTTCACCTGAAGGCGGGAGTTTCAGGGGCTCGTTCGCCTCTTACAAGGAAGCCCATCGCGCCACGGCCCAGCCCAAGGGACAGGATGCCGCGCAGGAGGCGTATCAGGACGCGTGCAGGCGGGCCGGATTTAAGGGCACTTTCGCCGACTTCCGTAAAGTTATGGGCGGCCTGAAGGAAACACTGACCGAAGGGGCGGCAGAGGAGCGTGTGACTCCTGGCAAGGGACTCTCGCACGAAGAGGGGGACATCACGCTGGAAGAGGAGGCGAAGTTCACGCAGGCCCTCGATGAGGCGATCAAAAAGGTTTATCAAGAAAAGTTCAGCGTTGAGGGCTGGGATGATGAGTACGTCTTTTGCTTCGATATGGACCGCTCGGAGACAGCGGCGATCCCGTTCCTGATCGACAAAAATGGCTGTGTGCAGTTAACTGCCCCGCCACGAATCATAGACGAAATCTAAGGAGACTGACAATGGAACGCAGAGTGAGAAAGATCATTGGGAAGCAGCACGCGCAGGCGCATGACCGCGTGAAGAACAATCCCACGGCGGCAAAGGGCTTTCCTCAAAGCTATCCGAATCGTCCGGCGACCCCAGTTGCGAATCAGGCCGACGCGGGCGGTGTGGACAAATCAGGCGATCAAGGATAAGGAGTTAACTAATGCCCGAAGGTAGTTACGTCGTCACGTTCAAAAACAGGCGCGGCATCCCGGTTCTGGTTCCCTTAAACGGTGGGCCGTGGTTCGAACTTTTGCCGGAGACGGAGGTCACCAAAGAGGCATTCCTGTCCACGACCGAATGGTCGAGATTCTCGGAGGTCGTCTATTTGCCCGAGGATCGTGTCAAGACCGTCCTGAACAAACAGTGGACGAAGCCCGAGTCAAAGGAATGGCGGTGGACTCTCGAACTTGAAAACATCGACGGGGCATCTTGTGAGGTCTGCTACCCTGACCCAGACAGGAAGGTTTTCGTGTATAAGGGGATTCCTGTCCTGGCCCCCTGTCCGATCACTAGTCCGTGGATTCGCTGGAAGAAGATCAGCTGGGTTCTCCGAGAGGACGTCAAAGAGAATCCGATGAATCCGAAGTATGCTATCCGGACGAAAAGGATTGTCATGGAGCGTGAAGAGCGCCCCGCCTCCGAACTCGCAGAGATAGTCACGGCGACTCGTGAGATTGCCTCGACGGCCGGGGATAAGGATGCTCTCGGTATTCTCAAGGTCCTGCGGTTGGTCAAGTGAGCAAGTGTAACGCACTCGTCAACGGCCAACCCTGCCGAGCTCGTGCCCTACGAGGCACGGACTTCTGTTTTTATCACACCCCCCGCTTGGATGATCAGAACACTGGAACGATCATCGACTGGATTCAGAATCCCCAGCGTTTCGGTCGGGAGTTCAAGGACCTCTCGACCTGGCAGAACTGGCTCACCTTTCTCAAGGCAATGTATGGTTTGCCCTTTGACGATACTGCCGAGTTAGAATCCTACCGCCACTTCACTGGGCGCATGACACCGCCTGAAAAATCCTTCGATGAAGCCTGGTTGCTCTGCGGCCGCCGTGGGGGGAAGAGCCGAATGGCCGCAACGATTGCGGCTTTTGAAGCGCTCGCCATCCCCTGGGCCAAGCGACTGGCCGGTGGCGAGTTGGCAAACATCTTCATCCTCGCCAGCGATAAAGCCCAAGCGCGGAACATCTATGGATATCTCCGTGACTTGATTCGTCAGGCGGCCCCTGGGTTGATCAAACGCGACACTCGGGAGGAGATTGAATTAACGAACCGCGTGGTGATCTCCATCCGAGCGGGGGACATCCGCGCCCTGAGAGGTTATTCCCTCGCGTTGGCGATCATCGACGAAGCCTGCCAACTCCGTGATGCCTCCGGCGACTATTGTAACCCCCTGCAGGAGGTCCTGGTCGCCATACGCCCTTCGTTGCTCACCGAGGCCGACGGGATGCCTGCGGCAAAGATAATCGGCCTATCGACGCCTCTGGGAAAACTGGGGGTGATGTACGACACGTTCAAGTCCGAGTGGGCAAACGACGAGTCCGACGTGCTGTGCTGGCGCGGCACGACAATGGAGATGAACCCTCGGTTCTCACAATCTAAGATCGAGAAGGAACTGAAAAAGGATCCCGTGGCGAACCGCGCCGAGTATTTGGCGGAATGGCGGGACTCGGTATCCAACCTGTTCCACGAGGACAAGCTGACCGCCGCCATGGGTGATCATTTGTCAAGGCCGTATGAGCCACAGAACCGCTATCTCGGTTTCCTCGACCCCAGTTCACTCAAGAGTGACAGCTTCACGATGGCGATTGGGCACGTGGACAAATACTCAAGGCAAATTGTCATCGACAGGATTGAGGAGCGCCGCCCACCTGGGGATGTCAACGACGTGGTGGACGAATACGCGCAGATCATGGGAGAGTATCACGTGTCGACGACCTATTCGGACGCGATGGCGAGCGGCTGGGTGGAGTCGGCCTTTCGGAAGAAGGGCTACAGCGTCAACATTTCCAAGTTATCGAAGAGCGACCTCTACATCGCCTTTTCTTATCTGCTAGGCGAGTCCAGGTGTTGGCTCCCCTACAGCGAACGCGCCTTTCAGCAACTGATGAGCCTGGAGCGCCGAGTTACGCGTAGCGGTGCCGAGTCGGTTGATCATCCCGCCTATGGCGGCGCACATGATGACCTCGGCAATGCTGTGGCCGGCGCCTGCGTTATGCTCTCCCAAGAGGGGGAGCCGTGGAGTGAGCGCGAGGCGGAGGCGCATATGCCCCAGAGGATTCCGCCACCGAAAATAGTGGAAACGATCATTCCGGGCAAGAAAAAGGTGGAGCAGATGCGGGAGTGCGCCGAAGAGATGGAGCGCTGGATGCGCGAGAGCGACGATGGCGTCTGCCCATTGGTCAAAAACCGCTTGAGGCTACTGTGATGGTGGGAAATTACGCCTCCCTTGCCGTTCCTTGCCTGATGGCCGAGTGTTTCCCCGAACTTTGGAGCCGGGCCTATATGAGGGGAAGCGTTGTGAGGACTCGGCCAAAGAAGAACGCCTCATCGTCCGAATTTGGCGTCTATCTCCGGCCCTGTCAGCAAGTTAAGAAAATCCCGTAAAGGACTTGATTTTCTCGGCCAAGCACCTGATAATATTAACTATGCGGGAGCGGACGATAAAGAGGCCTAAGGAGTAGACAATGACAATACCAGGGTTTGGATAATGCGACACAGACCATCGTGAGGCAGACACAGGCAGTTTGGGGCAAACGCCTCAAACGACCTGTAGGTGAAGACGAAGCCAGGGACCTGATCAGGTCCTTCCGATCATTCCTTTCACTCCTCCAAGAGATCAAGGCCAATGGAAAACAATAGCGCTGTCGTATTCTGCCGAGTCTCGACCGGGAGGCAGGGGGAGGGCTTTTCGCTCGGTGAGCAAGAACGTCTGTGTGATGAGTACGCCTGCAGAAAAGGTCTGGCAGTCGATCCCGAGAAGTTCATCCTCACCGAGTCGGGCTGGCGGAAAGAGCGCCAGGGCTTTAACGCGATGCTGGCCTACCTGCAGGCCAACCGCATCACGAATCTCCTAACCCTGAATGAGGAGCGCCTGTGCCGCGACTTTCGGTCCTATGTCTCCCTGAACGACCTAGTTGACCAGGGCCTGAAAATCCACTTCGTCGAGACGGGGCAGATCATCGACGGTTCAGACCCCGACAAAATGTTCATCTGGCAAATCAAAGTAGCGATGGCTTGGAAATACATCAAGGACTTGAAGGCCAAAGTGGCCCGAGGTTTCGCCGGCAAGTTCGCCAAGGGCGAATACCTGACCTGCCCGCCGCTCGGCTACGCGATGAAGAAGGGCAAGTTGCAGAAGGACCAAGCCAGGTGCCAATTCATTCCCATAGCTTTCGAACTCTATGCGACGGGCAACTACAGCTTAAGAAGTCTCCGCGACGAACTCCATAACCGGGGCTTCCGAACTCGGACTGATCGGATGGTGACGATTCCCACCCTACATTCCATCTTGAAAAACGACCTCTACATAGGCGTGTTGAAGAGAAAGGGGGAGACGCGCCGGGGCGTCCATGAGCCGCTGGTTGATCAAGTCCTCTTCACGAAGGTTCAGGCTGTCCTCAACTCCAACCGGCACACCTACCCCATGAAGGACAAGTGGTATCCCTATCGAGGGTTCATGTTCTGTGCCGCGTGTGGGCGGAAGCTGACGGCCGAGGAGCAAAAAGGCCACATTTATTATCATTGTGCGTCCAGATGTGTGAAACCCTATCTGCGCCAGGAGCAATTGGAGGCGGTTTTCGCAAAGGCCCTCCGGGGGTTCCATTTCGACGAAGACCTCGTAAAGTGGGCCGAGAAGATCATCGTCTCCGCGCTGGCCGAGGGTGAGCAGAACCATGATGCCCGGCGTCACGCACTCCAGAACGAATACAATAAGAACCAGACCGCACTCCGCCGTATCATCGATGACCGGGCGTATGGACGATTCAAACTAGAATTGCTGGAGGAGAAGCACAAAGCTCTCCAAGAGCGCCAGGTCAAGATCGAATTGGAACTGGCACGGACTGAGGCCGCCTCCGGTGCTTCGGTTAAGGACATCCTGTCCCTGATGGACCTATTGAGGAACCTATCGGACACCTTCGTCCGGGCTGACGCGGAGCACAAGCATAAAATCCTGCGGTTCGTGTTGGAGAAGGTGGTCGTCGGGAAACGGGGCATGAAGTTCCACTGGTCCCCGTCGTTCAGGTACTTTTATAACTTAAAAACTGATAAGGAATGGCTGGGAAGCAAGGATTCGAACCTTGATTGCATGATCCGGAGTCATGAGTCCTGCCTCACTTCTTGGCCGCTAATGGACTGAAAAAGCTTGATTTGCGGG
>Ga0187878_1002898_pt1 | contig 14716 bp, 16 predicted proteins | sample June2016WEW_17_1_FD_132979 | JGI IMG/M metagenome (GOLD analysis project Ga0187878, IMG submission 132979) | Peatland microbial communities from SPRUCE experiment site at the Marcell Experimental Forest, Minnesota, USA - June2016WEW_17_150 | ecosystem: Environmental > Terrestrial > Soil >...
CCGCATTTGAATTTGTCATCGGAAGTCACTACAGTTGGCATGTCAAGCTTTTCCAGGTTAAGGAGGGTGCCGTTTGTGGAATTTAAGTCTTCCAACCACCACTGGTTGTGATGATAACTCAACCGTGCATGACGAGCGGAGATTGCTTCATCTTCCACCGGGCATTCGCAGGCAGGGTCTCGGCCGATGGTTATTTCCGGATTGACAAAATGTCTCACCTGTGGGGGAAATTTTCCTCGTGTGATTGTCAGGCTGATGGGTGGTACTTTGCGGGAAGCAAGCAGAGCCCCTTGCACCTTAATGTCTCGCCATAAGTTGACGAAAGCCCATACCAGGAATGCATATAAACTGATGGCCAGCAGGAGACGCAATGCCAGTACAACCGGTCCACTCATATTTTTTTGAATTTCTCGATGCTAATGTTATTAGATTTGGGCAAAACCCCTTTCGAATTGAGTGAAGAATTGCCTGCTCGTTCCGCAATTATTACCTTTTGAGTGCCTTCCCCGGCACGCAGGTCTTGACCATAAATAAGCGTCACTCCTGCCAGGGAAATTACATCACCAGGATATAAAATTGACTGATTTATGCGTCGCCCATTTACAAAGGTCCCACCGGTGGAATTTAAATCGAAAAGTGCGTACCGGCCTTTGGTAACCCGAAGTTGCGCATGGTTCCGCGAGACGCGTTTGTCGTTGATGATGATTTGGTTATTTAAACGGCGTCCTATGTTAAGAACTGGAAGGTTGAGGGGAATAATATTTATCCCATCCATGACAAAGAACGCATTTTCAGGAATATTCCTAGCCAGATCGTCAGTCTGCGAGTCGATTGTCATCCCCCGCGTCTCGGCGAAGCTTGCGCTGCTAAACGAAGCAGTGATATGCGTCAGCCCATTGGTCATACCCCTATCCTCGGCTGTCGACACTGTTGGGTTCGCTAAAAAATGAAAGCCCGCTTCCTCACCCGCTAAATGGATTGCTTCCGCCATGTTCTTGACAAGGGCTGGCTCGGAACGCCACCGACCTAATGTGGATGGATGTGCATTGATTACATACAAGTTGGGGGCAAATGTTATTCCACCCTGCTCTCTGAGGCTACTATGCATGGCATTGGCCAATTGTTGATAGACGCTGTCTTCAACTTTATACCCCGGCAGGAATTTTAATAATTGGACTTCAAGCAAGGATTGAAGACGAGCTTCAAGATTGTCAAGTGTTGGCATTTTATGGCAATTATCAAGTTGAGAAATGTTATCTGGAGGAGCGAATGTAAAAATTGTTCACGCAGCAAAGTCGCGACTCTTCATTGCAGCGGGAATGCAAGATTTTTGGTTGAATATACACTTATGTATTGACGGCTTGACCGCAATTGGGACAAAATTTCTCTTCATGGGTCAGCACAAAACCGCACTTTGAACAGGTCTTTGGTTGGGCAGTACCGAGTGGGGCACCGCAAGCTATGCAAGTCGAAACACCTACATGGTTTGCTGACCCACAGAATTCACATGTAACACTGCTAAGCCGTTCTGAGAGTTCCTGGCTGGCTCCCGCTGTTTTGGCAACATTTGAAACGATCTGCCATATTTTTTCATTCAATTGGAGGCTACTTACATCTTGTGCGATATCATCCAAACGACCAAGCAGGTTTAAAGGGTTGAGCAGAGCCGAAAATGCGGTTTGTCCAAGACTGGCAGCCACTCCCAGCCATTGCTGCTCACCAACCTGCACCATGATGCCATCCTCAATTTGTTGTAGATTGATACTCACCGCAGTCTTACCCCCAGAACGTGAAAACTGCGAAGATGCAACTTGAACAGTCAAATTACCGCTTTCACCAAGCACCTGCGTCTGGGTATTGCCTTGGTTGAATTCAGCTGTCAAAGCTTGGGCAACATTAGTTGGGGTTATATTCCCGTGAAACACACGTCTGTCCATAGAATTCGATTATAATCGTTTTGCCCAATCGGGCAATACTCCATCTCTATTTACGGAAATTTGTTCTAAAAGTAGCGGTATATGCTGATTCGGATAAAAAAAAGTCTCTGGATACTGCTCCTGCTCGGATTTGCCTGCATGATCTGGTTGGTGCCAGCATGGACTCCGGCTGCAGCTCAACAACCTACCGGTAACATTCCTACTGTTACCGGAACAGCTCCTACTCACCCAGTAATTACCGTAAACAACCCAGATGGGGCGAATGTTCGTGCAGGCCCAAGTTCATATGATTATGCGTTGATTGATTTCCTCCCCAATCAGGCTACTGCTCCGGCAATTGGAAAGTCGCCCTTGGGAGAATGGATTCAAATTATTGATTTAAGCGTTTCTGGTGGAGTGGGTTGGGTTTATGCACCATTGGTCTCACTGTCTCCGGGTTTTCTTCCCATTGTAGAACCACCCCCTACAGCCACTCCGAGAACGACACCAACTATTAATCCTACCTACGCAGCCGCATTTCAAGTCCAAACAACCCCCACTCGTCTTCCAACTTTCACACCACCGGCGCCCTTGGCAACCCTCAATTTTGAGTCAACAGCAGGATCAAGATCAGGAATTCCGATGGGTTTTGTCATCCTTGGACTGGCTTTGGTTGGAATTCTAGGCGCTATAATTTCATTTTTGCGAGGCAGGTAAGAATCAATTCGGTATAAAGGCGAGACCGGGATTATCCCGGTCTCGTTTTGTTTTCTAATTCTCACTCGTTCCGCATGTCCCGCCTTCACACGAGCAGGATGGGGTGACATTTGGATTATCTACTAAAAAACCCTTTCCGCGCGCGTCATCAATAAAGTCAACTTTTGCTCCAGCCATATATTGATGAGATGTTTCATCCACGAGAACCCTAAGTCCCTCACTTTCAAAAGAAGTATCCGTGTCGCGTGGTTTGTTATCAAGTGCCATCCCATATCGGAACCCGGAACAAGTCTGTCCGGTAATATATACTCGCAAGGCATAACTTTCGTCTAACTTTTGTTGTTGGCGCAATCCTCGGACAACTTCAGCAGCGGCGGGGGTGAGCAGGACAGTTTGGGTTTGAATTGGAGTTGCCATATATACCTCTTCTTTGTGATTATATTTGACATATACTATCAGGATTAGAAAGTTTTGTCAAATCATGCTAGAAACAGGTATAATTTCGCCATTCAAAATCCTATATTTTTTAGGAGCCGCATCATAAATTCGTAAGCGATTCAAATATCGGTATGGCAACACTACCACAAGAACCCCGTTCATTTTCGGTAACCACCAGTTAATAAAAATAACCGAATATATTTAATTTTCAAAGGAGTCATTTATGCAAAAAATCGCTCCAATTGTTGTTTTTATGGTCATAGCGGCCATGTTGTTATCAGCATGTGGAAAATCCACTGATCCGGCTGCGAAAGCTGTCGAAAATTACCTTACTGCTTTGGTTAATAAAGATGCGAACACCTTATCTGCCTTATCGTGCGCTAATTGGGAGTCAAATGCACTTCTTGAATTGGATTCTCTCCAGGCGGTTGCCACCAGGTTGGAAAATCTTTCCTGCGCTGCAAAAGGTATAGAAGGCACAACCACCCAAGTAATTTGTCAGGGAAAAATAATAGCGACATATAATAGCGAAGACCAGCAATTCGACCTTTCCGTGCGAACCTATCAAGTAGTAAACCAGGGCGGCGAATATCTGGTTTGCGGTTACCAATGAAATTTCAACCTTTTACCCGCGAGAATCTATGGGCATTAATATTTTGCTTGATTCTCATTGCGCTGGTGATCTTAACCGCTAGCAGTGCCGCCATCTGGATATATCAGGGTTATTGATGACCCTCTTAATCATTCTTATTTCCATTGGCATAGCCACACTGCTGGGAGTGGTAATTCGCAATCGCTGGCGAGTACAGATATTATTAGGTATAAGTACCCTGGCTGTCTATGCATTTCAACCGGTGCTCCCTGTACGTGGGCTTGACTTCTGGCTGCCGACTGCAACCCTGGCACTTTCCTCCCTGACTTGGATCATAACTACTCCTCCTGAAAGGAGAACCTGGCAAACTAATTTGCCTGCTGCTGCGATCCTTAGTTGTATTGTCCTGGCTCTGGGTCTGACGCGGTATCTGGGTTTCCCGCTATATCTGACTGCCTCCACTCCTCCCCAGACTATTCAGATCCTCATCGGGTTGGCAGTAATTGTCTTGATCGCATGCTTGTTGACACTTTTTTCCAAACCATATAAAGCAATGCTGATTAGTGCCTTTGTTTTTATTCTCTTGATATTTGTAATACTAAAAGTCCCCCTGTTGTCCACAATTTTCAGTGTTCTGCTGCGCGGATTGAATCATCAGTCCACGAGTTTGGCTTTAGCGCAGGATTTGCGTTGGCTTGGATTCTCCTACATAGCATTTCGTCTGCTTCATACCATCCGAGATCGGATAAGTGGGCGGTTGCCGGCAGTTTCTCTTTCCGAATATATGGTTTATGTTATCTTCTTTCCGGCATTAACCGCCGGTCCAATTGACCGCATAGAGCGTTTCGTTGGGGATTTGCGTTGTCCACTGGAATTGAACGCAGGCGATGTAGGGGAATCGGGAAAACGTCTCTTGATAGGCTTGTTCAAGAAATTTGCAATCGCTGATCTTCTTGCTTTGATTGCTTTGAATCCGACAAATGCAACCCAGGTGCACTCAGCGGGATGGGCGTGGGTGCTATTGTATGCATTTTCACTCCAGATTTATTTCGATTTTAGCGGATATACCGATATTGCCATCGGGTTGGGGCGATTACTAGGTATTAAGCTCCCGGAGAATTTCAATGCTCCGTACCTTAAACCTAACTTGACCCAATTTTGGAACAACTGGCATATGACCTTGACGCAATGGTTTAGGACATATTTTTTTAATCCTGTGACGCGGGCATTACGCTCTGGAAAAAAAACACTACCCATCCCGATGATCATTTTATTAACACAACTGTCGACAATGGTATTAATAGGTCTTTGGCACGGCGCAACCTTGAATTTCATTGCGTGGGGAATATGGCATGGATTGGGACTTTTTATCCATAACCGTTGGTCTGAATTGACTCGGGCACGCTTTACAGCATTATCGCCTCGATGGCAGTCGGTATTAAACATAGGCGGGATGCTTGTTACTTTCAATTTTGTGGCACTCGGTTGGGTTTTCTTCACTTTACCGAACCTATTCATATCCACCAATTACTTACGAGTGATGTTTGGTCTGGCTTAATATGAATTTAAAATTTTTACGAAATGTCTTTCTCAAGGGCCTGATTCTTTTCCTGATGGTTGACTTGGTATTTGTTGCAGTGAACCCCGCTTCATTGGGAGAATTATCTCTCTATAATCTTCTCTTTACAGGCCGTCAACGGTTTCCATTTGGTGAAGATTCGTCTCAATCTTACAACTTGAGCTTATTTAACCTGGACGCAATGTTTGCCTCACACATTATTGCGAACGGTCCAAAACCGGCGGACGAGTACAGGATTATTGTCATTGGTGACTCATCGATTTGGGGCATCCTTTTGCGTCCAGAACAAACTCTTTCCGGCCAACTGAATGCTGCGGGACTATCCTTATGCGGTAAGAAAATCCATGTCTACAACCTTGGGTATCCGACCATCTCGTTGACGAAGGATTTAATGGTTCTGGATTATGCAATGCGCTATCACCCTGACCTTATTATTTGGGCCGTGACCCTCGAAGCCTTTCCAACTGATAATCAACTTTCCTCGCCAATCGTAGCAAATAATGCCGGCAAGGTGGATGATTTGATTGCGCATTATAATTTGGCACTTAACCAAAATGACCCCGCAATCATGCATCCAAGTTTCTGGGATGACACCCTTATCGGTCAGCGACGTCCTCTGGCAGACTTATTTCGTCTCCAAATGTACGGAGTGTTATGGACAGCAACAGGCATAGACCAAACCTATCCCGTTGAGTATCAGCATACCCAAACAGATTTAAATGCCGATGTTTCCTACCATAACTTGCAACCTCCTACGCTGGAAGGTTCTGAATTGGCTTTTACGGAGCTCGATGCCGGTTTTCGCATAGCTGGGAATACACCATTAATTCTAATCAACGAACCTATGCTTATTAGCGCTGGTAAAAATAGTGATTTGCGGTACAATTTTCTTTATCCTCGTTGGGTATATGACCAATGGAGGGAGATGATAGCGGTGCGGGCTGAGGCGGGGGGGTGGAAATATCTCGATTTATGGAATCTTGTCCCGGCAGATGAATTTACGAATAGTGCCATACACCTGAATCCATCAGGCGAGTCCTTGTTGGTTGGACGAGTTGAACAATTCATTATGCAACAGAGCTGTCCTTGAAAAGTATCGTTCTTATTGTTCTTGTAATATTATTACCAACTGCGTGTAGCAATGCAGCGACCCTGCGTGAGACAGGTACTTCCACTAGCACGTTGGTTTCAACATCGACACTCATTCCCACGCAAACTCTGCCCCCTGGAGTTACACTCACATCATCCCCGGCTCCTACAGCAACCCTTGCTCCTGATGCATGGAAATTAATGCCTGTAGTTCCGGCGGGAGTTTCGAGTCGCATCAATGATGTATTCCAGCGCGGCTTGGCGCGCGGTCGTGATCCGAGCCGCTTTTCAAAAATCGGGGATTGTCAAAATATCACCCCGTATTTCCTTTCAGCTTTCGATAATCCTTTGAAATACCGGCTTGGCAATCAATATTCTTATCTCCAGCCAACTATTAACCTTTTTATGGGTTCCTGGTCACGAGTGAGTTTGGCAACGCATGGGGGCTACAATGCTGCCACTGTTCTAAGTTCATTTTGGACTCTTGTTCCAAGACCAGATGAGTGCACGAAGGGCGAGACGCCTGCCGCCTGTGAAATCAGAGTATATAATCCATCTTTTGCCATCATAAGTATGGAGGAAGAGTGGTCTGGAGATCTCAAGAAATACGACCACTATATGCGCCTGCTCGTTGATTTCGTCCTCTCACAGGATGTTGTTCCTATTATTGCCACTCGTGCCGAACCGCCCGATTCTCAAATAAGTATTAATGAGATCGTTGCTCAAATTGCAAAGGATTATGGCATTCCCCTTTGGAATTTCGGTGCTGCGACTCTGAGCCTTCCCAATTATGGTCTCAGCTCAGATGGGTTTCATTTGACCCCAGGAACAGTGGAAGGTAATTACTATTTTGACGATTCTGCTCGTATGGAGCTTGGTTGGACTTGGCGTAATCTGACAGCCCTGCAAACGATTGACGCAGTCTCTCGATTCTTGATTGCTCACAAATAAATAGGATGATTTTCATTCCAAAAAAGGCTGACATGTTAAAGAATCTTCCTGATAAGTTATTGTTCGCTATATTAATAGTCATATTGATTTCTGGCTGTAGTTTTATGAATTTTCCCGTCACCCCCACCACGATTCCTACCCAGACCTTAACGCAGCCCCAATTTTCACCAACTAGTGTAGATCCCACCAACACTCCCCTTCCGACTCCGACAGTGACTCCTTCTGCGACTCCGACGCCTGTTTGGGTATTTCAATCCGGTTCAATTACGTGTCCTATCCTCCTATATCATCGCATTGCAGAGCCCCCTTCCCCAAATTCTAGTGATGCGAGATATTACATGCCCCCCGAAGATTTTAAATGGCAAATGCAAGCCCTTACAGATTGGGGTTACTCAGTCATTCCTATTTCGCTTTTAGTGACTGCAATCACCAAAGGAGCTCAATTGCCTCCCAGACCGATTGTTATTTCATTCGATGATGGATATGATACCGTTTTTGAAAATGCTTATCCGATCATGCAGGATTTTGGGTTTACAGGCGTATTATATATAATTGCGGATTACGTTGGAGCGCAAGGGTATATGTCAATCGATCAATTAACAGCAATGTCTGGAAAGGGCTGGGAAATTGGAAGCCATAGCATGACGCATCCGCACTTGCCAGCGAACCATGATCTAATTAATTTCGAAGCAGGGCAGTCAAAAAATCTACTGGCATCAGAAATTGGAGTTAATGTAGAAACATTTGCCTACCCATACGGTGAGATAGATGGATTTGTTGTTGACAAAGTTGCAGAATATGGCTATTTGGCAGCGGTTGGACTGGGGACTCAATATGTCCACAGCTTGAGCACCCTCTTTTATTTAAGCCGGATTGAGGTGCGAAATGGTACTGACAAGACGGCATTTGCCGCGTTGCTACCCTGGTCAGATAATCCTTAATTATTGAAAAAATATTTATATGGGAGATGGCATGACAGATCCAATTCTTGAAAAATTGTGTGCTTATGTAGCCACCGAAATTCTTAAACAACCAAACCGTATAATCAAACCTGATGAGCCCCTACTTTCAACCGGGTTGGTTGACTCTTTCCATCTCGTCGATCTCTCACTTTTTGTGGAAAATACCTTCGGGGTGCGAATTGACGACGCGGAATTAAATGCGTCCACCTTTGATAATCTAAAACAACTGGTTCTCCTTATTCATTCCCGCATGTAAAATGCCAACCTTTTCACAACTTCTTAAAGATCATTACGAAAAAACCCCCGATAAGGTCTGCATTACCTTGCTGCACTCTGGTCAACCCGACCTGTCGGTTTCATATCGGGATTTGGTTTACGGTGCAACCGGATACGTGAAGAGTTACCAACAGAATGGCGTTCAACCAGGGGATGTTGTTTTGCTTATTCTCCAGCATGGCGTGGATCTGCTCTACGCGTACTTTGGGGCGGTGCTGCACGGGGCTATTCCGTCAATAATGCCTTTTCTTACCGAAAAATTGCTCCCGGAACGGTATCGCACCGATTTGGCTGGGTTGGTGTCAGTATCTCAACCGACTGCTATTGTAACTTATCGGAATTTTGAGCTTGAGGTTCGTGCTGCGATTAAACCCGGAAAGGATTCAGTGAAAGCTGTTATTGTGAGCGATCAGGTCGAAGGTCCGTTCCCGCCGCAATTCTCCTTCTTTAGCGGGCTTCGACGCAAGCCGGAGAATATTGCCCTCCTCCAACATTCGTCCGGCACAACCGGTCTCCAAAAGGGAGTAGCTCTGTCTCATAAAGCCGTTATTAACCAGCTAAACAACTATGCTGAAGCCATCCATCTTTCGGATAAAGATGTTTTTATTTCCTGGTTGCCGCTTTACCATGACATGGGTCTTATCGCATGTTGGCTGATGCCTATTCTGATGGGTTTCCCTCTTGTGCTCATGTCGCCATTTGATTGGATTCGTGCTCCATATCGACTTTTGACAACCGTGTCAAAATACAAAGGGACGCTCTCTTGGCTGCCGAATTTCGCTTACAATTTCTGTACTCAGAAGATTCGCGATCGCGATCTTGAAGGAGTGGATTTATCCACTTGGCGCGCCGTTTCGAATTGTTCTGAGCCTATGCGCTGGGAGAGTCATCATACGTTCTACGAGCGCTTTCGATCTTTTGGCTTGAAATACGAAAGCTTATGCACCTGTTATGCAATGGCTGAAAATGTATTTGCCGTTACTCAAGGCGGTGTGGATGAGCGGGTTGTGTTCGAAGATATTGAACGCGAGTCCCTTCAAACCAAAAAATATGCGCAAGTGGCACAACCTGGACAGGTCGTGGTCCGCATGATGAGTGCTGGAAAAGGAATCCAAAATACTAAGGTTCGGATTATTAACAACAGGGGTCAGATCTTGCCCGATCGTTATGTTGGCGAAGTCGCCATCCAAAGCGATTGCATGCTGACAGGCTACTATCATCGCGATGATGCGACCGAAAAAGCTTTTTTGGATGGCTGGTATCTATCCGGAGATTATGGCTACCTCGTGGACGGGGAACTCTTTATCACGGGGCGAAAGAAAGATCTAATAATTATTGGCGGCAAGAATATTTATCCACAAGATCTGGAACTTCTGGCGTATGATGTACCTGGCGTCCATCCTGGGCGAGCATCGGCCTTTGGTGTGTTTAATGAAGCTACCGGTACAGAAGATGTGGTCCTAGTGGCCGAAGTGGATGTTGATGACCCTGAACAACAATATGAGATCGCGGATGCTATTCGCACTTCGGTGACTCGCGGGTCGGCAGTGGCGCTTCGCTACGTTCATCTGGTTCATCACCCCTGGCTTGTCAAAACCTCGAGTGGCAAGACAGCTAGAGCTGCCAACCGGGAAAAATTTTTAAATGAAATGCAGGCTAATGGGCAACAATACTAAATAAATATCTCATTATCTGTCCTAGTTATTCCCCGCCAAATAAAAAACGCCCTATCAGGTTGTCATCTCCTGACAGGGTGTTTTATTAATAATGGATTATCCTGGCGTGATTCGATGCTCAAGGGTTCGATTGAATATTTCTTCCTGGTCTTCCTTGAGTTTTGGTTTTGATTTTCTGCTCTTTGGAGAGCTTTTCTTGTCGCCTGCTCTTTTCTGGGCTTTTTGAAATGCGATTTGGAATGCTGTCAGTTCCGGAACTTTTGATTCAGCTTCTTCTATCGACTCTTCTTGCTTTTTACCTTTTTTTCCGCTGCGTTCTTTGTGAGGCTCCACCTTTTTTGCTTCAGCAATGATTTCTTCAGGCTTGGGCAACATGGCTTTGATGCTCAAGCGGATTTGTTTTTTTCGTCTATCTACATCAAGGATTTTAGCTTCGACTTCTTCACCCTCTTTTAATACTTCGGATGGATTTTTGATGTAATCATGCGAAATTTCACTTACATGCACCAAACCGGCACGTTCAGCTCCGATTTCAACAAATGCTCCGTAAGTTTCTAAACGAGATACTTTACCTTTGACGACCATATCCGGTTTTAGCTCGCGCCATTCAAGAGTTAACGGCTCTACCATGGTCAATTCCACGCGGTCGTCATGCACACGCCTGACCCAAACGATTACTTCTTGACCGACCTTGACTATATCTTCAACCCGGTTTACCGAGTCTTTTTGTAGCTGTGAAATGTGAATGACTCCAGGAATTTTCTGCCCGATGTCTACAATGGCCCCTGCAATGGTTGTTTTAATGATTTTTCCTGTTAGACGCGTTTTTGGTTGCAACTCGCTATCAGGCGTCGTGGTTGTTGTTTCCATATCGGTTACTCCAATATTTTCTTGATTTGAGCCGAAGGCGGATTATACCTGCTTAGGGGGTAACCGTCAATCACGACATTCTCTTACCCGATTAAATGCTGGAGTCTGATTATTGACAACATATTATTCAATCTACCCTCCATGATTTTTATCACATGCCGGCCATATATGCTAGTCCTATGGTCCCAGGACCCGCATGGGTGCCGATTACCGGAGACACCGACGCAAAAATAGATTCGATTGGCTGCAGCCTGAGTGAAGCCGCGTTTAGAGCCGTGCGCGCCTCATTCTCCGCATTGGCATGCAGCGTGGCCAAACGGACTGGAGTGAGACCTGCTACTTTCTCAGCAACCAGATCTGTCATCCGATCAATTGCCTTGCTTTTGGTACGAACTTTTTCCACAGATTCTATTCGCCCATCCCTCAGTTCTAGGATCGGTTTGATATTGAGTGCAGATCCTAAGAGCGCTTGCGCGCCACCAATGCGACCTCCACGACGAAGAAATTCCAAGGTGTCCACAACGAAATAAACGCCAGTATGCTCACGGGCTTTCTCTGCTATTTTTTGGCATTCGGTCAGGCTTGTCCCGGCTTGTGCGGCGCGTGCAGCTAACAAAACATGGAAGCCCATTGCCATCGCCGTTGAATTGGAGTCAACGATTGCAATTTTATCTACAGCCTTTTTAAGCATTTCACGCGCCTGGGTGGCGGACTGCATTGTGCCGGAGAGTTTTGCAGAGATGAATATTCCCAGTACGTCATAACCACTTTCCAATAGTTTCTCAAAAGCGATTTTCATGTCGATAATGGCCACTTGGGATGTGGTCGGCATGACTTTCGCGGTCTCCAAACGTTTATAGAAATCATCCGGCATAATATCCACGCCGTCCCGGAATGTTTCCTCACCCCAGATCAACACTTGTGGCACGACAGTAATGTTGTGTTCTATTAATATCGAATCCGGTATATAAGCAGTGCTATCGGTAATAACGGCAACTTTCGACATGATTTCTCCTTTGACGAGAGATTTTCCGAAACCAGATTATACACGAGCTATAACCCGGATCTATCCCTTTAGACGCGCACTTCCTTGACCATCTGCTTGTTTTCGGCTAAAATCGTTCCGCCTTCGGGCAATTGCTTTTTTAATGAAGAAATAGCATGTTTGAGACGCTGACCGGACGACTTTCTGACCTTTTCGACCAACTTAGGAAACGAGGCAAACTTTCTGAAGCCGACGTTGATGATGCCATGCATGAAGTCCGCCTGGCCCTATTGGAAGCCGATGTTCATTACAGTGTGGTCAAGAATTTTATCACGCGTGTTCGTAATCGCGCCGTGGGTGCTGAAGTATCAAAAGCGCTAAACCCTGGTCAACAGATCGTTAAAATAGTTAATGAGGAGCTGATCAACACACTTGGGGAAGCCGCGCCACTCAATCTTTCCGGCGAAAAACCAAGTGTGCTTATGCTGGTTGGTTTACAAGGATCAGGCAAAACGACCGCTTCAGGAAAGTTGGCGAAACTATTACGGGGGCGCGGCGAACGTGTCATGCTCGTGGCTGGGGATCCTTACCGCCCTGCCGCAATTGAGCAACTTCAAACTCTGGGGCGACAATTGGATATTCCAGTTATTTTTGACCCCACTCTCAAACCACCCGAATTGGTGAAACTTGCCTGCCAAAAAGCGAAAAACGGTGGCTATACCATAGCCATCGTAGACACAGCCGGTCGTTCTCAATTAGATTCTGATTTGATGTCAGAACTTCGCGACATTGCCCAAAATGTACCAATTTCTGAAATTCTACTTGTGGTGGATGCTATGATTGGACAGGAAGCTTTAAATGTTGCTGAAGGTTTCCAGAAGGCACTCCCATTGACAGGAATCGTCATGACAAAAATGGACGGTGATTCACGCGGAGGAGCCGCTATTTCCATTCGTTCAGTAACTGGAGTTCCAATAAAGTTTATCGGGACTGGTGAAAAATTGGATGCACTGGAAACCTTCCAGCCTGAACGACTGGCTTCCCGCATCTTGGGTATGGGAGATGTAATAGGTTTAATTGAAAAAGCTGAAACTGTCTTTGACGAAAAACAGGCACAAAAGCAGGCAGAACGTCTTACCAAAGGTGAATTTACGCTTGAAGATTTGGTTGAAATGTTGCGGTCGTCAAAAAAGATGGGTCCGATGAGCAAAATGGTAGATATGCTTCCTGGTGATTTGGGACGTACTGCCCGCAATATCTCTCCTGAAGAGATGGACCGATCAACAAAACGTACAGAGGCAATTATCAACTCGATGACGTATGTCGAGCGTCGAAATCCGGATGTTTTGAACGCAAGCCGACGTAGAAGAATAGCTCACGGGTGCGGGCTTGACGTACAGGATGTGAATAGGCTGGCGAAACAGTTCCGCGAAATGCAAAAAATGTTCAAAATGTTGCAAAAGACAGGTGGACGCGGGCTGTCGCGTCTGTTCGGATGAGGTAAAATGGAGGGGTGGCGTTTGACGTCATCAGGGTCAGGATATTTTTTGAGTTATTTCAGAATCCTACTCTGTCAGTATTATGGTTTCAGCATCCCGCTGGGCACTCCTTTCTGCTCCTCTTTGCGTGAGTTGCTAGGCCAAAAATCCGCTAATTGTATTTGAAGGAGAAATTTCTGATGGTTCGTATTCGTCTTCGTCGTACTGGCCAAAAGGGCCAACCCTCATACCGTTTGATTATTGCGGACAAAGAAAGCCCGCGAGACGGCCGTTTCTTGGAAATCGTTGGTTTCTACAATCCTCGTACTGAACCAGCAACATTAAATATCAAGGAAGATCGGATTTACGAATGGATGAGCAAAGGTGCCCAACCCACCGAGTCCGTGGCTCAATTGTTTAAAAGCGCCGGTACAGTAGAACGCTTTGAGCGTTTTAAGGCTGGGGAGTCCGTAGAGACTCTGCTGGCTGAAGCTGAAACAGCTCGAGCGGGTCGTATTTCCACTAATAAAACCAGGAGATGAACTTGGTAACGATTTCTGTTTCTAGGACAAATGCACCCGCATTCTTTGTGGGCAGCGGTCAGGAAGTTTTCGTTCCTTAAAATGAGATGCTATGAAAGCTCTTACGGAATATATCGCTAAATCCCTTGTGGATCACCCTGACGAAGTTGCCGTCGACGAGATCCGTCATGGCAACCGGGTAACACTAGAATTAAGTGTTGCAAAAGATGATATGGGCCGCGTCATTGGAAAAGGTGGTCGGGTAGCCAATGCAATCCGCACACTGCTGCGGGTTGCTGCCGAGCGAGAGGGAAACCAAGTCACGCTTGATGTGGTAGAACCCTGACCCCAACGTCTGGTGACAGAAAAAGTCCGGCAGGCCCGCCAACTGCTGGCGGGCCTGAATTCTTGGTTGTGGGGAAAATTCGTCGTCCTCATGGAGTCCGTGGGGATGTCGTGGTGGAAATCTATACCGATTCCCCTGAAAGTTTAATTCCCAAGAAGGTCATCTTCATTGGCGAAAAGCATGTTAAGTTTATTATTACCCGTCGCCGTCAGCACAATGAGGGTCTGTTATTGGGCTTTGATGGGATTTCTACTCCGGAGCAGGCAGGTCGATATCGAAATCAGATTCTATCGGTTGCGGCATCCGAGACGCCTGAATTA
>Ga0187878_1002900_pt1 | contig 14709 bp, 11 predicted proteins | sample June2016WEW_17_1_FD_132979 | JGI IMG/M metagenome (GOLD analysis project Ga0187878, IMG submission 132979) | Peatland microbial communities from SPRUCE experiment site at the Marcell Experimental Forest, Minnesota, USA - June2016WEW_17_150 | ecosystem: Environmental > Terrestrial > Soil >...
GCGAGAACGATGGGCCAGATCTTCTTTTTTACTCGCATATTCTCCGGCAACTGGCTCTGGCCTGAATTTTGATTGTCCATATTTTTATATATAAAAAGAAAACAGCACTCTCTGTTTTCCGTTCAAATCAATATTAATCGTACCCTCGCCCCGTCTCAAATCAACACCTCGTCAAACTAACTTATCCCCACCCTCGTTCTGTGTACATATGTACACAGAACGAGGCAGGTAAAAATGGGTAGGGAATACATCATTAGGATATTAGATGAGGCCTGCCGGATATGGGGGACTTAAAAGGAAGTAAGGTCTGGAAGAAAAACTGCAGCCAATATGCTAATAATTAACCTGAAATATTTCCTCAAATCCTCATCTCCTTCTATAACCTCAACCACCATTGTTTTACAATATCTATCCAGGTTACTCTTTACTAAAACATCCCAGAACTTCTTTGAAATTGAATTGGGACATATCCAAACACTCTTTTGCAATAAACAAAAACCGAATTCTTTCAAAAGGGAACGTATTTGACTACGATCTTTATTGTATTGGCCCGGTACGTCGAAAGAGACCAGACGCCATTTATTATCCCAAGGCCTCGGGGCCGATGATATCTTTTTATTTAATGAGAGAATTCTACTGAAATGTATAACACCTCTTGCGGTTGGAACAAATTCATCCCCATTATCAATAAGGAACTTGCTATCAATCAATCTCCTCAAGCTTTGTTTCAAATACTTTCTTTGTTCGCGTTTTTTCAGAAGATTTTCAACTACAGCATAACCAACGGCTTCAAAGCCAGAGAATAATTCACTTAGCTCCCTTATATGCTTTCGTGCATCACGAGATGTTTTTGCCATAAAAATTAATGCTTTAAATACAACTTTTTCATTGCCTCATTCTGTGTACATATGTACACAGAATGAGGCAGGTAATTTTTACTAACCCGCCAACAGATTCTGCGTCCATTATGGACTTAGGGAATTTTGGGGCGTGGGCGAACCGGAGAGGGTGAATTGGCTATTTTCCCAGTCGGTTCGCGCAAAACTTTGCCCTTTGGGTATCTCAGCCCAGAAGATTTCTTCAACTTTAATGCCATTATTGTACAGAACGACGGAGTTATTCGTATAGGCCAGTGTGTAGGAGGATGGCCACGCCACATCTAAGCCGACGCTCCCTTGGTATCCGTTTTCATTACCCAGAAGAAAATATTTCCCTGGATTGACGATTTTTCCGGAGAGACGACTCGCGGCCACGAGCGAGGATTCGCTACCCGTCGAACTTTTCTTTTTCACACTCCAGCCGGTCAGATCTACCGGCGCCGAACCGGCGTTGTAGAGTTCAATGAATTCGTAGTTCGAATTTCCGTCCGCTCCGGCCATTATTTCACTTATTAAAACCTTCCCCGTTCCGGTTGGATTGGGAGAAGTGGTTTGTTGGGATACCACCTGAACTTCAGACACGGGCGTCTGATTCTGACTCTGAGTCGAGGTTGATGGGATAGAAACGACGGGTGGGACCACCGGCACTGTGGAAGAAATGTTCGAGAGTTGGACCTGAAGTGCGTTAATCTTATCGTTCAATGCGGCGATTTCCTTGTCTTTCGAATCGGCCGGGGTTGTTTTAATAGATGAACTAATTTTTGAAACCGGAGCACCACTATTATATATAATAGTGGCGGTCGGTTTTGGCTTTGCCGAGCTCGCAAGGCTATTTTGATTATCCAGGGAGATTTCTCCGACATAAACTTCGCTCGGGGAAAAAGTGCGCTGAACGATGCCAAGCGTGCTCGCGATAAAATCCCCTGCCGATTGGCGCACCGTACCGACGGCAACGAATAAAACAATAACCGCCGCTAGGGCGATTACGAAGAGAAATCTCCCGGACATCAAGAAGTTCTTTACATTATCCGAAGAACGATTTTGTTGTTCCTCTTCCGGTTCTCCTGTCACAGAGACATTATAACAAACGGAATGGCGGAAAAAACCTTGATTTTACCTTACTTTGACAAAAGCAGTGGAAAAGAGTATAATACAACTACGCAACTTGAGAACTGAAAACTAACCATAGGAGTACGAGGATGAAAACCTTCGTCTTTTTCCTTTCCCTGCTCGTCATCGGATGTCAGGGATTCAATCCCCAACCATCCGCTCCGACAGAACCGACGGCGACGAAACCGAAACCGCCCGAAAATGTCAGTGTTTATCTCATCACGCCGAACCTGTCCAATTTGACCTGGAAGTATCCGGGCCAGAACGTGGACGAGTTTGTAATCTCCCGCGGCAATTCGAACGGATGGACGAATGTTACCACTGTTCAAGCCAGCACGAGAGAGTACCACGACCCATTGCCGAGCAATTTGATCGGAGTGGACGGGATATACTATGTCATCACTGCCGTGAGCTCCGGAATAAAGAGCGATACGGCGATGTCAAACAATTTAGGCGTTTTTCGCGCCTACAACGCCAATTGAACTTAAGGGGGCAGAAATGAAACGAACATGGGTTATACTCGCGATGCTCTTCTGCCTTGCGGAAGCAGCATCCGGACAAACATGGAAGTGGGAAGTGAGCGGCGCAGCGAAAGAGGTAAAGATCAGCGATGAGCCCTCATCCATTCCCCTTTATATCGACGGAGTGAGACAGCTGGACCAGAAAAGTTTGTCGGTAATCGTTGGAAGCGGAATTTCAACGATAAAGAAAACGCTTCAGGTCCCGTTCGCTCTATACGGCTCCGACCTGGCACTAGACCTGGACATCAAGGTCACGCTTTTGAAGAGCGGGCCCAATGCATATGTCTGGGTCAGGATCGACATTGAGGACAGCGGAAAGGTTCTTCGGGCGGATTACGACTATCCACTGACCGTTCCATCTCCGCAAGGAAGCAACGGAAAATGGCTTCGAATACGGGAAAAGAACTTCTTCTTTGAAACCTTGTATTCGCGGTCAGGACTCGTAGATATGCCCGACGAAATAGGAAACGTCACGGTGGAAGTTACAGCCTTCGACGTCGAGGCATGCGAGGTCAAGTTCGACAATCTAGTCCAAGAGAGATTGGGAAATCTATACCTTTTGGACACTTTTGGAGACGGGGACATACGGAAACCGGAGGCACCAACAATAGCAAACTTTCCAAACCCGTTCAATCCTTCAACGCAAGTTATCTACCAAGTGACTGGCCGAGATCCGTACGACGTGATGGATGTCGAACTGGGACTATATGACATCTTGGGGAGAAGGGTCCTCACGTTGGTGAATAGCAAGATGCTACCGGGCACGTACAGGGTTACCCTATCTGCCCCGCCGGACCTGTCGTCAGGAACATATTTTCTATTCCTGAGGATAAATAAATTTCTCGAGAACTACTCAAAAACAGTTAGGGTCGTTCTCCTGAGATGAGCAAGACCATTCATACAAAGAAGCCGATGCGCACACATGATGCACATCGGCTTTTCTTTTTTTAAAATTCCCTACATCAGAACTTTGAGATTCGCGCTCTTGGCTCCCGGCGGGCAAGCAGTCCAACAGGATATCGGAAAATCACCGGCGTTTATCGTATCAAAACTCCCGACGCTCGTTTGGCCCTGCGGCACGGGGTCCAAATAAAAACCCAAGGGCTTCACCATTACGTCGTACTTTCCGTCTATCGCCTTGAAGTTGAATTGAATCCTGTCGCCTTGGTTCACGATGATCTCGGACGGCGTTATGCCGTTCTTGCTCATGCTTATATCGAAAATCCTGAATCGCACATCCGTGTTCCCCAACTGCGCAGTGGTCGATAAAACCTTCTCGGGAGCCGTGAGAAGCGTCCGATTCCTCACATCATGCAGCTTATCGATGGGTTGAATGCCCAAATTCTTCTGGATAGAGGGAGATTGCCACAACAAAATCCCCAAGACCACGACTACCGCAACTACGATCACTAAAATGAGAATCGCCTTTTTCTTTCCACTCCCCTTTGCCAAGTTTTCCGTGTTAACCGTGTTTACCATGTTTTTATTTTATCTTATTGATTCAAGAACAGCTTCGTGCAGAAATCGACTTTGGTATTGGCTACTGAGGAGACCGAGCACTTCGAACCGGAGATTCCCCAAAGAGCACACGAGCTATCTACGCCGCTTACGGACACATCGGCGTTATATGCCACGAACTCGAATGTGTACCCGGCGGGACATAATAGCGAACTTATCGTCGCAGAAGAGTTAGTGGTATCTATATAGAGACTCCTGGTTGAACTGGGAGCACCGAGCGCATAACGCCAGATTTGGTATCCGCTTGCGTTGGAAGACCAGCTAAACGACACCCGGGGACGGCCGGAATCCAAATTAGTGGAGGGGGCCGGCGTGGGGGGCGCGGCAACACAAGTGTTTACGGTGACTGTCGCCGGAGCGCACGAAGCGGCAGCGCTTTGGGCATCTTTCACGATAACCGAGCGGGCAGTTGAGGGATAAGTTCCGGTGTCAACGAGCGTTAAGTTCGTGGCTCCACCGATTGATGCCGAGCAACTTCCGTCCGAATACCACTGATAACTGAATGTGGTCCCACCGGGGTCGGAACCAACAGCGGTCCATGTCGTCGAACTTCCGTTACAGATGGGGTTCGGACTTACCGAAGCCGAGGCGGTCGGCGCAACGTTATTCCAGGTAATGAGCGCGTTCACGCAGGTGCTGTTACCGGCACCGTCGGTTACATTAACGGAGATATAGCCACCGCTAGTCGGCTCATTTTGGGTTCCGGCCGGAAATGTGGCCGACGAGCCCAGAACCGTGCCGGAACAAATAGTTCCTTGATACCAAGCGTAGCTCGCAACGCCACTCCCACCGGTATCGGCGCCGTTGGAATTCAGCGTCATTGCACTGCCTTCATTCACAGAGTTGCCGGTAATGCTCGCAGTGGGGGCCGAGGTGTCAATATAGTAGCTCACCGATGACGGGGAACCGGAATTGTTGTTTCCTGCATTGTCAGTTCCGTAAACGTAGGCGGTCTGTCCCCCGGTTGTCGAACACGAGAAAGAGATGGAACTGCCGGCGGAGTAGGTATAGGACCCGCCGCTGGTGCACTTGTGATAATATCCCGCAACTCCGGAGCCGCCGGCATCCGAAACCGTGCCAGTTATGGTTGCGCTCCCGCCATTCGTCCAACCCGATGGATTCGCGGACAGGGCGCTTGTGGTGGGATTTGTTTGGTCAACGTTGTTCGTCGGACTCGGACCGCAACTCACCGTATTGCCGGCGTTATCGCCGATGGTTGCGTTACACGTGGCACCATTCGTTCCGGCGGTTGTGCAATTATAACTGCCCGCAGATATACCGCTGCCGCCAGTGTCGGTTGAGCCAGTCAAAGTGAAAGAGGTACCGGTTAACGTGTTGTGCCAGGTGCCGGACGAGGGCGTCCAAGTGCTGCCGCAAGACGGCGCAGTAAGGTCAACGGGGTTTGGGGGACTTGCCGCAGAGACGGCGGAATTTCCCGCAACATCGTAGACAGTGACCGTGCATGTGGCGCCGTTCGTCCCGGCGGTCGTACATTGATAACTCGCTGCCGCCATGCCACTCAAGGCATCCGTTGATCCGGTCAGGGTAAAGGTGGTACCAGTTGATGTATTGTGCCAAGTACCGGATGAGGGCGTCCAGGTGGCGCCGGGAGTTGGCGCGGCTGTATCGATCTTCGCGGTCAATGTCGTGGTGTTTCCCGAAACTGCATTTGAAGGGTCTTTGGCATATACATACCAAGATGTACCGCCCATAGGAGTATCGGAACCATATGTGTAGCAACTCTGCGAACCACTTGTTACCGTGGAACCCGTATAGTCGCTACCGCCAATAACGAAGTGACCGGTAACATTTCCCCCATCGGGGTCAGATACCGTCGCGCAGAAAACGTGAGAGTTGACCCAAGTATTATTCGCAGGCGAAAGCGACGTGGGAGTGTAGGGAGCGGTATTACATGAAGAAGCTGTGCCACTCGCATCGCTCCCATACGTGTAAATATTTCCGGCATTATCGCGCACCTTGATGTTGCCGGCAGTGAGAGTATAGCTTGTACCGGAAAAATCCGCGTAATTATTTGCCTGCCAGCTCGACCCCCCATTAAACGAGTACGGGGCGCTGCTGTGGAGGCCTGAGTAGGGATCGCTTGCGCCGTTCACCGTAAAACGTACCGTCTGGCAAGATGGCGAGCTAGCAGTAACGGAACTGATGGTAGGAGCGGTATTGTCAGTACACGAAGTTGCGGTTGAGGCCGCCGAACAGCTTGAAGAAAGACTTTGCGCATCCCAAACTTTGGCATAGCGAGTTACGGAGCCGCCGTAACCTACGGTTTCACCTCTCGTGGAACCGGTGGCGCCAGAAATTGGCGTAGTACATGCATCCGAATACCATTGATAACTGAAGGTGGTACCGCCGGGGTCAGACCCAGCTGCGGTAAAAGTAGCGGCGCTGCCGCATGCCACCGGAGCATTATTACTCACCGAAACCGTCGGGGCAACATTCGTCCACGAGGCGTTCGCCGGAGCCGCGGCGCACCCCGTACCAGCTCCCTGCGCGTCATATGCTCTTCCATAATAAGTGATTGAAGTCGGTTCGGGTTGCGCGGGGGCAGAGTATGTATTGCTTACTGCCCCACCGATTTCTCCCGAACAATCGCTGTTCTGAAACCATTTGTATGTGAGTGCACCGCCACCCGGGTCAGCAGCAGTGAAGCTTACATTAACAGAGGTATTCTCATTTCCAGAGCCATTCGTGGTGTTGGTTATATTCGGAGGGAGATCTGCCCACGAGGCGTTCGCCGGAGCGCAACTCGTTGACCAGAGAGAACCGTCATAGGCCGCGTAGTAGTACGATGCAGTGGTCGGTTCGCCCTGCGTGCCGGCATCATACGTGCTTCCTGTTCCAAGCTGGGAAGTGTGCGCATTACAATTGGTCGAGTTTGCATACCAATAGTAAGTCAGGGGGTCGCTGTTCGGATCACTTCCATTCGCGGTAAAAGAACAATCTTGCCCTTCGTTCACCGAACAGCTGACAGTGTTTACGGTCGGCGGTTGGTTGCACGCCGGAGTGGTAACCGTAGCAGAGCCCGCACTGGTCATATTGCCGACGCCGTCGCGAAGTTTCCCATAAATGGTGTAGGCCGTGCCGCAAACGGTGGCTTGGTCCCAAGTATTACTGGATATCCAACTGTAATTAACGTTATCCCCGGAGATACCATACGGAGTTGCCGAGAGTCCGACACCACCAGCATCTGAACCGGTGCCCAAAGTCCAATGAATGAGGGAGGCACTCTGAGCGACGCCGGAAATCGTCTCCGGGTTCGGAGTAGGCGCGATTTGGTCTGTTTCATAAGCGTGGAAATTAGAACAGGTGGTAGCGCCGGTATTGCCCGCCACGTCGGTGGCATTCGCACAAACGGTCCACAAACTATTTGAGCCGGACAACGTCAAGCTCGAACCGATGACACTCGGCGTACAACCGGGCAAATCCATTACCCAGCAAGATTCGTATGATGCCACCCCGGAGAGAGCATCAGTCGAACCAGAAAACGTAATGTTTATACTGCTGGCGTTCGTCCATAGGGTTGAGGGGGTAAGCGTCGGAGCAGTGGGTCCAGTGACATCTTTTTGATAAGCGCCGGAACAAACCCCGGGACTGGGAGTAACATTCCCCAGGGTGTCCACACCCCTGGAGCAAGTAATGTAACTGCCTTCACCTGTTATGTTCCAAGTTTCCGGCGGAGATCCGCAAGAAAGGATTTGTGTGGGATTGCCCGGATCGCAACTGCCAGCTGCGGAAGTGGTAACACATGAGCACAGACTCGAGGCATTCATACCTGCGGGGTCCGACGCATTTACCGTAACAGTGACACTTGTATTGCTCCAAGAACGCGAAGGCGGACTATAAGAAATCGACGGTGGCGTACATGCTCCACTGGAACCGTTAATCGTGCTGGAGTAGTAGTCATAATCGGAGTCATCATAAGCCATGTAGCTGTAAGAAGTTCCGCAGGCCCTTCCCGTGTCGGTAAACTGGTTCCCGCAATGGAAATAACCTATATAACTACCGTTCCGATAAACGTCTGCATAGCCGCTCGGGGCGCCGCTGCAAGTTATGTTAATCTGAGTTTCGGATACGGTAGTAGCATAAATGTTAACGGTTTGATAATTGGTAGCCGACGCGCTTCTGAAGAGCAACACCGAACCGGCGAGTACGCCAACCACCAGAAGACCGATTAATATTTTTTGGCGGTTCATATCGCTTTTATTTCATTATCACGAGTTCTCCCTTCATATCTCTTCCATCGGGGCATATTCTCTGACACCGCATCTCGTAAGTACCAACAACATCCGCTCCGAAACCGATGGTCGCCGTCTCCCCTTTTTTAACGGAAACATACGCGCCGATGGGGGCAGCGATAGCGAAGTCATAGTCGCGGTCAACGGCGGTAAAATTGACGTTCACCTGCTCACCCTTTTTTATCACCAACCGGTCGGGCGTGTAGGCCCAATTCTCCGCGGCGATATTATAAACCGCCAAGGATTCCTTGTGTCCGGTGAGTTTGTCGGTAAGAATTTTTTCGGGGGCAGTGGAGGTTGTAGTCGAGGTAGATATGGTCGGGCTGAACTTGGGGCCCATGGGCGGGACGCCGACCGCGGGCGTATTTTCCTGATTTCCGCCCAAAAAATTCTGGATGCCGGAGAAATAATAAAGTCCGGCTGCGACGACAACTATCACCAAGATTACCGCACCCAATCGCCAGGTTTTTCCTCCAGCTTTAGTTTCGTCCTCCTGCTTCATTATTGTTTATTATAACAAAATGGAGGTCTGTTTTCGTCCATCCCGAGAGATTTTATTCGGTCGGCACCGGCGTTATTTCCGTAGAGTATATGAATGTACTGGTTGAGCTATATATTTCCTTCAAAAAGGGGCAATCAAGGGGCATTCTTGAATAGACGATGTCGGCCGCGAGCCGCCGTATGATGTCCTTCTTTATATCGCACGATTTCAGGAAAAACAGCGAATCAAGGGGATTGATGACCGATTGGATGTTCTGCGACGTAAGAAGAGACAATTTGGAGTAGAGTCCGGTGAGGGGAGTGATAATGCTTCCCGTGAACTCGTCGGCTAAAACGGTCTTGCCCTTCAACTCAGGTTGAGCGCGAAGCCACTGGGTAGCGGCCAGGTTTTCCCGGTCCACCAAATAGTAAAGCTGGGCGCCGGCGGGCAATTTGAAATAGCCGGCAAACATCCAGCAAATCGCGACCGCCGTAATTATGATCGGAACTAAAAAACGGGCGGCTACGATATTTTTGAAGAACCGGATAGCCATGGTTTTCCCAATCAACCAATCCAAACCAAAAACCGCCAAAACCGCCGCCATCACTCCGAGGAGATAGAAGTTCCTTTGATAGAAAACCAGAAAAGAAACATCGGTTATCCAAAGCAAAACCAGATTGAGTGCGCCCATGGCGAATGCCGTAAGCACGCCATACATCCACTTCTCTTTCCGCACGCACCACGCCCCAATCACCGCCAGTACGAGGATGGGCAGGCCGAGAAAACCCAAGAATGCATGGCGAGGATCCGGCACTGTCGCTCCGGCCGGCACGAAGAACGACGAAACAAATTTTTCCGCGAGCGGAGAAGAAAAATGGAAGTTCGCTATCTGCCAATAAACCTGGTAGGGGCTTAACGCCATCCCCATGACGACTCCCGCAGCAATAAGAAATAAAATAACAACCAGCATAAAAATACGGCGACGCTTATCCAAGATAAAGACGGCGGACAATGCCAACGCGAAAACGGCGAGAACGCCAAAGGGAAGGTAAACGAGAAAAAGAGCGCCAAGCGCCAAAGCCGCCCAACCGAGACCGGAAGACGAGCGGAGCCAATCGCGCATACCGAAGAGTAGAGGCAGGATAAAAAAGAACGCGAACATTGAGGGAACGAAAAACCACCAACCCAGAATGTTGATATCCGACCGCAGAGCGACCAAAAAAACCGGCAGGAGCAAACCCGCGAAAAATCTCTTCGTTTGTCCGAAGAGAAAGAGCGAGGCCACGAATGAAATCAGAAAAACATTGAGCGCCGGCAAAAAAGCCCAGGAACTCACCGGATCAGCGCCCACAAGATTAAGGACGGAAGCAATGTAGCTGTAAAAACCCGGCTTATAATCCGGAAAATCTATGGGGAGATAAGGGTGGGTATTGATAGATTTACCGCTCAAAAGGTTCTGAACGGTGCCAACCGACCACCATTCATCCCCGTGGCTCGGCCATGGATAATTAAAATGAGGAACGGCGATGAAAACGGCCGCGGCTACGGCAATAAGAAGCGCGAATCCGAGGAAGAGCCATTCTGCCCTCGCCATGTCCCGCCACTCCTCCGCTACCTGCGTAATCCGCCGCCTGAACGCCAATCCGAAAAGAAGGGTTACGGCGACGAGCGATGCAAAAAGCGAAGCTCCCAATGGAAATTTTGCATACGCCGCTCCGGAGCTTACAACCACCCCAAGAGCAACACTCGTTACCAAAGCGTATCCCAGCCGCGCAATTGCGCGACGCACCCATGGCATCGCGAGAGTAATCGCATAGCCGGGCAAAAGAAAAATGAGCGGGGAGGCAATTAAAATCGACATGAGGATATTTCTATTATAAGCTAATACGGATGAAAGGCATAAAAATCTCCGTCATCGTGCCGTGCCGGGACGAAAAGGAAGCCATCGGGGAATGCATCCGAGAGATCAAGGAAGTGCTGGCGAAAGAAAACATTGACGGTGAAATAATCGTTTCGGATTCTTCAAAAGACGGTTCCCGCCGCATTGCCGAGGACATGGGGGCGGCGGTCGCGAAACACGACCAGGAGGGCTACGGGGTGGCTATCCGGGAAGGCGTCGAGAATTCGCACGGCGAAATTCTGGCGTACGCAGACGGGGATGGGACATACCGCTTCGCCGAAATTCCGAATCTTGTCCGCGCGCTTCACGATGCCGACATTGTCATTGGAAGCCGGAAGATGGGGAATATCGAGAAAGGAGCAATGCCCTTCTCGCACCGCTTCATCGGTACTCCGATAATCAATGCCTTACTTCTTTTATTCTTCGGAATCAAAATGTCCGACAGCCAATCCGGCTTCCGGGTCCTCCGCCGGAAAACCTTCGACGAGCTTGAACTTAAAACCGCCGGGATGGAATTCGCGACGGAAATGCTCATAAAAGCGAAGAAAAGGAATCTTGTAATTAAAGAGATGCCCATCAATTATTTCAGGAGAAAAGGCGCCTCTAAGTTAAGGCCCTACCGGGACGGCTTCTCCCACGTCAAGTACATACTCATCCAGACGCCGATATCGGCCTATTTGGCCGTGGGTGGCATTCTCCTGCTTTTGGGAATCTTCGGACTCGCAACCGGCGAAGGGATCAGTCCCATCTTTGCGACCGCCACGGTCAGAATCCTTCTCCCCATTTTCGGGGTTCAGATACTCTTCCTTGGGCTTTTCGCAAAAACCTATCTGATGACGCGATTTAATGAGACCAACGAATCCTTGAGAAAGTTTTACGCCCGATTCCGCCTCTCGTCCGCCCTTACACTGGGGTCTCTCCTAATCGGCGTACCCGTAATAATGAAGATAGCCGGAGCGGACTCCTCCCTTTTCGACCCGATGCTCGTTTCAACCATCATCGGCCTAGAGACCATCTCGAACTCCATCGTTCTCTCAACGCTATCCATAAAATAACCGGGGTATCAATTCTTCGTAACCACGAAGTTCCCCAGAACCAGGACATCCAGCCCGCTTCTTTCAAATGTCGCCAAGGCATCTTCGGGAGTATTCACGATCGGCTCCCCTTTCAGATTAAAAGAGGTGTTAAGGACCATCGGGACGCCGGTAACTTCCTTGAACTTTTTAATCAATCGATAGTACCGCTCGCTCGTCTCTTTAAAGACCAGTTGAGGCCGGGCGGTTCCGTCAACGTGAGTAATGGCCGGAACTTCTTTCCGGCGGTCTTTTTTAACTGGAACCACATAAAGCATGAACCGTCCGGGTAAGTGGTGCAGAGCATCGGGGAATTCAAATAGATCTTCGGCATCTTCCGCCAAGACCGAGGGTGCAAAAGGACGGTAAGGTTCGCGGAATTTTATCTTCACGTTCACAATATTCTTCATCTCGGCATTGCGCGGGTCGGCTAAAATTGAGCGCGCACCCAGCGCTCGGGGACCCCACTCAAATCTTCCCTGAAACCAACCCATCACCTTCCCTCGCGTCAAGGCGGAGACGGCGTGCGTGAGCAATTCTTCTTCCTTGTCGAAATGGGAATAAGCGACACCTTTTTTATCTAAGAAACCTCTTATCTCATTTTCCCCGTACTCGGCGCCATAGAAAGCATGGTTCAACATGAAATTCCTTTTTTCTCCAGCATGGAGAAGCGCATAGTGAACATAGAGAGCTGCGCCCAGCGCCCCGCCGGCATCTCCGCCCGCCGGCTGGATAAAAATTTCTTTGAAAGAAGTATTTTGAACGATCTTCCAATTCGCCACCGAATTTAGAGCAACGCCGCCGGCGTAGCAAAGCTTGTCCAATCCGGTCTCCCGGCAAGCTGTATCCGAAAGGCCGATAATAATATCTTCAGTCACCTTCTGAACGGAGGCGGCGATATCGGCATAGCGTTCCTGTTCTTCGGCCAGCGCTTCCCAATTATCCGGCCTCTCCCCAAAGTACGTAAGCCAGCCGGACTCCCGCGTGAAGAACTTCGATTTGGGGTCGCGGGGCTTTCCGAAAAGCTTTACGAACTTGTCGGAGAAAGAGCGCTTCTCCGAGCGATAGAAATCGAAGTAATCCAAATTCAATTCGAATGAACCGTCCGGATGAACATTCACCGTTTTACGCACTTCGTCGGCGTACCGGGGCTTCCCGTAAGGAGCCATTCCCATCACCTTATATTCGCCTTCGTTAACCTCAAACCCCAGAAATGCCGTGAATGCGGAATAAAGGAGGCCGAGCGAATGGGGGAAGTTTATTTCTTTGAGGATATCTATCTTATTGCCCCGGCCAACGCCCAGAGACATCGTGGCCCACTCGCCTACTCCATCAATCGTCAAAATCGCCGCCTCTTCATAGGGGGAAGAGAAAAATGCCGAAGCGGCATGGGAAAGATGATGATCGGAGAAAAGAATCTTCCCTGATTCGATTTTCAGTCCGCGCGCGATAATGTTCCTTATCCACAACTTATCGATGAACCAGCTCTTCACGGACTGGGCAAAAACGATGGGCGTCCAGGGCCAGGTGGCGATAAGCGTCTTTAAAACCCGTTCAAGTTTTACGAAGGGTTTTTCGTAGAAGACCACGTAATCCAGTTCTTCGGGGGAAACGCCCGCCCGGGACAAGACGAAATCAATCGCTTTCTCGGGATATCCGGAATCATGTTTCTTTCTCGAAAATCTTTCTTCCTCCGCCATCGCCACCGGCACGCCATCAATCAAGAGCGCCGCCGCCGCATCATGGTAGAAGAACGAAAGCCCCAGAATTTTCACGCTTTTATCCCTCATGTCTGAAACTTTCCAAATCCTCGAAGCGGGACCGAACTCCGATGAAATTCGAACTCTTGGGCCTCTTTCCCAAAAAATCCGAGAATAACCTTACGCAAACGGCGAAGACGGCGAAGAGCGTGAAATAAAAAATCACCAAGATAAAGGTGGAGATGAAATCGCCGAATTTCTTCAATCCCCTTGAGAGGCGGCCTAGCATCTAAAAAATAGTGTAGATAAAAGGACCGAGAGGCGTGGTCTGACCCAAAAATATGAAAAGCCCGAATATCACGAGTACGATGACAAGAGGAATAAGGAACCAAAGCCGCTTGTTCCAAAGGAAACGGAAGAGATTGGCAATGGTTCTCGTATATGTTGAAGTACTTTTGAAAAAATCCTTGAACATGAATTTCTATGTTATTTCGTTTTCAACCCCCAAACCTCACCGATATCCTTCGCCATCACATCGGCCATAATCCGGTAACCTTCATCGTTCAGATGGATATGGTCCCGATAAATGGTTTCCTTATCATTCGCGAATATATCAAGCAAGCTGAAAATCGGCATATTCTCATTGCGCAAGCTCATGAGATCATCCGTCATCCTCGCGTAATTTTGTTTTAAGAGCTGATTCTCATTCTCGTCGCTATTCAACTTTTCTTCCTCGGTAAGCGGCTTGTCGATAAGGGGCATCGGCTGGATGAAATTCGCGGTCTTTATGCCCATGCGTTCCGCGATGTAATTCATCATTCTAATATAGCTCTTATATTGGTTCATCTGCCAATCGAAGCGCTTGTCGGGACTCCAATCCGAGGGCAACTTCATTACCGAATCGACTAGGTTTTCGCCCCCCGGGTTTCCGGCACCGTAGTATTTCGCGACATGTTCCGCCGTAGTACCCAAAAGATACGCCAAATGGGAATTGGAGGTCAGGCCGTTCTTTAAGAGTGCCGAGTATATGCTGTCGGCTATCCAGCTCACAAGGGCCGGAGCATATCCGCCCCCCGCTAAACCCTGAGGATTGGCCGAGAAGTAATACGGCGGCGGAAATTCGAACCGATGGTCTACCATTATCACTCCGGATTCATTGTAGCCATCCAAAGTAACCACGGCATCAAGGACGTTCGCATAAAGAGAAAACAATATGAATTGGTCCGGTTCTTTCCATCCCCCGATAGCCCCATTCAAGACCAAAAACGGCTTGCC
>Ga0187878_1002903_pt1 | contig 14703 bp, 11 predicted proteins | sample June2016WEW_17_1_FD_132979 | JGI IMG/M metagenome (GOLD analysis project Ga0187878, IMG submission 132979) | Peatland microbial communities from SPRUCE experiment site at the Marcell Experimental Forest, Minnesota, USA - June2016WEW_17_150 | ecosystem: Environmental > Terrestrial > Soil >...
ATCGGCTCCTGGCGCGGTCGTCTGCGTCAAATGCGGAGTCCGTCTGGGCCCAGGCGGGCAGAAAGACTTGACCACTGCCGTGCTGCTTTCCATTTTCCTTGGCGGCTTCGGCGTTGATCGGTTCTATCTCGGCTACATGGGGCTGGGTATCCTCAAGCTAGTCACGCTGGGCGGATGTGGCATCTGGGCGATCGTGGACCAAGTCCGCATCATCCTCAGGAAGCTGCCCGACGCTCAGGGCTTCCCGCTGCGGGTGGAACCTTGCCCGCGCCCGGGCGACAAAGACTGGGCCACTGCGATGTTGCTGTCGATGTATCTGGGCTTCCTCGGCATCGACCGCTTCTATCTGGGCTACACAGGCTGGGGAATCCTTAAGCTGGTCACCCTCGGCGGTTGCGGTATCTGGAGTCTGGTGGACGTCATCCTGATCGCGCTCAACAAACTGCCGGATGCCCAGGGATTCCTGCTGCGACAGGGGTGAGCTTTGCCTCTCTTTGCCAAGGGAATACCTCGCTGGCTGGTGCTGACCGCAGCACTGGCAGCCTTCTGCCTTGTGCCGGTTGAGACCCTGGCGCGCGGCCCCGACCTCTGTCTGTGGAAACATGTTTTTCATCTCGCGTCCTGCCCCGCCTGCGGCAGCACCCGCGCCTTGGCTGCCTTCTTTCACGGCCGGATTGCCGAGGCTCTGGCCTTCAACCTCAACGTGGTAGTAACAGGGCCGGGTCTGCTGGTGCTGACCGCCTTCGATACGCTCCGGCTCCTGAGGCGAGTGTGCAAGTCTCTGCCTTCCAGCTTGAATTCTCACCGTGAATTGACTACAGTCTTGAAACCCGAGTGAGTAGCCTTCAAGCCTTCCTCGCATCGGCGCGTGCAGAACTTCCCCGAGCGACTTTCGCCCGCTGGGCTTCCGCATTCTTTAGCCTGTCGGTTTTGACGTTTCTGCTTTCCTTGGCCGCCGCACAGGCATTCCTGGCCCTCGCCGCAGTCTGCTACGCAATTCATCTTCTCCGCGATCACCCCAGCGTTTACTTCCCGCCCGTCAAGCTGCCACTGGGGCTGTTCTGTCTGGGCACCGTCCTTTCAGTCCTGTGGGCAGCCAATCCAACGGTCGGCTGGTTCGCGGTGCGCAAGCTGGTGCTTTTCGTGATCCTGTTGCTCGGCGCGAATCTGATAGCGAGCCGCAAGCATCTGGAATTCCTTTATCGGGGCCTGTTCCTGGAATCGGCTTTGACCGGGCTGGTAGGCATTGGGCAGTTTGTGTGGCAGTATCAGCAAGTCCGCGCCGTTCATCCTGACCAGATCTATTTCTACATGACCGTGGAGCGCATCAGTGGCTTCATGGGGCACTGGATGAACTTCGGGGGACAGCAGATGCTCATCTTTGCTGCCCTGCTCGCCTTTCTGCTTCCAGCGCCCAAAACAGAAGCGAGGGCAAGCGGAATTCGTGGTTCGGGATTGGGGGCTCGCAAGGAGAATACTGGGCCCGTCGCTGGCTGGGCTATTTGGTGGCTGTTATGGGGTGTGGTCGTTGCCTCCATTGTGCTGAACTTTACGCGCGGAGTCTGGCTCGGCTGCCTTGTTGTTGCCCTATACCTCGTCGCGCGATGGAAACCACGCTGGCTCTGGGCTCTGCCTGTATTGTTGCTAGTAGGTTACCTCGCGGCGCCCTCCCTGCTGCGGCGTCGCGTGGAGGTTCTACGGCACCCCTCGCGCGACCCGGCCCTCTCGATTCGTTTTGAGATGTGGCAGGTCGCCGGGCGGATGATGCAGAAGCACCCGTTCCTGGGCGTGGGGCCGAACAACATTGAGCAGGTTTATGCGCTGTACCTGCCTCCCGGCAAAAGCCCCGAACTCGGCTACCACGCGCACTTTCACAACAACTTCTTTCAATTCGGCGCGGAGCGCGGCTTGCCCGTCCTGGCTGCCTGGGTCTGGTTGATGGGCGCGTTGGGCTGGCATTGCTGGAGGATTCGTCGCTGGCTGAGTGGCTCGGGCCGCCCGACCTGGGTGGCCGAGGCTGCGCTGGCCGGGTGGCTCGCCATGCTGGTGGAAGGCTGCTTCGAATTCAATTTCGGTACTTCGCCGGTGCTGATGTTGTTTCTGTTCGTGGTCTCCACCCCGTTCGTGGCGGAGCGGAGCCCTGTGCCGGCGGTGAACGAGGCGAGAGTTGAACGTTGAAAGGTGAACGGCAAAAGAGAGCTGAGCTTCTGACTGTCAACTGTTGACTTCTTCCCATGCCTACCAAGCGGCAGATCTTCCAGAGTTCGATGGTCGTGGGATTCTTTTCCCTGCTGGGCGGCCTCACGGGCATCCTGGTGGACACCAGCATCGCGGCCAAGTTAGGCCTCTCGAGAAGTTCCGACACGTTCTACGTCGCCATTACGGTGCCGTACATCATCACCAACCTGCTCAGCGCCACGGGGCAGTTCTCGCTGGTCCCCTTTTTCACGGCCTTGGATGCGCGGCATTCCGCCCATGAACTCTGGCGAGGTTTCAGCTACGCGGTCAGCGTTCTTTTCCTGGGTCTGGGCGGGATTGCGGTGTTGGGCGCCGCCGGGACGCCGTGGCTCATTCGCGGCATCGCTCCCGGGCTAACGCCGCAGCAAATTGAGTTCGCTACCCAGCTCGGCCGCTGGCTTCTCATCATCATCATTCCCGCTGGAGTGTCGGAGGTCTTCCGATCCTTTCTCCTGAGCCAACGGCGCTTTGCGCTACCCTCGGCTGCCGGCTTCATCCGTAACGCCACGGTGGTCGCCTGCATCATCCTCGCTTTTCCCCGGTACCGCGAGTTCAGCATCGTGTTGGGCTACTTCGCAGGATACTTGCTGCAGTTCGTCATCTTGGGAGTGCAGATCCTAATCTCCTTCCCGGCTCGCTATTCCCTGACGCTGGTGGGCAGCGGAGAAGCCTTTCGGAACCTCCGTGGGGCCGGCACGGTGCAGGTGGGCTCGGCGCTGGCCTGGCAGGGAGTGGTGGTGGTGGAAAGAATTATTGCTTCTTTCCTGCCCCCCGGGACACTGACAGCGTTGAACTGGGGCTTCAAGATCATCGCCACCCTGGCGGAGTTGCTGGCGGGCAGCGTGGGCACTGTCGCCCTGCCGGCCCTGGCTAGGGCCGTGGCGCGCCAAGCGAAGGCGGAAGAGCGGAAGACTTTCCGGGATGCGCTGGAAATCAGCCTGGCGTTGGTTTCTCCCGCGATGGTGTTCTGCTTGCTACTCGACCGCAACATCGTCCGCCTGGTCTTCGAACGCGGCAACTTCACGCCCGAGGCCACCACGCTGATGTCGACGGTGTTCTTCTACTACAGCCTCAGCTTGTTGCTCTTCTCCTTCGTCCGCGTGTTGACGTTCTACCTTTTCGCTCGGAAGGAAGCGGGAGTCTTCTTCCGCCTCTGCCTCTTGCTTTACGGCACTAACGTGGCGTTCGACCTGCTTTACGTCGGCGCGCTGCGCCTGGGGGCCATCGGCATCCCGCTAGGGCTGCTGACTAGCCTGGTTTTGACGTGTGGCTTGGCCTTCCACCGCAACATCGCGGAACTCAGGCTGGCCCTCGACCGGACGCTTGGAATCTTCACACTCAAGAACCTGTCAGGCTCAGGCCTAGCGGCGGCTGCGGTTTGGGGGTTGAGCACTTGGATGGGATCGCCGGCGACCGGCTTGGCCAACTTTGCCTACCTGTGCGTAGCATGCGGCACGGGAAGCCTGGTATTCTTCGCGACCTTGGCCGCCACGCGCGCTGTTCCCATTTCCCATCTGGCCGCCACCCTCAAGCGCCCCGAGGACGCCTGAATCCAGGCCGCATGACCACCCGAGGTTCGCGTGCCGCCTCTCGGTAAGGAATGCTAGAATGAGGTGGCGGCGATCGTCTCGCGCAGAGAAAACGACCTTCGCCGAATCCGCTCATGTCCACGACCTCCACGGCGCCCGAACGCGAATCGTGGCTCGCCCGCAACCGCAAGTTGCTGGCGAAGAACCCCCGGCTGTTCTTCCAGAAGCTCGCCACCTGGCTCCGGCCCATGCGCAGGGATTATCGCCGGCGATGGGATTGCGGCCTGCGCCGCTGGCTGATCCAGTACCACACCGGGATCCTTTTCGACAAGGTCACCTGGATGGGGCTTCCCGCCTGGAAGAACGTCCTGGACGCCTGGGTGTATCAAGAAATCGTCCACGAGGTTCGCCCCGAGATCATCATCGAGATCGGAAACGCGCAGGGTGGCAGCACGCTGTACCTGGCGAACCTGCTGGATCTGGTGGGCCGAGGTGATGTGATCGCCGTGGATATTGACCACTCGCAGTTCCAGGCGCACCATCCACGGATAACCACCGTCACCGGGGACAGCCTGGCGCCGGAAACTTTGGCGCGCGTGGAAGCGTTGGCGCGCGGCCGCCAAGGCCTGGTGATTCACGACGGCGACCACAGCCGCGAGCACGTGCTGGCGGATCTCAGGGCCTACGCCGAGTTCGTTCAGGTGGGCGGCTATTTCATTGTGGAGGATACCGTCATCGACCTGTTCCGGGCCGGCGACGGCCTGGGCAGCGTCAACGGACCCTTGGGCGCGGTCGAGCAGTTCGTGCGGGATGATCCGCGCTTCCAGATCGACACCGGGCGCGAAGCCTTTGTGCTGACCTTCAACCCCCGCGGCTACTTGAAGCGCGTGGGATGAAGAACCGTGACCAGAGACAAGTGGCGAGGAAGGAGTCAGAAGACAGGAGTCAGAATTCAGAATACGGAAGTCAGATTGGTGAAGCTAGCAAGGTTCAGGGCGGAGGAGAAAACACGGAACCCGACGGCGCGCCTTCTTCATCCTGACTTCTGGCTTCGGTGTCCTGAATTCTTCCTCGTCACTCGTCAGTCGTCACCGCTCTTTTCCGGACTCGTCACTTGTCACCTATCACTAATCACTGTTCTTACCGCGTCCTCGTGGTCACCAACCTCTGGCCTACCAAAGCGGACCCCAGCTACGGCGCGTTTGTCCACGACCAGATGGAATCGCTCCGGCCGCTGGGTGTCGAATTCGACGTCTTATTCATCAACGGACGGGAATCGCGGTGGAACTATGCCCGCGCTATCGGGCAAATGCGGCGTATGCTCCGCGCCCGACCGTACGACCTGATTCACGCGCATTTCGGCTTATCCGGCTGGATCGCCCGATGTCAGTTGCGGGTGCCAGTGGTGGTCACCTTTCACGGTGACGACGTCTTAGGTCAGTTCAAGCGCAGCGGCGGCATTACGCTCCTCGGGCGGTTCTTTCAGGTTTCAAGTTTTCTCCTGGCGCGTATGGTGTCTGCCACCATTGTCCAGAGCCGTCAGATGAAATCCAGACTTCGGTTAGGCTCTGCGGCCATCATTCCCTGCGGGGTGGACCTTGACCTCTTCCAGCCCCTGGACCAGGCGGAGGCGCGACGGGCCTTGGGACTCGACCCGCACAAGAAGTACGTGCTGTTTCCCTACGACCCTGGGGTGGCACGCAAGCGCTATGACGTGATCGCGGCCGCGGTGGCCCGCGCGCGTGAATTCATCCCCGACCTTGAGATCCTCCAAGTTCACGGTGTGCCCCACACTCGCTTGCCGCTTTATATGAACGCCGCCGATGTGCTGGTCCTCGCTTCGCTCGCCGAAGGCTCGCCCGTCGCAGTCAAAGAGGCCATGGCCACAAATCTGCCGGTGGTTACCGTCGATGTGGGCGACACGCGCGACCTCGTTGGGCCGATCGAAGGCTGCTACCTTGTGCGCCGCGATGCGCAGGAGATCGCCACCCAGATTGTGGAGGTGTGCCGGCGCGGGACGCGCACGCGCGGCCGCGACTGGATTGCGCGGCTGTCGATGGAGAAGGTGGCCCAACAGATTGTGGAGCTATACTCCGCAGTGGCGCCCCACTAGGCGAAGCTCCTCCAGGCTGGCCATGAGGCGGGCAATGCCCTCTCAATGATTTTCCCCTCTCCGCCTATCCAAATACCCCCAAAGAGGTTAGACCCTGCCCATGCTGCAAGCTTGGAAGTACCTCTGTGAGCCGCTGAATCCTTTCCTGCGGAGGACCAAGCATGCGAGCGTCCGCCTTGCAGAAGATTTCATCTTTCCTCTTCTTCGCGCTATTTCCCACCACAAATCTCGCCACTTTCGATTAAACTCAGCGCTCGGATAGCGGGGGGAAGCCACCCGCTCTTTCGCGGCGGTTTTTCACAGGGGAGCACCTTTAGGCTGCTCCCGCCGTAACCTGAACGGGAGGGCCGCAAAAGTCCTCCCTTGCACTCCATGCCCACACGCGACGAACTCTTCCGCGCCGCTGAACGACTGCACGCGCACCTGCTGCGTCACCATTATGAGCACGGTTTGTTGCGCGGCCCCGATGCCGGAGTCCGCTTCAATCTGCGGGCCTGGCGATTCCTGAAGAGCGCGCTGGACTTCGTTCCCTGGCGAGACAACTACGTCTTCATGCAAACGCAAGGTTACTGGATCCTGGCCAACTGGATGCTCCACGAAGCGACCGGCGAGCGCCGTTACGGAGAAGTCGCAATTCAGACCACGGAGGCAACGCGCGCCAGCCAACACCCGGAGGGCTTCTGGACCTACCCTTTGCCGGAACGCCGACACCTGATCGCTACCATCGAGGGCGACTGGGGCGCCATCGGGTTGCTGGCGTCTTATGCGCGGGAAGCACGCGCAGAGTTTCTGGCTGGCGCCGTCCGCTGGTACGATTTTCTGGTGACCCGCATCGGTTTTCAGGATCACGCGCGCGGGAAAGCAATTAACTACTTCGACCGACCGCGCGGGAAGGTGCCAAACAATTCCACCGCCAGCGCCTGGTTTTTTCTTCGCTTGTGGAAAGCTGCTGGTGACAGCCGCTTCCTCGAGCCCGTTAATCCGCTGCTTGGTTTTGTAGCCGCGGTTCAGCTCCCCTCAGGCGAGTTGCCCTACGTCGTCGAGAGTCCCTTCGAATCTCGGCGTGAGCACTACCTCTGCTTTCAGTACAACGCATTTCAATTTCTAAACCTGGCCGGGGCAGCAGCCCTCGGGCCCGGAGCGCGGGCGCGTCCCATACTTACCGGTCTTGCCCGTTTTCTCGCTAAAGGCGTCCTGCCCGGCGGCGCGAGCGCTGCGGATTGCCAGCGCGCCAGACCCGAGGTGGACTATTACACTGCCGTGTTGGCCGCGGCATTATCTGAGGCTGCCAAACTGGGGCTGGTGGAATCGGGCGCGCTGAGCGACCGCTGCTATGCTCGCCTGCTCGAGCGCCAGAGGCCCGACGGCAGCTTCCTCTACTCAACGGGTGATTACGGATTCCTGCGCGACACTCGCTCCTATCCCCGCGCGCAGGCAATGACGCTGTATCATTTGCTGTATCCCTATTGTGGTAACGGATTTGAGACTCAAGTCAAAAGTTGACAGTTGACAGTCCAAAGCCACTACTTGGTCCTTACTTTCAACTCTTGACTTTCGACCTTTCCCAGCATGTGCGGCATCTGCGGAATGTACAATTTCGGAACGTCCGCGCCGGCGGACCGTACCGCGCTGCAACGCGCCGCCGACGCGATGGTCCATCGGGGGCCGGACGACGAGGGTTTCTACGTCAACGGCGAGTTGGGTCTGGGCAATCGCCGTCTGAGCATCATTGACCTCCCGGGCGGCCACCAGCCGATCTCGAACGAGGACGAAACCGTCTGGGTTACGTTCAACGGCGAGATCTACAACTACCAGGAACTTCGTCCGGAACTCGAGGCGCGCGGCCACCGATTCCGTACCGACAGCGACACGGAAACCCTCGTTCATCTTTACGAAGAGTACGGCCTCGGCTGTCTCGAAGCCTTGCGTGGAATGTTCGCCTTTGCCCTGTGGGACGCTCGCCGGAGACGCTTGCTGGTGGCCCGTGACCGCCTGGGTATCAAGCCGCTTTTCTATCGCCTGGAGCCGGGCCGGCTCCTCTTCGCCTCGGAGTTGCGGGCACTGCGCGAACTGGTTGGCCAGCCGCTCGAAATCGAGCCTCAGTCGGTCTACGACTTCTTCGGATTCCGCTACATTCCCGCACCTCATACGTTTTATCGCGGCGTCGAGAAACTCCTTCCCGGTCATTTCCTGACCGTGGACGCCCGGGGCGCACGCGTCGAGCCGTACTGGGATGTTCCCCCGGAGGAAGAGACCTCGCGCACGGCGGAAGACTTTGCGGAAGAGGTGATCGAACAGCTTCGCGAGTCGATCCGGTTGCGGCTGATTGCCGACGTGCCCCTGGGCGTGTTCTTGAGCGGCGGCACCGATTCGAGCGCGGTGGTGGCGTTCATGGCGGCCCTGGGCGCGCGGCCGCTGCGGACTTTTTCGGTGGGCTTCGAGGAACCCGAATACAGCGAGTTGCCTTTCGCCCGGCGGATTGCCCAGCGCTTCTCCACTGAACATCACGAGTTGGTGGTTCATCCGCAGGACATGGCTGAGGAGTTGGCGCGCCTGGTGGCGTTCCGCGACGAGCCTGTCGCTGAGCCCACCGATGTGGCGCTCTATCGTATGGCGCGCCTGGCCTCCGAGCAGGTGAAAGTGGTGTTGGCCGGGGAAGGCGGCGACGAGCTTTTCGCCGGCTATCCCAAGTACGCTGCCGATCGCTTGGCGGGGCTCGTGTCGGCTCTGCCCCAGGAGATGACCCGCGCCATTGCCCGCTGGCTCCCCTATCGCCAGCGGCGCGCCAAGCTCGCCCTCGAGGCGCTCTCCATTCGTGACGAAGCGGAACGCTCCGTGACGTGGTTTGCTTCGTTCTCGCGGGAGGAACGGGAGGCCCTCTTCGCGCCAGAATTCCTCCGGGGGGTGGACGTCGCTCACCCGGCTCGCATCTTTGAGCAGTACCTGGAAAAGGTCCGCGACCGCTCGCCGCTGAAGCGCATGCTCTACGCCGATTTGAAGATCTGGCTGCCCGACAACCTCCTGCTGCGCGGCGACCAGATGACCATGGCCGCCAGCATTGAAGAGCGCGTGCCCTTCCTCGACCACAAGCTGGTCGAACTGGCCGCGCGCATCCCCAGCCGGATGCTCACCCGGGGATTCAAGACTAAGGTGCTGCTGCGTCAGGCGCTGCGGCCCTACCTGCCGCCCGAAACGCTCCGGCGGCGCAAAGTGGGATTCACCGTGCCGATCGGCCCCTGGTTTAGGAAATCGCTCAAATCCATGGTGGCGGATCTGGTGCTCGCGCCGGAGGCGCAAGCGCGCGGCTACTTCAATCGGGAAGCAATGGAGCGCTTCGTGCGCGAGCACTTCGATGGTATCCGCGATCGGCAGAAGCAGCTCTGGGCGCTGGTGAATTTTGAGTTGTGGTGTCGGTCGAAAGTCGACAGTTGAGAGTCAAAGGTAAGAACAGATCCCTGACTGCCAACTGTTGACTGTCGACTGTCGGCTCGCTCGAAAAACATGCTCTCAGGACCCATCTCGGTCTGCATCATCGTGGAAAACCTGCCCGTGCCCTTCGACCGGCGCGTCTGGCAGGAAGCGCGCGCCTTGTGCGAGGCGGGCTACCGGGTCTCCGTCATCTGCCCCAAGGGTCGCGGCTTCGACCAGAGCCGCGAGACGCGTGAAGGCATTGAGATCTATCGGCACCGGATCTGGGAGGCATCAGGGTCGCTCGGATACCTGCTTGAGTACGCCTGGGCACTCCTGGCCGAATTCTATCTGGCGCTGAAGGTGTACGCGCGCACCCGGTTCCGCATCCTGCACGCCTGCAATCCGCCAGACACCATCTTCCTCATTGGTCTATTCTTCGAGCTCTTCGGGGTGCGCTTCATCTTTGACCACCACGACTTGAACCCCGAACTGTACGAGGCCAAGTTCGGCAAGCGCGGCTTCTTCTACCGGCTGGTGTGCCTCGCCGAACGCCTGACGTTTCGCACCGCCGACGTTTCCCTTGCCACCAACAAGTCTTACCGCGAAGTCGCGCTCACCCGCGGCCGCATGCGGCCCGAGCATGTCTTTGTGGTACGAAGTTGCCCCGACCTCAACCAGATTCGCTACGGCCCGCCGCGACCCGAACTGAAGGAAGGCAAGGCTTTCCTGGTCCTTTACGTGGGCGTCATGGGGCCGCAGGATGGACTCGACCTACTGCTGGAATCGATCGAGCACATCGTGAAGCGGCAGAACCGTCAGGACATGCTGTTCGTCCTGGTCGGCGGCGGGACGGAGCTTTCTCGCCTCCAAGCCTTGGCCGCTCAGAGAGGCCTGGATGCCTTCGTCAAATTCACGGGACGCATTCCCGACGACGAACTGGCCGCGTACCTTTCCACTGCGGACGTCTGCGTGGCGCCTGATCCCAAGAACCCCATGAACGACAAGTCCACGATGAACAAGATTCTCGAGTACATGGCCTACGCGCGGCCCGTCGTGCTGTTTGATTTGACCGAAGGCCGCCGCTCCGCCGGCGACGCCGCCCTCTACGCCCGCCCCAACGACCCCGCCGACTTCGCCGAACAGATCGCCAAGCTGCTCGATTCCGAACCGCTGCGCCGCCAACTTGGCGAGATCGGCCGCCAGCGCATCACGCGAAGCCTGAACTGGGAAATCGAAAAGAAAGCGCTGCTTGAAGCTTACAGAACCGTGCTGGTTCTGTAGCCACGGTCTATGACCACCGGTCGGCAGTGGTGGCATTCAGCCGCCGCTGCAATCTAGCTGGCGCCGCGGCCGAGGAGGACGACGGGAATTGTCCTCAGGAAGATTTTCCAGTCGAGGGTGAAGGACCAGTTATCGATGTACTGGAGGTCGAGTTCCATCCAGCGGCGGAAGCTGAGCTGGCTGCGGCCTTCGAGGGCCCACAGGCAAGTCAGCCCGGGCGGCATACGCAGACGACGACGTTGCCAGGGTTCGTACTTCTCGACCTCTTCCGGCAGGGGCGGACGCGGCCCCACGAACGACATCTCGCCTTTCAGAATGTTCACCAGCTGGGGGAGCTCATCCAGGCTGAACTTGCGCATGAAGCGGCCCACCGGAGTGCAGCGCGGATCGCTCTTGATTTTGAACGCCGGCCCGTCCACCTCGTTCAGCGCCTCCAATTCCTCGCGGCGCAGGTCCGCGTCGGCCTGCATGGAGCGGAACTTGTACAAGGTGAACTTCCTGCCGCCTAAACCACAGCGCGTCTGCCGGTACAGGACCGGCCCTTTCGAAGTCAGCTTGATCAAGAGCGCCAAAACCAGGAAGAGTGGCGAGAGAGCGACCAGCAGCACGAGCGCCATCGCAAAATCCACCACGCGCTTCAACAGGAGAAGGTCTTCGTTCTCAGGCGTCGTGGAGAACGTCAGCAGCGGCATATCGCGCAGGCGTTCCAGATGGACTCGCGAAATGACATGCGGGAAGAAGCTGAGCAGCAAGCGCGTTTTGACGCCTTCTTCCTCGCACATCAGGAAGGTTCCTTCCAGCTTCTCCAGTTCGTCCCTGGAGACAGCAAAGACAACCTCGTCGATGACATGCTGGTGCAGCAATTCAGGAAGCTGGGCGAGGTCGTAGACTGGGTAGGTGCGGCGGAGGCCTGACTCTTTCAACTGGGCTTCAAGCTCCGCTCCGGAACGGACGCGGGCGAAGCCGAGCAGCCGCAGGCCGCGATGTTCATTGGCCTCCAAGGCGCGGGCAATCTCCATCACCTGCGGGGTATCGCCGACCAACAGAAAATTCCGGAAGCCTCCCAAGGTCCGCCGCAGCGGCTCGCTCAGGCGGCGGGCGACGAGCCGAAAGAGAATCATCGCCGCCAGGTCCGCCACGGCGTAAAAGCCCAACAACAGCCGGCTGATGTATTCCAGCCTGATGGCGAAGATGAAAGCGAAGAGCAGTGTGGTGGAGACGAACCCGACCTTGATGGGGTCCACAAATGCGCGGCGCAGTTCTTCTTCCCGGATTTCCCGATAGATCCCCAGCGCCAGGCCCGCGCCAATCCAGATTCCCGCGATGACCGGAAGGATCCACAAATAGTAAAAGGCCGGATACAGCGGGCGAGGGGTAATCAGGTGGGAGCGAACCCAGTGCGCCAGCCAGAAGCACGCCAGCGCCAGCAGGGCGTCCGCCACCAGATACAGCCCGCTGATTACTCGGTCATGGCGAGAGATCATCAACAGAGTCCGGGCTCGCCGCAAGGCTCGGCAGCCCGACTATCTTATCAAAAACCGCGTCTGCTGCTCTCTATGGTTTGTGGTCGTCGCCAGGAAGATCAATTCGGCGAGCCTTTCTTCGCGTTCGCGGCGCCGGCAGAGGTCGAGCGGACCGTCCGGCCCGGCAACGGGGTTGAAGCAGGAGATGGACTGGGATAGAGTACACGTCCCGCCAGGGACGAGTTCATTTCAGACCGCCTCGTTCTGGAGAAGGCGAAACGCACCATACGCCTTCGCCAGGGCGGAGAAACCAGAGGAGAAGACCTATGGCGACACCTCCCATCCCCCCCGGCTCTGCGGCTCCCGAAGCCGCGCCGACTGCCGCTCCCGCGCCGATGCTCCCCACGCCGGTCATTCTGGGGGCCATGTTGCGCTCGGCCAAGAACGTGAGCGATTTGATCTTCTCGCCTGGACGCTTCCCCCAAGTGGAGCAGAACGGGCAACTGGTTGCGGTGAAGATCGCTGGTGTACCCATGCTGACTCCCGAAGACACGGCGCGGATCGCTTCCCACCTGATCGGCGGCAACAAGTCGGCGCTCGAGAAGTTGCGGTCGGAGGGTTCCTGCGACATCTCTTACAGCCTGCCGCGGCAGTCGCGCTTCCGCGTGAACATCTTCACGCAGCGCGGCACCTGTGCCATTGTCATGCGGGTGATCCCCAACACCATCCCGGACTTTGCGGCGCTGAACCTGCCGTCGCAACTGGCGGAGATTGCCACCTTGAAGAACGGCGTGGTGCTGGTGACCGGTCCCACCGGCTCAGGAAAATCCTCAACCCTGGCGGCCATCATCGACCGGATCAATGGAGAGAAGGCTTACCACATCGTCACCATTGAAGACCCCATTGAATTCCTGCATCCCCACAAGAAGTCCACCATCCACCAGCGGGAGCTGCACAGCGATACTCCGACGTTCGGGATGGCCCTGCGCGCGGCGCTGCGCCAGGCGCCCAAAGTCATCCTGGTCGGCGAGATGCGCGACAGGGAAACCGTCGAGATTGCCCTGGAAGCCGCGGAAACCGGCCACCTGGTCCTCTCCACTCTCCATACCATCGACGCTTCGAAAACCGTGGAGCGCATCATCGGAATCTTTTCGCTCTCTGACCAGCAGACCATCCGCAACCGTTTTGCGAAATCGTTTCGGTACATCATTTCGCAGCGCTTGATCCCCCGCAAGGACGGCACCGGCCGCGTGGCCGCCATCGAGATTCTCAAGTCCACCCTGCGCACGCGCGAATACCTGGAAAAGGGCGAGGAGGAGGGAAGAAGCCTGGTGGATGCCATGCGCGATGGCGAACTCGAGGGCATGGAGCATTTCGATGGAGTCATCGAAAAGCTGATCCGCAGCGGCGTCATCGACATGGAAACCGGCGTGGCCTACGCCACCAACCCCGGCAACCTGCGCCTCCAACTCACCGACCTGGCGGGAGAACCCGCCCCTGAACTGGGCACGCCTTGAGCGAATCCCGGCGGGATGCTGAGAAACCTCTGGGGGGCATTCTGAACCCTTCGCTTGTCATCCTGAGTCCCGATCTGATCGGGACGAAGGATCCTTTTCATTCCGCTCGGGCAAACTCCGCCAAGAATCCCGGTCCCGATATGATCGGGACTCCTCAGGATGACAGGCTGGGCGGTTTTTCAGCAGCCTGTTAAGGGCCGCTGCGCGGCGGCTTGATCCTGTGCCGCGAGATGTAGCGCGCCGCCGGACCAAACTTCTTCTTCATGCTCGGAGGTTCGGGCGGGGCAGCTCTCTTCTTCGGGGCGGGCGGTGCGGCGACGGGCGCCGGAGCCGCGGGCGACACCGTGGCCAGTACTTGATCGAAGAGCGTGGAGCGCGGGCCGGTCTTCTTCTTTCCGCCCTGCCCGTGCTGATAGGCATGCTCGGAGTAGCAGGTCTGGCAAATCACTTTCACCACTTGCCCGCCTATCATGCTGGCAATGGCATGATTCAGCAGGTGGCGGCAACGGGGGCAATAATCGTCAATCAGATCGCCCAGACGCGGCGGCAGTTCAGTCATGACTATTCCCTCGGAGGTCGAACTGGCGCAGGCAGTGCTCCGTGAGCCTGCGCATTATAGCGCTGGCCAGACAAAAATCAACCGGCGCGGCCACGACTGCCGCCCGCGTCCGACTGCAAAGGCCCCAGCGCCCACCCCATCCCCGCGTGAAGCCCTTGCGGGGCGCATCTGGAGCGGGCGCCGTGAGGGGCGCGAATTGACACCCCCCGCGACTCCGGCTATCCTGAAAGTTGGGCTGACCCGCCTCGGCGGCGCATCTAATCCCTAGTGGCCCTCCGCGTGGAGTCAGGCATCAGAAATACAGCGCCGCGCCAGCGCGCAGCGGGGTGACGACATTTGACCGGATGGCCAGGTTCAGCATGCGAGGATTTGCGACACAACTCGTCTCCAACCTCCGCCGCGTGATGCGGCTGGTCCTTCTACCCTATCTTCAGGGGCCGGAAGAGATCCTGGTGGGCGGGCAGGCGGTAATCGAAGGCGTGATGATGCGCGCGCCGCACTCCTTTGCGGTGGCCGTGCGCCAGCCGACCGGTTCCATCGCCCTGATGCAGGATGTCCTCGAGCGACCGTCGGAAAAACACCGGTGGCTGAA
>Ga0187878_1002907_pt1 | contig 14690 bp, 13 predicted proteins | sample June2016WEW_17_1_FD_132979 | JGI IMG/M metagenome (GOLD analysis project Ga0187878, IMG submission 132979) | Peatland microbial communities from SPRUCE experiment site at the Marcell Experimental Forest, Minnesota, USA - June2016WEW_17_150 | ecosystem: Environmental > Terrestrial > Soil >...
ACATGTACAGAAAGTGCCGGGGCACCTCAAGGCGTGTTTCATAAATCTTTGAAAACATACCCGCGGCGCCGCTGTAAATATCAGGGAACTGCAATTCCTTCCGATGGTCGGCTTGTTTTCTGTCCTCGTATACCTTTGCGATACTGAAAACCTTATTCGTGCGTCCGATCCGGGGCAATCGCAAAAATCTATCTACATTATTTTTAATCAGATAATCATCAAGCTTCTCATCGCCCGGGAGTTCCACAATGAGGACCTTCGCACCCTTCTCCTCCAGCATTGACGCGAGCCGGTATACCGCTTGCGCAACCTGCTCTTTTCTTTTGAAATCTCCATCGGGGATGATTTCAATACTCTTACCCTGCCAAGGTATGCCGGCCAGATCATCAATCAAGACAGGCTTGCCGTCACCGTTCTTTATTGCAAAGTTGTAGACACCGCCGAGGGCCACGACATTCAACCTTGCTTGCGTGCCCGCGAGTCCTTTTTTTTCACCCTCCGTTATTCTCCAGATAGGTTCCCAACAACGGAAACCCGGCGGGACATATAGCCGAATCGGTGAACCTTTCGGCTGGTGGTACTTTTGCTTATGATCTTCTTTATCGGTCAGCGGTGGAAATAATTTGTACCGGACGAAATTAGTGCCAGGATAAGGGAAGGCAAGAAGTGAGGTTATCGGGGCATTCCAGCCCATGATTTTATTGATTGCATATGGCGGTACGGAGAAAATTTTTGCCTCACAAATCGTTTCGTCAGAAAGTCCCGATTTTTCCAAATCCGCTTTATGCTCGGGCGAGAGGCTTAGAGGTAGCACCTGTCTTAAGGTTTTTTTACCCATCACCTGGCCCGTCCTTGGGATAAGAATGCCAGGCGTCGCCCGAACTTTTTTCCCGCCCGTTCGGTGCGTGAGAGTTTCTCTCGCAGGGTGAGAAGATCATTAAGATCGAACAACCGATGGCCTCCGGGCGTTTTCTCGCAATGGACCAGCCCACAATCGCCGTATCGGCGAAGGGTGTTGTGCGAGAAGCCCGACACCGCTTCTGCTTGCGCTACCCGTATAAGTTTCATGGTCTCCCCAGTTTTTGATTTAATCCTACCAAAGGGTAGGTCTTGCCGTATGCGAAGAATAGAGAAATTCGTTATTTTTTCTTCACCTCAATAAAAAAGCGGAAACCCTTGACAGATAAGGATTCCCGCTTCTTTCTCGGAAATGAAAATTTATTTCTAAATTACTTGTGCAATATTTTCTTTATTCTCCTTGTCTTGTTCCGATACTCACCAGGGAATATCCCGTGTTCGACATTTTTAATGATTCTTTCAGCAAATTTAGAATACTCTCGCACAGCGTCATTAACATCTTTGGCGGTAGCACTATATTGATCGTCATCCTCTTGGAAAATGGATTCTCTGAGCTCATCCATGCTTGCATTGTTCCTTTTTAAATCATACACGGTAAGATAGTTTTCGATCTGCGGCATAAGCCGTTCCGATCCCTTCCCATTATATAGAACGCTCAGTTGATCGAATCTCCGATACTCCATAAGCCGTGCCCTCCTTTTTTTTCGGGCATCTATAACATGGTGTCCGACCTTATCTTTTATCCCCTTCAGGTCGTCGCAATTTAAATCAATCGCAAGAATGAGCACATTGGACATAGTTATCCATTTAACAAAGAAGTTTTTATACGCGGCTTGATAGATTTCTTTCTGGAGCGGATCTACTTTTACGTTGGCGAATACCTGAGCAAGATCAAAGGGCGCCAGTGTCGTGTAATCCCGAACGGCGTCATATTTCGCGCGACGTTTCCATACTGCTTCAAAATCTTTCTGCTTGTGAACATCGCCCCAGTGACCATAAATATGACTCCATGCATAGCGGGTATCATGAGGCGTCGGAACTCTTAAAGGGCCTTGTGATGAATTCCATTTTTTACATTGCTTTAGATATCTGTCCCACTCTTTGCGGGCATCGCTTTTTAACCAATCCTTGTATCCTTGGCTCCGCTTCAGATATTCCCACCACAGCTTGTAAAACTTTTTCTCTTTATCAGTATCAGTCTTTATTTTCATTTCTGCGCTCCTGCAGCGCCCTGATTAATTGACCCGAGCAGGCGGTTCAGGATTACCGCTTTTCGAGTGCCCTCTATCTCGGGTTTTGTGACAGAATGCGACATTCACTATTTTTTTTTACTTCTTTCACTTCATTGACTCTACACACTGATCCAAAAAAAATCAATTAGTTAAATCATTTCAGCCCCTTGTCTTTTCCTCCTTGCCCCGCCTCTTAATCAGTAGGTTGCCGGTTCGATCCCGGCAGGGCTCACCAAAAAATAAGGGGTTAAGTGAAATTCTTAACCCCTTTATTATTCTTGCAGACATGGATTACTGACGAACGCCTAATTCATAGTTTCCGCCATTCACTATTTCATTGAATGCTTTTGAATACAGCATCTATTTTGGTCATCAGTTCTTCGGGCGTTACCGGCTTGGCAATAAAATTTCTGCCTCCTATGATTCCCTCCTGCGATTGAACCTGCTGTCTTGATGCGATGGCGGTAATTAATAATACGGGGATCTTCCTTGTTTTTGGGTTCTCAAACAAAAGCTCCGCTACCTGACCGCCGCCCATTTCCGTCATAATTATGTCCAAAAGCATTAAATCAGGACGCTCCTTCGAAGCGAGGACGACGCCGTCGCTTCCGCTCGTAGTTGTCAGTATCTCAAATCCCCCGGTCTTTTGGAGGTTGAGCTTCACAAAGAAGAAGAAATCTTCTTCATCAGCAATGAGCAATATTTTCTTCTTTTCAGGCGCTGCTTCTGATTTGATTTCTTCTTTCATGATGCTCTCCTCTATTGGTGGATTGGAATCACTTGCATTGTTAAACGGGATCGCCGGCGGGCAACGCGATGATGACACATGTGCCTCCTTCAGATTCACTCTCTATCTGTACGGTCCCATGGTGTTTATCGATAATCCCTTTTGCAATAGAGAGTCCTAAACCTGCATTCCCGGAGCTGTCTTTAGTAGTATAAAAGGGATCAAACACTTTTTCAATTCTATCTTTCGGGATGCCGCACCCGGCATCAGCAAGGGTTATCTGCAGATGACCTTCTCCGGGCGCACTCTCAACTTTGTCAGTGCTAATGGTGATAATTCCTCCGTCTGTGAGATCAGGAAATTTTGCCGTCTTTAAGAAAGAGTCAAGCTCTTCACACTTAAGAACGGATGTCTTTTGGATGAGGGTTCTTCCCTTTTCGTAAGATGCATAAACCACCTTGACTGATTTATCTTCAAGGCTCACTGCCACTTGTTTGCTCAATTTCTATCCTTCCTGTCTGTCATTCCTTTCGGGTGACAATTAAGATTTATAAACTCTGTATTTCCCACCCTTTCAAGTGTTTTCAGAAATTATCACAGTTACTTACCGGGAGCTTCATGAAGAGAGCGTTATAAGCAGAATGTTTGCATGAAAGACCGGGATTATGAATTTGAATGAAGCGCTGTAGTAATAAATTGAAATATCTCTCTTTCTTTGCTACAGTCACGATCATGAAATCTTTATCCTTATGTATGTCATTCTCATATTGAAAAGGGGCTGAAGAAGTTAGAGTGGAGAAATTAAAAGATATCGTTCCAGGTATGAGCGTCAATATCGTTGCTGATATCGATGTGGACAAAGAGATAACGGAGGTCAGAAATGCCATAGTTTACGATGTTGACGGCGCCAACCTTGTGCTGTCTCAGACAAATCCGCCCTTTGAAGAATATCACCTTGATAAGAAGATTACAGTCACCTACATTGTAAAGGGAAAAGACGGTCTCAGCAGAATGGGTTTTTCGGGAAAGATAGTCAGTATCTTGAATGACTATAGCCTATACTCATCAAGCGTTGTCGAGGCTTTGAATGTGTTGCGGAAAGGCGGGCTCACGACACATGACTTGAGAATGCACTACAGAATCAGCCCGAGGTCAGATAGCGGTATCAATATTTATGTAGGCCACGAACAGGTCAGCCTCATAGATATTTCCATGGGTGGCGCACGTTTTTGTCATTCAAAAGACCATCCCATCGAATCGAGAAACATAATTAAGATGATTTTGGAGATAGACGCGCAAAAATTCAATATTGAAGCGAAAAAGGTGAATGTCTGGCATCTTCCCGAAGCCGGGAGGCGGGCAGATTTCGTATACGTGTCAGTTCAATTCACAAAATTGGATAAGAACTGCAGTCACATTTTAAGCGGAAAAATTCTTTCCATCCAGCGCGAACTCCTGTCTAAACACTCAGGGTAGATGCGACATCATATGTCCGCTTGTATCTACGCCTTCCACCTTAATTTCCTTCCATTCCTTTCGCGGCATCTTAACTATTGAACATCCTGGAGCCAAAGTAAAGTTTTTGCAGGAAATGACGATATAAGTATTGAATACCTTTGCGAAGACCCCGGGAGTTGCATGAGTTATCAGTTGCCGCGAATAAGGATCCGAAGATGGGCATTATCAATTTAGAAGATATTCGAGTGGGGATGGTTCTGGCCGGCGATATAAAAGAGCGGAGCGGCCGTATCCTATTAGCTGGCGGAAACGAAATTACTGAAAAGCATCTGAGGGTCTTCAAGATGTGGGGAATTACGGAAGCGGATATCAAGGATGTCGAGAAAGAAGAAATCGCCGCAAGTATCGTGGCTCGGCTTGACCCGTCTCTTTTCCATGACGTACAAACGCGGATGCGTGAGCGCTTCTGTCTTGCAGACATGGAACACCCGTTTGTCGAAGAATTGTTTCGTTTGGTCACTATTCGCCAGGTTAGACATAAGTCGAAAGGATAAATCGATGCTTAATGGCAATTCCCAAAGTCTCCTTCCGCGTCTCGGGTACGGAACACGACAAGCCTCAAGCTCTTCCGAACAAGGTATTCGTCAGGCGAGCGTGTGCATAACCTTCCGAGGCATACGGGTTCCTTCAGGAGATTACTTTTACGCCTTCCAGTCTCCAATGAATCTTATGTATCCGAAGAGGCCATCATGATTGGGAAGCCGGAGGATCTCTTAAAAGGCTTTGTGCAGTTGTCTTCTCTGCCTGTTATATACACCAAAATTAATGAGGCAGTTAATAACCCGCAATCCTCTATGAAGGATATCAGCGATATAATAAGTGATGATCCCGGCCTAACCTCGCGATTGCTACAGCTTGTCAACAGCGCATTTTATGGTTTTCCATCAAGGGTGGAGACTGTAAGCCGTGCACTCTTCATCGTGGGTACACGGCAGATACACGATCTTGCGTTAGCGACTTCGATCATGAACATGTTCGAAGGGATCCCGGAGGTTCTCGTCAGTATGGAATCGTTCTGGAGGCATTGCGTGGCCTGCGGGCTGGCTGCCAAAATACTTGCGACTTACAGACGCTGTGAAATGAATGTGGAGCGTTTTTTTGCGGCCGGCATCATTCATGACATAGGCAGACTCGTTATCTACAAGAAAATACCGGAGACAGCACAGGCAATGATCTTACGCTGCAGAAACCGCAGGGAACCATTGTTTTCAGTCGAAAAAGAAACAATAGGTTTTGACCATGCGGAATTGGGACGTAGGCTTATACAACTCTGGAATCTGCCGCCGTCTCTGGAAGAAGTTGTAGCCTGTCATCATTCACCGCAGGAAGCAAGACGATATCCTGTTGAGGCGGCTGTTATTCATATAGCGGATATAATCGTCCATGCCATGCAGCTGGGCAACAGCGGAGAGCAATATATTCCACCTGTGGACGAGAAGGCATGGCAACTCATCGGCATTCCCGCAAGCGCTTTGTCTCCCACATTGGATCAATTGGAGCGGGAAGTTGGCGATGTCGTGCAGTCTCTCTTCGGTGAGGCCTGACCATGCGAAGGACGGCAAAAGATAGAAAGGGTCCTTCCGAATTGGGAGAACGGATAAGGCATCTGGAGGAAATCAACCGCTGGACATCGGACGCCCTGGATATGGCTGTTTCTTTTGGTGACTTGCATAACAGCAGTCCCCTGGACCAGGAACCGGCAGCGATTTTCAGAGCAACGAGGGCACACCTCGAGCGTCTGATCCCCTTTAGGTTACTTGCGCTTTTTATGGTGGACGAGATAAGTTCTGATTTTGTCCTCGTTGATTGTGAACCGGAGTCGGGCTCAACTATGATCAGAAAAGAGGTTGACTTTCAGATTGCCGAAGGAGTTTTTTCCTGGGCCTTATATCAAAACCGGGCTGTGACGGTTCCTGCAAAATACTTCAAGAAGACGGTAGTATTTCATGCCTTAGTTACACGGTCACAGGTGGTAGGGATGGTGGTGGGAATTCTTGCAGATGATGAACTCGTTGTCAATAACGTATTGTCCAACCTTCTTACGATAGTACTGTCTAATACGGCACGGGCTTTGGAGAATGCAATTCTCTACAAGAAAATAAATGATACGAACCGTGAGCTTGAAGACATCGTCAGAAAGCGTACGCAGGAATTGCAAAAGGCCCTCGAGGCGGCAAATGTATTGAATATTGCCAGAGGTCAATTTCTCGCGAACATGAGCCATGAGATCAGGACGCCAATGAATGGAATCATTGGCTTTACAGGGTTATTGCTATCCACAGATTTGAATGAAGAGCAGAGCAGCTATATAGACACGATCAAAAAAAGCGGCGACGCATTAATGTTTCTGATCAACGACATATTGGATTTTTCGAAGATCGAAGCGGGCGAGTTGAAGCTGGAGTACATCGACTTTGATCCCGAAGACGTTGCCTACGATGTGTGTGAACTCATTCAGCCGAAGTATGGAAGCAAATCCATCGATTTTCTGTGCCGGGTTGGAGACGATCTTCCTTCCAGCGTCAGGGGAGACCCTTATCGATTTCGCCAAGTCTTATTAAATTTAGTGGATAACGCAGCAAAATTTACTGAGACCGGTGAAATTGAACTCTACCTTGGTGTCGAGAAAAGAAGAGACCATCAGGTCAAGATTCGATCGATAGTGAGGGATACCGGTATTGGTATTCCCGCAGACAAGTTATATACTATTTTTGATTCGTTCAGGCAGGTTGATTGTTCATCCACCCGGAAGTACGGAGGGTCCGGGCTCGGTCTGTCCATATGCAAACAACTTTCAAAATTAATGAATGGCGATGTGTGGGCTGCAAGCGAGACGGGCGAGGGTTCTCAATTTCATTTCACGGCCTGGCTCGATGAGGCTGTCAGTGAAACAGTTAAAGATCGTGTGTCTATTGCAGGCAAAAAGATACTTATCGCTGGCAGAAACAGAACAAATATCGAGATTCTCTCGCACATGGTTGAATCTTTGGGAATGCGCTTCATGACGACAGAAAGGGGGGATGAGGTCCTGCCCTCTTTAATCAACGCCCGCGACTATTGCGATTTCTTTGACATCTGCATGCTTGACATCAGACTATCGGACATAAACATCAATAAGATTATTGAAATGATCCAGGCTGTGAAGATCAAAGATATTAACATCCTTGTATTCGGCCCGCTCAATTCCAGAGTTATGCTGGAGCATCCGACATGGGCCACAATTTCCTTCATTCAGACCCCGATCAGAAAGAGTAAGCTGATACAAACGATAGAGGAAATGATAAAGGTCACTGAAAACAGGGGGAATGGTAATATCATACACAAGGAAAAGGAGGGATTCCCTCCTCAATCATCCGCATTTGCCGCTCTCCCGCTGAAAATATTGCTGGCTGAAGATAATATCGTAAATCAGAACTTAGTAAAGATCATGTTGAGTAAAGTGGGGCACCGCGTAGAATTGGCAAACAACGGTCGAGAAGCTATTGAAAAACTCATCAAGACAGATGATCCTTTTGATTTGATTTTCATGGATATTCAAATGCCCATTATGGATGGTTTGGAAGCCACAAAAATCATCAGAAGCAGAGGATATGGAGACATTCCCATAATAGCCTTGACGGCGAGTGCGATGGAGGAAGACCGCCTTAGCTGTCTCAAGGTCGGCATGGATGACTATCTTGCAAAACCGGTTAGAATAGAGATCGTGAAGGAGGTAATAGAGAAATGGGCTCCTCGAAGGAAACATCAATCAATCTGAGGGAGATGGCAGAGAATGTTGGCTTGGAAGAGGACGAGTACCTGCCGCTATTGGTACTCTTCATAGAAACGAGCATTTGTCACTTAAACGAACTTAAGTCAGATATACTTAAGGGAGATTCAAGAAAAGTTTATGAGACAATTCATACCATAAGGGGTGCTGCCGAAAACCTTGGCATACCGGAAATGTCGGAAATCGCCAAAGTAATGGAGCTCAAGGCACGGAAGGATGTCCTGGAAGGCGCGGAAGAAGCCAGAGAAACTCTGGTGGAAAAACTTGGATATTTGACGGAAGTTTCTCATTTAAGGTACAATTAATGCATATCGTATTGCAGTTATTATGTAGTCAACAGAGAGCGAATTGTCTTGAGCGATAGCCAAGGAGGCTGAGAGCGTATCGATGGTGAGCCAGATTCTCGAAACAGCCAAGGCGGGCTTAAATAGAGATAAAAAGGTGTTGGTTGTCGACAACAACCCCGTAATGCTGAGCTTTATGAATAACTTACTCGTGAGCCACGGGTACCAGGTATCAACTGCGGATGATGGTCTGGCTGTCCTGAAGATTCTGGAAACCCAGAGGCCGGACGTCATAATTACTGATCTTATCATGCCGAATATCAGCGGTGAGAAGCTATGCCGGACGATACGAAAAATGCCGCATATGAAGGATGTCTATGTCATCATTTTGTCAGCTATTGCGGCTGAGAACGAATCTTACCTGGCTGAACTGGGGGCTAATGTCTGCATTGCCAAAGGCTCCTTTAATAAAATGTCGGAACGGGTCCTGGCTACTCTGGACAGATTAGATTCTTCTGCCCCACATGTATTCACTAATGAAATCATAGGAATACATGATACGGCACGCCGTGATATTGCCAAGGAATTACTTTCTTTGAAGAGCCACCTGGAAGTCATTTTGTCGAGCATGTCAGAAGGAATCTTTGAAATTACCGCTGAAGGAGACATCATCTACGCGAACCCGACCGCCATTTCCATTGTCGCTTTGCCGGAGGAAAAGCTCCTTGCCTCAAATGTCCTTGAGTTATTTGACGAAATTGACCGGATGAAGGTGGATAAGCTCTTTAAAAGCGGGGAAAAAGCCGCTCCCAACACAAGCGGTTCTTCCTATAGACTCGTAAATGGTAAAGACGTTTCCCTTAACATCCTCCCGATCAAGGACGAAGAGAATAAGATAATCGTAATACTCAAAGACCTCAGCGATCAAAAGGTTCTTGAAGCGAGGCTTAGGCAGGCTCACAAGATAGAGGCGATAGGTACATTGGCAGGCGGCATCGCCCATGATTTCAACAATCTTCTTATGGGCATCCAAGGGTATGCATCCCTCATACTCTTCGATATGAATACAAACCATCCGCATTACGAAAAGCTCAAGAGAATTGAGGATCACGTGAGAAGCGGCGCGGAGTTGACCAAGCAGCTTCTGGGGTTCGCCCGCGGCGGACGGTACGAGGTCGCGGTTGCTGACTTAAACGACATCCTCGATAAGACTTCCACGATGTTTGGCAGGACAAAGAAGGAGATAACGATCCACCGAAAGTTTGAGGAAAATCTGTGGACGGTTGAGGTCGATCGGGGGCAGATCGAGCAGGTTTTCCTGAATCTTTATGTGAATGCTTGGCAGGCTATGCCTGGAGGCGGGGACCTACACCTGGAGACGGCGAACGTTACTATCAATACGGGATACATGAAACCCTTTTATGTAAAACCGGGAAGGTATGTGAAGGTTTTGGTGACGGATACGGGTATCGGTATGGATGAGAAGACGAAGGAGAGGATATTCGAGCCGTTTTTCACGACAAAGGAGATGGGCAGGGGTACGGGCCTCGGGCTTGCATCCGTTTATGGCATCATCAAAAGCCACAACGGTATAATAAACGTCTATAGCGAGAAAGGACACGGTGCGACTTTCACCGTCTATCTCCCCGCTTCGGAGAAGGAGTTTGTAAAGGAAGCGCACGTCGCCGCAGACATAGTAAAGGGCGAGGGCACGATCCTCCTCGTGGATGACGAAGACATGATCGTTGAAGTGAGCCGCGAGTTGTTGGAGGTTTTGGGTTACAGTGTTCATGTGGCAAAGAATGGCGGGGACGCTGTAGAAATATATAGAGAGAAGCAGGGCGAGATCGATGTGATTATTCTGGATATGATAATGCCCGGTATGGGAGGCGGTGAGACATTTGATGCTCTTAAATCAATAAACCCTGACGTAAGGGTGATCCTCTCCAGCGGATACAGCATCAACGGCAAGGCGAAGGAAATCATGAAACACGGCTGCAAGGCATTCATACAGAAGCCTTTTCAGATGGGTGATTTATCCGACAAAATAAGAAAGGTCTTAGATTAGACAAGCTTTAAGATAAAATTGACCCGTAATTTTTCAATATATGTAACGGCCTGCGTGTGTAGTTAATTCAGTTAATATTGGCTCTGCATAACCTTCCCGTCCTCCTGTGAATAAGAAGCTTAAAAAAGATTATCTGCAGAAATCAAGCGCCAAAAAAATGAGACCATAAAAATATCCTGCGAGGGGAAATCTATTTGCCCGCCGCCCCCGTCCGCTATTGACCGGTCACAGGGAACACTTCGTTCAAAGCTCGCACATCTTTTGCCCCCACCTTGGAAGGACGGCAATAAAATAATTCTACGAAAGACTCTCGCCGGGAAAGTGCCCGGACTGAATTTTTCAGAGTTAAAAATTTGTTGACTATAAATTGCCCTTATATTAATTATTTGAAGCTCTCCGCAACAAGCTGCGGAGAATCTTCGATTCTTAAGGAATAGTATCATTCGGCATTCGGCGAACACGGCCTTGAGCGGCGGCGAGAAAGCATCAAATGAATGAAGTATGGGTAATTTCAGAGAGCCGGCAATAAATATTTAGGATAATTGTAGAGATTGCAGAAGAATCTATTTATTTACACATTTGGCTGTCAGATGAATGTCCACGATTCTGAGAAGATCGCGGCATTGATGGAAAGATCTGGATATGCGAGCGTTGACGATGTCGGGAAGGCCGACCTTATCATCATCAACACGTGCAGCATAAGAGAAAAGGCTGCACAGAAGGTATACAGTCAACTGGGTCGGCTGAAAGAATTTAAGAAGAGGAAACCCAAGCTCATCATTGGAGTAGGCGGTTGTCTTGCTCAACAGTGGGGATTGAAATTCATTGAAAGAGTTCCTCACCTCGATCTGGTTTTCGGGACACATAACATACACAGTCTTCCCGATTTGATAACGAGGATCGAAGAAACGAGGCAGCCGGTAGTTCGTACGGAATTTCATGAAGCAGTGAAGTCACTCGGCATCCTGACGCCAACTGAAAATGGGAAAGTGACGGCCTATGTGACCATAATGCAGGGATGCAACAATTTTTGTTCCTACTGTGTAGTTCCTCATTTACGAGGCAAAGAGGAGAGCAGATCATTGCCGGAGATCGTAAAGGAAGTGGAGTTGCTGGCCGGTCGTGGCATTAAGGAGGTTACACTCCTTGGGCAGAATGTCAATTCATACGGCAAGGCTATCGGCAATGGACATGACTTTGCAGATTTGCTGCAAGAAATCGGATCGATCGGGGGTATCGAAAGAATAAGATTTACAACCTCGCACCCTAAGGACCTATCCGATAGGCTGGTGCGCTGTTTTTCAGAGGTCGATAAATTATGTGAACATATCCATCTTCCCGTGCAGACTGGTTCTGACAGAGTCCTTAAAATGATGAACAGATGTTATACAATTGCCGAGTATTGTGAGAGAGTGTATAAACTCAGGTCCATTTGCCAGGACATCAGTATTACTTCAGACATTATTGTAGGGTTTCCCGGTGAAACAGATAGGGATTTTCAAGCAACAATTGACATGATGGGAAAAATCAGGTTTGATAACTTGTTCTCTTTCATGTACTCACAACGGGTTGGGACTGCCGCGGCAGAACTCGGCGACAAGGTCAGCGAATGCGTTAAGAGTGATAGGCTTAAGATTGTTCAGGCTCTTCAAGAAAAGCATACCTTGGAAAGAAATGAGGCCATGATAGGGAATAGGGAAGAAATTCTTGTTGAGGAAATAAGCAAGAACTCCAAAGAAGATGTGACTGGCAGGACACGCACCAATAAGATTGTGAACTTCAGAGGAGGCCGTGAAATGATCGGCAACACGGTGTCTGTTTTGATTACCGACGCGTATCAACATTCTCTGCGGGGGAGGTTACTGAATGTTAATTAAGATGAAGGTTGCAGGCTTAACGATAGATCCGCTGACGAATACGCCCATCGTAATTTTAAAGGATATGGATGAGAAAAAGGCCATTCCTATATGGATAGGCCTTTTTGAGGCAAGCGCCATTGCGACGGAGTTGGAGAAGATCACTTTTTCCAGGCCCATGACGCACGATCTCATTTATGAAATCCTGAAGGCTGTTAATATAGAGGTAATCCAGATTGAGATCCATGATCTCAGGAATAACACCTTTTTTGCCAATGTCCATTTGTTGAGAAGCGGCGAGACAATAGTTGTTGATTCCCGGCCAAGTGACGCCATTGCCCTTGCCTTGCGGGCCAATGCCCCCATATATGTGGATGAAAAGGTCATCGAAAAATCGAGGAACGTTGATTTCGGCAAGAAAATAGCGGATCTAGATACTTTAAAAGATGATAAATTGAAGGAATTTTTGGAGAATCTTTCTCCTGACGATTTTGGAAAATATAAGATGTGAGGACTTTGCGATATCTGAGAGTTAAGAACACTGATTAATTAATAGGCTGCAGGCTCACAGGATTTGATTTCCATTAATAAGTGACTGTAACAGTTTTTATGTGCGCCACGAGAGAGTACGGACGTGCTTGTATTTGAAAAAATTTCGTGGCTCTTATTTTTTGCGAGATATGGAAAAGGAAATCGCAAATTTCGGGCTTCACATGGAGGTTGAGAGGAACCTCTCTCCGAATACGAAAAAGAATTACATTGCCGATCTCAGGCAATTCAAGGCCTTTCTTGATGCGAACAACATATCTGCGAAAATAGATGATACGGAAGGCATGATTGATGTTGACCACATGGTCATCAGGGCTTTCTTGGGATCTCTCTATCGTGAAAGGCTTAAGAAGGTAACCATATCGAGGAAGGTTACTGCTCTCAGGACTTTTTTCAATTATCTTGAACGCAAAGGAAAGATAAAGGTCAATCCCGGGCAAATGGTCCAGGGTCCGAAGATAGAAAAATATGTGCCTGCATTCCTATCGGTGGAAGAGATGTTTAGTCTGCTCAACTCAAAAGGCCCGACAGATGCCTTTGGATTGAGAGACAGGGCCATCATTGAGTTGTTTTATTCTTCGGGTATTCGCCTCTCTGAGCTTGCGGGTTTAAACAAGAGTGATGTCGATTACAGCCTGGGCCTCATGAAGATCAGGGGAAAGGGAAAGAAAGAAAGGATGGTCCCGGTTGGCGATAAGGCAATTGCTGCCCTGAAAACATATCTTGAAAAAAGAAACGAAATTTCTCCGGAAAATACTAAGACTGGTTCGGATGATCCGGTCTTCATCAACAGGGCAGGTGCGAGGCTGAGTACGAGGGGTGTGGCAAGGATACTGGATAAATTGGTCATTGCGAGCGGATTGGGGAAAAAGATAAGCCCCCACATGTTAAGACACACCTTCGCCACACATATGATGGAAGCAGGTGCTGATCTCAGGGCCATTCAGGAATTTCTCGGTCATGAAAGCCTTTCCACGACGCAAAAATACATGTCTGTGACCGTCGGGAGGCTGCTGGAGGTTTACGATAAGGCCCATCCCAAGGCCAGAGGTGATAAGCCCGAAAAAGACCAAGTTCGCGCAAGGGAGGATAATGCAACAGAGGCGAAGTGATCAAGAAGACTCTTCGCGGGAGGTCTAATGCGCTCATGAATATAAGAGGAACAACGATATTGGCCGTCAGGCACAATGGAAAAGTTACAGTCGCCGGCGATGGTCAGGTTACAGTTGATGTAACGATAATGAAGCACGGCGCCAGAAAGGTCCGCAGACTATACAATAATCAGGTCGTTGTCGGTTTTGCGGGTGCAACAGCCGACGCCTTCACCCTCTTTGACCGCTTCGATCAGAAGCTTGAGCAATATAAGGGCAATCTGTTGAGGGCCGCTGTTGAACTTACCAAGGACTGGAGAACGGACAGGATATTGAGACATCTTGAGGCATTGATGATTGCCGTGAGCAAGGATCACTTCCTGATCATTTCAGGAAACGGAGATGTCATCGAATCCGATGACGATGTAATGGCCATAGGGTCTGGAGGCCCCTACGCTCTGGCGGCGGCGCGAGCCCTTGTCAGGTACTCGGGCTTGACGGCAACGGAGATAGCGAAAGAGGCCCTTAAGATAGCATCGGAAATTTGTATCTATACAAATGACAATATTACCATTGAGGAGCTGGACGTTAATCCGAAACCGGACGGCAGGAGCGACAAGAAATCGAAGCAGTGAATTCGGGAAAAGGCAAAAAAAATTATGTCATCTAAGCAATTAACGCCACGAGAGATCGTGGAAAGATTAGACAAGTACATCATCGGTCAAGGTGAGGCCAAGA
>Ga0187878_1002908_pt1 | contig 14680 bp, 10 predicted proteins | sample June2016WEW_17_1_FD_132979 | JGI IMG/M metagenome (GOLD analysis project Ga0187878, IMG submission 132979) | Peatland microbial communities from SPRUCE experiment site at the Marcell Experimental Forest, Minnesota, USA - June2016WEW_17_150 | ecosystem: Environmental > Terrestrial > Soil >...
GAAATCGAGCGGCTCGGCCGCAAGGAGGACTTGGCGCTGGGTGACATTGCCGTTCTCTATCGCGGGCACAACTACCGCGACCTGCTGGTACACGAATTGCGCCGCCGCAACATTCCGTTCTCGATTCGCGGCCTTTCAGTCCTTTCCACGATCATCCTGCGCGACCTCATTGCTTACCTGCGTGTGATTCGCTCGCCGCACGACAACATTCATCTGACGCGCGTGCTCCTCGCGCCGCGCTGGCGATTTCCGGAAAACCTGGCGCTGGAGCTGCGCCGGGAGGCGTCGCGGGAGCGGTGTTCGCTTTACGACGTCCTTACATCGTGGGAGAAGTCGCCGGCGCGCGATCGCCTCGCGGAAACGGGTTGGGGCGAACTCAAGAAGCTCATCGTGGGTCTGCGCCGGCTCGCGCCGAATTTCCCCGTTACGCGGCTGTTCGATCTCCTGCTCGAGTGGCTGGAGCTCCGTCTTCCTTCTGCCAGCCGCGCGGCCGGTTACGTGAAGGCCTTTCAAGATTCCCTAGCCGCCTGGGAGCAGAAGACCGAACTCGTCCCACAACTGGGCGCGGTGGCGGACCAGCCGCACGATGCCGCGCCCACCCGGACGCTCGCCGCTTTCATGGAATACTTCGATTACTTCCTCGACGCGGGCGGCAAGGTGGAAGCTCCGGCGGGCGCAGGCTCCTCCGGGGCGGTGGAGATGATGACAGTCCACGCTGCGAAGGGTTTGGAATTCCCGGTCGTGTTCATCCTCAGCGTCGCTCCGCGACGTTTCCCTGGCACGGAACGCAAACCGGTGATCGCCTTCCCGGACGCGCTGCGCAAGGCGCCAGCGCCGCCTGAGAACCTTCACCTGCAGGAAGAGCGGCGGCTGTTCTTCGTGGCCATGACGCGTGCCCAGAAGCGGCTCTACGTTTCGAGCGTGAAGACGGGGAAGAAACCTTCGCGGTTCATCGAGGATTTGGTTTCCGACGCTGCGGTCGCGGCGCAAGATATCGAAACTATCCAGGTTCCGGAAGTCGCCGCGCCGCCTGCTCTCCCGCCCCGGCGCTTAACCCTCACGGAAACGCGCGCGCCCGATGGCCGCCAGGGAAGCTTGTTCTCGGAATCTGCGCTGGCCCAGGACACGGCACGAACCGACCTCATCGGCTGGGCCACGCAAGCGCCGGAGATGGCCGCGGACGAAAAGCTCCAGTTGAGCGCTTCCGCTGTCGAACAGTACGAAGATTGCCCGCAGAAGTTTAAGTTCAGCCATTACCTGAAGATTCCGACGGGCCCGCAGGCGGCACTTACCTTCGGCAACGTCATGCACCAGTGCGTGCGCCGCTATTTCGAGTTGCGCAGGCAGGGCCTGCCGCGCTTCGAGGAGATCGCGGAGTTCTACCACCGCGCGTGGCGGGCAACAGGCTTCGAGGACGATTATCAAGAGCAGGAGTACAAGAAAGCCGGGCTCGCGCAGCTGGAGGAATTCGTGCGGCGGCATGAATCGAGCGCGATTCCTGTCGAGGAGATCCGAAGTGAGGAGACATTCGCCCTGGACCTCGGTGACGTGATGCTTGAGGGGAGAATCGATCAGATCAATCCGCTCGAAAGCGCGAAGCGCCGGCGCGATTCAGAAGTGGAGCTCATCGATTACAAGACCGGGCGGCCCCGATCGGAGAAGGACGCGGAGAAGAGTTTGCAGCTTTCGATCTACGCGCTGGCGGCCCGCGAGCAAATGAAGTTGCACCCTGCGCGGCTGACGTTCTATAACCTGACCAACAACCAGGCGGTGTCCACGGCGCGGACAGAGGAGGATCTGAACGCGGTAGTGAAGGAAGTGCGCGAAGTCGCAGCCCAAATTCGTGCTGGCGATTTTTCGCCCCGCCCTGGATTCGTTTGCCGCTGGTGTGATTATCGTCCCGTCTGCCCCGCGCACGAGGAGCTTGACGATTGAGCGCAGCGCGATGAACGAGGCTGGGACGGCGGTTATCGATCGACGCTCCCGCGCCGGTCACGAGGAGAGGAAGCTTTATGGAATGGGCGTTGCTGATATTGGCTTTGATATTCGGTGCGGTGTTGGGATGGTTATGGGCCTCATCCCGCGTGGGCAGTCGAATTTCTGCCGCGCAGATCGAGGCGGAGGGAAGAATCAAATCGGCGGAGAGCGCGGCAAGCGAACTGCGCTCCCAGGTGGGAAATCTCCAGCAGGCCGCGGCGCAATTGCAGGAAAAACTTCGCGCCGAAGGTGAGCTCAAGGCCACCGCCGAAGCGCGCCTCCGGGAAGCCCAAATCAACCTGGACGAGCAGAAGAAATTGCTCGAAGAGGCGCGGCAGAAACTCGCCGACACCTTCAACGCTCTGGCCGCTGACGCACTCAAGAGCAACAACCAGGCTTTCATTGCGCTCGCTCGCAGCACTTTTGAGACGATTCAGGCGAATGCCAAAGGCGATCTGGAGACGCGCCAGAAGGCGATCGAAGGGCTGGTTTCGCCGCTGCGTGAAACTCTGGGGCGATACGAAAAGCAAATCCTGGACATGGAGAAGACGCGTCAATCGGCTTACGGAGCCCTCGACGAGCAGTTGCGCACCTTGGCCGCGGCGAACCAGCAGTTGCAGAAGGAAACGGGAAGCCTGGCCACGGCGCTCAAGGGCGGTCCCCAGGTGCGCGGGCGCTGGGGCGAACTGACGCTGCGGCGGGTGGCGGAACTGGCGGGCATGTCCGAACACTGCGACTTCACCGAGCAGGAGACGCTCACCGGCGAGTCCGGACGCCAGCGCCCGGACATGATCGTAAATCTCCCGGGCGGCCGGCGCATTGCCGTGGATGCCAAAGTCCCGTTGCAGTCGTTCCTGGACGCGGCCTCGGAGTCGAGCGAGGAAGAACGGCGCGCGAACCTTTTGAAGCACGCGCAGCGGGTCCGCAACCACATGAATCAGCTCGCCGCACGCAGCTACTGGGAGCAATTCGACCCCGCGCCCGAAATGGTCGTGCTTTTCCTTCCCGGGGAATCCTTCTTTGCCGCGGCGCTCGAACAGGACCGCACGCTCATCGAGGACGGCATGGAGAAGCGCGTCATCCTGGCGACGCCCACGACCCTCATCGCCCTATTGCGCGCCGTCGCCTACGGCTGGCGGCAGGAGCAGATCGCGGAGAATGCGCAGGTGATCAGCGAACTGGGCAAACAGCTCTATGACCGCCTTCGCACTTTCATCACGCACTTCGAGCGTGTCGGCACGAATCTCCGCCAGGCCACTGAGACCTACAACAAAGCGGTGGGCTCGCTCGAATCGCGGGTGCTCCCTTCCGCGCGCAAGTTCAAAGAACTCGGTGCAGCCACCGGCGATGAGATGATCGAAGTGGAGCCCATCGACGAAACGCCGCGGGCGCTGCTTGCGCCGGAGCGGGAGCCCACGGAATGAAATGGCTGGGCCGTCAAGGTGGAATGCAGAAGGCGGATGCGCGTGATGGATCTTGCGAAAGATTCGGTGCCCCAAAAAACTTCGGGGATGCATCGCTGCATCCCCGATCGTTCCAAACCAGATGTGAAGAGGCTTACCTCTTCTTCTTTGCTTTCTTTTTCGCTGCCATCGTATTCTCCTCTCGGTTCTTTCAGTTTCTCGCCAGCCGTGCTGGCGAAGCGCGTATTCAATCTCATGTATAAGGACTATGCGCATTCTTGTCAAGAGGAAAGTGAGTGATCAAGAGAGAAAGATGAAAATGAAGAACGCGGTGGGGAACCGCGGCGACGCGCAATTCGGTCGCGTCGCGCGGCCCCCGCAACGGATCGTGCAGCCGAAGGCGGCTCCTTGGGCGTGAGGGTTTATTTTTCCCAGGTCTGCCGCGCACGATGGCTCTTGCATCTAAGTGAGCCAGGAAGTACGACCCACTGAAGGAGTGCATCGATGAATGTTGACGGGTGGCGGATGAGGATGATGGGTCGAGCGGCGCTCCTTGCCACTCTGGTCGCTGCGGCGAGTGGCGCGGTATCCGCACAGCAAGCACCCGCCACAGCCCCCCAGACAATCCGCGTGACGACAGGAGTCGTGAATGTCTACGCCGTGGTGAAGGATAAGAAAAAGCATCCGATTCCCGGCCTCAATCGCGAAGATTTTGAGCTGAGGGAAGACAATGTTTCGCGCGACATCATGTATTTTTCCCGCGAGACGGACACCCCGCTGACGCTCGGGATCCTGGTCGACACCAGCGGTAGCATGCAGCACGTTCTCGGCGTCGAGCAACAGGAAGCGAAAGCGTTCATCGATCAAGTCATCACTGCCCGGGACCTGGCTTTTGTGCTTCACTTTGATATCGAGGTGGAATTGCTTCAGGACCTCACCTCCAATCACCAGCTCCTGGCGCGCGCCATCGACAGCACGGTAATCAACACAGGTGGGGGAGGCGTGGTGCAGGGGCCGTTCCCGTCCAGCGGAGGAGGCGGGACGAACCTGCACGACGCCGTTTATCTGGCGGCGCGGGAGCTGCTCAAGAACGAAGTGGGCCGCAAGGTCATTATCATTTTGAGCGACGGTGAAGATACGGGCAGCCGGATGAGGCTGAACGACGCGCTGGAGGCGGCGCAAAAATCCGACGTGATCATCTACTCCATCGCGGTCATCGACCGCTCCTATCACCTTGGGCGCATGAGGAGCTTCGGTGGTGAATCTACCCTCGCGCGCTATGCCGACGAAACCGGCGGTCGCGTCATCGAGGTGAATCACGCCGGCGACACCGCGCAGGCGTTTCAGGAAATTGCCGAGGAGCTCCGCACTCAATACCTGCTCGGATTCGCGCTGCCCGAGGGGCCCCGCAACGGTTCCTACCGCAAGATTCAGGTGAATGTCCGCGATCGCGACTACAAAGTCCAGGCACGCAAGGGCTACTACGGGCCCACGGAGTAGGGTCCGGGTTTCAGGAGCGTGATCCGCGTGGAGGTCGTCGTGCTCCGCTTCCCGCCGGAGCCCGAGGCAGACTACTGCGAAGGCGCGAAGTAGCCGCTCTTGGCGCGAACGCGCATGGTGTTGTTATTGGGCTGGATGGAGATGGCCCGGAAGGTTCCATCGTGCGCAACGTTGGACGAGACGTAGGCCAGACTGTATTGGCTGCGCAGTTCGCGAGAGATTTCCTGAAAGTCTCCCGCCAGGTCCCCCGACGAAAAGGGAAAGAAGGCTCGTCCGCCGGTTTCCTCCGCCAGGCGCTTCAGGACCTTGTCGCCCTTCTGCGTCATGCCGGTTCGGTTGGTGCTGATGGCGAAGATGGTGACTTCGCCGCGTTGCGCCATGGCCAGCGCTTCCTCGCGCGTGTGTTCACTCTGATTGTCCTCGCCGTCGCTCACCACGATCATGACGCGCCGCAGGTAAGGCTCGGGGGGCGGGAAGAAGAGCATCTTTTCCTTCGCCGAGAAGTAGATGGCATCGTAGAGGCCGGTGCCGCCGCCCGCCTGCAGGTTGCGGATGGCTTTGGAGAGTTTCTCCAGGTTGTCGGTGTAGTCCTGCTCCAGCTGGGGCTCGACATCAAACGCCACGACGTAGGCCTGGTCCTTCCCCACGCGCAGCGAGGTGGAAAGAAAATCGATGGCAGCTTCCTGCTCGAAGCGCAGCCGGTCGCGAATACTGTTGCTGGTGTCGACCAGAATGCCGATGCGCAGCGGGAGATCGGACTCGCGGCTGAAGAAACGAATGCTCTGCGGTTTGCTATCCTCCATGACTTTGACGTCATCCTTGGTCAGATCAAGCACCATGCGGTTCTTCTTGTCGACGACCGTAAAGAGGACGTTGACCAGTTCAACGCGGACCCGGATGGGCCGGGTCTCGGTGGCCTGCTGGCCTTCGTCGGCGCGACTTTGGTTCTGGGGAGTGCTGCCGGTCTGGGCCAGAGCGGCAGCCGCCACGCCGATGAGGATGATCGAACCCCAAAGCTTCTTCATGTCTGATGTCTCCTGTTTCCTCCCAAAGTATAGAAAGTGCCCCGAGGGGCGTCAAGGAAGAGCGTCGCTCCACACGATCTTAGGATGCCTCTGGGCGCCAAGCGTCACGCCGGGGGCACGGCGGCGTCGGAGGGCACCGCGGCGGGACGGCCACCCGCCTTCCGCCACCCGATCAACTTCTTGAGGCGCGGTATCGGCGCTTCGTGCGTGGTCACTTCGCCGCGCTCGAATCGGAAGTCGAGCGCAACAGCGCCTTCCAAACCTTCCGTGACCAGGGCTTCAACCGCGAGGCCTGTTTCCGCCTCCGCCAGTTCCTCCGGGCGCGCGAAGATGGCCGGCGAGCGCGGCAGGAAGCGCGGGCAGCAATCTTCGAAGGGCTCACAGGAAATCTTGTAGGTGCCGATTTCTCGCGCCAGCTTGAGAATGTCCGCCTTGTCGTCTCCGGCGAGTGGCCGATAGATGGGAAAATCCAGCCCGCGGTCCACTGCGGCCAGGTTGTGGAGAGTCTGCGAAGCCACCTGCGAAACGCTGTCCCCCGTCACCAGGCCCAGGGCTCGCTCCGCCTTGGCGATCTCGCGCGCAATCCGCGCCATCAGGCGCCGGTAAAGGAGCAGGCGGAGGCTCTCCGGCGCGGAAGCCACGATCTGCCGCTGGATGGAATCAAACGGTACAAAGTAGAGCCGCGAAGTGAACTGGAAGGGGGTCAGCTTCCGCACGATTTCTTCCACCACCGGCCGGGAAGAACTGCGCTCGCCCGAGGCGGGCCCAAAGAAGTGAACGAAGATGGCGTGGGCGCCGCGCCGCATCATCTTGTAGGAGGCGACACTCGAATCAAATCCTCCCGATAGCAGAACCACCAAGCGGCCGCTGGTCACCGGCGGCAAACCTCCCGCGCCCTCGACACGGTCGGTATAGATGAGCGCCCTTCCCGGAATGACTTCCACGGAGCAGGTCACTTGCGGCTCGTTTAACCGGACCTGGACGCCGCTGCCCTGAGCGCGCAGGTGGTCAAGGATGGTCTGGCCGAGCGCCCTTTCGAGTTGCATGGAATTTAAGCCGAAGGACGAGTCTGCGATTTTTGCGCGTACGGCGAAGGTACGCGGATTCTTCGCGGCCATCATTTCGCAGGCCACGGCTCCCATGCGCTCCATCTCGCCCGGAATCTCACACGCCAGGGCGATATAGGCCAGACCGAAGATGCGCCGCAGGCGCTCCAGCACGGCCGGCAGCGCGGCGTCGTCGAGCAGCCGGATGAGCAGTCGGTCGGAGATGAATTCCGGCGCGGAAACCGGCAGGCCGGCCAGCGCGGCCTTGGTGGCGGCGATGAGGCGGCTCAGGAAATACTTCTTATTGCCGCCTTTCAGCCAGATCTCGTGGTAGTGAAGAATCAGAACGTGGTGCATGAGGATCGGAATGAACCCGTTGTTAGATTACCGGGTTTGGCCAGGCACCGCAAGTTTGGCACGCGGTGCTTGACGGGCGGAGTATAATGGCGCGGCAATAAAGCCAGGGATCGCATCCCGTCACCGACCATGAGCTATTCGAACGTCAAGAAATCACTGAACGAAGGCAGCTTAATTCTTCTCGACGGTGGCATTGGCACGGAAGTGTTGCGCCGCGGTGCCTACTGGCGCTGCCATGGCATCGAGCGAAATCCCGAGGTGGTTCGCCAAGTCCATGTCGACTACATGAATGCCGGCGCCGACGTCATCAAGACCAACACCTTTCAGCTCAACCGCCGCGCGTACACAAGTTTATTCCACGGCCTCGAGCACATGCGGCGCATTGGCCCCGCGGGGCTGGAAGACAAAGCTGGCAAGCTCGTTCGCCAGGCTGTGACCCTGGCTCGCGAAGCCCGGCAACAGGCCGGGAAGGGATCGGACGGCGTCGCCATCGCCGGAGTCATCTCACCGCTTGAGCATTCTTTTCGCCCCGACCTCTCGCCCCCCGCTGCCCAGTGCCGCGCCGACCACGCCGAGATCGTCGAGCAGATGAAGTCCGCGGGAGTGGACTTCATTCTTTATGAGTCCATGAACACAATCTCCGAAGCGCGCGCGGCGTGCGAGGCGGCGCGGGCGAGTGGCCTGCCCGTGTGGGTGAGTTTCGTCGTGCGGGAGGGATCTCGCTTGCTCAACGGGGAATCGATTGCGGATGCGGCCAAGGCCGTCGAGCCGCTGGGCGTTGATGTCGTCGCGGTTAACTGCGCACCCATCGCGGACATCACCGCGGCGCTCAGCGAACTGCGCAAGCACCGCACGGGACCGGTTGGAGCGTATGCGCACATCGGGCGCTACGACCCGCCGAGCTGGAAGTTTGGATTTTACCCGCGATTCTCCGGGACCGATCAAATCCCTCCGGCACGCTATCTCGAAGCCGCCCGCGAATGGAAGCGATTGGGCGCCCAGGTCATCGGTGGCTGCTGCGGGACGACTCCGGAACACATCCGCGCGCTGCGAGAAGGTTTGTAGCGCTGGTCGATAACCGGCGTCCTTTAATCTCGCCGCTCGTAGAGCGGCGCTACAATTGACCAGGGACGACAGACGCAGGACTTCAACATGACTGACCGATACAAGAAGCTGAAGATCCGCATCGCCAACCGCGAGATTGTTATTCTCGACGGCGGCATTGGGAGTGAAATGTTGCGCCGCGGCGTGACCTGGGAAGGGCACAAGGTGGAGAGCGAGCCGGACGCCATCCGCTCAATTCACGCCGACTATATCCGCGCCGGCGCTGATGTGGTCTCGACGAATACTTTCCAGCTTGCGCGACGCAGCTACATGAATCACTTCGCGGACCGGGAGCACATGCGGCGGGTTGGCGCCTCCGACCTCGAAACGCGCGCCCCCGGCCTGATCCGCGAAGGCGTGAAGCGCGCCCTCGAGGCTCGCGAACAGACTGGAAAAAGCGATGTGTGCATCGCCGGCGCCATGACCACGCTCGACTGGTGCTTCCGTCCGGACATGGCCCCCAGCGCCGAAGACATGCGCGCCGAATATCGCGAGACGATCCAGGCTTTTAAGGATGGCGGCGCCGACCTCATGCTCTTCGAGACCTTCAACAGCACGAAGGAAGCGCGCACCGCGCTGGAAGCGGCGCGCGATCTCGGCATGCCCGCCTGGGTCGGCTTCGTCTGCGACTGGAAGGGGAAACTGCTGAACGGCGAAACCATGCCGGAAGTCGCGAAGGGGTTGGCCGGCGCTGAGCCGGACGTTCTCCTCTTCAACTGCGCGCCCGTGCCTGATATTACCCTCGCGCTCGCCGAACTCTCCCGCCACTACCACCAGCCCACGGGTGGCTACGCGCATGTGGGCCGCTTCGACCCGCCCGATTGGATGTTCACGGACGAATACCCGCCCGATCAGTATCTCGTCGCCGGGCGCGAGTGGACCGGATTCGGCGCGCAGGTGATCGGCGGCTGCTGCGGCACCACGCCCATGCACATTGAAGCGCTCAAGCACGGCCTGCCGAAGACGTTGCCCGCGTAGCGGCGGCTTGATGCCGATTTATTGGATTCCATCAGGTGGCTGCGGTCTCAGCCCGCCACTCTTCGCCCTCTTTCGCCAGCCGCATGTATCCGAGTGCAATGAGATGAATTCCGAAGTAGCAGGGCACCATCCCCCATACGCCTTCTTTCCTGGCTACATTGAAATAGAAGAGGTTGGCCACGACGGCGGGAGAGTAGAACGCCACCAGACCGGTTCGAATGGGATTCCAGTGTGCGCGAACAACCCCGCGGGCTGAAATGTTGGACCTCCACCACAAGCCCAGTGGGACGACGAAGTAGGCCACCAGGAACAAAACTTCTATCCCGATTTTCGTGACGCCCCGATCCGGCCAGTTCAAGGCCTGGGCGATAAACGCCAGCGAAATTGAAATTGCCACGGCGCTCAGCCAACCCCAAAACATCTTCTTGGGCCAGAAGAGGCCGGGACTCAGCATGGAAACGAGCCCCAGCGCCACGGCCAACGAGCTGTAAGGCTGGTCATAAGCAATGAGCGCTGAGAACAAGTCTGAAATGAGAAACAGTGACATGGTTCCTGCCAGCAAAAACAAACGACGGGGCAAGGTGCGTCTTCGACTGAGCCTCGGATTCAAACCAGAAAGGAACACAAAGATGGCGGTCAATCCGGCCAGTAATAACACCAGGAGATAGAAATCTCGGCCCGCTGTGGATGACACGAACACACCCAGAAACGAGGGCCACTCGCCTTTTCCCTGAATCAGCTCGTAGCCCTTGTTCGCCCCCCCGCAGGCGTTGTAACCGATCGGCAGGAATAAAGTGAGTAAGACGAGGATGCTTCCGCTCGCAAGCGAAACATGGGGTCTAATACGAGATGTCAAGGAAGACGCCAGCCGCTCGCCACGCTCGGCAACCTGACGAGCGATTCGGCGTGCTACCTCAAGCGCCTTGGGCATAGGTGCCGCCTTTTGGGGTGCGAGCCTATCAGCATTCGCACGGGGCCGCAACCGGGGCGCGGCTCGCACGTGCACTCGAGACAGTGATGGCGGTGCTCAGTCGCGGCGGAGTTTTTTCCAGTCTTTGAGGACCTCGCGCGCTGCGTTGTGGCCTGGGGCGCCCATGACTCCGCCGCCGGGGTGTGTGCCGGAGCCGCACAGGAACAGGCCGCCAATTGGTGTGCGGTACTTGGCCCAGCCCGGCACCGGCCGCAGGAAGAAGAGTTGATCAATGCTCATCTCGCCGTGGAAGATGTTGCCGCCGGTCATTCCGTATTCCTCTTCGAGATCGAGCGGAGTGACGATGTGCCGGTGCAAGACCAGGCTCTTGAAGCCCGGCGCGTACTCTTCGATCATGTCCATCACGCGGTCGGCGTATGCCTCTTTGAGCGCATGCCAGTTGGGCGCCACGTCCTTCGAAAGCGAATAGGGTGTGTACTGGAGGAAGATGTTCATCAGGTGTTTGCCCGCGGGGGCGAGCGAATCGTCGTAAGTGGTGGGCAAGGTCATCTCGAGCACCGGCCGTTCGCTGGGGCGGCCGTACTTCGACGCGTCGTAGGCGCGCTCGATGTAGTCGAGCGTGGGACAGATGTGAAACGTGGTTTTGTGATGGGGCGCGAGGGCGCTTCCCGGAATGCAGCGGAAGTTGGGCAGCCCGTCGAGCGCCAGATTGATCTTCATCGAACAGCCTTCCATCTTAATGGCGCGGATAGCGGCCGCGAACTCGTTCTCGAGATGTTCGCCGCCCACCATCTTCAGGAATGTTTTCTTGGGGTCAACACCGGAGATGACGACCCGGCAGGAAATTTCCTCGCCGCTCGCAAGGACGACGCCCGTGGCGCGCTGATCTTTGATGAGGATTTTTGTTACGGGCGCATTCACGCGAATCTCTACGCCGCGGCTCTGCGCCGAAGCGGCGAGAGCTTGCGTCACGCCTCCCATCCCGCCGGGTACGAAGCCCCACAGGCCCCGCTTGCCACCCACTCCACCCATGCTGTGATGGAAGAGCACATAAGCCGTGCCCGGCGTTCGCGGTCCGCCGTTGGTGCCAATGATGCCGTCAGTGGCTATCGCGACCTTCACCTGCTCGGACTCAAACCAAGGGTCGAGAAAATCCTTTACGCTCTGTGTCAGGATGCGCAAATGCCCGACGAGTTCTTCTGCGGGCATCTTCATTACACGCCGGCCCAGGCGGGCGAGCTTGCTCCAGTCGTCGAGGCCCCGGCCCGCGATGTCGGGCGCTGTCTCGAGCAGCAGCGGCTCGACGAAGCGCGCCAGGCGGTCGATGAAGTCCTCGTAGCGCACGTAGCTCTCAGCGTCGCGCGCGGAGAACTTGCGCATCTCCTCGCAGGTCTTCTCGGTGTCGGACCATAAGATCAGATAGCGGCCATCGGGGAAGGGCGAGAAGAACGCCGGGTTCTTTGGGAAGACATGGTAACCAAACTTTGGGAGTTCCAGGTCATGGATGATCTTTTCGTGGAGGAGGCTGCAGAGGTACGATGTGGTCGAAACCTTGTAGCCGGGAAATATTTCCTCCGTCACACAGGCGCCGCCTACAATGTAGCGGCTTTCGAGGACGAGTGTCTTCAAGCCCGCACGCGCCAGATAGCCGGCGGTGACGAGGCCGTTGTGCCCCGCGCCGACAATGATGACGTCGTAAGTCTTCGGCATGATTCCCCCTTGTGCCCGGCCGGAGACCGGCACTACCCCCGTCGTGCCTTGCTATAATGCACGCGCAAGCTTATCTGAGGCGGACGCAGGCAATCAAGCTGCGAGGTTCGACGAGAAAAGCCATGAAGCGAGGCGATGCGATGGCGCTGGTGCTGCTGGGCGGATGGCTGGCGATGACGATCTCGATGTGGTTCGCGGCGACGGGAAGCTTCGGGACGGTCCGCCGGGTGCTCGAAGGCGGAAACCCGCAGCTTGCCGAGACTGCCCGGCCGCTCGCCCCGGACCAGGAGCGACTGGTGCTGCGCCACCTGGCCTCCGAGATCAATCGCACCTACTTCCGCGCTTACGGCTGGGCGCAACTCGCGCTGGGCGCCGCGCTCCTGATGTTGCTCGCCCTGAAGACGCCACGCGATACGACGTCGATCATCGTTACCGGCACGATGGTCGCCGTCGCCGCCGTGCTGACGCTTTATGTCACGCCGGAGATCGTGGCGCTGGGCCGCCGCATCGATTTCGTTCCCCGCGATCCCGCCCCGCCCGAAATGCCGCGCTTCCGCGTGTTGCATGGCGCCTTTACGCTGCTCGACGGGCTGAAGCTGCTGGCCGGAATCGCCCTGGCGGTGCGTTGGATCATCAGGCGTTGACTTCTGGAAGTTGCGAGTTCTCGTTTGTGTGCGATAATCGGCGGCAAGATCAGGTCGCGCCGCTTGCGACCACGCCAAGGGGGATATCATGAGAACGGCGCTGCAACTGATGCTTATTCTGGCTTTGCTCGTCCCGTGCGCCGCCGCGCAGTCGCTGGGCGATTTGGCACGCCAGGAGCGCGAGCGCAAAGCGCAGCAGCAGAAGGCGGCGGTGAGCGTCGAGACCGACGAGCTTCGAAAAGGCAAGGTCGAGCTCGCGCCGCCTCTCGATCCCGCGCGCAAAGGCGACCTGGATTACCTGCTCCAGCAACTGGCGCGTCCCCGTCCCACCCCGGAGCTTCTGTCGGCGCTCATCCCACTCAAGGAGCAGGCCGTGCCGCGGCTCCTTCCCCTGCTGCTGAGCGCTGAGGCGACGAAGCGCGTAGCTCCGGCTGTCGCCCTGATCGTGCTGGGGAAGACCGAGGCGCTTGCTGCGACCGCGCACCTGCTGGACGAATCGCGGGAGGCGATGGGGCAGGCGGTTCCGGAGGCCGCCCCCGGCGCCGCCCCGAGCGTCTCGCAAGAACGGTTGGAGGCGACGCGCGAGGCCAGCCTGGCGCTCGATGCCACGCGGCTGGGCGTGTGGCGCTTCACCGAGGGCAGTACGCTCACGCCCGAGCAAATCGTGCAGCGGATCAAGGCCGGCCCGCCGGTAGAAATCGTCGGGGGCCCCGACAACGGTCAGCGCCTCTTCAACCGCGCCCTGCGGGATAAGGACGCGAATCTGCAACTCGGCGCCATCGCGCTCATTCGCGCCGCCGCAGAAGGAAAGGATTTTGGTTTCCAGCCCGGCCAGACTCCCGAACAAAACGAGGCCGCTATCCAGGCGATTACCACCTTCCTCACCACCGAACGGGCCAAGGCGTTCTCTGCCCTGGCCGCCAAGAGGCCGTGAGAGGGTATAGCGGTGAGAACTTGAGAGCAAGCGACTTGTTAGGTTCGATCACGTCTTAAACACTTGCTGAATCCAAACGACTTACTCGCTTCGTTCCAGGTTCGTAAAACCGACCATCTTTGTAAGGTATAGATAATACTAAACTTGCTCGGTTCGATGAATTGTTAAACACCTGTTGATTCTAAAGTACTTACTCGGTTCGTCGGCCTATGAGAAATTGTAAGCATATCATTATAAAAGACCTTCTCGGTTCGTCCTCTTACTATATAAGGCCATTCCTCCTCCACTAGAACACCTGCAGTTCCAGGATTTCGAGCCGCCTCCCGCGTTGCTTCGACGTCCGGCCACGGCCCTTTCTGCCACGAACCGCGGGTGGTGCGGCGGCGGATTCAGCGCCCTGCCTGTTTGCATAGAACGGCCCAAGAAAGCAAAGGGGCGGCCCTTCGTCGCCCCGTCTATTCTAGAAGTTGATAGTCTAGCATACTTGCCCACAAAAGTCAAGAGGACGGAATGTCCTTCCCGGCCACGCTCGCCTACTGCCCCTCCTTCACGGCCGCGGAGTGCCAGGGCACGCGATTGACGTCAAGGAGTTGAATCGCGTAGCCGACCGGGACGGCGACGGTCTGGGTGGGGCGGCCAGGGCGTCGCCGCTCGACGATGCCCACCACCGCGCCGGACTCGAGATACACCGGGCTGCCGCTCGCGCCGCGCTGGAGCGGAATATTGATGACGATGACCTCGCTGGGCGGCGCGTTCGCGTCGTCCAGCGCCAGACGCTCGCGGCCCGACACTTTCCCCTGCCGCGTCTGCGGCTGCCAGATGAATGAGGGATGCCCCGTCACGGTCACCGGAGTTCCGGGGGACACCGGCTGGGGATCCAGGCGGAGAAAAGTTTGCGGCGGCTGGGAAGCAACGGGGCGCTCGGGCTTGAGGATCGCCAGGTCGTGCTCTTCGTCCAATGCCACCACGTCGCAAGAGACGGCCTGCACCGAACGCGAAGCAGCCGCTCCGTACTTGGCGACGATCTTCGCACCGGGGCTCGACGCCAGGCACCGCCGCGCATCATCCACC
>Ga0187878_1002910_pt1 | contig 14670 bp, 7 predicted proteins | sample June2016WEW_17_1_FD_132979 | JGI IMG/M metagenome (GOLD analysis project Ga0187878, IMG submission 132979) | Peatland microbial communities from SPRUCE experiment site at the Marcell Experimental Forest, Minnesota, USA - June2016WEW_17_150 | ecosystem: Environmental > Terrestrial > Soil >...
CAAATCGAAGCTATTGCGGCGCTGGATCCTATCGCGGGCCACCTGGCCAGGGCGAACTACTGGCTGCATGAGAAGAAGCCGGAACGGGCCGAGGCGGAATATCAACAAACCCTGAAACTCAACCCCCAGCGCACCGCCCCCTACTTCGAGGTCGCAGATTTTTACGCGAACCGCCAGGATATCGCGCCGATGCAGGGAGCTGTGGAGGCTGCCGCGCGTGTGGACGGTGCTGACTCCCAGCTGCCTTGCTACCGCGGCAGATTGCTCGTCATGGCAGGCAACCGGTTGGACGAAGCCGAGAACCTGCTAAAACGGTGCTTGGCTTCTCCGCGCCGCGCGGGCGACTCGTCCACAGATGTGGTAGCGCTTGTCTGGTTAGGGCGGCTCTATGAGCGACTGGGCAAACGCCTGGAAGCGGCGGCCAGGTATCGCACCGCCCTGCAACTGGACCCCGATTGCCGAGCCGCCCGCGAAGCATTGCAGCGGATCGATGCAAAGCATTAGCGAAGGGCGATTGGCCTTCACGGGGACGTGGGCTGGGAGTGGACTTGTATGGAATTCAGGGACTGCTAGGGCTGATCCTGCGGAGATAAATGGAGGTGTACCCTAAACACGCCCGCTACTACTGGCTGATGCTGGCGGAGAGCCACCTGACGCGGCGACTGTTCGCAGCGATCGTGGGGCGGGTTGCGGCGTTGCCGGTGCCAAACGGGTAGAGAAACAGACTGTGGCAGCCGAGAGAGCGATCCTCAGCGAGGCCCGGCACGCAGCGGTGTCTAAAAAAACACTGCCAGAAGCCGTGGCAGCGTGTTCTCAGGACCGCGCAACGGCAGTTGGGAGCCGCTGGGACAATCCGGCCACGAAACAGGAAATGGAAGAGTCCGCTGGGAGACAATTGGGTGTACATTCGGGGCCGCTGGAAGGCCAAAATAGACATTCCAGCCGGAGGCTAGGAACAATGTCGAAGACTCTGCAACGATCCGTGAACCCCTTTGTTCTTTCTGCCATTGTAGTGTCCTCCATTCTGCCTCTCTGCTCCGCACAGCAAGAACAGGTACGGCCGCACCGCATGAGAGAGAATGGCCGTGTGACTGCGGCACACCTGCGGGCCGTTCCCCCCAGATACAACGGCCCTTGCCCGGGCAGACTCCGGTTCCCGGGTACGATCACGACGAACGGCCCGGCGGAGGTCCGATACACTTGGGTTAGCTTCGACGGCGGGACGTGGCCTGAGCGCACTTTACGCTTCACTGCCGCGGGCACCAAGCAAGTTGGCGAAAACTGGCAGCTCGGAGCAGCGGGCCAAGTCACCCATGGGTGGCTGCAACTCAGGATCCTATCGCCGAATCACCTTCAGTCGCCGAGGGCAGCATTTCAAGTGGCGTGCGGCGAAAGAAGGCCTCACCCGGGGGTGAGAAGTCGGCCGCAATAGGGCTGCGGCGAACGGAGTTTCCTCCAGCCAGTGGGATGCGGGCCGGCACGCGCTGCCGGGTGAGCCAGGTGAACATCGGTATTGCTCGGTGCACGGCGCAGGCAAGCTATGTGCCCTTACACTTCCCGGGCAACGTCGGGACGGGCATAGACGGCTTTTCGGATCTGCTCAAAAGGACAATGGTTCGGGTGTCGGCGTAGAGGGAAATCTCACTTTGTGCCCTTAGACTCGGATGTGCCCGACCTCGAGGCTGCGATCCCTTACGTCGCCTGTGGCTCTTGATTGGATCTGCAGGGAGGACCAAATGAACGTGCGACAAGCCCTACTCTCTCTCCTCGGTTTGGCGTTCGCTGTGGTTTTGATAATCCCGCGATTGGCAGCGCAATCTTCCACGCCGCAAGCCTACTCGCTGACCGAAGTCACCTACATGACAGAAGTCAGTATGTTCAGCGGCCAGGCATCGAACCTCAAAGTCTATCGCAGCGGCTCTAAAGAACTCGTCGAGCTGACGATTCCCCCGTGGGCAGCCGAACCCAAGGGCGTTCATCAGCGTTACTTGTTCGACTTCCAAGCCCATAAAGCTTACCTACAGGACTTCAGCCACAACACGTGTGCCTGGAAGAACTACATCTCCGCCCGCGCGCCCATCAACTACGACCCGGTCACCGGTGGGGACATGACGCCGGCCCAACTCGCCGAGGCAAAGCAGCACGCGGTGGGGACGGAGGCCGTCAACGGGATCCCGGCCTGGATCATGGAGTCTGATACAAAAGACAGCAAGTTCAGGATGTGGATCGCGCAGAAAGGGGATTTTGTCGTCAAGCTTGCGATCCCAGGTAACGACGGCAAGTATGGCACGATGATGGAAGTCAAGCAGGTGGATTTCAGTCCCCCGGCCGCTGCACTTTTTGTCCCACCCGCAAATTGCAGCACCCAAGCCCAGGGCGATTGGAGCGACACCACAATGAACGCCCACGCCGAGGCTAACATCACGGCGCAGGGGTCCGCGTCGGCCAACCTGGCGACGGGCAAGACCCACGGACAAGTCACGGCCACGCTTCAACAGGGCTCGCCTTCGGCCAAGTCGCAAAGCAGCTCGGCGCCCCAACGTGCGGGAGCCAATCGCCTGGGGGCAACTTCCCCCCAGGCTACGAGCCGCGTGACCGCGGTGCGCCTGCACTTGGTCCCTGACCATTACGAGGGCCCGTGCCCAGGTCAGGTGCAATTGGTGGCGGATATCACCACTGATGGGCCGGGAACGGTGTGGTACAAATTCCTGGCCGGGGCGGTGAGCCGCTCACCCGAGGGAACGGTGAGTTTCGACGCTGCGGGCACGCAGACCGTCACTGTCGATGGGACGTTCCGCATGACGCCGCGCGTCCCCCACGCTTCGCTCATCGCCATAATGGAAGATCAGGACGGCAAACATGGGCCGCTGACCCTCAGCTCCGGCCCCGTGGATTACAACATAACCTGCACCGGGCAGGCTCCGCCGGCTAACTAAGGACTGCATGCTGGCGCGTCCAGTATGAAAGGGCCGCGGACCTTGCACGACCGGTCCGCTACCGGACGCGGACGGCGCTGGTTGCGACAACGAGGGCAAACCTGTGGTCCCTAGGTCGTATGCGCACGAAGAACGAACTGAACGAATGCAGCTGTCGACCGTGCCCAGTTCGTTTTCTAGGTCGGTTATTGTGCGTCTTCAGCACCTCTGAGACTTATCTGGCCTTTTCCCGAGCTATAGTTCAGTCCCCAGCTCACCCCGAGTTGGATTGGGCGCGTGGCCCAGATTGTGCCTGGGAAACAACCCTCCCTGACAATGAGCGTCTCGTGCCTTAAACAGGGCCGGTACCGAGGCCAAGGGCAGACGGCTTGCGGCATCCCAAGGAAGGATTTGGCATTGAGGGCCAACCACTGCCTTGAGTGGTTCTCTCACTTCAGGGGCTCATACCCGAGTGCGCGGAGATCCTCAGCTAGGCACGTCAAGTGTGGTGTCATGCCTCGTTCATCTTCTGAACTTCTTTTTGAAGTAGTGGGCGCCCTCCGCCTAAGCTTTCAGTAATCCGGCCGCTGTGGGGGTGGGGGGACCCCTTGCCGGGAGGCGCGCCGCGGAAACAGGGGCTCGCTGGTGCCATTTCGGTCGTTCGAGGCTGCCTCTCCGTTCAGTCCTGAACAACAACTCCCGATCCTCCGGCTCCGGCAAGCGTGGTAGGGGGCGGGTCCGGTGAGCGCATAGAATGCGCCGCTATCACGGGGGGGATCAGCAATGTGACGCCGACGGATGTCTACTGCGGTCGACGGGAAGAAATTCTCAAGCGAAGAAAGCGGCAAAAACAGGACACCCTGGATCGCCGGTTCCAGTACAATCTGGGCCAGGCGCCAAATCCAAATCGGGGTGAACTGGGGTCTGAACTATAGCTAGGAAAAAGGCTAGATAAGTCTCAGAGGTGCTGAAGACACACAAGTCAACTATTATCAGTCAGATGTGATTTTGGCGAGGCACAACGCTGGGATGCATGCGGTGGCACCTTTCCTTTTACGCCCAGTTGTCGTATCGTACAATCGCTGGCAAATCCGGTGCGCGGTGGGAGGGCGCGCATGGGGCGACGTCAGGTTCGCATCCAGAATTGCGTGAAGAACCACTTTCACCTGCCCCCGGCCTCGGGCAGGTGCGTTGCGGCGGATTATGTTCGGACTCAAGAGATGACGGGAGCGGTTGCGGACATCTTGTCCCTTCTTGAGGCCAAGAGGGGACCGCGCCCGCGTGGGACCATTGCGACAAAGGCAACGGCTGCGGGAGAAAACCGTAGGGCCAGGAGTCGACCATCGGCATTGGGCAAGGCTCGCTGCAGCAGCGGATGTCACGGCATCTTGTGGCCCCCGCTAATTCGAGAAGCCTAAGAGATCCTGCCTGTGTCGCAGGGTAGTCGGTGCCAGCGCGCATTAGGAGATCATTAGCATGTGGATTGTACGACTCGCGTTGCGGCGCCCTTACACCTTTGTCGTGATGGCCATTCTGATGGGCATCTTTGGCGTAATCGCCTTCCTCAGGATGCCCACCGACATCTTCCCCAACATCGACATTCCTGTGGTCAGCGTGATCTGGAGTTACACGGGCATTTCTCCGGATGACATGGAGAAGCGTGTGGTCACCGTTTCCGAGCGGGCGATGACCACCACGGTGAACGACATCGAGCACATGGAGTCGCAGTCGTACAACGGCGTGGCGGTCATCAAGGTTTTCTTTCAACCTTCCGCGAAGGTGGAAATGGCGATCGCACAGATTGCCGCCTCAGGCCAGTCGATCCTGCGCATCATGCCTCCGGGCATGTTCGCGCCGGGCGTGCTGAAGTATGACGCCGCCAGCGTTCCCATTCTGCAACTGAGCCTGAATAGCGACACCCTCACGGAGCAGCAAATCTACGACTACGGGCTGAACTTCATCCGCACGCAACTGGCCACGGTCCAAGGGGCCTCCATCCCGCTGCCTTACGGTGGCAAGTTCCGGCAGATCATGGTGGACCTGGACCCGGAGGCGCTCTACGCCAATGGTCTTTCCGCCACCGAAGTTTCCAGCGCCCTTAGCGCGCAAAACCTTATTCTGCCTGCGGGAACCGCAAAAATCGGTGACCGCGAGTATCTGGTGCGGCTGAACAGCAGTCCCAGGCTCGTCTCGGCGCTGAATGATCTGCCCATCAAAACCGTGAACGGCGCCACGGTTTACATCAAGGACGTCGCCCACGTGCGGGACGGTTTCGCCGTGCAGACCAACATTGTGCGCGAGAACGGACGGCGCGCCGCCCTTTTGACGATTCTGAAAAGCGGGAATGCCTCGACCCTCGATATTGTTGACAAGGTGAGAGCGACCCTGCCGCGAATCCTCGCCGGCCTCCCTCCGGAGCTGAAGGTCAAGCAACTGTTCGACCAGTCGCTCTTCGTCCGGGCCGCCATCCGTGATGTGCTGCGCGAGGCGATCATCGCCGCTGTCCTGACCGGCCTGATGATCCTGCTCTTTCTGGGGAGCTGGCGCAGCACTCTGGTGGTCTGCATTTCCATCCCGCTCTCCATCCTGACGTCGCTGGCATTCCTTGGACTGCTCGGCTACACGATCAACGTCATGACTTTGGGCGGGCTCGCGCTCGCCGTGGGAATCCTGGTGGACGACGCGACCGTTGCCGTCGAGAACATCCATCGCAACATGCGAGGAAAATCGCTCACCGCCGCCATTCTCGACGGTTCACAGCAAATCGCGGTTCCGGCTTTGGTCTCGACTCTCGCCATTTGCATCGTTTTCGTTCCTGTGCTGCTCTTGACGGGAGCGGCAAGGTACCTTTTCACGCCCCTGGCCCTCGCCGTCGTTTTGGCAATGGCTACATCTTACTTGCTATCGCGGACTCTCGTCGCGACGATGCTCCATTATCTGCTGGGCGCCGAAGCGGATTTGCACAACGGCACTGCGCATCAGCTGCAATCCGCGGGCCTGATCTGGCGTGTTCACGCCGCCTTCGATCGCCGCTTCGAGCAGATGCGCGAAAGTTACAGGAGCGCGCTCGCTTGGTCGCTGGCTCACCGCCGGACAGTGGCGATCCTCTTCGGTGTCTTCGCGGCGGCATCGCTGCTACTGACGTTCATGGTTGGCCGGGATTTCTTTCCTTATGTCGATTCCGGGCAGATGCGCCTGCAGGTGCGCGCTCCGGAAGGCACCCGCATCGAAGAGACCGAACACATTTTGGGGCGCATCGAGGACGAAATTCGGCGCCAGATTCCGGCCGAGGAACTGGACAGCATCCTGGACAATATGGGTTTGCCTTTTGGCGGCTTGAACATCGCCCTGAGTGACGGCGCGACCATCGGCCCCGCGGACGGCGAGATCCTGATCGCCCTCAACCGCGAGCATCACCAGCCGACACTCGAGTACCAGCGAAAGCTGAGAAAAGTCTTAATCACCAAATTCCCCGAAGACATCTTCTTTTTCAAAGCCGCCAACATTACGAACCAGATCCTCAATTTCGGGTTGCCCGCCCCGATTGACGTCCAGGTGGTGGGACGCGACGCGAACGCCAACTACCGAATCGCCAAAGAGATTAAGGACAAGATCGCCGGGATCCCGGGGGCCGTTGATGTGCACATTCACCAGGAAGTCGCCTATCCGGAATTGCGGCTTTTTGTGGATCGGACCAAGGCCAATCAAGTGGGGCTCCGGCAAATTGATGTCGCCAACAGTCTGCTGGTTTCTCTCAGTTCCAGCGGCCAGGTTGCGCCGAACCAGTGGCTGAATCCGGAGACGGGCGTGAATTACCAGGTGACCGTGCAGACTCCTCAGTATCGAATCGACTCCGTGGACGCGCTCGAGCGGACACCGATTGTTGGGTCCAGCGCGGCGGCATCTGCCGCAGGCGGGAACCCGGCCGCACCACCCGCGGGTCTGGCCCGGAGCTCGGGCAATAACGGTTCCATCGAAACCACAGGGTCCGCACAACTGCTGGGCAACCTGGCGACGCTCGAACGTGGCGTCTCGACGGCGGGAGTCAATCACTACAACGTTCAGCCCGTGATCGACGTGTTCGCCAATGTGGACAGCCGTGACCTGGGCAGCGTATCGAGCGCCGTGACGGGAGTTCTGAAGGACGTCACCCCGCGGCTGCCCAGAGGCTCGTTCCTGGAAATGCGCGGGCAGGTTACTACGATGAACTCCTCGTTCGTGCGCATGGGTGTGGGGCTGATCTTTGCCGTGGTGCTGGTTTATCTCGTCATGGTGGTTAATTTCCAATCGTGGCTCGACCCCTTCATCATTCTGATGGCGCTCCCCGGCGCCCTCAGCGGCATTATCTGGATGCTGTTTGTTACGCAAACCACCTTCAACGTGCCGTCGCTCATGGGAGCTATCATGAGTATGGGGGTGGCCACCGCCAACAGTATTCTGGTGGTCACGTTCGCGAACGACGAACGTTTCGACGGTAAGAACGAAATCGCGGCAGCGCTCTCGGCAGGTTACACGCGCATTCGACCGGTGATCATGACCGCGCTGGCGATGATCATCGGAATGTTGCCGATGGCCATCGGCTTCGGTGAAGGCGGCGAGCAGAACGCCCCCTTGGGTAGAGCGGTGATTGGCGGGTTGATTGTAGCCACGATAACCACTCTGTTCTTCGTCCCCATCATGTATAGCTATCTGCGCAAAAAAACGCCCGTGGACCTCGACAGGCAGATCGAACGAGAGTACGGGGAAGGCGAACCCGGAGTACCGTCATAAAGGATCCAAGGATGAGAGCAGTGGACCAGAAACCTGTCACCGAAGTAGACCCCGATAGCGGGACGGCAGTGGACGCGCGAAGAGCCGCGCCTGCCGCCCCAGCCCCTGACTGGCGCGAGCCTCCCCACCATCGGACTCGCTGGGTAGCGGCGACCATCGTTTTGGTGTTTCTGGTTCTTTTCTTCGTCGGTTACTTGCCGCGAAGGAGCCGGGAAAAGAGCCTGGAACTCGCCGCGCGTGACTCGGAAGCCAGGCTGCCCGTGGTCACCGTCGCCAGAGCGGAGCCTGGGCCGGCCAGGAGCGAACTGACTCTACCGGGCAGTATCGAAGCCATTACCGAGGCGCCCGTACTCGCGCGCGCCGAGGGGTACCTGAGCAAACGGTATGTGGACATTGGCGACCGCGTCCGGGCCGGGCAGCTCCTGGCTGAGATCGAGGCGCCCGAACTGGACCAGCAAGTGAAACAGGCGCGGGCGGCCTTCGAGCAAAGCCGTGCCGCCATGGCCCAGGCACAAGCCAGCCTCACGCAAGAGAAGGCTGACGAACAATTGGCGGCGGTCACGGCCGAGCGCTGGAACACGCTGGCCGGACGGGGCGTGGTGTCGCGCCAGGAGAATGATCAAAGGCAGGCCGCCTACCAATCCGCAAGGGCGAAGGTGCAGGCCGCCGAAGCGGCGGTTAGGGCCGCGGAGGAAAACGTCGGCGCCGCGCAGGCGAATTTGGACCGCCTCGTGCAGTTGCAGGATTACAAGAGGGTCCGGGCGCCTTTCACCGGCCTGGTGACCACTCGTAATGTGGACACGGGAATACTGATTTCCAATGGCGCCACCGTGCTCTTCCGTGTCGCACAAATAGGGACGCTGCGTACCTTCATCAACGTTCCGCAAAGTGACCAACCAGCGGTTCATCCCGGCGCCGAAGCAGCGATCACCGTCCAGCAATATCCCGGCCGGCGCTTCGCCGGCAAGGTCTCGCGGACGGCGAGCGCTCTTGATTCGAGAACCCGAACGCTGCTGACCGAAGTGCAGGTTCCCAATCCCGACGGCCTGTTGCTCCCGGGCATGTATGCGCAGGTAACGCTCCTTAATCTGCGTAGCAATCCACCGATTCTCATACCGGGAGACAGCGTCGTCGCGGGCGCCAGTGGCACCCGGGTAGCGGTCGTGCAACCTGGGAATATCGTGCACTTCGAGAGCATCGCCATCGGGAGAGATTACGGCGTGGAGGTGGAAGTCCTTGCGGGTTTGAAGGGTGGGGAGGACGTCATCGTGAATCCGACAGACGACGTGCGTGAGGGCGCGCGTGTGACGCCGACACGAGTGTCAGGTACGCCTCCAGGAAATCGTGTGCCGGGTGGAAGCTCAAACCGAGGGGGTTCACACTGACACGAAATGGGGTCTTCAGGAAGGTCGTTGTCCCAGCCGAGCATCTCTCTTGCCTTTACTCCCGGGTGAAGGGACCAGGCACTGCTGCGGGCGGTCCGCGGCTGAAGTGGTCGCAATACTTAGAAGCCCATCGGACATCAACCCATGAAGAGTAAAATCGATCGCCTTTTCCTTGCTGCCATCCTAACGGTTGGTCTTGGCTCGCGACTGCCAGGCCAAGTCGCTGCTGACCAGAAGCCCCGAATCACCTCCCCGAGGAATCCGTACGGGGTGACGTCCGTCTCCGCCGTTGACTTTCGAAACTCCGGTCGCATTCGGAGTCTGCTGCGAGATGGGCGACTCTATCTCTCGCTCGCGGATGCCATCGCGCTCGCGTTGGAGAACAATCTCGACATCGAGCTCCAGCGCCTTACTCCAAGTGTTGCAGAAACGGACCTGCTTCGTGCCGAGGGTGGAGGGCTGTTAAGGGGAGTGCCGCTGAGCCTTCGCCAGCTTCCGGCCGGAGTCGGTGGGCCCGCCAGCCCCTTGGTTACCACTTTAGGGGGAAGTGCGCCGCTCACTCAATTGCCTGGAACACTCACAGACCTTGCCGCCATCACAGAGCAGGAGACGAGCCTCTCGGTTCAGGGGCCGACGCCCTTGTCAAATGGCCCCCCCGTCCCACACTTCGATCCGTCGTTGGTGAGCCAATTCAACTGGAGTCACCAGGAAGAGCCCCAGTTGAGCCCACAGTCCTCTGGGACCAACAATCTCATCAACAACGGTGTCCTGGGCAGTCTCGGAATCCAGCGAGGGTTTTCGACTGGAGCCACACTGAACTTAGGCTACAGCCGCTTGCGGCAGAACACCAACTCCACCCAAACCAATCTCAGTCCATACACGCTTGGCTCACTCGGATTGACGGTTGTTCAGCCGTTCCTGCAGGGATTCGGTCCGGGCGTGAACCGTCGTTTCATCCGCATGGCGCGAAACAACCAGCACATTTCTGACAGTGTTTTTCGCGAGCAACTTATCAGGACCGTCGCTGATATTATTCGGCTTTATTGGGATCTGGTCAGTCTCAGCGAGGACGTCAAGGTAAAGCAGACGGCGGTGTCGCTGGCCCAAAAACTGTATGAAGACAACAAGGCACAAGTCGAAACCGGCACTCTGCCTCCGCTGGAACTGAAGCGCGCTCAGGCTGAGGTTTCCCGGACTCAGGAAGACTTGACGAATGCTCAGAGCCTGCTCCTCGAGCAGGAGTTGATCCTGAAGAACGTGCTGACTCGTGACGCGGCGGTCGATCCGGAGTTGGCGCGGGCGAGGATCACTCCGCTCGACCAAATTCAAGTCCCCCAGCGCGACGACTTGCCAGCCGACGCGGATTTGATCGCCCAGGCCATGCAGAACCGGCCCGATCTTGGAAGCGCGCGCCTGCAAATCGCCAATTCGGAGATAAGTTTACGAGGCTCGAAGAATGCCCTCTTGCCGGAGGTCGATCTCGTCGGAAGCTATCAGAGCAATTCTCTTTCCGGCCAGGTCAACCGCCTGCAGTCCGCCGGCGTTCCAAATGCCGACCCTTCGTGGCTGGGGGGCTTTGGAACCAATCTCTCGCAGTTGTTCAACGGCAGATATCCAAACTACAGTGTGGGGCTGCAACTGAGCATTCCCTTGGGAAACCGGGTGGCTCGCGCGGACCTGGCCCGTGATCAGGTGCAACTGCGCCAGACGGAGGTGCGCCTCCACCAACTTGAGAATCAGATCAAGCTTGAAGTGCAGACGGCGCTGGTGGCCCTTCAGCGCGCGCGAAGCGCGTACGCGGCGGCAGTCCAGACCCGGCAACTTCAGGAAGAGGCTCTGGCTGCCGAACAGGAAAGATACGCCGTGGGGGCATCGACGAGCTTTTTCGTAATCCAATACGCGCGCGATCTGACGCAAGCGCGCTCGACGGAAGTGGCGACCGCTGGCGCCTATGCGAAGGCCCTAGCGGCACTTGACCGGGCGATTGGCGCCACACTGCAGAACAACCACATCTCAGTCGACGACGCCTACCGTGGAGAGGTTGCGCATCCGCCGTCCGCACTGCCCGCGCCGCAAGAAGGGACTCGGTCGAGCGAGTGAATGCAGAGGTCCGGATAATCGTCAAACGTGAATCCAGGCGCGAGCCGGTCAAGCGCGCGCTCCTGTCGCGGACCCTGGATGGCTGTCCTTCGCCAAAATCACATCGCCCGATAACCATTGACTTCTCCTTAGCGATCTCAGATATTCAGCGGCATGCTCACGCTCCTGGTTTCACCGATCTGTCTTCTTTTCTCCACACCCGCCGCCCGAGGGCGGGGCGCCTCGGGTGCGCACAGTCGCCGAGGAGGTGACGCGTCGATGCGTGTCAGGAAAGAGAAAGGTGTCCGCTGCGCTAAGCGCGTCGGGCGCGTACTAGGGCTGCTGAAGAATTCGCGTATCCCGGCGGAAACAGTGGTGCTGCCGGCCGCAGGCCAAAGGAGGATCACAAGTGCACAATTATCGGATCTCATTTCTATTCTGCCTTCTTCTCGCCCTGGTCGCCTCTGCGTTGGAAGCAACCGCGGCGGAAGCAAATAAGTTGCTGCTGCGCGAGAATTGGGCCATACAGTCTTCGGCCGACGTGCACGACACCGGGGCAGCCATCTCGACGCCGGGATTCAAGGCACGCGACTGGTATCGGGCCACGGTCCCGACCACTGTGTTCAATGCTCTGGTGGAGCAGCGCTGCTACCCCGATCCGTATGTGGGCATGAACCTGCGCACCGCTCCCGGCACCACTTATCCGATCTATCGGAATTTTTCGGATTTTCCCATGCCGCCGGGCAGCCCGTTCCGGCACTCCTGGTGGTATCGCACGGAATTCAAGCTCCCCGCCGAATACCGCGGCAAAACCCTGTGGCTGGGCTTTGACGGCGTCACTTATCGCGCCAACCTCTGGATGAACGGGCACCAGATCGCGTCCGCCGACAAGCTGGTGGGCACTTGGCGCCTGTTCGAGTTCGATGTGACCGCCGCTGCCCGGCCCGGGGAGACGAATTCGCTCGCCGTCGAGGTTTTTCCGCCCCAGCCGCACGACCTCGCCATTACCTTGGTGGACTGGGCCCCGATGCCGCCCGACAAGGAGATGGGCATCTGGCGCGACGTCCACATCACGGCCACCGGTCCCGTCGCTTTGCGTTACCCCGCGGTGTTCACGAAGCTCAACCTGCCTTCCACCGACCAGGCCCAGCTCACCGTGAGAGCGGAATTGAAAAACGCCAGCGCCAATCCTGTCGAAGGCGTCCTGAAAGGCAAGATCGAGAGTATCGAGTTCTCGCAGCCCGCGCGCCTCGGCCCTAATCAGACGCAGGTTGTCCGTTTCACCTCGGAAAAATTCCCGCAACTCAAGCTGGCGAACCCGCGCCTCTGGTGGCCGGCGCAACTGGGCCCCCAAAACCTCTATCCGCTCGACCTGCAATTCGTGGTCAGCGGTCAAGTCTCGGATTCCAGCCACATTCGCTTCGGCATACGTCAGGTGACCTCGGAGATTGATAGCCAGGGGCACCGGCTGTTCCACATCAATGGCCAGAATATCCTCATCCGCGGCGCGGGCTACAGCATGGACCTCCTGCTGCGCTCGTCGCCGGAGCGGCAGGAGGCCCAGTTAAACTACGTCCGCGATCTGAACCTCAACTCCGTCCGACTGGAAGGCAAGTTGGAGGATGAACACTTCTTCGAGCTCTGCGATCAGCTCGGAATCCTGGTGATGCCGGGATGGTGCTGCTGCGACCAGTGGGAGCGTTGGGGGAACTGGGATGCCGAAGACGAGTTTGTCGCCGCGGAATCCCTGCGCGACCAGATCCGTCGTCTCGAGCGCCACCCCTCCGTATTCACCTGGTTATACGGCAGCGATAACCCGCCTCCCCCTAAAGTGGAGAAAATGTATCTCCAGATCATCGAGGAGTGCGATTGGCCCAATCCCTCCGTGTCCTCGGCCACGGCTAAGCCAACTACCGTCGGCCCGAGCGGAGTGAAGATGACCGGTCCCTATGAATATGTGGCCCCATCCTTCTGGTACCTGGATACCAACTTCGGCGGGGCGTTTGGCTTCAACACCGAGACCAGCCCCGGCCCGGCGATCCCGCCGATCGAAAGCCTGCGCCGCATGCTGCCGGCTGATCATCTCTGGCCGATTGACTCCGTCTGGGAATACCACGCCGGGGGCATGTCCAGTACCCTCAGTGTATTCACCGAGGCCCTCAACAAGCGCTACGGCGCCTCAGCCTCTGCAGAAGAGTACTCCCGCAAAGCCCAGATGCAGGCCTACGAGGCCCACCGCGCCATGATGGAAGCCTTTGGTCGTAACAAATACACGTCCACCGGCATCATCCAGTGGATGCTCAACAACGCCTGGCCAAGCATGATCTGGCATCTTTACGACTGGTATCTCCGTCCCGGCGGCTCCTACTTCGGCGTCAAGGTTGCCTGCGAGCCGCTGCACGTCCAGTATTCGTATGACGACCGCTCAATCGTGGTCGTGAACTCGTATTACAAAGCTTTTCCAAGCCTCAAGGTCACTGCCAAGGTGTACAACCTTGACATGACGGAGAAGTTTTCGCGAGAAGCCACGCTCGACGTAGGGCCCGACAGCAGTACGCGCGTGTTTACCCTGCCGGAAATGGAGGGGCTTAGCTCGACATATTTTGTGAACTTGACGCTCGAATCCTCGGGAAGCTTAGCCAGCAGGAACTTCTACTGGCTTTCCACCCAGCCCGAGACGCTCGACTGGGAAAAATCACGGGATGAACCCGATGACCCACACCACTCGACCTGGACTCCCACGAGAACGTTCGCCGACTACACGGCCCTGAACACTTTGCCGCAGGTCGATCTGGAAGTGACGGCCCAGTCACAGCGCGGCGAATCCGAGAGCTCCACCACGGTCACCCTTCGTAATCCGGGCCGGACACTCGCCTTCGCCGTCCGGCTAAAGCTGGAAAAGGCACCGAGTGGCTGCTGTGTCAGCCGCGAGGGTCCAACCGACGCGGGCGTGCTGCCGATCTTGTGGCAGGACAACTATTTCCCGCTGCTGCCCGGCGAAAGCCGCCAGGTCACCGCAACCTACAAAACGAAAGATCTCGGCCGGTCCGCGCCGGTCGTGGAGGTGGAGGGCTGGAACGTGAAGGCGAAGCTGGTCCAGCCCTGAGAGGCTCTGAGTTGAAACCGTCTCTCGCGGAGAGATAATCTGGTTCCGGCGGGTTCGCGGCGCGGACACGGTGAGTGCCCTGGCGAAAGCGAGCCCAAATGGGACAGGTCGACGAGTTTCGTTAAGGGATAGTGTCTGCCCCGGTTCATCCCTCAGCTCCGACCCGCGCTTCCAGGACCTCCTTCGCCGCATGTAGCTCGCCCCTGTGTCTTGCATAGCGGAAAATCCCGGAGGGGTTTAGCATTGACCGCTCACCAGTGGGTTGGCCGGATGTCCCACTTCAAGGGCCCGTAGGAGAGCGTGCGGAGATTCTCAGCTAAGCACGCCAAGTGCGGGTTCAAGGCGAAGCGTATCGTATTCAAGATCAAAGGATGTCGCGCTTCGTTCATCTCCTGGATTCCTTCTGAAGTGGCGG
>Ga0187878_1002914_pt1 | contig 14654 bp, 22 predicted proteins | sample June2016WEW_17_1_FD_132979 | JGI IMG/M metagenome (GOLD analysis project Ga0187878, IMG submission 132979) | Peatland microbial communities from SPRUCE experiment site at the Marcell Experimental Forest, Minnesota, USA - June2016WEW_17_150 | ecosystem: Environmental > Terrestrial > Soil >...
CGATTCGTCCAAAGCGAAGTAACCGCAATCTATGCAACCCGTTGGGGAGATTAGGCGACGGCGGAAATTTATCATGATAGGCCGCTACACCACAGACCCGATATATAATGTAGAGAGATTAATTGAACAGGGTAAAATGTCTTTCCAAAGCAAGAAGTAACCTTGTTCAACGCAACTCTACATAATATGATACGCATTAATAGTATTTATAATTTTGCATAATGGGATATTTGTAGAAACCTTTAAATACTATAAAAATAGATTATAGAGAATGACACAGAAACTTTTATATATTACATTAATAATAATTGCTGTGATTTTTTCCGGTTGTACTTCTGTACAACCAACTGTAGTAGAAACTCCGACACCGACCCCTATACCAACATCTATGGTTGTCATGGATTCCCAACCAGTGTCTATAGAACCCACAATGATATTTACTATTAGTTCCACACCTGTGCCTACAAACAATTTAGATGTTTGCCATTGGACAAATATCTCTGATTACCCGAAGTATTGTTATGATTATTTCTACTGGGTGCGACCAACTTACTCTCCGCCGGGTTCGGGGTATAGTGCACGAGTGTGGAAGAATGATAGTTGTGTGGATTTAAATAGGAGCTCAGGATATTGCAATATTTGGGGTGACGGGTCTTATGTGGAAATCTTTATGAAAAATCAAACGATAGTTAGGAACTTATCAAATATTAACGTAACAGAGGTTGTTTCTGCGGCGGCTTATTATAATCGAACTTTCGATCTGAATATTATTAACTCGGGAGATTTCGATTCTTTTATAAAGGCATATTGGGACGGATCATATCCTTCTGTGAAATATGATACGACGGAGTTTGCTCCGGATTTGAATGTTGTAATTCCTATTGTTAATGGAAGTTTTAATCCCGATGGTTTTTAGAATAATATTTATTCTTTTTTAATTATATACAACCGAAAACTATTTATAATATTAAGTATTAATCAATTAATGCATGATACAAAAAATCTGCCCTAGATGTAAACATACGTGGGGATATAAAGGCAGCGCTTGGTGGATTACGTGCCCGGTGTGCCGCAAATTGTTTAGGAATGATGAAAAAGAGTTTCCAAAGGATGAACCTAAATAGAAGTGGTTTTTTGAAGGTAAAATGCATTTGTCTCACATGTGGTAAAGAATTTTATACATATCAACGTTTAATAAATAAAGGTTGGGGAAGATATTGTTCTAAAAAGTGTAGAGGGGTCGCAGAAAGAGGAGAAAATGCCCCATCTTGGAAAGGCGGTAAGATAAAATGTATTTGTAAAATATGTGGAGTAGAATTCGAAACAATATTATCAAATATAAACACCGGACAAGGAAAATATTGTTCAAGAGAATGTTATTATAAAGCAAAAGAAACTGCTGTAACAAGAATTTGTTTAACTTGCGGAAAAGAATTTAAAGCGCATCCTTCCAAAATAAAGAAAGGGTTAAGCAAATATTGCTCTCGCGAATGTTTTCTCGAATCGACACGTGGTGAAAAAAGTATTCATTGGAAAGGGGGTAACAAAATACACATATGTAAAACATGTGGGAAAGAATTTGTTGTCACTTACAGTAAAGACAGAATGGGATGGGGAAAATATTGTTCGCCCGAATGTATGAATGAAGGATTTAGTAAAATGAATAAAGGCGAAGGCGATCCAAATTGGAGAGGGGGAAAGGTTAAAACTATTTGTGAACAATGCGGAAAAGAATTTTATGTAAGTCAATACAAAATAAAGAATGGTATTAGTAAATATTGTTCTAAAAAATGTAAAGACATATCTTGTATTGGTGAAGGAAGCCCCGCTTGGAGAGGTGGGACAACATATCTCCCATATTGTCCGAAATTTAACAAACGTCGAAGAGAAGCGGTGCGCAAGTTTTTTAATTATAAATGTTTAATGTGCGGGGTTGATCAAAGGGATTTGATGAGAAAACTTTCTGTTCATCATATTGATCATGATAAGGAAGAAGGATGTGACGGCAAACCGTTTAATTTAATACCCCTGTGTGTAAATTGCCATGCTAGAGAAACGTTCACGTGAAAAAGAATATAAGCAATATACAAATAAAACACTGGAAGAGGGTTTTAAGTGGGGTATTTGGAGCGAAGAAGAATATATGAAGCAAGTAATGTATCCCGATAATTAAGTGGGGGTTGACGTTTCACTTTCATTTTTACGCTCGTACAAACTCCATGCCCCGGAAAAAACTTCTATGTATTCATCATCCACCTTTTTTACTATATTTTTCTTTTCAATGGAATCTACACCAAACCACCCGTCGGATTTTCCCAATGGACCATCTGCTAGTATATATCTATTAGAATAGTTCATAATGCACATATATTCCTCATTGTATGCTGGTAATGTACTTACAACCGTGCGGTTTGGATTCATTCGCTGTATAACTAATGGTGCGACGTAGCGGCAACTACTGTTCGTCAAAAAATAATATGGGGCCGATCCTGTATCAAGATACAGAAGTGTTTTCTCTTTAGATAAATTAAACTTCACTTCAATTGCATTTGCGTTTTCATTAAAGTAATTATTCATCTTCAACTCCTGAACCCCATAGTTTTGTTCAAGTCCCCATATTGGTTGTGGTGAATAGAGAATACACCACATTGCAAACAAAATTAAAATTGTTGCTGCTATTACATTTTCACGTTTAATCTTTTTAGTTATTCCCTTTTCTTTCGGAGTGTCAATTTCATAAAGCACAACACCGACGGTGGCAGGGAGAAGAAAAACGTAGTACTGGTACGCAAAACTCTCGCTTTGATAAAAAACTATACATAATGGAGCCAAAAACGAAATCACGAACCATTTCGCGCGCGGATCATGAATATGGTTTTTTAACCAAATTATTCCATATATAGTCCCGATGCCTATAAGGGGTATGTAGATCGAAAATGAAATTAAATACGCTACGGTGGTTACATAAATTTGCCCGAACCAATTATATTCCCCCACGTGACTTAAAATTGGGGCCATAAGAATGTCAGGGATCATTTGGGGCCATATCGTCAATGAAGTAGCATAAAAAGCGATACCCGTTAATACGAAACCCACCGATCCACGAATCCAATCTATACGTTGCTTGTTGAAAATTAATACTACACATATGGCGGAAACTATTAAACACCCTGTTGTGCCTTTAACCAACAAGACCCAAATTAAAAGTGCACCGGCGATATAATGCCAAAGATTATTTTCCTCCACGAAGAGCGCGCACGAAATCATTGCGAAGACAATTGCTAAAAATTCAGCCTGAAGTATTACGAGGTTTAAACAACAGAACATTCCGAAGAACGACAAAAGAAATCCGAACCGAATTTTTAATATGTTCTTCGAAAATAGCCAACATGCGAGAACTGCTAGCCCGACGGCAACGCATTTGATTATCGGTTCCTGCAAGGAGTGATTTGAAAATGGGACAAAGATGTTAGTAAATGATGCAATGAGAAATTCACATATGTGATTTGCCACCGGTTTTATTTCCCAAAAACCACCGTAGATGCTTTGTGGGAATGGTAAGTATTTTATTCCCAATTCTTCAATCCCGTAAAATATACGGGTGTCATTCGTCAACGGACTTAAAATGGAACCGATTGCTACTATTGGAAACATTATATAATATAGCAATTTCTCGAAAATGGTTAGAGACATGTATAAGAACGTATGTTGGAAAAGTATTTATAGTTTTGTGATAAATACAATGTAGTGATTCTAAAATGGGTGAAGCAGTCTACACATTAAAAATCCACAACATCAAGAAAAGCGATCTGCCTAAAATTGAAGCGTTTATAAATCAGGGTAAAGAAGCCGAAGATTATTGGCAGGAACACCGCGAGATGGAATATTCTGGAAACCGCGCAGCATTCTGGTCAGAATTTAAAGAGAAGTTTCCGGCCGTCGTTGAATGTATTGAACCAACTGGTTTGGTAGATGGTGATTGCAACAACGAATTGGCGGCAAAGATAGACTTTGCCGATTGTTGTGGAAAGATGAATCTTAAACTCTCCGAAGATGGTGTTCTGACATATAGTGCAATGGTTTGGCACTTTGCAACGTGGAATTATTTCGTGAAGTATCTGATGAAGAAATATGGTGGAAAGAACGGAAGATGGTGGAGCGACGAGTATTAAACTCATCCAAAACCCCACCGACTTCACACTAGGCATCCTGCTCGCTCTAGTCTTTGCACTAGACATTGCCACCACGCAGATTTGTCTTTCGACCGGAACAGGAATTGAAGCAAATCCGATAATATGTGTGGTTGTGGACAACCCATTACTGTTCATTTTTGTAAAAGGGGTTGTATTGTGTTTAATTATCTACATTGTAAATAAATTTAAAATTTATTTCCCGGAGTGGATCGGTCACTTCGGAATGTCTGTGGTTATTGGAATTACTTTAGGTGCGGTTATTAATAATGTGATGGTGATTGTGTAGAAACTTTTATCACCTTTTAGAACGTATATAGTAAGATGAACAACCGAACAAAAGGAAATAATACATTAAGAAAAAGATTAAAAAATTTCCTTAAAACTTTTAAAATTGGGGAAAAAATTGAAACCAACCACGTGGTAACGATGTTATCAAAAATTAATAAAAACCATTCCATATCCTCACAGCGTGTTACAAATCTTTTAAAAGAGCACGATAACCTAGTTACTTTCATAAAATCCGGCGTGTGGATGAAGATTTAAACTCGCCATGTTGTTCGACGATTTCCAATAAAATTCCACGCAAACCCAAGTAATATTCCAACGAGATTGGCGGCAACATACCATACCCCAAACGTCGTAAGTATCGCAAGAACAACCATATTTATTACCATCGCTCCGACGGACACGGCGTTAAAACTTAACATGCGATGAAGCCATGTTCCGGGATTAATTTCTTTAAATGTCCATGCGTCATTAATTGTAAAATTAGAAATTATTGAAAGCTCAATTGCAATAAACGATGCTCCGAGTAACGGCAAATAGTTTTTAAGCAAAACAAGTGATATCATATTTACAGCAATACCAGTTATACCTACTGCAGCAAAACATGCCATCTTTCGCAACTCATCCCATGCGTGCCCGGGGAAAAGGGAAATGTTGATAAGTTGTTTTATAAAATCGATCATTGTTGTGGTTTTGAGTTTACTATTTCCAAGTTTTCGGTTTGTAAAAACATATGGAAGTTCTTTTATTGAGTGCCACCGGCATTTACCCAAGAATTCAAACAAAATTTTATACCCGCGTGGTTGTATACTCGGGGTGTGGATAACAAGATCCCTTTTTATTCCGAAGAATCCGGAAACCGGATCGGTGATTTGTGGGAACAAAATTCTGGAAAGGAATGTCGCGCCCCATGAAATGACACGCCGTTTCAAAGGCCAGTCTTTTATTCCCCCACCTTTCATATACCGACTCCCGATTACGATATCGGTGTTGTTGTTTTTTATTTCGTTGTATATCTGGGGAATCAACGTTACGTCGTGTGAAAGATCGGCATCGGTACAAACAATTACGCTGCCACGCGCTTTTTCAATTCCCGTCATTACAGATTGTGAAAGCCCGGGGTCCTTTGTGCGCGTTAGTAAAACTACTGGATACTTACGAAGGATAAGATCTGTTACAATAAGTTGTGTCTTGTCCGTGGAAGAATCGTCAACAATAATGATTTCAAAAGGTGTAGATGTAAGACGGAGGATATGAGAGATTTTTTGTATTGTTTCTTGAATGTTTTCTTCTTCATTGTAAGTGGGAATTATGACGGAGAGATCGGGACGCATATAAAGAGATTGTGGAGACATAGTATAAAAAGGTGTCGTTTGGAAATTATATCCATTGTGAAGCACTATATAAATCCACTATTTTTGTGACATATGTATTTGTGCTAAAAGTTGCAGTTGGTGGACTTGGATCTGCATCCCTTGGTTTATTTTGTGGAATGCTTCTTATATCAAATTCCAAAGAATAATTTATAGTTTTGTTTGGTTTAATATTAAATGATTGAAAAGTATGAGATCCATCTGGCCACAACCCTCTTATCATGTTATTATATTTATCATATGCCCACAATTTTACTACTCCTTCTACTGGATAATTACAATTACTTTTTACCACACCAGATATAAAAATTATAGGACTTTGTGATTTGCCACCCGGAAACAATACGGGTTTGCTGATATCTGTGATCGTGGCGTTTAAACAATATTTTTCTTCATAAGATTGTGGTATGCTTAAATCTGGGGTAGGAATCGGCTGTATTATTTGCTGTGTTGAATATGAATTAGTTGAAGTGCACCCACATATAATACATGGAAATATGATTATAAATATCGAAATCATATTATAAATAATTGGTTTTTTCATATATTGGTTTTAACATTACTACTTTATAAATTTTTCTATTAAATGTTCGAGTGAGAAAAAAGTATAAATAGTTATAACGCCAACATATGTATCAGCCAAAAACTCTAACGAACGCGGTAGCAAATTCCATTGACCCGCAAGCGTTGAGATGTTTGGTGAGTATAGCAACATATCACCTTCACGGGGGTTGGAAGACCCCCAAATATGCAACCGGATAACCCTTCGGGGCAGATCCTTGTGGGTTCAATCCCACGGGTTGCTTTTGGTTGGGGCAAGAAGACGCGCACATCCTGAAAGACGCGCATTGAAAGGTGCTTGTTCCCGACCAAAATATATTTTTGGGCCCATAGTTCAGTCTGGTTGGAACGCTCGGCTCATAACAGGTTGATCTTAATTGACAATCAGTAAGAAACCGAGATGTCGTCGGTCCGAATCCGACTGGGCCCATAGAGGTAAAATAATGGGAATGTATGATTACATGGAATTAACAGTTTCCTGCTCCGTCTGCGGCAATCATATCGAAAACACTTTTCAAACAAAGGACTTTGATTGTATGATGGATACGTATCGACCGGGTGATACAGTTCCAGCAGATTGTCGTTTTAATTATGTGCGCGCTTACACAACCTGCAACCATCACCGCGAAATAACTAAAATCGATGGAGAATTAATTTTTAATTCGATAACTGGACACTGGATAGAATATGAAATTCCAATTATCAATGGAATTATCGCGCGCGACCAAAATCTGTGGAAGAGAAAGATTGAACCTACCGCGTATAATGCTTTGAGCGTTGCGCCGGACGGTTATACGGAAGAAGAGATTTATGCGATGGTTGAAGTGTTGAATGGGAAGATTAAGAAAGATATAAATATAATGAAAGTAGAAAGAAAGATGAAAGGAGAAGAATAATATGTTTGTTAAACTCGGAAGTCTCGGATGGAAAGTGTTGATAGATGAGGGGGAAGGGAATTAAAATGATCGATGACACCGACGAAAACCTTTCCAAATGGGACGAAGATAATACTTAATTAATCTCTTTTAATTTTATTTTTATATCGGGCAAACATGCTCGATATGTGATTTAAATGAAAACCAAACTTGTAAAATATGAAATCCATTATTGCAACTCCGCGTGTTCGCAATTTTACCACAATTATGATGACAATGAAAATTGTTGGTGTGTTAAATTGAATAGAAAGATTTTCGACGTTGATAATAACGTTGATATTTTCTGTGATTTGGTAGAAAGAGATTTTCCGGAAGACTGTTCGTTGGAAGAGGCAAAGGTATAAATATTTAGCAAGCGTATATGGATATGTCAAGAGAATGCTGACACTCAAGGGCAAATAATACATTCTCTTGACATATGAGAAGGGCTACAGTAGCGGATTAATGCCGGCCTTGGAGCCGGTGGCGGGTGTTCGACTCACCCTAGCCCTATCGGGTCTGGCACGCGGAAGATTCCTTTGGAGAACCAGACCCGTTGTTCCTCATAAGCGTGGAAAGGGAACATGAACAATCTCATCATGAACGAGGTTCGCTATCTCTGTGGTGAGCGAGTACTGTTGCTTGTCACCCAACGGCGTGTTGCATTGTACACGTTAAGACACAATGAACCGGCCCAATCCCTTGATCACAGATTGGTGGAAAAAGCGTTGCCGATGTCGTGCAGCCGGTGTAATATCCCCTATGGTTTCCGAATTCCCTGCATGATACGACACGGAGCAAATCCATATCGAAAAGAATGAGGCCACTTTAAGGTGGTGTGACGAAGTAGGTATGGGTTCCGGGGTTCGAGTCCTGCGCGCTGGTTTTAAATTATGGATGTAAATATAAGAGGAATTATTATTTTAATGTGTTGTGTATTCATTAATTGTTTTATTATAATTACATTTGTTTATGGTGGATACATTAGAAATTGGGGAATGGTCTGTGTATCTATTGCGTTTATGGCGGGTCTTATTGGACTTGGTAGTTTATATGAATCTTAAAAACTATTAAATACTTATAACGCATATACCTATTTTGTTCACAGAGCGAACGGGAATATAAAAAATGTCGAAATCTTTGATTAAGAACGTTGAAGGAATTGGGATTTGGGTTCGGGATGATGCCACCACCACGAGGAGAATATCTGATTCTTTTATAATTGTTGCGGTACTGGCAGGAATTTGCACCAACCTTTGTGAAATTATGTGGATCACAAGTTCTTCTTATAATTCATATTGGGGAATCGCAATGCTTGCGATGATAGTTACCATATTCATACTGGCGTACCCCGGGTTGGGTTTTTTACCTGCTTATGAAGTCTATTCCGGCTCTGATCACATTTTCATCATCAAAACCAACGACGAAAAAGCAGACCAACTCGCAATCTGCAAAGCCGCAAAAGAAATAGAAGCGCAATGCCACGCGTTTGCAGCAAAGCGCGCAGAGTTGGATCGGGTTGCAGCAAACTGCAAACAATCATTTTAATTTTTGTTGCGGTGGGCCAGTGGTATGCTTGTTACTTTGGGAGTAACAGAAGAGGGTTCGATCCCCTCCCGTGACATTTTATGAATATTTTCTATAATAAAATATATTGGACACTTTGTTTATTCGCATGTGTTTTTCACATTGTTGCTTCAGTTCTAACCTATTATGATATAGAATTTTTGAATTCATATGAATGTAATTCTGTAATGTCTGGTGCATTTAATAATATTGGTTATATTTGGAGCGGGTTGTTATCAACGACATTAATTGTAGTAATGTTTTTAATTTTATATTTGTTAATTCCAACTCTTTTAAATGATTGGAGAAACATAAATATTGATGAAATTATAATAATCGTGGGGGTTGCTATCATATTTCTTATGGGGATTGATATGTTTAATGATATTTTTGCTGTTCTGCATAGTGGTTTGTGGTATTACACAAATTTTATATTGAGTATCGGATTAAAAATCGCTGGGATAAAAAGTTATTGTTAGAAAGGAATAAATAGAAATAAAACCAATACTATTCTGATGTCACGCACACGCCGCATCTACAATCGCATTGTAAAAAAAGCACATCGATACACGATATTACTTTCAGACCGCGCCGTTCATAGGTATGGATTTGTGTTCCATCCATACCGCGCGCTTTGCATGGGGCATTGTGGATCTTGCCGTGATCCAAATCTTGATCAGAAACATCAGAGGAAAGCAAGGAGGCAAGAGTTTATGCGTGCGCTGAATATGGAGTTATCATGAAAGTCTATTTAGTTGGTTCATGTGATTGTGAGTTTACAAACACAAAATATATTTGTCTTTCAAAAGTAACCGCGTTGAAGCGATGGGAAGAAATCAGACAAGAGTTGATTAAACAAGTAAATGATATATTAAAAAAATATCCAGATGATGAAATGGAATTAAGAATTTTAAAGAACCTATCCGAAACAGATCCAGAAAAAATAAATAATTATCCACATGACGAACCTTTTATAAGGGAGATGGAGACGGAAGAATGAGCGACACTATAAGAAAAGGAACGATTGTTACTCAATGGGGAAGATATTGTAGGTATTGGATGCGCCACGCCCCCGCGTGGTATCGTCGTGGGTTAAATCATTCTTTCCGAGAACAAGAGAAACAATATTTTCTGAAGTTTGGGGAATATTTAAGACCTGTTAAAAATAGGGGATATTGGTGGTAGGGTAGTTTATTTAAATTTGTTCTTCATTGATAAACATTTTCTTGAAATATTTTTCTCCCATTCGGGGTGTTTAATAAGATCCCTCGCGAAAGATTCTTCGCAATTACATTTTGGGCACACGGCGCTGTTAGGAACCACGGATTTCCAAGTATTCCCACACCAATTGCAGTGAGCATCTCTTTTTATTTTTAATTTGTCCCAATTTCTCCAGTTGCCGCGCGCCATAAATAAATTACCAAACGTGTTTTCCTTCTCTAACGCGTTCCAATGCTGCTTTTTTAACAAGCGTTTTCGCCCAATATGGCCATCTGTCCCACGACATTCCAAGAGCGTGCGAACCCATAAATTCATTCCAGTCTCTACGGTCCTGTCCTCGTTCTGGGGATGCCAGATATTCGATTTTAGAACCGTTTCTATTATAGAAAGATCTTACAAATTCGTTCGTGGTGTAAACACCGACAAGTTTTGTTTCCACGGGGTGCTTAATCATATGTTTGCTCTTTGCCGATGCTTTTGAAGACGCTTCAACTGCTCGCGCGCGAAATCCATATCCAGCACCAGCATACCAAGTAACAATATATTTTGTCATTTTAGTCATCTTCCATAAATAGCATATGCTGTTCTCACACCAAAAAATCTGTCTGCATCCAATCTGCTAGCATCGATTGGAACAACCCGGTATTTTTCCATTTTAAAAGAAGGTGATTTATTTCTCAACCGAACTTCTTTCAATGCGTTGGATTTTGTAGTGGCGATGTATTGTAATTCAAAACGTTCACCATTAAATTTTCGATATTTGCTTGCTGTCATTTGTACCTCTTATGTTTGATAAGTTGAACGTTCTTATTAATAAATCTTTCTATGTTTAAAACAACTTCCCCCTTATATACCAAAAGGTTAACAAAAATGTAACATTAGTGTATTAAAAGGGGATTAAAAAAATTTCCCACCCTTCTTCTCCAACCAATCCAGATTCAATGGCTTCTTCAACTCTTCAAACTTCAGCCCACCCACCTTCCATTCTTTCTGTGGAAGTCGGAATAGTTTTCTGATATCGTTTTCGATTAGGAATAAATAAGGTTTTAAATCCGCGCGCGGTTTCTTTATTTTTGTTGTTATAATTGGTGTTTCTATGGTTTCTTGTTTTTTCTCTTCCGGCATCTTTTGGTTCCGTATCTGTTTTGCATATCGTGCCTTTAACTTTGCCATTTCTTCTTCACGGGTGGCCAATTGAATTCCTCCCGTTTAATAATTTTATTCCAAATAAAATAAGAGTAATACCAATAACATAACACATACATTTTACTGTTGGAAATACGTTTGTACATGTTGATTCATTTCGTCTTGCCCATTCTAATAATTCTGTTGGTGTCATTATTTTTCCCACCATCCCTGCAACCTCCCAAGTTTTATTATTCTTATCGGGTCGTTCTTTAACCCTTCAAGAATATACTCACCGTCGCCCCACCCATAATAATGCATTCCACCGCGCGCTTTCCACCAGCGATACCACGTGTAAAATACTTCAAATTTGTCTATGACTATTATTTCTTGTTCTATCATGCAAACACCGCCGTCAAAATAAACGCCACCGCTATTGGAATCATCCACGGAGATCCGCGTGGATAACTATTAAACTTCTGCCATAATGACAATTTTTTATTCCCGTTTTCTCTATTATAGAAATAAACATATATCATCCACATCACCGATGTGAAAGCAAGCATTATTACAAATATAATTTGAAATATGTTACTGCTGTCTGCAGGGTTTAATGGATTCAATACACAGAACCACGAGATTAATATCAGGAATCGTGCATCTGCCCCGCGATAACAACCAATGTAGAACAATATCAGAAATAATATTGTCAATAAACTAGATAATGCTATATACGCGAGTGGCAGTCCATTTGTATAAAGGATCGCCAAAGCTGGAATATTGATTAATATTAGTGGGGCAAAGATGTAACGTGGAACCGCCCGGTATTTAATATCCCAGTAGCAAAGCGGGATTAAGTATAGGAGTGTGGAAATGACTCCAACATAAGTCACAGCATGTACGTAGTCTATCAACTAATCCCTCCCTATATACATCATAACAATCCCCGCGATCAAAATCACACCCGGTATGATAAATAATGGTGATAATGGTATCTGTTGATTATTTATATATGTAAATTGCAATTCAATAAAGAGTGCCATCGAAGCACCGAATGTTGTTATTATGCTTCCTACCGTGCAGAGATCAAAAAATTTATTGGGTTTTTTTACTTTCATTTTAATTCTCTCCTTCGCAGATAGAGTGAAATTAGATATAATGTTATTGCTATAATAATTGCGCTTGCAATAACTATTGTTATCCAAGCATTTATTTTTTCATCCATAATTATTTTTTGTTGCGCTTTCACCTGTTCGTCTGTTGGTGTTACGGTCTGAATAACTATTTGTGTAGGCCCGGGTACTGGTACGGTTACAGTTTCTACTACCGGTGTCGGCGTCGGAACAAATTCTTCCGGCCCATTTCTTCCTGCAATATAACGAATTGTTTGTGGGGGAACATATGAGTTGGGAGGAGTTGCATATATGGTAAATGTGTACACCGATCCCGAATCAGAATAATTCGTATATGCCGTTATAGTATGCGCTCCAATTGCCAGATTATATTTATCAATTGGGACGACAACATCAAACCATCGCATATCTCCGGGGTCATCGGTTCCTCCTGCGACAGCGGTTGTCGTGTGCGAATTTAATGTACGTGAAGTTTGTTGGTCTTTATCAACTACAAATTTTAATACAGAACCAATAGCAACATTCGTGTATCCTTTCACTTCGACAAAACTGACATTCGTATTGTATTGCGTGACACCGGCAGCATCTATAGTTTCGTTTGGTGTAAGTTGTTCGCTTATGCTTTGAATTTCTATACTAGGCATTTGAAATTCAAGTTTATACGTTTTAAAAATATCGCTCATCTGTGGTATTAATTTCAGGAATTTTTCTGAAAGCACCTGTGGTGATAATCCATCTATTGATAATTCCAGTATTGTGAAGGATGAAGGATCAAACCACTTAATCATATTATTTTTATCATCATACATTACTGTAAAGTTATTACTGATATTTCCATAAGTCTGAAGTAATACTGTATATGCACCGGGTTCAAAATCTGATAACACATCTTTCGATATATCAATAGAAGGACTGTTTGTTGATTTGAAATCGAGAAGTTGATTAACTCGCCCGAATAACCAGATATTCGTTGCGTTATTTACAGAAATATTAAACGAATCTCCACGTGCGATCAGGTAATCGGATACGTGTTTTACTTCCACAGGGGGTTGTATTGGTATTTCCATTCCATAGTAATTATTTACAATCATCCCTGATATGTTAATAAGTGTTCCGTTGGGATATCTCATTGTTGAGTTTTTCATAGACTGTGGTATTACTACAAAGGCAAGACTGTTTCCGTTCTTTTCAAATTTATCATCGTACTTGTACCACTTACCCGTGCGCGTTGAAAATATTGCCGGGTCTAGGTAGAAATGATAGTAACCTTCTTTTTGTGCAGGGAGAGTAATAATATACGACGCATTTGCATCATACATATCGTAACCGTTCCAGTAAGCAAGTTCCGGATATGGTGGAACGACACCGGATATATCTATAGTGTCATTTATATAAACAGATTCGCCTTGATAGATATAAGGGGTTGAAGATATGGTGGGAACCGGGGTCGGGGTTGCAGTAGGTGTTGGAGTAGGGACGTAACCGGTTGGAATTTCCGATGGGGTAACCACCGTAATATTATCTGCTAATACTGGGGTAATAATTATGAGACATAATAATAAACAAAATATTGGAAACTTCATTGTTTCTCCTTTTTTTCATGGTATGCTTCTTTTAATGCATTTATAACGTATGGTAATCCTATGATAGCGACAACAACACTTATGAAACATAGGCTAGCACTTTGCCATGCGAAAGTGAAACGTTTTTCTTGTGATATGGTAATGTAGGGAAGCATTGTATAGTAGGCAGAAAAAATTAATCCCCAAATTATACCTCCGACAACCCCGAGACGGAGTGAAAGTTTTACGCGCGTCATTGTAGTTCACCAATTATATATAAAAACGCAGGAATGAGCGTTATATTTTCAATGATTGCTATTATAGACAGTATTATGGCGGCTATCATTTCTGTTTCTCCCCCGACCAAAGACGGCTTTGGCAATCTGGACAGGCAACTGGTATTCTATCGGATCTTGGATGCCACGCCCAATGGCATTTTAAACACCAATAAAATCCTTCTGGTATTAAATTTTTTTCATGAATTCTAGGCATATTAATAATAATGTTAATACTAATAAGTATTTATAGTTTTCTGTCGGTTTTTAATATGTATATAAATATGATGGAAATGTTTAAATACTATGAGAGTATACAATTTCTACATGATGAAGTGTAATTATTGTAAACATACAAATAAGTTTCCGAGAGTGGATAACCCTATCCGATGTCCACGATGCGGTAATCCATATGGCAGGAAACCAATTAGAAAATTGCGCGGGAA
>Ga0187878_1002915_pt1 | contig 14653 bp, 15 predicted proteins | sample June2016WEW_17_1_FD_132979 | JGI IMG/M metagenome (GOLD analysis project Ga0187878, IMG submission 132979) | Peatland microbial communities from SPRUCE experiment site at the Marcell Experimental Forest, Minnesota, USA - June2016WEW_17_150 | ecosystem: Environmental > Terrestrial > Soil >...
CTGTACGAGACGCCCGACCTTTTTGTTGATTACTACGGAGAATGATGGTTTATCTGACTCGCCGCTACCGCTTTTCCGCCGCCCACCGTCTGCACACCGAGGCGCTGAGCGCGGAGGAAAACGCGCGCGTGTATGGCAAATGCAACAACCCGCTGGGGCACGGCCACAACTACGTCCTGGAAGTGACCGTGGCGGGGCGAGTCGATCCCGCGACGGGCATGGTGTGCGATCTGGGATACCTCGACACTGTGGTCGAGCAGGAAGTGATCGGCCGCTTTGACGAAGTGCATCTGAATCTCGACACGGAGAATTTCCGCGAGCGCGTCCCCACGGCGGAAAATATCTGTCTGGAAGCCTACCGCCTGCTTCACTCCCGACTCGACGGAGCGGGGCCGGGCGGGGAAGTGCGGCTCGACCGCATCCGGCTGGAAGAGACCAACTCCAATTCCATCGAATATTTCGGCGGGCGCGACAACACTGGCGCCACCCGCAAGGTGAGATGAAGGCCATGAGCGAAGACCGCATTCTGAAGGTGACCGCAGAAGAAGCCGCAGGAGCCGCCGACCCGCTGGAGGAGGCGGTGCGCACGCTGATTCGTGGCGTGGGCGAGGATCCCGCGCGGGAGGGCCTGCAGCGGACCCCGCACCGCGTTGCTCAGTCGATGCGCTTCCTGACCAGCGGGTATCGCCAGGACGTGGACCGGGTGCTGAACAACGCGCTCTACTCCGTCGCCTACGACGAAATGGTGATCGTCAAGGACATTGAGATCTTCAGCCTCTGCGAGCACCATCTGCTGCCGTTCTTCGGCCGCTGCCACGTCGCCTACATTCCCACCCAGAAGGTGATCGGCCTGAGCAAGATTCCACGCTTGGTGGATGTCTTCGCGCGGCGGCTGCAAGTGCAGGAACGCCTGACGACCCAGATTGCCGAGACCATCATGGAAAAGATCAAGCCCCTGGGCGTGGGCGTCGTCATTGAGGCCCAGCATCTCTGCATGATTATGCGCGGCGTGGAAAAACAAAACTCCGTCGCTGTTACCTCCGCCATGCTGGGAGTCTTCCGCGACGAAATCGAGACCCGCGAGGAATTTCTCTCGCTCGTCCACTCGCGCAGCAGAGATTGACAGTTTCCTCCAGCCTTTCGGATTTGAGTTCCGACGCCTATGGGTCCTCTGGACGGCAAGATCATCGCAGTGACGGGCGCAAATCGCGGCATCGGCCTGGCGATCGCGCGCCAGCTCAGCCAGGAGGGCGCCCACCTGCTGCTTCTGGGGCGCGACCGCCGTGCCCTTGCGCGCGCCGCCCGTTCGATGCCCGGCGAGGCGCAGGCCATCGTCGGCGATGTGACCGAGGCTCGCGACGTGGAGCGCATCTTCACGGCGATGCGCCGGAGCACCCGCCGCCTCGACGTCCTGGTCAACAACGCCGGCGTCTTCACCTACAAGCCGTTTGCGCGAACCACTCTCAAGGACTGGCGAGCCAATCTCGAGACCAACCTGACCTCCATCTTTCTGGTCACTCGCGCCGCCCTGCCGCTCCTCCAGCGCAGCCGCAGCGCGCACCTCATCAACATCCTTTCGGTGGCGGGCCGGATCGCCTTTGCCAATTGCTCCGCCTACTGCGCCTCCAAATTCGGCGCCCTGGGGCTCACGGGAGTTCTGCGCGAGGAATTGCGGCCGCACGGCATCCGCGTCACCGCCATCCTTCCGGGCTCGACCGACACCCGCCAAGCCGACCAGTTCGACTTTCCGGTCGACCGCAAGAAATTGATCCAGCCGGACGATGTCGCAGCCGCGGTCCTGGCGGCGCTCCTCCAGCCGGCACGCACTACGGCCGAAGAGATTCTTCTGATGCCTTCTTCCGGAAAGTTGTAGTTTGAATGGTTCTTCAGGACGCGGTACTGGCGGCGGGCTCAACAGGCGCGGATGCGGCCACAAACTGCTTGATGCGGTTGCGGTCTTCCCACTCCATCTCGGTGAACTGCACTCCCATTCCCATGTTGGGGATCACGTAGCGCACCAACGCGGACGCGATGACGATGGGTGTGTCATCGTTCAGATGAAAGCGCAGGTCGATGGGAGTTCCGACCTCGCAAGGAACCTTCGTTTCGATGAACATTCCGCCCACGCTCAAGTCTCGCGAGAAAGCCAGGGCCATGGAATCTTCGATAATGATCTGGGTGGCCAGAGGAACGCGCGGAAATTCCCGCCGGCTGGCGGTCTTGTGATGAATGAGGCGCAAGATGAGCTGGCGGTCTTCCGGGACGATTTGCGTGAATTCGACCCCGCTCCCTTTTCCCTCCAGCACGTAACAGATCCGGGCGCGCGCCTGAAAATAGGGCAAATGCTTGGCAGGGCGGAAACGCACCTGGATTTCGGCCTCCCGGGGCTGCAACTGCTGACCATCCTCGATGAAGAGCCCGCCACCGCCCAGCGTCGAAGCGTGGGTGCGGAACGTCTTCTCCCCCAGCGAGCACTCGACCGGGAAACGGGCCGGTACGCGCGGATACTTCCGCACGTCCCTTTTTCGTAGCTTTTCGCCGACTCTCAGAAACGTGGCCAACCTGCAATTATTGTATCACGGATTGTCAACCCCCTCTGGCCTAGAGGCGTCCACCCGGTCGGCAGAGGCGGTTCGGCGCATTCACCCAGACGGCAGCCACGGTCAATTGAACTCTGATTGACCGTGGGCCTTTCCCCAAGACCACGAACCCACGGTCAGGAAGGCATTGACCGTGGCTACCCGCTACGATTGCCAGCGATGGGGTTGAGTATTTAGCAATTTATGTTGACAGACGATGTTTAATGCGAGTCTTTTAGGATATGATCAGAAAGCGGGAGATCGCCTTCCGCGTCAAAGATTGGACTGGCAGGGATGTTTACCTTCTCAAGTCAACCATCAAGAACCATGTTGCCCGCTTTCATTACGATGAAATGTTTGTAGTCGAAAGGCTCAAAGAGGCGTTCCCCAGTCCCTTGGTTGTGATCGGAAATGCCGGCGCGGTCTCCGAACAGGCAATTTACGATATTCCGGTTGGCGGCCATCCTTATTTACAGGTAAACATCAAATATAGGGGATGGCTAAAGAAGAGGCTAATCGTAACCTTCTATGGAGTCGATGAGATTCCAAAGGGACGTGAGCTATGGAAACGGAAACAAAATTGAAGTTAGAGCACGAATCACATACGGATGTAGCTTACATTGACCTTTGCGAATCGGCCCCGGGTGCCAAGATTGATGTCGTCGAAGTGGGAAGCGAGATGGGGTTTTCTCCCGGGCAAGTCATGCTGCGCGTGGACAGAGAGCGCCACCAGCTATTGGGCCTCACTATCCATGAATTTTCATCGTTTAGGCGCCAGCTGATGTGGTATTACAGAATTGTATCACTGCAAAGAGGTCTTCAGCTCGTTGTGGCATCTCTGCGGGCTGGCATGGGAAGCGATAGAAAGACCATTCCCGCCGGCTTGTGATTTAGAACAACTCCCGACATTTTGAGCTTTTGGGGGGGGGTAGCCGGTAGTGGGCCTTTCCCCAAGACCACGAACCCACGGTCAGGAGGGCGCTGACCGTGGCTACCCGCTACTTGCTTGGGCCTGTTTTGCTACGCTCAGCTTATTCATGATTGCCTCCAACTGCGTTATAGTGTACGTGAGCGCTCACGTAGTTATCAAGGGGAAAATGCAGTCGCGGAGCAAATAACATGCTTGACTTTCCTGAGCGCTCACGTATGATATTTCTATGGCAGAGAGACGCAAGAACCCTTATGCTGTCGCCCTTGGCCGAAGGGGAGGGAAGAAAGGCGGCCCGGCCAGAGCTGCTAACATGACCCCGGAAGAACGCAGCGAAAGCGCAAGGAATGCCGTCAATGCTCGTTGGGCAAAGGCCAGAAACAAGGGATGACAAGAAAACCTTCCGTGAGTGCTATACTTAAAACGAGGGAAATGTGGTGCCTGAGAAAAAAGTGAACATCCCGATTCCAGGCCAAGCGGGTCAGCCTGCCCAAATGGTCGAAGGAAATGAAGTGCCAATCAAGGAGTCTACCGAAAGGTGGACAGAAGTTCATCTGGAGGATGGCTCGGTTCTTCGCGTTAAGCCCAACGTAATTTCTGTGGTTCGGGTCACGGGAAGGTACGGTCCAGACGGGAATCCTATGTATGCATTGAGAACCAACCAGACAATTGTAGTAACCAGTTCACCCGACCACCTACGTAAGCCAGACCAAGAACCAAAGGTTCAGTGATTTATGCGGCAAATTCAGTGCACTTACGAGCACAACCCTGATTTCTCGGTTATCACGGGAGCATTTGATTGGTGCTACGCGATGATCAACGGGATACCTAGACAAACAAGGCACGGGCAGACAGAATGGCGTTGCGGTGATGATGAGGAATACAGGCCCTCTTCGCTATCCACGCTCTCTCTAGATGTACTCTTTGCCTCCAAGCTCCAGTTTGTCACAGACCCAGCAACCGAAAATTGGCTTAAATTCCAAAGTCTCGTTAGCCAGTGGCGAAGTGAACGGGGAGCAATGTCTTCGATTACCGAAATGGTGATGCTGCCCACCTATCAAAAAATTATCGGGATGGGTGAAGATGCTATACCGCTGATATTGGCGCAACTTAAATCTGAAGGCAACGAGCCAGACCAGTGGTTTTGGGCGCTGGCAGCCATTACTTCCGACAATCCGGTCAAACCAGAAGATCAAGGCGATTTCCCAAAGATGGCTCAGGCATGGTTTAAATGGGCCGAAGAACATGACTATGCCTGGTAGTTGGCCTCCACACGAACTCCCATACCTTACCGCAGACAATTGTGAAGTAACAAGCAAAGCAAGCAGACGAAATAACTGTATCGCGTGGGCCGCTAGAGAGGATTTCCGAAACTGGTGGCCCGATCCGATGGGAATTGGATACTGGCCACCCGGCGCGCCGCGCTCCGCAACGATTGAGGCGTTCATTCTCGCGTACGCTACTTTAGGATTCGCTCTGTGCTTCGATGGAACTCTTGAGCAAGGAGTCGAAAAGATCGCCCTATTTGGAAAGGGAAAACCCGGAGAAGAAATCCCAACGCACGCAGCCCTTCAGCTTGAATCCGGGCAGTGGACGAGCAAGCTTGGACCTTTTGAGGACATTAATCACGTCACCGTGGAAGGGGTTTGTGGCCCCGTTTATGGCAAGGTCATATGCTATTTGGCGCGTCCCCGTGCGGCTGGCCAAATCCAATCGCCTGAAGCATAGGTTCTGAGGTGCTTCCGGCCGTGTCGCCTCTTGCACCACCCTGAAAGCTATCTGATTCATATCCTCTCGCGGCTTCCGTCTGGCTGACTTGGGCTTCCTCTTAGCTGTAGGCTTTTTCTTAGGCATATCCCGAGTGTCGCATAGGCCTCAAGAAATTAATGGCCAAAGAATTCAAACAAGCCCACTACCGGCCTAGGGGCGTTCCACCGGATGAGGGACGGGACGAGCCCGCCGCTCCGGCCCCCTGGCCAGTCTTCCTTGACGCTCTTTTCCGGTGGACCCTATAATGCTGGGCTTACTGCGCAGCCCACGGTAGTATTGCCTGCACGCGCCGGAGAGACGCTTGTCAACCACCGAACCTGAAAGTCTGAGCCAGCAGCGCAAGAAGAAGCTCGAGGCGATCGTGGCCCTGGGCTGCGAAGCCTACCCGCGCAAATTCGAGTTTACCCACACCATCCCGCAGGTTCTCGCGGCCTACTCGCCGCGCAGCGCCGAGGAGCTGAACGCGGAGAAAATCCCCGTGCGCGTGGCGGGCCGTCTGATGACCATCCGGCCGCACGGCAAGGCGGGGTTCGCGCACCTGGCAGGGGGCGGGGAACGGCTCCAGATGTACGTCCGGCTCGACGCTGTGGGCGAGCGCGATTTCGAACTCTTCAAGCTGCTTGACCTCGGTGACATCGTTGGCGTCGAGGGCTACCTCTTCCGCACTCGCACCGGCGAGCTCACGGTGCACGCCGAGCGGCTGCATTTTCTTGCCAAGGCCCTCCTGCCGCCGCCGGAAAAATGGCACGGCCTGACGGACGTGGAAGTCCGCTACCGCCAGCGTTACGTCGATCTCATGGCGAATCCCGAAGTGCGCAAGCTCTTCGAGCGGCGCACCGCGATCGTCCGCGCCATCCGCCAGTTCCTGGACGGCGAGGGCTACGTCGAGGTCGAGACGCCCATGATGCAGCCCCTGGCGGGCGGGGCCATGGCGCGGCCCTTCGTCACCCACCACAACACGCTCGATCTCGACCTCTTCCTGCGCATCGCGCCGGAGCTTTATCTGAAGCGGCTAACGGTTGGCGGCCTCGATCGCGTGTATGAGATCAATCGCAACTTCCGCAACGAAGGCATCTCCACCCAGCACAATCCCGAATTTACCATGCTGGAGTTCTATCAGGCCTACGCCGACTATCACGACATGATGGCGCTCACCGAGCGCCTGCTGCGCCACGTGGCGCAATCGGTGCTCGGATCGCTGGAATGCGAGTTCGGCGGCCAGCGCATCTCCTTCGCGGAGTTCCAACGCTACTCGATGACGGAAGCGGTGGCGAAGTTTTGGCCGGGCGAGGGCGGCCCGAAGGCCGAAGACCTGACCCGCGAGCGGATGGCGGGCTGGGTGGAAGCGTACAACGCCGCCGTAACCCGTGCCGCCGATGGCCGCGAACTGCTGGCGCTGCCCGCCGGGACTTCTCCGGGCGCCACGCTCCAGGAGCTGTTCGAGCGCGTTGCCGAGGCGCATCTCGTCCAGCCCACCTTCATTTACGATTTCCCCCTCGAGGTCTCGCCGCTGTCGAAGCAGAAGCCCGATGCCCCCAACTTCGTCGAGCGCTTCGAGCTTTTCATCGGCGGCATGGAAATCGCCAACGCCTTCAGCGAGCTCAATGACCCCGACGAGCAGCGCCGGCGCTTCGAGTTCCAGCAGGGCTTGCGCGAGAAAGGCGACCTCACCGCGCACGTCATCGACGAGGACTACATCCGCGCTCTGAGCTATGGCATGCCGCCCACGGGCGGCGAGGGCATTGGGATCGACCGCCTCACCATGCTCCTCACCGATTCGGGCTCGATTCGCGATGTCATCCTCTTTCCCCTTCTGCGGCCGGAAAAGTCCTCCCCCTAGAGGCGCTGCGCATCGCCCTAGCGGCGATTTGGGGATAAGCCCGGCCGCCGCGCGACGCTGCTTGATTTCTGCGAGAGATTCGGGTAGCTTGACGGGAGTTTTTGGGAGTGAACGGCGCTCCGGCACCGCACCCCATCACGCGAGGGCAAAGTGGAAATCAACGTACGCAAGCAGAATGATGTGACGATTCTGGACCTGGAGGGAGACCTGGTGCTTGGCCCGCCCGTGGCCACCTTTCGCGATCAAGTCCAGGAACTCGTCGAGGGGGGCGTGAAGAAAATCGCCGTCAACCTTCATAGCGTGCGGTTTCTCGACAGCTCCGGGATTGGCGCGATGGTGGGGGCTCATACCGGGCTGGAAGCTGCCGGCGGACAATGCAAGTTCTTCGGCGCCCAGGAGCGCGTCATTCACGCCTTGACGCTGGTCCACATGTTGGAAGTCTTCGACCTGCACGAGAAAGAAGCTGCGGCCCTCGCCAGCTTTCCTGCCTGAAACACGCGGCCGCAGCTCGTAGTCTCCCGATCTGCATCACGATTTAGCCAACGACATCGTCGCGCACGGAAGGTGATCGCTGCAGCGCCACTCATCGAGCGGCGCCACAGCGCATGGCTATGCTGCCGCGGGGGCGCCGCGTCGTGTTATGGCCACGACGGCGATACCGAGAAGCGAGCCGATGATCACCGTGAATGCCACCCAGAGCAGGAGTTGCGGGATCAGCCCGAGCACGAGGTACTTTGCCCAGAAACCCATCTCGGGCATGCCCGGAGGTGCGCCGTCGTAGTGTGTCCCCCAGTTGCCGCGCATGGCGAAGTACATTACGACAACCACCGGCACGCGCGCCAAGTAGCCGTAGGCGATCAAGGCTTTGGTGAACTGCGGCCAGCCGTAGAGCGGGACCAGGAACGCCGCCAGGAACAGGATGGACCCGCCAATCAGCATGGCGACCGAGGCGAACTTCGAGAAGGCGAAGAGCGCGCCCGCGCCGACCATGAGCACCAATCCGAGAAAAGTGAACGCTGTGGCTTTGCCGAGGCCCGCGGGTCTCTCGCCCGCGCCCGCCAGCTTGAGGGCGAAGTAAATGCCAAACACTGGCGCCAGCCAGACGATCCCCACAATCGCCCCGCCGCCCCCGGCGGAAGGATTGAACAAGAGATTCGACCAATGTTGAAGTTCGCCCACCAGGCGAAGGACGGTGACACCCAAAGTGATGAGTCCCGGGACGAGGACCAGTCCTCCCAGGGACGGGGAAGTCCTTTCTGCCATCGAACCCTCCTCTCAAGTCGAGTGACGTGCCGAATTCTCGACTGCGAGCCGACGATAAATGACCTCGATCGGCTTCACTGCCGGCGAATGTGCCTCGTCGGATTACCTTTCGGATCTCAAACCCCAAATGCGTGGCCCCATCATATACCAGGAGCCTGGTAGCCGCCTAGCGTGGCTTCGACCACCCGGGCCAAAGCCAAGGCTATATTCTCCCGCCAGGGGGCCGCGGCGATCTGCACGCCAATGGGGAGCCCCTGCGGGGTGATCCCCGCGCGCACCGAAGCCGCCGGCCAGCCAGTAAGATTGTAGGCCATCGTGTAGCTGAACGACGGAAGCCGGTCATAGGTCGAGCCATGCACCATGCCGGGAAATGCTGCGACCGGACAGAGGATGGCGTCCCAGTCTTCTATGAAATTCAGCATTGCACTCCGGAAGGCGTCCCACCGCGCGACAAGCGTCACGAACTCCGCCATGGTGCATGCATGGGCGCGCTGGATCTCGAGCACGCGCGCGAGCAGGGGGTGAATCTGCTTGGTCCCGGCCGCAGCGATCAGGCTCTCCAGACCTGCGCCTCCGTCTGCCGAGAAGAGTTTCAGAAAAATGTCGTAGGTCTGTTCGATCCCCGGCGGACGCGCCTCGTCCACGCGGACGCCGGAGGCGGTCAAGGCTTTCGCGGCTCGCTGCACGGCTTCTACAGTCTCCGAAGTTGGAGGAACGATGCCGTTGTCCGTGTGGACGGCGACGCGCAGGCGAGTCACGTCCACAGATCGCCAATCCCTGACCGGCGCGGGGACGACGGAGGGGTCGCGAAAGTCCGGCCCGGCGATAACGGAGAGCACCAGGGCGAGGTCCTCGACGTAGCGCGCCAGAGGGCCGATTTGCCAGAGCGCGTCGAGCGTACCGCCCGGGCCGGGGAAGTGGCCGGTGCGCGGCACGCGGCCGGAGGTGGGCTTGATCGCGGCGATGCCTGTGCAGTGGGCGGGGAAGCGCACGCTGCCTCCCGCGTCGCTGCCCAGCCCGAAGGGCGAACCCGCGGCGGCGATGATGGCGGATTCACCTCCGCTCGATCCGCCCGGCGAGAGTCTGAGATCGTGCGGATTATTCGTCCGCCCGTAAATCAGATTATCGCTTTCCCAGGCCCAGCCGAACTCCGGGCAGTTTGTTTTGCCCAGCAGGATGGCGCCCGCATCGCGGAGGCGTCTGACGACGGTCGCGTCTTCGCCGGGAATGTAATTGCTGCGTCCGGCCGTGCCGCCGGTGCAGATCACTCCCTGGGTTTCGATTGCGTCCTTGAGCGTGAAGGGGACGCCAGCGAGCGGCCCGCGGGATTCGCCGCGAGCAAGCGCCCGGTCGGTCTCACGCGCCGCCGCGAGAGCCTGTTCGGCGGGAAGTTGCACCACCGCGTTCAGCCGTGGATTCACATCCTCGATACGCTCGATGCAAGTCTTGACGAGCTCCTCCGAGGAGATCCATTTCTCGCGAATCGCCCTCGCGAGCGAGGTGGCCGATTTGAGGAGCAGCGCATCCATACAGGTTACCGAAAGAGGAAATTGGAAACTAGAAAATCGAAAATGAAAAGCGCAGCGCGCCTTGACTCGACAGCGGCATTTTAGCGCACTAGAATAGGCGCCGTTGGAATCAAAACCAAGTATCGGGAGCAGCGATTATGAACCGACGTTCTTTTCTGGGAGTAGCGGCGGGATCCGTCGCGCTCGCTCGCGCGCCATTGTCGTTGCGGGCGAATTTGCCGGGTGAGAAGGGACTGAGGCTCTCTGTCACCTGGGGGCTGATGCACGGAAGGTCCGTGGGCGACGCCCTGGCGATGCTCGTCCGGCACGGCTACGACGCCTACGAGATGTTCGACTGGCGCAACGCACAGGTCCTGGAGACGTTTGCCACGGAACGGAGGAATTACCCGCAACTTGCCTGCGCGTGCCTGGTCGCCAACAAGGGCGTCGAGGCGCCCGGCTGCGGCCTGGTGAATCCGCGTGAGCGCGACGGGTTCATGAAGGAGCTGACGGCATCGATCGAAGCGGCAAAGAAAGCGGAGACGAAGCGCCTCATCGTGCTGACCGGCAACGAGCTGGGTGGCATGCCGCGCTCCGAGCAGATGGCCAATGCCGTCGCCGCCCTGCGCACGGGGGCGCCGCTGCTGGAGAAGAGCGGCATCACCGCGGTGATCGAGGTGCTCAACACCTACGTCGATCATGCCGGCTATTTCCTCTATCACATGAACGACGCGGCCGAGCTCGTGGACCGTGTGGGAAGCCCGAACGTCAAGATCCTCTGCGACTTCTACCACACGCAGATCATGGAAGGGAATTTGATTAACAATATCCGCGCGCACATCGATCGCATCGGCCACTTCCACATCGGCGATGTTCCGGGCCGCCACGAACCGGGCACAGGCGAGATCAACTACCGCAACGTCTTCAAAGCCATTTACGATTTGGGCGATCGTTACCAGGGCTACGCGGCGCTGGAGTACGGCCCGCAGATTCCGGCTGAGGAGAACCTGGCGATGGTGCGCAAGCTGGCGAACTTCTGAAATTGCCGGACACCGCTAGATCAGTGACTCTGCCCTGCGGGTGCGCCCCCATCAAGTTGCACTTGCACACACCCGGCGGTATTCTTGCGACACGACCCGCCCTCGCGCCGGCGCCGAGCATTCGGCGCGCCTCGAAGAAGGTGAAGTATGCGTTCGGCGGCCTCGTATTTCTCATGCCTTGCGGCAGCGGTTCTGCTTTCAAACCCTTCGCCCGCCTGGGCGCAAGGCGCTACGTTCCCTCATCCCATTTCGCAGACTCCGCTGAGCCTCGTCAAGGAATTCCTGATGTGGCCGGTCTCCGGCCGTGTGACTCATCTGAACGGCGATCCCGTCGGTGGCGCCCAGGTTCGGGTCAACATTGGCGCCGGGATGATGCCGATGCGGTTGCTGGAGACGAACCTGCAGGGCGAGTTTAGCGCGGAGTTCCAACTGGAAAAGAACGTGAAAAGTATCCACGTCGCGGTGGACGCGACCAAGTCTGGATACGAAGCGGCGCACGAGTCGGCGGAATTCTCCATGGAGAAGGGAATCACCAGCGTGCACGTCATTATGCGCGCTAGCGCTGGCGATCCGGACCTGCTCTCCCAGTCCGATCTTCTGGCGGCGCTGGCGCCGCGTTACACGGCTGCGGCCCTGGGCGTGGGCCCGGCGGGCAACAAGGACCTTCGCCGCGCGCTTGAATTATTCCCCGCCAAGAAGCAGGCAGAAAACGCCCTGCCATTGCTCCGCCACGCCGTCGAGGCCGATCCGAATTGCGTGGACTGCCGTGTGGTGCTCGGGCTGGCGCGACTCGTTGCCGGAAGCCTCTCCAGCGCCCGCAATGACCTGGCGGACGCTGCGCTCCTGGACGATTCCGGCCACGCGACCACCATCAAGCCGGAGCCTTTCCTGATTCTGGGTGTTATGGAGGACTGGCGCGGGGATACCAAGTCCGCGCTCGGCTACTTCCTCAAGGCGCTTAAGATCGCGCCTTCCGACGCGCTGGCCCTCCATGAGGCTGGGCGGGCCCTGCTCCTCGAGCAGAACTGGGAGGCGGCGGAGGATTACCTCGACAAGGCTGTCCGCGCCGGCGCTCCCGCTGAGGCTCGTCTGCTGCACGTGCGCGCATTGCTCGAACTGGGCGAGACGTCCGATGCCGAGGAGGAGATGAAGGAGTTTAGCGCCGGACGTCGTCCCAAGGACCTGCCCACGCCGGCCCGGATGCTTTACGTCCGCCTGCAGGAGCGTCTGCAGCTCCAGGCCTACAACCATGTGAAATCGATCGCGGACCAGCCGGTGAGCGATCTTGTGCGACTCCTGCCAGAGTTGGCGGGCCTGGATCCGGCGGCCGGACAGGACGAGCTCGCGCCCCTCCTCGCGCGCATCGGCCAGAGCGTAGAGAGCTTCTTCCAACAGCTTCCCAACACCACCTCGCGTGAAGAGATCCGCGAGGAGATGCTTCGCCGCGACGGTGGAGTCCAGAACACGCTGGAAGAGGACTTCATGTATCTCCTTGTCGTGCACCCGGAGCAGTTCGGGCTCGATCTGAAGGAGATGCGTTCCTCCGGCGAGCACGCGGGGCTGAAGGCGAAAGGGCTCGAGCAGGGCTTCATGCGCACCACCGGCTTTGCCTGTACGACCCTCTTCTTTCACCCCACTTACCAGCGCGGCGCCCGTTTCCGTCTCCTCGGCCGGCAGCAGATCAACGGACATGAAACATGGGCTATCGCGTTCGCTCAGTCGCCGGAGATGGCGCAACGCATCGGGCGCTTCGACGTCGACGGCAAGTCGGTGCCTCTCCTTGTGCAGGGCATCGCCTGGATTGACCGCGATTCCTATCAGATCGTCCGCATGCGAACCGACCTGTTGACCTCCCCGCCCAAGAGCCGTTTGAAACGCCAGACGACGGAGATTCAGTTTGGCGAAGTCCACTTCAAGGGACTCGCCACCGCGCTCTGGCTGCCGCGGGAGGTTACGGTCACGGTGGAGTGGAAAGGCCGGACGTTTCGGAATTTCCACCGCTACTCCGATTTCCGCGTCTTCAAGGTTGAGACGGAGGAGCGGCGCAAGGCGGCTTAGGTCGCAGCGCTTCATCGAGATCCAAGACCACAAGAGAATCTTGCCAAGTCCTCCCCTTGCGGATCAGAACGGCTGATCCTGTCGCGGCGAGTTTACTTCGCCACGGGTCGCTGCCCAATCGTTTGCAACCAACGCTGTCGAGGATCTGCCGAAAGCCGCCGGAGTGAAGTACAATGCCGTCCGCTGTTGCGGAGCTTTTTCAACCGAGGAGGAATCGACAGGCATGAAGAAGATCACTGTGCTGGGGGCAGGGCGGGTGGGTGCGGCCATGGCGGCCGACCTCGCTTCGGACTTTCAAGTGACCGCCGTGGACACCAGCGCGGCGGCGCTCGACGGCCTGCGGGCGCGCTGCCGGGTTAAGACGTCGCAGGCGAATCTCGCCGACGCGGGCGAGGTGCAGGCGCGCATCGCGGGCGCCGACCTGGTCATCGGCGCCGTGCCGGGGTTCATGGGCTACAAGACGCTCGAAGCCATCCTCGAGGCGGGGAAGAACGTCGTCGACATCTCCTTCTTTCCCGAAGACGCCTTTGGTCTGGATGACCTGGCCAAGCGGCGTGGCGTTGTGGCGGTCGTGGATTGTGGTGTCGCGCCCGGCATGAGCAACATCATTCTGGGCCACTGGGCAGGGCGCCTGAAAGTCGCGAGCTTTGACTGCCTGGTCGGCGGCCTGCCGGTCATCCGCACCAAACCCTTCGAGTACAAGGCGCCGTTCTCGCCCATCGATGTTCTGGAGGAGTACACGCGTCCGGCACGCTACGTCGAGAACGGCCACGTCGTCGTGCGCCCGGCGCTGTCCGATCCCGAACTCGTTCACTTCAGCAAAGTCGGCACGCTGGAAGCGTTCAACACCGACGGCTTGCGCTCACTTCTCCAGACCATGAAGATCCCCAACATGAAGGAGAAGACGCTGCGCTACCCCGGCCACATCGCGCTCATCCAGGCGCTGAAAGACGCGGGCTTTTTCGCCACGGCGCCGCTCGAGGTGAACGGCCAGCGCGTCGTCCCCTTTGATGTGACCGCGCGCGTGCTCTTCGACAGCTGGAAACTCGGTGACACCGAAGACGAGTTCACCGCCATGCGGATTACCATCGCGGGCGAGGAGAATGGCCGCCAGCGCACCATCGTCTATGAGCTGCTCGACCGCTACGACCCCACGACCGGCGTGAGTTCGATGGCGCGCACGACCGGCTACACCTGCACCGCCGTCGCGCGCTTGGTGCTCGACGGCCGGTTCGCGCGCCAGGGGATCTCTCCGCCGGAGTTCGTCGGCCAGGAATCCGGATGCCTGGACGCCGTCCTCGCCTACCTGCGCGCCCGTCACGTCGATTACCAACTGAGTGAACAGTGAGAAGTGGACAGTGCACAGCGAACAGTACTTGCTCTCTCCGGAGCGGCGACTGACAACTGACCGGTACCGAGTGAAAGCTGATGGCTGACTGCTGAAGGCCTTTACTGTTAACTGTAGACTGTCAACTGTGAACTGTTTTTCTGAGCCGGCTGGGACTCGAACCCAGAACCCTTGCCTTAAAAGGGCAATGCTCTACCGCTTGAGCTACCGGCCCATATTGGCGCAGCGGGGAGTCAGGCGCGCTGCGACTTTTCAACTTCTCTCCACGTTACACCACCCGCCGAGCCGTCGTAAACCGCAAAAAGCGACGGAGGCTGTA
>Ga0187878_1002917_pt1 | contig 14647 bp, 15 predicted proteins | sample June2016WEW_17_1_FD_132979 | JGI IMG/M metagenome (GOLD analysis project Ga0187878, IMG submission 132979) | Peatland microbial communities from SPRUCE experiment site at the Marcell Experimental Forest, Minnesota, USA - June2016WEW_17_150 | ecosystem: Environmental > Terrestrial > Soil >...
GCAATTCGGCATATTCCGCGCTCGCTTCCATCAGCGCCACCGCCGATTTCTCCGGGCCCTCAAGTTCGTTCTGCGCCGTTTGCTGTGCGGAGCTCAGCTTCAACGGCTCCACCCGCGCTTCCGGATGATCCGCCGCTCCCCGAACAACCTCTTTCAGCTCCTGCTCCTTCAGCAGATCCAGAACCTGTTCGGCTTCGCCGAGCCGGTCGGCCTGAACCAGCAGCTCCGTCAGTGTCCGGTAGGTCGCCGACTTCGACTGCGCAAACCCCGTCTGCAGCTCCTTGCCCAGCCCGGAGATGTTCTTCCGTATCTGCTGGTAGCTGTTCACCGCCGCCATCCCGAACAGGATCGCTTCTTCCCGGCGATTCTCGCTGCGGAAGCCGATCATCAAAGAAGTTTCAATCCCGCCCTCGATGTCCGGGTCGCCCGCAGCCTTCGCCAAAGCCAACGCCGCCAGCTTGCTCGCCAACGCCTTGTCCATATCCTTCTGCACGTAGTACGCCGAGCCGATGGTGCTCAACGCCAGCGCTTCGCCCCGGCGGTCCTTCACCTCGCGCCAGATGGCCAGCGCCCGGTAATCCAAGTCGAGCGCCTTGCACGCCTCTCCCAGGTCGGACCAGACTTTGCCGGCATTGTTCATCGCCGCCGCCTCGCCGCGACGGGCCCCGGTCTCGCGCCAGATAAGCAACGCCTGGTCGAAGTACTCGAGCGCCTTTCGGCCTTGGCCCAGGTCGGCATAGGCCCGGCCGATATCGTTCAGCGCCAGCCCCTCCCCGTTGCGGTTTCCCACTTCGCGCCAGACGGGCAGCGCCTGGTTGTAGTAGTCCAGCGCCGTCTGCTGTTGCCCCAGGTCGCGATACAGCCGGCCCATGTTGTTCAGGGTGATTGCCTCGCCCTGCCGGTTGCCGATCGTGCGCCAGATCGACAGCGCCCGGTTGTAGACGTCCAGCGAGTTCTGCTTCTGTCCCAGGTCGGCATACGCCCGGCCCATATTGTTCAGCGTCAGGGCCTCGCCGCCTTGCTCTTCCTCTTTGCGCCAGATCGGCAGCGCCTGGTTGAAATAATCCAGCGCTTCCTTTCCCTGGCCCATGTCGGAATACGTCTTGCCGAGATTGTCCAGCGTGCTCGCCTCGCCGGCGCGGCCGCTCGCATCCCGCAATTTCGGCATCGCATCGCTCATGCGCTTGAGAGCCATCATCTGCCCCAGGCTGCGACGCGGCTGGCCCTGCCCGCTGCCGATGGCGCGCCAGATGGACAACGCCTCGTTCAGGTGCTTCAACGCCTCCTGCCTCTGTCCCAGGTTGTCATAGGCTCTGCCCATATTGTTCAGCGTGTTCGCTTCGCCCTGGGGAACCCCCAGCGCGCGCCACATCGGCAGCGCTTGGTCGAACAGCGCCATTGCCTTGTCCTCCTGCCCCAAGTCCGTGTACACCCTGCCCATGGTGTTCAGCGTCAGGGCCTGGGCGAGTTCGTTGCCCGCATTCTTTTCAATGGGCAAGGCCTCGTTCAGGCACTCCAGCGCCTTTTGCATCTTCCCCGCTTGCCGGTACAGATAGCCAAGGGTAATCAGCTCGATCCCTTCATCTTTCGTGAGTTGTGCCGCACGCGCCTCCGCGAGCTTTTTCTCGTGCTGGTCGATCTGATCAGGCAACGGCGAACTCTGCGCGCGGACCGCTGTCGTCCCCGCCAGCAGCCCGATCACCAGACAGGTCACAATTAGTATCTTCTCGGTTTGGTCCATCTTGCTCCCTTTGTCTGATCCGGTCATCCACGACTTCATCTTCCCGTGGTTCATGTCATTCAGGCGACGGCCGCCGGCAAAACAGCTGGTCAAGGACAGGGAATTCCTTTTTCCGGGTGGCCGCCAGGCCCGCCACCGCTAAACAGATGATCCACCGCACAAGACGTACACGCGTTGTGGACGCGTTGAAGCTGAAGCGCGTTTGATCATCGTGCTTATCTTCCCGAGGAAATGATCGAGGTGGGCTGAACTTCAACCTCGAAGCTGACGTAGGTTACGCCTGGAAGCGTATCGGCAGCGGCGGCATCGACGTCCGGCTGCTGGGTTTCTCTCTTCACTTCTTGGGGAACGACACGGCCCTGGATGACGTGGAGATTTTTCAACTGTTCCGCGGCGGGCGCTCGATTGGCAGGGATCAGAACATAGGTCCCACTTTTCAACATGAGGCCGCTGACGGATCCTGGCGAGCCGGTCTTCTGAATCGCGTCCTGTGTGGCGAAGACGCGCTGAGGGTTGGATTTGATGACTTGGACGGGGCTGGCATGAATGGCGCCGTAGAGAGCGTTAAAGGATTGGAGCGCGGACATGGCGATGCCCGGCAGTCCGATCATGGGCGCGAATTGGCCCAATCCTCCGATGATCGTTTGAAGTATTTTGTGGAATAAAGAATCCTTTTTTTGGGCTTCGACGTTCAACGCCCAGCGGCCCTGGCCGCCGGGCAGGACGATATTCTGCATTTTTTGCCATGTTGGGTCATCCGAGACGCTGACGCTCTGAACGGAATTAGATTTCCCAGTCGAGCCGGATTTCCCAGTCGAGCCGGATTTCGCAGCCTTCCCACCGGTTGAACTTTTCGACTTCGGTGGTGTCTTCGAGGACAGCATTCCCGAAACGAACGTGTAAGCCAGCGGTTCAATCACCGACGGCAGGATCGCACTCTTCTGGGCGACGTCCACTCGGATTTGAGCATTTTGAAGACGATCGAACGTGCTCTGGTCTTGGGGGGCGATCTTGATCGCCGAGGTGTTCACGCTGACGACGACATCACCTTGCGAGATGAGCTTGCTTGTGTCCAATGCGGCGGCGTTCTTGAAACCGTCCTTGTCGTTGAAGTGCCAGAAAACAGGCTGAACATTGCTTTCCCCGCCTCGCCCGCGCGTCGGGCGGACGATAGGTTCAGCATCGGAAGAGAGAAAGCCGGACCAGAAGTCGTACGCCTTCGAGTCAAAATCGGGATTGACCTCTTGCGCGCTGGACGGGTCGGCCAACACGGTCAAGACCCGCGCCGCAGCGGGAGAAGCGACAAAGCCCTGGACCGCGCCGATGGCCAGCAAATCCTTAAAAAAATCTCTGCGAGTCTTAGACATGGGAAAGCCTCCAGTTGAGCTTGGGAATAGGGAAAGGAATCCCGTTTTTCCGCCGAGTGATGAATGGCCGCGCCGGGTATCGCATCGCGCCTACTATCAAAGATAATATTATCTGCCTTGCCGTGCGGCAGTGTCAATAGTTGCGCCCGGAGATCAACTCCGGACGAACGACTCCCTTTATCGCCAGAAGAGTCCCATTGCGTCTGGACGGTTTTTCGGGACTGAGGTGCGACCCCATAGCTCTCGGGGCCATAAGCCTCCGGCGCCGGAGACTCCAAAACTTGAATATCTCACGCCAGAGGGGGTATATTTGGAAAAAGAGCAGGTGAATGCAAAGAAGACGCGTCATCCTCACCGCAGCGCTTTCTATTTTTTGTCTTCTCGCCGTGTTTCTGACCGCCGGCGCCGAAACGCGGCGGGCGCTCCTCGTCGGAATCGATAAATACGATCCCCCTTCGGGCGCAAAGCCCGGTCCAACCAAGGCGATTCACGGCTCCACCAAGAGGGTCGCCGTCAAAGGGAATTCCAAGCGCCAGCAGTTTGAATCGCTCGACGGCGCCGTGAGCGACATGGACGGGATGAAAATTCTCCTGACGGACAAGTTTGGATTCCGCGAGGGCGACATCAAGACTCTCACGAACCAGGAGGCAACGGCGGACGAGATCCTGAGCGCCATTCAAAAGCACCTGATCGATAGCGCCCAACCCGGAGATGTCAGCCTGTTTTATTACGCGGGCCATGGCTCGCTCATGCGCAATCTCAGTACGCCGAAGCAATCAGGGTACGACTCGACAATTGTCCCGGCGGACTGGTGGCGGGGGACCCCGGACATCCGTGATAAGGAGCTGGCGCGTTTGTTCCGCAAGGCCGTGCAGAAAGGGATTGCCCTTACGGTCATCGCCGACAGCTGTCACAGCGGTTCTCTCCTCCGGGGCGGGTTAAAGATGCGCGAAATTCCCGGGGACGCCGGCTTTTACGTGGAGGATCCTCCCGACCGCGATCAAGCCGGCCATGCGCTTCCCAATCCCGAAGAGGAGGGGGCCCTGGTGCTTTCAGCAGCGCAGGACTATCAGAGTGCGGCCGAGATCGCCACGGACTCGGGTTGGCACGGCGTTTTCACCTGGGCGCTTCTGCAGATTTTGCGATATTCCCCTGAGAACGAGCCCATGTCCCGGATATTTGAGCGGGTCCGTGCGCTGGTGCAGTCGGAGGAGCCGGTCCAGGAGCCGGTCATGGCCGGGAAGGGGCGCACCGAGCGGGGCTTATTTGGGCAGCCTGCGGATTTGACGAGGAGCATAACAGTTGCGGCTCGGAAAGTCACGGGAACGGCGGTTGAGCTTCAGGGCGGGCAGGTGGTCGGGCTGGCGAAGGGATGCGAGCTGGTGAGAATGCCAAGGTCATCCGACGAGACGCCGGTTCGGATCGAGATAACGGACGTTACAGGCCTGAGCAAATCCGTGGCCCAGGTCCGTTCGGGGCCGCCGGAGAGCGTCCGCCCCGGAGACTTGTTTCGGCTCGACAAGTGGGTGCAGCCGGAAGAAGGAATTTTGCGCGTTTACCTCCCCCCGAAGCCGCCATCACTGGCGCGGATCATGGCCGTGGCCAAATCAGTGGCCGAACTGCAGCTGCCCGGCTGGGTGGAAGACCCGACGGTCACGCCGCCGGATTTCATCATGGGCTGGAACGGATCGGAATGGGTGCTGGCGCGCAATGGGCCTGGCGGCGAAGTGATCCTGCGCCTGGGGACGGAACCCGACACCGCTCAAATCCGCAAACGGCTTGCCGATTCCCCGTCTGCCCGTCTTTTCCTGATGCTTCCGCTGCCTGGGGAGGTTGCAGACCAGGTGCGCCTGGGGGCGGGCACGGCACTCGACGCGATTGTTCCCGTGAACTCGATGGCGGGTGCGAGGTATACCCTTGCGGGCCGGTATCGTGATGCGGGCCTCGAGTTCGCCTGGATCGCGCCCAGCGGAAGCGAGGAGGAACTCAAGCGGATGGCCATGTTGCCCCGGATGCCGCTGAGGACCAAGTGGTTGACGCTGACGGCAGGGATCGACGCCCCAAGGGGACTTGCGGCTCAGGTTGAAGAATACGCCGTCCGCATTGCTCGGCTTCGTGCCTGGATCGAATTGGAGCCGCCCCAAGCCAGTACGCCCTTTCCGTACAGTCTAGCGTTTCAGGAGACATCGTCGAAGCGCATGGTCATCGAGGGAGATATGCGGAGAGGAGAGCGATACAAGCTTTACCTCAAATCTGACCCCGACCTGCTGCAACGGCTCGAGCAGGCGGGAAAGAAGGTGCCGAGGCAATATGTCTATGTTTTTATCATCGACAGTGACGGCGCGGGAACGTCTTTGTTTCCGGGAACGCAAGGCAATGTCGAAAACCTGTTCCCCCCTGACCAAACTCTGCCGCCTGCCGAGATACCGCTGTCAAGCCGTGACTATGATCTTGAGATATCAGACCCGCTGGGCACGGATGTGTATTTCATGATCGTCAGCGCTGAGGCCATCGACCCGATGGTATTCTCTTTCGAGGGCGTCCGGGGTGGGCCAGCGGGGGAACGAGGTGGAAGTCTGAGCCAACTGCTGTTTGGGATTGGAACGGGGCAAAAGAGGGGAGGCAAGCAACCTCCGGCTCCATCTCAATGGTCAATTGAGAAGCGGGTCATCCGGAGCGTCGCCAAATAGACTGGCCGCAGCGCTTCACCCAAAAGGACTACCTGCTCAAACCCTGCTTCTCTTGTTCGCAGATGGGCGAATGCGATGGCGGCTGCCGCGAAGCCGCCCACATCATCGGCGGCAACACGGATGCCGTGGATCCGCTGCTGCTGACGCAAAATGGCCAGACTAATTAGAGATGCCCCTGAAACCAATTCGACCTGATGGCGGCCTGCGGGTTCTACTGTGGAGTCTGAGGAGCCAATCTGTATGGGTCCTGCCCGGGCTATTGGGAGAATGCCAAGGCGACATGGTGCAAGGTGTGTAGCACGGGGGAATTGTCCGGGCCTAGGCGAGAAAGTCCAGCCGGCAGGACTCAGGGTGATACACAGCCCTAGGGGGACCTTCTCCCTAAAAAATTGATCAAATCAGGGGGCAGGTCCATTCAGTTGTTTCGCCGGCGACTGGATCGGAAGCGTCGTGTTCTCGCCCGACGGTTCCCTGATAGTCTCCGGTGCCCTCCCGTCCCGGCCCCTAATCCTGTGGCACAGAGGGAGCGGCCGGGCAAGCGGCTTTACCCGCCCAATTACCGTTCCCCATACCTCTTAAGCAGCTCCATCACGTCATTGTGGCCAGCAAAAGCGGCAACGCTCATCGGCTTCTTGCCATATTTATTCTTGGCGTTTATATCCGCACCTTTGGCGATCAACAACTCAGCCACGTCCTTGTGGCCGGCACTGGCGGCCACTTGTAACGGGGTATAGCCCATTATTGCCTTGATGTTCACGTCCGCGCCTTTGCTGATTAATAGCTCGGCCACGGCCGTTTGGCCCGCACTAGCGGCAAAGTACAGCGGCGTCATACCCATTTCATCCTTGGCGTTCACGGCTACGCCATTCCGTAGGAGCCTTTTCACGTCTTCAAGATTGCCCTTTCCGGCTGCCTCATATATGGTGCCTAAGACCTGCGGCTGATTATCCCGAAAGCCATAGCTGGACAAAGCAGTTAGTAACATCACCAACCCCACAATTTTCTCCATCATAATACTTCGAATATTCATCATTTCTCCCTTGCCTGATTATGAAATTCGTTCAAGCCCTTGCACTTGTCCCGGATCGTCTGCCGCGGCGTCCCGCATCAATCGGGGAGCGCCCGGAGGGATTTGAACTCCCAACCTTTGGATTCGAAGTCCCCTCCTCTCTGAACTCTACCGTCGAGAGGCAACGCGGCCAAATCAGGGGAGCAGGCCGATCCGGCTCATCTCACTTTACAGAGAGATAGCCTCGCTCTCTCAAAAAACGTTCAAGCTGAGCTTTGCCGTCCGCTCTAAACTTAGGGTCCGGGTCGAAGTCGCTTTCTTGATTAGCGAGGTTGCGGGTGAGAAGGTGCCCCACTCCCGGATAGACATTCAGCTCACAAACGCCCCCTGATCGGATCACGCGATCACGGAACTGTTCGGCCCTCGAAAGCGGCGTAAGCGTGTCCTTGTCGCCGTTAACGATGCTGGTGGGAGGCGTCGAAGCGCCCGCATGCTCCATCGGTGAGTAATCAAAAGCGCTCGCCCGGTTCTGGAGCAGTTTCACGAACCACCCGTCTGCAGCCACGTCCAACGCCGGAGACCACAATAGGAGCAGATCCGGCCTGGAGTTTGTCTTGTCGACGTTGTCAAAGGAGAAGCCCACGACCTTGCTGAAGTCCGGGGCGGGCAGCGGGACGGTAGCGGCAGCGGCAACCAGGTGGCCGCCGGCCGATACTCCATATCCGGCCACCCGGTTCGGATCGATAGTGAACTCCGCCGCGTGCCGGCGCACCCACCGAAATGCGGCACGGGTATCGTCCAAGGCTTCGATCGGAGTGATCTTTCCCTTCGAGAGGCGATAATCGACCGCAACGGCTACCATGCCCAAGGCTGCAAAGCGGCGGGCATCTCCAAAGGTCCATTCGGCGCTGCCTTCATTCCAACCGCCTCCATGGAACAACAGGATGGCGGACGTCAGCTTGCCGGAACCTCCGCCGGGCGGCGGAAAGACGTAGGCATTGAGTTCCTGCCCGTCGATCTCGCGATAGACGTAGGCACGGGGTTGTTGGGCGGGGTCGACCGATGCCGGCAGCGACTGGGCGATTAGATCTCCCGCCAGGGCTAGGATAAAGAAAATGGCAAGTCGCGATCGCATGCAACTACCTCCTGCCTATGACCGTCCGTCCCCTCCATCGGGGGATATCATCATACATTACGCCCTGGAGAGATGATAGGTTGTAGGGGTCAGGCTCAATTTGCCAGAAAACTCACATTATGTCAGGATCATTTTTCAGGGATGAGGTCCGGGACTCCCCGTCTACTAGGAATGAGGTGAGTATCCCGGCGTTTCCTCGACGAATAATGTCGATCAAATCCGCATAGAACCTTGCTATTATCTCTATTCACCGCTATAGTATGTAACACACAGGAGGGTCATCATGAAACGCTCCGGCATATATCTTATCGGTTATGTCGTGCTCATGCTTGGTGTTCTGGCCGCGCTCTGGAAAATGGGCGTTTTGGCCCGCGTCGGCGCGATATGGACAGTGATCGGAATCGTAATATTGATTGGATTCGGCATCATGATCGCAGTCTCCCACGGCGGCGCCAAGGAAAACATCGAAATCGACCGCAAATAACCCGGTTTTTCGATTCCAGATGGAATTCTGTGTAAGTCTAAGCAAATCCAAACGTTAGGCGAAATCAGCCCCTGTTTTTGGGGGAAGTCCGGCAATCGGGGCAATGGTCTTTTTACCCCTCTTTTTGGGCGTGACTCTTTCGGGCAGTTTCTTTCCCTTGCTGGCCTTGTCCCACTCGTCTACAACGGTTTTGGAGATCTCGTTTTTCTCTAAAAGACCGTGAAATTTTCGCCGTTGAGCGTTTGACTTAAAGGGCATAATGAACCTCTGCGACATTGTTCATACTCTGAAAGTAGTACCAGAATTAGGCAATGTCAAGCTGGATAGGAAAATGGATATCCGGGATGAAAATCGCCGGCTGAAACGCTTTGTGGCGGATTTGACGCTCGATAAGCGGACGCTCCGGGACGCCCTTTTTTGAGTTTTTGACACAAATCTGCGTGGGGTGCTCCGGGCGGGAGAGGATTGTGACCAAATTGTGACCGGTTAGACTCCTGTCAAGTGGACAGAACAGTGGACCTCGAACCCAAAGGTCGGGGGTTCAAATCCCTCCGGGCGCGCTTCTCTTTTCCCCCCTGATTTTTCGATTTATCAGCGACTTGCGATGAGGCCTGACCCTCTCATCGTCTTCCGTCCGAAACCGTAATCTTCCGGCGCTTTCAGTCTATTTTGGCACGCCCCCGGCACACGGTTTGCCGTGGAGGCGCCGGACCGCTTGTGAAGCCTGTGCGACGGGCTCCCGCTTACTTGTAATCGCGAATCCGGGCTTTGCGACGCAGTCTATCCAAGGCCCTCGCCCGGTCTAATTCGGACTTCCCCTCGAGTTGAATTTTTTGTCTGAACCCGCCAACGCCCCTACTACGACTCCAATGAGCCCACCGGCGGCTCCCACCCCCCCCACTTCGAAAGCATATTTACGGGCCGTCTCGCGCCGGTGATACTCCTCCTCGTTCATCCCCACGCTATAACCTCACACGCCCCCCCGATGGCCCCGGCCAAAAACCCGATAAGGAAGCCGGTTCCGCCCTTGGATTTTATGACGATTCTGATGCTCCTTATTCCGGCAATGTCGACGGACTCGTCCATCCCGGCAGGGTTGAGTAAAAGTAGCGAATCCGACTTGACGGCGATGAGTTCTCCCTTGACCGTTTGCCCGTCCTTCTGGACGACGACGAGGTTAGCCCCCCGCCTCTCCCGAGCAGAAAGGGCTCCGGGAAGAATGAGTATCAAAAAGGCCAGGACCGTGGCGACCAGTTTATAGGACCTCTGTTTCATGGAGCGTCTCCTCCGCCTGCCATCATCATAAACGCTTTAAGGGAAGAAGTTGTCAAGAATCTGTCAAGATATTATACATTTTCTGGCGACCCCAGCCCCAACCCACACCCCCAGGAGGGGGGAGGGCCGTGCCCGTAACTCAACCGGATAGACCTTTGGATCCGGAGTCACAAGGCGTCCCGACCTAGTTGGTTGATACATATACAAATACAGGGCCTGGACTTTCCAGCTGTCCCCGTTTTGTAACAGTAATCAGCCCTGGAGACTAATGTGGGCTCATTGCGTCCCTTATCAAATCCTTTGTGCATGAGTTAGTGGCCCGATCTTGATCCTTTAAGCATTGCTACGGTCCCCTGGCTCGCTCCTAGTATCGTGATGGCTTCTCGTCTAGGGATGAGGTGGCATACGATCTTATCATTTCTTGTCCGATTCTGATCTATCTATTCACCGACTGCATCGCCGCTTCCGGGTAACGCAAACCTGCTGCAACTCCCGGACGGGCCACACGGTCGATTCTCTTCAAGTCCTCTGGCCTCAGTTTGAGGCCAAGCGCCTTCACGTTCTCTTCGAGATATTTTGTGCGCTTCGTGCCAGGGATCGGGACGATGTCATTCCCCTGGGCGAGGACCCATGCCAGAGCGAGCTGTGCCGGAGTACATTTCTTTTCGGCCGCGATCGTCTCGATTTCCGAAACAAGTTTCAGGTTCTTCTGCATGTTTTTTCCCTGGAAGCGTGGGTTGGAACGCCGGAAATCGGTCTGATCCAGCATATCAAGTTTTTTGATCGCTCCAGTAAGGAAACCTCTTCCGAGCGGACTGTAGGCGACGAAACCTATGCCGAGCTCGCGGCAAGTTTTCAGGATTTCTGTCTCGACGTCTCTTGTCCAGAGCGAATACTCCGTTTGCAGCGCCGTGATCTGGTGCACCTTGTTCGCCCGGCGGATTGTCTCCGCCGCGGCTTCCGACATTCCGAGGAATCTTACTTTCCCTTCCTCGACAAGTCTCGCCATCTCACTGATCGTATCTTCTATCGGCGTACTTGGATCGACGCGGTGCTGATAGTAAAGGTCGATAGTCTCTATGCCGAGCCGCTTCAAGGTTGCTTCGCAGGCCTTTCGCACATAGTCCGGTTTCCCATTGATGCCGAGGCGCTCGCCGTTTGGACCTCGAACGTTACCGAACTTGGTGGCGATGACGACGTTGTCACGATAGGGCTTCAAGGCTTTGCCGACGAGCTCTTCATTGACAAACGGGCCGTACATGTCGGCGGTGTCGAAGAACGTAATGCCGAGTTCTACCGCCCGGTGAATTGTCCTGATTGATTCCTCGTCGTTTCTCGGCCCATAGAATTCGGACATTCCCATGCACCCGAGTCCGATCGCCGAAACTCTCAATCCCGATTTTCCAAGTTGGCGCTGTTCCATTCTATCCTCTCCTATGAGATCGATGGTTTTTCGGAAAAACAAACTTCAAGAAGACCGTTTTGAGTCCTCGTCATGGTCATCTTCTATCAGCCCGAGATGTTTTTGACTTCTAAATTTCTGCCTCTGGGCTTTTATCCCTGTTTTGCTCTCAAGTACTGGTTTGGGTATCGCGGGTCGTCTCCAAGGATTTTGGCCGAATGCAGGGGGAAATACGGATCGCGCAGGAACTCGCGAGCCATGATGACGACATCCGCTTGACCGGTGACCAGGATGTTTTCGGCCTGCGCCGCATCGATAATCAACCCGATAGCCCCTGTCATGATCCCGGCTTCTCTCCTGATCTCCTCAGCGAACTTCACCTGATATCCTGGCGTGATCGGAATTTTCGCGCCAGCCACTACTCCACCCGACGAACAGTCGATCAGATCGACCCCGACTTTTTTCAGCTCTTTCGCGAGCTCGATGGATTGCGGAAGATCCCAACCGCCTTCGACCCAATCGGTCACTGAGATGCGGACGAAGACGGGAAGATGGCTTGGCCAAGTCCCTCTCACCGCGTTCGCCACTTCAAGCGGGACCCTCATCCTGTTAGTTAATTCTCCCCCGTACTCGTCTTTCCTTTGGTTCGAAAGCGGCGATAGGAATTGGTGCAAGAGGTAGCCATGAGCCATGTGGATCTCGACCACCTGGAATCCCGCATCCAGACTTCGTCGCGCTGCCTCGCTCCACTGTCGGACGACAGCCTTCATGTCGGCAACCGTCATTTCCTCCGGTTGGGGATGGTTGTCCGAGAATTTCACCGCGCTGGGAGCGAGCACCTCCGACCCTCCTTCAGATTTCGATGCCATCCCTTCACCGATCCATGGAATTTTCGTGGAGGCTTTCCTACCAGCGTGTGCGAGCTGTATGCCCGGAATCGCGGCCTGAGACTTGATGAAGTTAGTGATTCTTTTGAAGGCTTTCGCCTGTTCATCATTCCATAAGCCCAAGTCTGCCGGCGAAATCCTTGCTTCCTGAGATACTGCCGTAGCTTCTGTGAATATGAGCGCAGCTCCGCCGACAGCCCTGCTCCCCAAATGAACCAAATGCCAGTCGTTCGGCACGCCATCCGTCGCGGAGTACTGACACATGGGAGAGACAAATATCCTGTTCTTGAATTCCAAGTTTCTGATTTTGATTGGAGATAGTAGTCTGCTCATAGTTCAATGTGATCCCTAAGTAAGTCAAAATTCTTATTAAGTTATATTCCTATGATAGATATTCTGCGAGGCCCTCGCAACTGGGCCGAAGATAAGTCCAGGAGCGGGGAATATTTAGCGCGCCCGGAAGGATTTGAACCCCCTCCCCGAAATGATGATATCGCCGGCTGCGGGTCGTGGTCAAGAAATCATAAAACATCCCGGATAGCCCTTTTCCCTTAAGGACCCGGCCGGATGCATTTAACTTATTGTTATTAAACCTATTAGCCGGACGCGAAAGAATTTTTTGGTTTTTTAGTGTATAGTTGAATATATGAGAGGTGTTTCATGAAAAAATCATTATCCATTCTCTTGGGTGTCTTTATGGTCCTCGGGCTGATCTCCTTCGGCCTGGCCCAGGGAACTCAGACCCCGCCGAAGAAGCCCGTCCCGTTCATCGGGACGGTCGATTCCGTGACCATGGCCGATCCCGCCACGGGCACGAAGTCCGAGATCGTGGTGGTCAACAACGCCACCACTGTCAGAAGGGGAGATTCAACCAAGATGAGGTTACTGGTCGTCGCCATGACCACCTTGTACAACGCCAAGGGCGAGGGGATCAGTCTGGCTGATATCGTCAAGGGCAACGAGGTCAACATCAAGTACACGACGACGGCCGAAGGCGTTTATGAAGCGGTTTCCATCAAAGTCACCAAGTAGACACATCGAGTTCTCCGGTTCTGTTCAAGGCAGGCTTTCGGACCTGCCTTTTTTTATCGTCGCTCGGCTGTCAGAAGGGGAGATTCAACGCCTGGAACGGCCATCCACCACGCCACGGAAAAAGGAATTTATTATCCCTCGGTGATTTTCACCGACTCTTTACAAAATGGTGGTTACCAAATTTGATGGTTCTTATTGTTACCACCTTTACGTTATTAATGTTGACGGAACGGAATTATCCTAGGTCACTTTTGCGGATCGCGTCACCGACAGGAGCGTTTCTTGGTCAAAGTGAATACTATTTTCTAGAAGGTACCCGCTTCACGGCCTTGAATTCGTGGTACTCTCGCCTTCCTTGGGGACCTCATCCCTGAAAAATAGCCCAAGCATAAAGTGAGTTTTTAGAGCTTGTGGACTTGCCCCTTCTATGACCAAATTCTCATTCATCGTCGGCCCCTGTAAGTTCGTCTACGTATTGTTTGCCCCGAAAGGTGTAATTTACCCGGTTCCTGAACTCTTCCTGCTTCCCGTCGTTCCAAAGTGCCACCGGCCCTAAATAACCGACAATCCGGCTATATACATCTACGGGCTTGCCGCAAGTAGGACATACGGCAACTTCTTCTCTACCACATTTGGGGCATATCGGCAGTTTCTTACCCCGCAACGTTGGATTTAGTCTTATCCCCGCCGTGGTGAAATTTTTTGGCTGTCTGCGCTAATCTAGCCTCTTTGCCCAGTTTTCCGCCTTTGCTGGTTGCTTTCGCCAACTTTCCGGCAGGAATCTTCTTTCCGGCAGCAACGCCTAAAGCGCGGTGAAGTTTTCCTTTGTTCTTGCTAAAAGCCTTCTGAACCCATTTCTCTACCAATTTATCCTCCAATCATGTTATATTTAACGTAATCTGTCTTATGCCACTTCGCCCCGGCTTTGGGTTTCTTTTTCTTCTCGCTATGTTTAACGCTTTTCAAAGCGTCCTTGGTTGCGGTCTTGTCTTCCAAAGTTCCTATCGGGTCCATTCTTCACCCCGCCACGTTATATCTGGGCTCCTTACTGATCTTCCTTCTCGATCGACCAGACTTCCGATAGGCGATGGCAACGGCCTGTTTTATGGCCTTTTTCTTGTTCGCCGGAGAAGAAGTCCCTATCTTCCCGTTCTGCTTCCAAGAATCAAGCATCTCCTTGATGTTGGATGACATAGCCTTGTTCGAACGGCCTTTTTTCAGTGGCATATATCCATCTCCTGATTGCTTTCATTAGCCCCATTTCTCCGGGCATATTTAAAAAATTAGGTAATTATAAACGATTTGACACCGAAATATTGTTTGTCGTCAAGCGGTTTCGGATTCGGGTGCTGATTTCTTAAGCTACGGATTCCGTCTCTCATGATAATTTAGCTGACGCCGTTTGGCAAGGGTTCAAGCATCGCCATCCGGGTCAACTCCCTCCTCATCTTCATTGTCTCCTGGCGGACTTTTTCCCTCTTTTTCAGGATCACGTGGTCCCTGCCGTAATACTTGTCCGCGGGGGTCACGTTGTCGATGGCCTCGTGATACCGCTGGTGATTGTAATATTCCACCCACTCCCGGATCCTTTCGGTCAGCTCGGCGGGGGCATAGTAATTGTCCAA
>Ga0187878_1002920_pt1 | contig 14642 bp, 14 predicted proteins | sample June2016WEW_17_1_FD_132979 | JGI IMG/M metagenome (GOLD analysis project Ga0187878, IMG submission 132979) | Peatland microbial communities from SPRUCE experiment site at the Marcell Experimental Forest, Minnesota, USA - June2016WEW_17_150 | ecosystem: Environmental > Terrestrial > Soil >...
AACGCACGCCAGAGGCCAGCCGAAGTGAAGTCTTTTCCATCCTCGAGGGCGGACATTGAAGGTTCGCTTCAAAGAGAGCTTCGCCAGGGACCTGCGAAACCTAAAGGACAAAGCCCTGCTTGACCGAATCAGGGCGCTGATTGAGAGCGTCGAGAAGGCGGAGAGCCTGGCCGACGTGACCGGTCTTAAGAAGCTGCGGGGCGGCGGGGCGTACTACCGCATCAGGGTTGGGGACTATCGGGTTGGCTTGGCCGTCGAAGAGGATGTGGTGGCCTTCGTCAGAGCACTCCATCGCCGAGAGGTTTACCGCTACTTTCCATAGTCCTTTCTCCTTCCGGCAGCGCATGCCGCATGACACTTGCTGGGGTTTGGTATCTCCCGCGCGATGTGGAACAGCAAGTGTGGGCGACCAAGGCCAATCTCCTGGGTCAGTTCACAGTCAACAGTTGACAGTTTAAAACCGTAAGCTCACGCCTTCAGACCCACATTTCCCCGGCCGCCGCCAAGCCACCTTTGATAAACTGACTGCTTCGCGTTTAGGCTGAATGCTCGGTGCTTATGCGTTGTGCATGCGGCCAGACAGGAATCTGCCACGCTCCAGGAGGGCTCTTTGCGGAAGCGACTCACAATCTATCTGTTGTTGGTGATCACCTCGTGCTTCATTCTCCTGTCCCTTTGGGGCTCCGACGCAACACCCAACCGCTCCGAAGCGCCTCGCCCGCCCAAGCTGGTCGTCGTAATCGTCATCGACCAATTTCGATTTGATTACCTGACGCGCTTTCGGCCCTATTTCGTGGAGCGGGGTTTCAATCTCCTGTTGAGCGGCGCGAACTTCGTCAACTGCCGTTACGATTACGCGATCACCGTCACGGGCCCGGGCCACGCTACCCTCTTCACCGGGGCTTACCCCAACGTCCACGGCATTATCGAGAACGACTGGTATGACCGGTCGTTGGGCCGGGCCGTCAACTGTGTGGAAGACCCGGACGCCAAGTTGGTGCAGACCGCAGAGGGAGCGGGCGAGCAGAGGGGTCCTTCCCCCCGGAACTTGCTGGGCAGTACGCTGGGCGATGAATTGCGCCTCGCCTCGGACTTCCGCTCGAAAGTGATCGCGGTCGCCCTGAAGAATCGAGCCGCAGTCCTCCCGGGGGGCCACACGGCCAACGCCGCTTACTGGTACCAATCAGGCACCGCTCGATTCGTGTCCAGCACGTACTACATGCCGGCGCTTCCGGCCTGGGTGGCCAAGTTCAATCAGGATTCTCCTGCCAAGGATTATTGCGGCAAGGCGTGGCAGGCATTGCCCGAGACGCCCGGCGCGGACGCCCGGGTGTTCTCGCGCTTCGAGCCTCAAACCGGTGAGCTTTGCCCCGACGTCAACTTCATGGGCTGGCTCGACAACACGCCGTTCATTTCCGACCTCGAGCTCAGATTTGCCCGCGAAGCAGTTCGGAACGAGCATCTGGGAGAGGATGCGGCTACTGACCTGCTGACGATTTCCTTGAGCGTGAACGACTCTATTGGGCACGAGTTTGGCCCCTATAGCTTCGAAGCGGCTGACGCTACCCTGCGCACGGATCGTTACCTCGCCGATTTCTTTGCCGACCTGGACCACATGGTGGGATTGGACAATGTCTGGATCGCGCTCTCGGCCGATCACGGAGTGGCCCCCAACCCGAAGTTCGTGAAGGAACACCGTCTGGGCATCGGCAAGTTCCAGGGTGGCATCCGGAACGCGGTCGAAGAAGCCCTTTCCCAGACCTTCGGACACGACCAGTGGACTCTGAGCGTGGGTGTTCCTTACATTTACCTGAACCCGGCTGCTCTGAACAGGCACCAGGTCCCCGCCGAAAAAGCTGAGGCCGAGGCGGCAAGGGCGGCCGCGACCGTCCCGGGAGTCATGGCGGCGTTCACTCGAACCCAGCTTCTGACCGGTGGCGCAGGCTTATCCCCGCTAGGCCGGAAGGCGCTGAACGGTTTCCACAGCCAGAGGAGCGGGGATGTTTTCCTCATCCTCGAGCCCTACGCGGTGCCCGCGAGCACTGACACCGAAGCGACCCACGGCACCCCCTGGAGCTACGACGCCCAAGTTCCGCTGCTGCTCTGGGGCAGCGCCTTCAAGCCGGGGGTTTACGCCGTGCCCTGCCAGCCCATCGATCTGGTCTCGACGCTGGCCGCCGCGCTGGACTTGACCCAACCTTCGGGCGCCCAGGGCAATCCGCTGACTCCGGCCCTCAAGCGGGAGTAGCCAGGGAACAGCGCAGTCTCACGATTCTCACCAGTCCCACTGTTCTCACCCGGCTCAGGCCGCCCAGCTTGGCGATTTACCTACCGACCGGACGGTAGGAAAACGCGACAGTTTGACCTTGACAGGAGATGTGAAATTCTGTAGTCTGCCAAGACACTCCTCCTTCCTACAGGGCAAGCAGAAAGTAGTCGAATTCTGGCTCACGGAGGGGTGAAACATAAGCGGAGGTGGAATGAGGAAACTGGCAATTGGCTGTGTGGTGGCGCTAGTTGTGGCCCTATCGGGGCGCTCAGTGGCCGAACCGCCAGCCTGCGTTGCGACCATGGCGACGGCATCCCCGCGGTCCTCAAACGAGTCCGGTTTAGCCAGTTGGTACGGCGAGGAGCGTCAGGGGAAGCCCACAGCCGATGGCGAAGTATTTGATATGAATGGACTTACTGCCGCTCACCGGGAATTCCCCATGGGAACGAAGGTGAAGGTAACCAACCTTAAGAACCACAGAACTTTGATCCTGCGCATCAACGACCGAGGTCCCGGCATCGTCGGCCGCGTCATCGACGTCTCGATGGCTGCCGCCAAGACCCTCGGCTTCCTGCACTCGGGGGTCGCCCCAGTCGAGCTAGAAGTGGTCAGCCTCCCCAAACTCAGATCCCTGACCGCCGCCCGACGTCCCACGCCAGCGCCCGCCTCGCCCGCCAACTTGTCCCCTCCTGACAGAGGCAACTGACCCGAAGCGGAAAAATGGGCTTCCCAGCCGCCAGTCGCCAGGCACCAGTGTCAGCAGAGCAGCGATGACATTCTGCCCGATTTGGGACGAATTGTCATGGTAGGTAAAAATTACTCAGTGTGGCGTTTTGGGACACTTTTGGGCAAATTCCATTCCCCTTTTGTTCGCCCCTTCGCCTTTCGTAGAGACGTTCCGGCGGGACAGGAAACAGGGGGCAGAGGGCAGGGGTTAGGGGTTAGGGGTTAGGGGTTAGGGATTGGGGGGCAGAAGCAAGTCAACAGTCGGCAGTACGCAGCCAGCGGTCAGCTATCAGCTTTCGGCTCGGAGTTGAAGGGCGGAAGAGGCTGATTCTCATTCATCATTCACAATTCAGCTCGCACCCATCCCCAAGAACGGGATGTATGCGCCACCCGCGGCCTTTAGGCCCTGAGGAAGGGCACGACTTTAGTCGTGCCGAAACAAGGCATCACAATTTTCCTTTCACCGGCTTTAGCCGCTGCGGCTTCAGGGCCTGAAGGCCCAGAATAAGGTCATTTGCACGTCAATCAAGGCACGGATAAATCCGTGCCCTTTCGCACCGGGGCCAAGGCCCGTAGAGCGGGGAGTCGGAGGCGGTTTGCAAGGAAATCGTCACCAGCGGCCCGCGCAAGCTCGCCGCAAGTCACCACTGGGTTGACTGTTGAACGAGGTCGGACAGATCAAGGAATTGGGCAAGTCTCCCATCCAAGCCGCAGACCTGAGTTACGAGGGGTTTGTGGACGTGGACAACTCCGTCGATGCATCTATCGGTCAGAGGCTTCTCGACGCGCGCAGGGTCGTATTCGTTGGTTGCGACGTAGTAGAAGATTTGGGTGTCGGTAAATCGGGCGGCATTCTTGTAAGCACGGCATTCGCTGGTGAGATCGTTGATTCGGTCGTGGCGTATAGACCACTTTGTTGAAATGATTCCTCGGTTTCGGCCCTCCTTGCGCACCAAAATGTCGATGAACGGTTCTCCGGTCCGCGTCGGAAGTTCAACGCCCGGAAAAGCCCTGTCGCCGGAGACCTCCAACTCATAAGTGACGGCCTGCGAACCAAAAAGTTCCAGCGTGTGCTTCACTAACCCTGCGAAGGCACTACCCAGGATATTCTGGCGTTGAAGTCCCGCGTAAGCGGGCAACTTCATGAGCTTATCAACCATCCCCGCGACGGCGCGAGGGTCCACTCCCCACTGTCGCGCCAAGTATTCTTCAACTGCGACAGCTCGCGCTTGCCAAACGCGGAGTTCACCCTTGGCGGATAAACGTTGTGTCAGTCGATTGGCGTCAATGATGTGGGGCAATGCGGTGCGTCCTGGGATTGTGGCAATCGGCTCGTACCAGAGCAATGCTTGGTAGATTCCGGACCAGGCCGAGGGTCCCGCAGGTTGTCCTCCCATGAAAGTGGACGAGTCAAAGATCTGGGTTACGGCGGTGAGCGTTTCTATGCGTGTAGGCATATTATGCCAGGGACTTCAGGTCGCGGGTTTGAAGAACCCTATGATGTATTCTTCGTGCATTCTACTTTCAATTTGTGAGTTGTGATTGCGGCGAAACGCCATGGGAAGCATTCTACGGTTTCGGTCCAGTTTCCTTTGGGCAATATCCACTGTGTCAAAGCCGATTTGTTTTCCGGTGTCGGCAAGGAGTTCATGAGTCTTGATGGTCTGGCCTCGCATTGTCGATGGCCCGACCACGACTATGCAGCAGCGGCCGGGTTCCAGGACCCTGAACATCTCGCACAGTGCGAGGCGCATATCGTCAAAATACTTCGCCAGCACTCGACTCTTCGTGTCATCAACCGCCTTGAGCCTTTCCACAACTCGGCAAACAGAGCCCGGGAGTTCTAACAATTCAAGGCCGCCAGCCTTCTCTGAGCCTATGTAAGTCGACCTCAGCGTGCTAAGGCTTCTTATGTCCTCGCCGAACCACACGAGTGAAAACTTGTGCGCTCGCATGTAATCGATAGCATTCGCGTAAGGGGGTGAAGTCACGATTAGTTGTATCGAATCGTCCTTCAATGGCAGCGGTCCCCTGCTATCACGCCGCTGAATTTCAACATTTTTGCCATTCGAGGGAAGCTGCGACATCAGAGCTGCGGATTTGGCAAGTCGCTGCTCGAAAACTGTGATTGTGTCTTTGTACGGTTTGTTTTCCAGACGATGAGGGCGAGTGTGAGCTAGGTCGTAAGCCAGACTCACTCCGCCTGACTTCGTTATGATGATTGAAGAAAAGACCACCTTGATGAAGTCCTCAAGCTGTTTTGGCAAGTTCTCGTGTTCAATAGCAAGCAGCAGCGCCATGAGTTCTCGCTGTGTCTGTTTTGAGAACCAGTAATCTATGAATTCCATGCTCGCCGGTGAAAAGCGCTCCTTCATGGATGCTTCAAGACGGCTGGCACGATGTAGAAGCTTAACCGTCGAAGAGACTATGCGTTGGCCCCCCCAAGTAGCTTCCAGCAAATCAACTCGATGTGTTTTGACCCTGCAAATCAATAGGGCGAGAGGATCGATATCAAAACCAACTGCCCGCCTGCCACACAAGAAGGCTTCCACAATCGCCGTTCCACTCCCCATCATGGGGTCCATGACGGTCTCGCCTTTCTCAGTGAGCCCCTCGATAAAGACCCGAGGCAATTGTGGCGGAAACTTTGCGGCAAAGGCGTGAAGAGCGTGGCTGGCGTAATTACTCGCGGCTTGATGGAAATCGAGGTCCGTGGAGAGAAGCTTAGCGAGAGTGCGCCGAGCGTTGGTCTGCTGTTTCTTCTCTAGAGTCGCACTGGCCGGCACGTTCATTGTTTGAACCATTCTTAGGATTGGGGCCGGAAAAATCAAGTTGAAAATGCACCACCGCCAAACGCCAATCGATCGGAATCAACGTCACCTATCTCGCCATCAACCTCGTGCAGCGGCGTCTGCGAAGGTTCGGCGACTCATAGCACGGCCGTTTCGGCCGTGGGCTTTGTCAGGCGATGCCCCGTGACGACATGAAATCGCCGGAAGGAGCCGACGGCGAGGACGCCGGCGCCACGGCGAGCAGCGCAGGCGTGTTTCGGAGGTCTGCGCTTGGTCCCTAATTCACTCGGCAATCTCCTGATAGGTTGAAGTCTTCCTGCTGGACGTTCGTCGTGGCAGCGGAGGTTTCCCTATTCGGGCTCAGGGGGCAGGGGCGCCATAGGCTGAATCCTCAGGTTAGCGCAGATTTGCCGCAACAGCTTTTCCGTTCCCTCGTCGAGCGACGCGAACTTCACGCCCGCTTGTTTCTGCTTATTCCAGACGACTTCACCCTGCAACCGTAACGGCTGGCCCTCCCAATCGGTCGAGACCTCACACTTTTGGCCGGCGGCTGGAAGTTGCGACCCTTCGAGGCAGCAGCCAAGGACGGAAAGCGTCACGAGGGCGGCTTTCACCAACTCGCCGGTCGCGAGGTCGGAGAGGCGAGCACGCAACTCACTCACGTAGCGAGGAACGCGACGGCGCTCGCGCGCCGGGGGCGGGGGCGGCGTGGCAGTCGAGGGCGCGGCCGCCGCGCGCGCCGGCGGTCGCGGCACCACGGACTCCGCCAGAGGCCCTACGGCGGCCATTTCTCCCCCGGGAGAGGTTGACGGCGGCTGAACGCGCAGCGTGTCGCAGAGCTCGTTCAAGCGCTTCTGGATGTCCTTGTCTACGGAGAGAAATTTGAGCCCGATGCTACCTTCTGAATCTTTCGAGACAACCTCCCCCTCGATTCCCATCTCCGAGCCGCGCCAGGAAATGTACAACTCACATTTCTTGCCGCTGGTGAGATCTTCCGCGCCCTCGATGGCGCAGCCTTGTGGGCTGATCACGCGAATCGTTACTATTCTCCCCACCATTTCTCCGGACGGGTGCAACCTGCCCGTCATCCCAAATTGGTGTCGGGGAGATTTGCGGTGGTCGCGCATCAAGCGCAAGTGTAGTCGCCCAACTTGCTAAACGCAAGGCGACGAGCAAGGTAGCGCAAAGTTCGGCTGTTTCGAACTCTGCGGTCCTTCCCATCACCAAAGCCGCAGAGTTTCTGAGACGCGAAACTCTTCGCTACCTGGGGTGGGTTCTTGGTTGGAACTAAGAAAAGTCCACGGCATCCCGCACAGCGGGACCGTGCTCGCCTCTAACGCTTTCCACCCTGCAAGGCGCGGATCTTCTGGGCCAGGCTGTCGCGGTGGCCTTCCGTATCTTTGATCAACTGGGTGAGCAAAGCCCGGTACTCCGCATTCCGGGTCTTAACCAAGCCGGAGTACTTCGCATCCAGGAGGGCCTGTTCGATATCGCGCGCGAGGAACAGCATGGTGCCGTGCGTCACGCTCTGGCTGTCCACTTTCCCCACGACGGAAGCCACGTACTTGATGAACGCGGCGCTGGCGGCGGACTTGAAGGAGGGATTCAGCTCGAACGCACTGGGATTGCTCTTCACCAAGTCCGCCATCTCCTTCATGTATTGAGCGTGGAGCTTTTCGTCGCGCGAGAGTTTCTGCCAGAGGTCTTTCCCTTCCGGCCAGGCCTGGGCGCATTTCCCATAGAGCTGGGAAAGCGCGAGCTCGAGCTCTCGCATGCCGTCCAGAATGTTCAGCAGACGCTGCAGGGGTGGGCTCATGGCATGGCACCTTGTGGCGGAAACATTATCAGAGCGACCCTGATCGGTCGCGGCCCCAACGGACTGGCACTATTCTCGCACAAGATCAGGCTCAAGAAAAAAGTATGTGCGGCTGGCGTTGGCGCAAAAACCTCGGGCGGGCCCGGAGGGGCGGCAAGAAGCTAGCGGGAAGCGACGGCGGGAGAGTCCGGCTGGAGGAGGAAGTTGCGAACCGAGCCGCCTACGCCCACCCCGATGTGTACGATGGAAATCCAGCGCTCTATCTTGTGGTGACCGCTGCGATGGAACAGGTAGGCGACGCCGATGGACGCGAACGCGGCTGCCGCTTCGGTGCCCGCGAAGAGCGGCTTGTTATCCACGATGCGGTTGGACAGGAGACGCTCGTTGAGTCCCCTGGCCCGGAAGTCCTGCGAGGAAGCATAGTCGAGAGCGCGGGCCCCGCCTACGCCGGCAAAAAGCCAAGCGTTGCGCCGGTCCCAGAAGGTGTGCTTGGGTCCCTCGATGCGGGCGCGGGCCTGAGCGGGTGGAGGCGTTGCGGTCCCTGGCGACGGAGCCGCCGGCCGCTCTTGCGCCGGCAAAGACGAGGCCAGGAAAAGCAGAATCGACAGCAGGCAGAAATAGGGCCTCCGTCTTTTTCGCATCTCGGTGATTGCAGCAGGGGCGCGGCGCGCCGTGCCCCTGCCAGGTAAGCTCAGAAGAGGAATCCCCCGCTACAGCAGCTTGGCGAGCAGGTCGAGGATCTTTTGAATGCCCTCGTAAGGATCGCCCCCGCCGCCGAACTCCGCTGAATAAACGCCCTTGAAGCCGGCCTGCTTGGAAATCGCAATGCAGCGGCGCAAATCAAATCCCGTCTCCTCACCTTGGGCGTTGAACGCCAGCCCGCGCACGTGGCAGACGGTGTGGGCGTAAGGGAACATCAACTCCAGGCCCGCGTAGCGCTCCGCCTCGGGGAAATTGCCGAAGTCGGGCAGCGTCCCCACCCAGTCCGGGCCGGCGCCTTTGACGATGGCTACGATGTTCTCGGCCTTGCCGGCCACGTTGCCGTGGTTTTCGATGAGCACTTTGACGCCCTTCGATCTTCCGTACTCGCCGAGTTCCTTGTAGGCCGCGGTGGGCCGGCTCAGGTCCGTCATCTTCACGGTGCCGCCAGGATTGGGCCGAATGGCCAGCGCGCCGATTTCCGCGGCGATGTCGATCCACTTCTTGCGCTCCGCGATTTCCTGGCGCCACGGCACGTCGTTGGGATCGCAGAGTCCCACCCCGCGCCAGTCCGCGTCGTAGTCCACCGGCATGTTGACCACGCGCCCGTGAACCTTCGCCACCGCCGCCTTGAGATCCTTCAGGTAGGCAGGCGCGGTGGATTCAAAGTGGGTATTACACAGCTCAAAGTTATGGACTTTGTATTTGTCCACGATGAGTCCGGGATACTCGCGCAGGTCGAGCATCTTGCCCGTCCCCTTGAAGTCTTTGTCCCGCGTTTTCGGAAAATAATTGTGCAAGCTCCACGAGCAGACGCCCAGACGCTGAGCTTTTTCCGCGTCCGTCAACGTTCCGCCTCGCGCGGCCCAGCCGAGCTTGCGAACCACTCCCGCCGCCAGCGCGCCGGAAGCCGTCGTCTCCAGGAACTTTCGTCGATCCATGGAAATCTCCCTTCGGCAAAACCGGAAGGGCGACCTGACAGGTCGCCCCCACCCCAAGCGGGAGCAAACTCCCGCACTCCATAGAAAAGTGGCGGGATGAACCCGCCGCTACAAATACTTCAGCAACTCGTCGAGGGTTTTCTGCACGCCCTCGTAAGGATCGCCGGGGCCTTCGAACTCGATGGAATAGATGCCCTTGAATCCGGCCTGCTTCGCGGTCTGCATGGCCTTCGGAAAGTCGTACTTGGTTTCCTTACCGCTGGCGTCGAATTCGAGCCCCTTGGCGTGAGCCACGATTCTCGCGTAAGGCAGCAACAACTTCAGCCCGCGCTCGCGCGTTGGTTCGTCGGGGAAGTTGGCGAAATCGGGCAGCGCGCCGAAGAAGCTGTTCTTGACTCCCTTGAAAACATTCACCAGCTCTTCCGGATGCTCCGAACCCACGCCGCCGTGGTTCTCGACGATCACGTGCACGCCCTTGGATCGGCCGTAGGCGGCCAGGGCCCGGTAGGACTCGATGGTGGGCGCGAGATTCTGCGGATTCATCTTGCCCGGATCGCAGCGCACCGCCCGGGAGCCGATGGTGGCGGCGATGTCGATCCATTTCTTCCCGCCGTGGACGGCGTTCTCGCGGATCTTTTGGTCGGTATCAGAGAGGCCGCCGCCGGTCCAAAGCTCCTCGATGTCCACGGGCATGTTAACCACATAGGAATGGGCCTTCGCCAGGCGGTCCTTCAGGTCCTGGAGGTAGCTGGGCTCCACGGAGGTGAAATGCGGCGCGCAGAATTCCATGCAGTGGACGTGGTAGCGGTCCGCAATCATCTCCGGAAAATCCAGGAGCTCAAGCATCTTCCCGGGCAGCTTGAAATCCTCGTCGCGGGTGCGCTGGAAATAGTTGTGGAGGCTCCAGGTGGAAACGGCGATGCGCGCCAGTTTGCCGGCCGCTCCGGCGGGCGAGCCTTGCCCTGGCGCCGCCCATACCTTAGCCACGCTTCCGGCCAGGCCCGAGGCGGCCACGCCGGTGGTGATGCGAGTCAGAAAATCTCGACGCTTCATTCGCTTCTCCTCTCTACGCGAGGGCCCAGGGACGGCCCCCACTGGAACGGGCGGTATTATACCGCTACTCGACGTTGATCCCGCGCAGGAAGCTGGCGTTCTCCTCGGGTAGTGACACATTGATGAACATGCCCGAGCCGAGCTCAAAGCCCGCCATTTTGGTAAGGCGCGGAATGATGCTGACGTACCAGTGGTAATACTTCACGCCGCAATACTCGGTGGGCGCGGTACGGATGACGTAATTGTAGTCCGGATCGGAAAGGCCGTGGTAAAGCTTGGCCAGCGTCCGGCGCAGATTGCGCGCCAAGTCCGCGGCCTCTGCGCCATTCATCTCCGCGAAACACGCCATGTGCCGGCGCGGCATGATGAGGATGGAAAAGGGCGAGAGGCAGGCAAAGGGGATGTACGAAACAAAGTGCTCGGTTTCCAGCACTACCCGCACGCCTTCCTTCAATTCCTGGTCCAAGACCCGGCAGAAGATGCATTCGCCAAACTCGTCGAAGTGGTTCAGGGCATTGAACAGCCGGTCGCGGAGCTGCGTGGTGATGACGGGTGTGGCGATCATCTGGGAATGCGGATGCTCCAGCGACGTCCCGGCCGCCTCGCCGTGGTTCTTGAAAATCGTCACCTGCTCGATGCGCGAGTCGCAGGAGGCAAACTTGAAGCGGTTGAGATAAGCCTGAATGATGAGCTCCACCTCGCGGTCCTGGAGCAGCGCGGTGGTTTTGCTGTGGTCCGGCGTCTCGACAATCACTTCGTGGATGCCGACGCCCGTCACGGTGCGGCGAATCCCCACAATCGAGCGCCGCCGCTCGCCTTCGTAAGAGAGGGCGGCGAACTTGTTGGGCGTCACCCGCACCTGCCAGCTATGGTCGTCGGGAATCACGTAGGTCTGGGGAGGAGTCAGCTTTTCATTGCCGGGGCAGAAGGGGCAGTTGGCCACAAACGCGGGGAGCGGCTTCTTCTCAACCTTCCTGACAAACTGGTCGGGCCGCTTGGCGCGTTCGGTAGCAATGATGACCCATTCACGCGTCAGGAGGTTGTATCGGAGTTCGGGCATGGGCGCCTTCCTGGTGTCAAGATGAATTCGATACTGCGAAGGACTGCGTCACGTCGGCTGCAACTGCACGAAGTTTGTGATTTCCAAAAGAGAGCGCATTCTATACCATTCGAGACTTCAATGGTACTCGCGCGAGGCTCGCGGCGCGCCCGCGCGGCAACGACCTTTTGACCCTCCCGCGCCGCAACCAGGCTGGGACGAGAGCGAGGCGCGATGTCCAAAAAGCATCGGGAAGCCGTTCGGAAACAGTTCGCGAAAACGGTGGAAGCGTTCTCGAAGTACGCCGTGCGCGACACGCCGGAAGTGTTGGCCGAGAAGGTCGAGTTCGCGAAACCGCAGCCCACGGATTTCGCGCTCGACGTGGCCTGCGGGTCCGGGGCGTTCGTGCTGGCACTGGCGACGCGCGTGCGCTTCGCGCGCGGGATTGACCTGACGGAAGAAATGCTCCGGCAGGCCCGCGCGTTTCAGCTCGAGCGGCAAATCGCCAACGTCTGCTTCGACTGCGGCGAGGCCGAGCAACTGCCCTACCCTGATGCCACGTTCGACCTGGTCACCTGCCAGTGCTCCCTCCACCACATGCCGAAGCCGCAGTTGGCCCTCAAGGAAATGGTCCGCGTGATGAAGCCGGAAGGGCGGCTGGTGGTCATTGACGCGCTGGCGCCGGAAAGCGACGCGAAGTTTGAGCTGCACAACCGCATCGAGACCGCCCGCGACCATTCGCACGTCGAGTCGCTGCGCCTGACCACCTTCCTCGCGATGTTTGAAACACACGGACTCGAAATCCTCCGCCAGACCATGAAGCGCCGCCCGCGATCCTTTAATCACTGGATGCTGCGCGCCGGCCTCGAACCCCGCCACAAACGCTATCAGGAAACCCGGAAGCTCCTGGAAGAATCCCTCCCCGGCGACCGGGCCGGGTTCTCCGCCCAGCCCCAAGGCGATGACATCCTCATCGTGCACAATGAGGGGCTGTTTCTGCTGTCGAAGAGCGAGGATTCAGGATCAGGGATCTAGGATTCAGTCCCGGCGTGGCATCGACCCGCTCGGCATGGTGCGAAGAATGCGCGTGGCCGCACGGCGCGCTGCTACTGACTCCTGACTTCTGACTCCTGACTCCTTCCCCCAAACGGCCATTCGCCTCTCAGCCGCGCCCGAACGAAGAAGGCAACCGTTCCCACGAAGAACACGGCCAGGGCAAGAATCAAGGACCGGGGCTTCGACGTGCCCAGGATGTAAAGCCAGCCGAGGATGATGGCAATTCCGGGCAGCGGATAGAGCCACATGCGAAACGGTCGCGGGAGCTCGGGACGACGAAAGCGCAGGACGAAGAAACCAATGGCTTGCGGAAGGTACTGGTTCATCACGCGGATGGCGACGAGGCTGCCGATGACCTCAGGCAGGTTCAAAAGGCTGAAGGCTGCGGCAATCAGCCCCAGCGTGACCAGCGAGACGTGCGGGAAATCCCCTTTGGAATGCAGGCGCGCGAAGACGCGGAAGAAGTTGCCGTCGGCGGCCGCGGCGTAAGGGATGCGAGTGTAGCCCAGCAGGACGGCGAAGACCGAAGAAAACGCGATCCAGAGCATGAGGAGCGTCATCAAGTTCCCCGCCCCGACACCGTACAGTTTCTCAATGTAGGTTGAGGCGATAAACTTGCTCTGCTGAGCCTCGCGCCACGGCACCACACTCAGGATCGAGGCATTCATCAGGAGGTAAAGCGCGGCCACCGCCACGATGGAAAATAGGATGGCGCGCGGAATCACCCGCGCCGGGTCGCGAATCTCCTCGCCGAGATAGCAAACGTTGTAGTAGCCGAAGTAGTCATAGAGCGCGAACAGCGTGGCATGTCCGAGCCCCGCCCAGAAGACCCAGTTCAGCCGGAAGGCATCGGGGGAAAAATCAAAGATTCGGTGCGCGCTCAGTTGCGGCAGCCCCGAGCCCACGATCCAGAAACAGCCGATCAACACACCCACCAGCAGGACCACGGAGAGGTTCCCCACGGCGCGAATCCGCCGGTAAAGCAGCAGGATCATGACCAGGGGGATGAGCGAGGCGAAAACCCGTATGCCCCAGGATGAAAGCGCGGGCACCAGGTAGTGGAAGTAGTTGGCAAAGCCGATCGAACCGCTCGCCACCGACAACGGCGCCGAGAACATGATCTGCCAAACCACCAGGAAGGAGAACCAGCGCCCGATCGTGGCGGGCCCGAAAGCCTCGCGCAGATAGTTGTAGCTGCCGCCCGCCTTGGGCATGGCGGCGCCCAGTTCGGCCCAGACCAGGCCGTCGCAGAAGGCCAGCCCGGCGCCTACAATCCAGCCCAACATCGCCTGCGGCCCGCCCATCGTCGTCAGAAACAGCGGGATAGTGATGAACGGCCCGATGCCAATCATGTCGGTGATGGACAGGGCCGTGGCTTGTACCAAGCCGAGTTCGCGACGCAAACCGGGATTGCTTGTGGATGACGTCAAATGGTACCTGTTAGCTTTCAGCCGTCAGCTATCAGCGGTCCGTTGTCGGTTGTCCGTGGTCCGTTGTTGCACACGGGCCATGGAGTTGGCCTTCCCCTTGCCTTTCGACTTTCAACCTTGGACTTTTGACTTTTCCGCGAATTGGCCTTATTCCATACGGACTCAATGAAGTCAAGCACACTCCAACCAAAAGTGCGGTAGAGTATGCACAACGCTGGCGCGGACATAGGGAACAAGCCATGCGTTAAGAGCAGGGGATCGTTCCCAGCAATCATCTGAAGCAACATGACCCCACGTGCAAGAAAGCTGGCCATTGCAGGTGCCGTGTTCGTGCTCTCGTTCTTGGGTGCCAGGGCACTCCGGGAACCTGCGCACCAGACAAGCTACGACCGGCTGGTCAACGCCCGCGGCATGCCGTTGCGCGTGGTGATGTTCACGCCGGAGCCAGCGCCGCCAGGGAAGATTCCTGCCGTCATCGTAGCCCAACCCGTCAACACGCCGACGGAGTATGGTCGCGCGTTGACGATGGAACTGCTGGCCCAGGGCTACCAGGTATTGACGTTCGACTGGCGCGGCTGGGAGCCCGCCGAGAATCGCCAGTTCACGCGGGGCGGCACGCCAGAGATTTTGCTGCTCGATATGGCCGCCGCGGTTGCTCACCTGCGCCGCCAGCCCGGAGTGGATCCCGAGCGCGTCGCCGTCACCGGTCACTCGGCTGGCGGGACACTGGCGATCCAGGTGGCAACTGCCGACCCGAGCATCATGGCGGCCGCTGCGATCGGCATGGAAGCCGACGTCAGCCCGACGCGCCCCCGCAACCT
>Ga0187878_1002923_pt1 | contig 14640 bp, 11 predicted proteins | sample June2016WEW_17_1_FD_132979 | JGI IMG/M metagenome (GOLD analysis project Ga0187878, IMG submission 132979) | Peatland microbial communities from SPRUCE experiment site at the Marcell Experimental Forest, Minnesota, USA - June2016WEW_17_150 | ecosystem: Environmental > Terrestrial > Soil >...
AACTTAAGATAATCAAACTCAGCACACTAATAATGTTTCCCACTGTCCTGACGGGCGTATTTTCTAATTCAACTTTAAAATCATATTTTCCTGCAGGAGCAGCAAAAGAAATTAGTCCAAAACAATATGGCTCACCGATACATTCATTATTAATATGTTCCACCTTTTGGCCGTTGAGATAAACACTCATCCCCGGAAAGTCAAAAAGAGGCAATCTAATTAGGGAGTTTTCACTTGCTGTTAATACCCCTGTTTGAAAATCACTGCCCTTAAAATAATTACCAAAGGCCGCATTTCCGGTAAGTACTTCCGGGAGACCCAACGCTTTAGAGTTAGGCGGCAATTGAGCATAAATCGGTAAGTAATCAAAAATACTTGAAGTCAATTCTTTTTCCCAAAGGCTCCCGGAGAGCTTTTGGTTGTCAGAAACATTCAGCCAAGAAACCGGCCTGAAAAAGTTTACCTGAAGCGCCATTACCGTAATAATCGCACAAACACCCAAAACTATTTTTAGTTTAGGCAAATAGTAGAATACGGCCGCAGATAAAAATGACAAAATAAACACACTTAAAGATAAAAATCTCCAGGGAAATTGCAACCACTTCAGGGGGATAATTATCGACCAAATAAAAGATGATTTTTCATGGGTCAGGAATAAGACAACCAATTCGATCACCCCGAAACCAAATATCAGTTCTGCCAGTTTTTTGTTCTTTTTAAAATTAAATAGTGCCAAAAACAGGGCTATCAATCCTAATACCCAATGAACAATACCGGTTGACAAGGACAAATCATCATTGGGGCCCAAAGTTGATGATCCGTACCCCCAATGGTTAGACAAAAATAATTGCTTTAAGGTAACAAAGTGTTGGCGGTAATCAAAATACCCGCCGATAAGAGTATCTATATGGACAAAACTTCTCTCGAATAACATAGGGATTAAGAAAAACCCGGAAAGGCTAACTCCCAAAATAATTGCCAAAACCAATTGCCTCCAAGCTATATCTTTTCTCTCCATCAGCAACCAATAACCTGACCAAAACAAAATTATGGGGATGAAAAGAAAAGACAAAAGATTATGGGTTAAGAATATTCCCCCAATACTTATCGCAGTCCAGAAAAAATATTTTCTTCTCCTCTTAGTAATTAATTTATATATCGCCCACAAAATTAAGGGGAAAAATACGCTGGCCCAGAATTCACTTAAGGCTCCCCGGACATAAACTTCCTGAGCTTTATAGGGAGCTAATGTATAAAGTGTGGCCGCCACAACCGCCGGCCATTTACCAAAAAATTCATTTGCCAAAAAATACATTGATACGGCAGCCAGAATAAACCCTAAAATGAAAAGAATTTTAAGAGAATCAACATATTGAAATCCGACTGTGTGAATTAATTGGCCTAGATAATAAACCAGGGGCGAATAGTAATTAAAAAGCGGATAACCGTATTGGTAACCGGCATCAGGAACCCAGCGGCAGGGAATTTGGCCATCTAAAAAGCACTTTCCCATTTGCTGCAGTCTAAAAACCTGCATATCATCCTGCATCGGAAATAATCCCGGCCGAACAAGGGTAATAAAAGCCGGTAATGCCAAAGTTAATACCAGAAGCAGACTAAGCAGGTGCTTTTTCATTTTTAAATAACCCGAACAGCCAAAATGCCGCGATGCCGGCAAAAACACTCCTCACTAAACTCAAAAATCTATAAACATCGGTGTGCTTGGCTAAAATCGCGTTAAAACCGATAAAGGTTCGGGCGGCTGGAATAATCGGGCCAAATAATCCGACTGATAATGATGGCTCAAAAAGCAAAGTAATAATTAGCCAGGTTGTTAGCATTAAAACCACAAACAGTATTTTGTCTTTTTCCTGAACCATTTTATAAATAAATAGAGGCGTAATCCAAATAAACCACTGCGGATGGTAATCAGTAACCATAAAGGTAATCAGAAGAATTGCCAAAAAATAATCAGTCAATTTAGATTTATTCTTAGCATAATAGGCTAAACAGTAAACAACAATTAAACCCAAAATAAACGGGTATACTCCTTCTGCCGCAGTCACAGGCAAAACCATATATAACATTTTTTGATCTTTGGCTTGGAACAAGACCATATTCCGGAAAGCCGGCGAATTTAGATAGGGAATAATTGTAATCACAAACGGCAAAAAACCTATAGCCACATTTTTAATCCTATCCTTGAGCCGGAATGAGAATAACAGTGCCGCTGGCACTATAAACAGCAGCGGAAACATTTTATATGATCCCCCAATTTCCAAGGAAACTAATGACCAAACATATTTCTCCTTCTTAGCAAAATAGAGGCTCAGAATAGTAAAAAAAACAGCCAGGATATCCAACTGGCCCATCATAAAGGTGGCATAGAGAGTGACCGGATTAATCATCCACAGGGCAAAAGCTAATTTTTTCTTCTTCTGATCATCAAAAAGTCCGGCTAAAAGGAAACCTGCGGCTACATCAATAAAAAGATAGGGTAACTTGAAGAAAAACAAAATCGAAAATAAATCCTTCCTGGTATAAACATAGCTCATATTCTCCATTAACCAGGGAATAAAATTCGGATCAACGAAGGGCCTAACTAACCACCTAAAAATTCCCAAGGTAAAATAAGTTAAGGGCGGGTAAATAAAAATATCACTGATACCGATATTCTTGACAAGAGGATAACTGGGAGGGAGGTTCTGCAAGAACTGATAAATATTCAGCTCTCCTTTATAAGCAAAAAAATAAGCTACAAAAGAATGTCCCCATAAATCGGGATGACTGGTGGTGGGCATCAAAATTAGCCTGATGGCTATACCAATGATTAGCCATTTAAACCACCATTTTTTAAACATTTTATGCATCCATTTTACTCTAGCTCTTTACTAATTCAAAAAACAATAGATTCTCCCGGGGCCCCAACTGGGTATATTCCTTAACAAAACTGGGTCTAAAAGCCTTAGGATAAGCAGCAGTCAAAATTAGTCCCACCTTGGCCGGATCCGGAATCTTTATGCGGGAACTATTAATAACCAAAAAAGTGGTATTGCCGGCTTTAAGCGAACTTGTTAACTGTGAAGGCACCTGTTCAATAGTAACTCCAATTCCTACAACTATAATTTCAGGAAATTTATTTAAATAAATTTCCAAACCATCCGGAAGAGTACCAAAAAAACCTTCCGTACCCACCACTATTTTTCGTCCGGGATAATTCTTATGATAACTGATAATATAATCGGCTACTTCTTTTATGCCGGTCCCTGATGTCCATTCCTCCAAATACCCCGAGCGTTCACTCCTGGGCAGTGGTGCCGCATCGACATCGGTATACAGCAAATATATAAAATGGAACGAGAAATAAAAGAAAACAAATAAAGTTAAGACCGAACAATAATAAATAACTTTACTCCTAGCCAAGAACAACGCAGCCGCCAAAATAATCACATACGGCAGAGAAAATAGGATATAACGGGCGGTAAAAACCTTAGCAAATTCTGCTTGCGCGGCGATGGGGACAATAAACCATGCTAAAAGAATCAAAATTTGTCTCCAATGTTTCTTTATGTTAACAATGGCTCCACCTAAAGCCAAAATCAAAATCGGCCAGGGCCCCATATATCTAATCCATTCAAAGGCCCGGTCAAAAAAGGGTAAAAAGGGGTCTTTAGGGTTTGTCCATAAATGACTCAGGGGGAAAATATAATCCTGATTGCGGCTACTAATCATATTAAAGTTCGGTCCCAACCTAAGAATGTTATACATTGCATAAGCAATTCCCAAACTTACTAAATAGAGACAAATCAGTTTTGATACGTGTTTAATTTTAAAATCGGTAAAAAGAATAAATCCGGGCAGAAAAAGAATAAAGAATGGGGCCGGCGATTTAGTTAGAAGCGCCCCACCTACAGCAAATCCGGTAATCATAGCCAAATCCAGACGTAAGGTTTTCGCGGTAGCCAAAGCAAAAATAAAAATCCAAATACCAAACATACTTAAGAGCGAATCGGCAAGGGCCATCCGGTCAAAGAAAAAAGTAAACGGTGAAACCGCATAAATCAAAGCCGCGATTAGGGCTATCTTACGCGATTTAAACAACTGGTAAGCCAGCACAAATACTCCTACAGCGCTACCCAAACCGGCCATTACTGAAACCATCCTACCGGCAATTAAAGGATCCGAGAAAAATTTAAAGAAGGGAATAATTAACCACATAAATAGGGGTTGTTTACCATCGCTTAAAGGCAAAAACCTGAGGGACGGCTCAGCCCGCATTACCTGCGCCCAGCGGATATAAATAGCTTCATCCGCAAAAATCGGCAATGAAGTTAAATGGAAAAACCGTAAAGCGACAGTGGCTGCAAAAATTACCAATCCCAGGACTATTGCCACCCACCAATTTTTAATCACTTTTTTCATACAGCATTAATACTCCCCCATTAAGGCATTTATTCTAACTTTAATTAAATCTCTTAGTCCCTCCCAGGAATCCTTGAGAGGGTTGATTCTCTCCGTCTCTTTATGCCGCCAAGTAACTGGAACTTCGGCTACTTTTAAGCCCATTTTACGGGCCAAATACAAAACTTCCAAATCAAACCCGGCAGTAACCGCGGCCCCTCCGGCAACCATTTTATCATTGTATACCTTCATCCTTTTGAAAATCTCTTTGGCAGTTTCTTTTTTAAACGCCTTAAACCCACACTGAGTATCTTTAAAGGGAAGTCTTAAAATCACAGTCCTAAGTAACGCAAAACCATAAGCCATCAATTTTCTGATAGGGGGTGCCCCACTTCGCCCCGACCGGGAACCAATAACTACATCGTATCCTATTTCAAATTTCGGAAAAAATTTCTCAACCTCCGGAAGCGGGGTGGCTTGATCTAAATCCGAAAACAAAATTATATCCCCATTGGCAGCTAAAATTCCGACAATTACGGTTCCCCCTTTACCTCTATGTTTTTCGGCTAAGACCCTAAAACCTTTATGGGTTTTTGAAAAATTGCTCATCAATTTTAAGGTCAAATCTGTTGATCCATCGTCAACTAACAAAACTTCCCAGGAATAATCTTGCTTTTTTAGATAATTCCATACCTCTTCCAATACCCCGCCTTTAATATTAGCTTCTTCGTTATAAGCCGGAATTACTATTGATAATCTCATATTCGTGTTCTTCTCTGAACGGTTATTCCTCCAAAAGTTTGCTCCGATTCAATTTTACCGATCCCTTTTTGCCGGGCCAACCAAGCATCAAGTCTTTCGGGGTGAGGGGTATCAACCTCATAAAGGGTATATAAAAGTGGAACCTGCTGGAGAGAAGGAAGTTTTCCATATTTAGTATTTCCCAACCACTGAAATAAATAATCATAAGCATATGGAATGACCGGCGGGACATAAACATCAACATCAAACACTTTTCCCCCGGCATTTGTGTATACCCAATCCAAAGCTTTCTTTTGGTTTACAAAAGCCACACTGGTGTTATCATCAGCTTTATCGGTAATCGTTGACCATACGCCCCTAAGATTATTAGAAAGAAAAAGATATAAAAATATAACCACCAATACCTTGCCGGTTATAGATGTCCAAAGTATCCCTAATAACGCCGCTATAAGAAGGATAAATATTAAATAGTAACCGGTTAAATAATAATCATAAATATTGCCAAAATTACCCTGAAAGAATGTCAACCCAACAAGCGGGGTAACAAATACCAATAGGGTGGTTTTAAATTCCTTGCTTTTTGCAAGGCGGGAAATAAAAAATACAAACAATAAAAGAGCTGAAGCCATTATTAATTTCTCTTTATCGTAAAGAGAAATAAAGATTTTGTTAGAAAAAACATCACTAAAAAAATCCAGTTTGTCCTGAATAAATCTCGCTGAGGGCAAAGCAAAACTTTTATCAGTAAATAAAAACTTCTGAATATTCCGGCTTTCTATAAATCCATGTTTTAAATCAAAAAGGACAAGAGGAAGAAAAGTAATAATAAAAGCAATAATAGAAATAATCAGATTCTTCTTATCGGGCAGTTTCTTATGTTGCCAAATAGCAAAGATTAATATCGCCGGAAAGTAAAAGACTTCTCCTGCTGAGCCAAAATGGAAAAGAGACAAACCGGCCGTAAAAGTAATAATCGGCCAAGCCCATTTCTTACCGTCCAGTACTTTAAACATCGCGCAGAGTAAAATAACGGATAAAAGAAGCATGGGCGTGGGATTGGAAAGCCAGCGACTGGCCATAACAATTCGATAGGAGAAAGCGGCTAAAATAACTGCAAAAATTCCGGTTTCGTAGTTAAGAATCTTCGTTCCCAACGGGTAGAGCAAAGCAATTGCTACAACCGAAGTTAGAACCAGAAATATCGACGGATAAATAGGGTTACCGTTGCCTATTAAATAAAACGGGGCAATCAGATAATAATAAAACGGTCCCCGGAAAACTCCGGCAATACCTGTCGTCGGGCCAATTAAAAAAAACTTTCCGTTATGAATTAAATCCCAAATCACTAAACCGTCTCTGCCTTGGTCATAATAAAACCCCAATATCTGGTCAACACGGTAAACCCGGACAAAAAATGCAGCTGCCAGCAACACCAAAATTAAAACAATTTTAAGATTTATTTTCATTGCAGAGCCTTCGGGCTTCTTCCAAAACTTTATTAACTGCTTCCTCAAAACTCAAATCAAAAACCTTAGCTCCGGATGCATACCGATGCCCTCCGCCATTCAAGGCTGTCGCCAGAAGGGATACATCCCAACCTGTCCTGGATCTAAAACTGACAGAGGTAACTTTATCCTGATCCTCACTGGCCACAAAACCAAAATCACTACCTTTAATAATACTAATGAACATACTGGCAAAAAGACTTTTGGCATTTTGTTTTTCGGATTCAGTTAAATTAAATTGATCATAATTCGCCTTGGAAATAGTGGTCCAGACAAATTTATTTTCCCTATCAAATTTCAGATTACGGATCAGTTCTCCCCATAACTTCATTTTTTCGAATTCTACATTTCTATAAATATTTAGTACTGCAATATCTTTATTGGCCCCTTTATCCAAAAGATCGTTAGCTATCAAAAATGTCTGTCCGGTCACCCCCGGATATGAAAAAGCCCCCGTATCCCCGATTATTCCGGCTAAAAGCGACTGAGCAGTCTGAGCATCAATATCAATATTCCAATCCTTAGTTATGCGGTATATTACTTCGGCAGCAGAACTGATACTGCCATCTACCAAATTAATATCACCAAATCTGGTATTCGTTAAATGATGATCAATAACTACCTTTTTAATAGAAGGCAATTTAATATCCCGACTTTTGACAACCTGGGGAATATCACCCGAATCTAAAATCAAAAAAAGATCAAAAGGGGAAAAATCAAACCAGTTGTAATCAATTGTCTGTACTTTATCCGAATGGGGGATGAACAAACAATCAGCGGGAATTTTATCAGGACAAATTATGGTCGCCTTTTTATTCATATTAGTTAGCACCTGATACAAGGCAGTAGCCGATCCTACTGAGTCCTGATCCGGATCTTGGTGACAACTGATTAGAATATTATTCGACTTAATTATTTGCTCTAATATTACCTGTGATTCTAAATAATTCATTTTGTATGTACCAGTTTATATAAGGTTACTCCCGAAACCGGCCACTCTCCGTCTATTTTACTCCAGCCAAAATCGGCCACCTGCGCTTTAGCATTTGAAGTGGGGCTACATTTGGCTATTGGCAATTCACAGACAACAAATAATTGATTAGTAATGGTCTCATTGGCTTTCTGGGCATCAATCTCAATCACTGGCTCTCCGGCCCTCTCCAAGAAATATTGATAACCGTCTTCGTAATTCCTTTCGGCTATTACCGCCAAATTAAACCTATCTCCCCCAGCTTCCTGAGTAATCTTGGCGGCCACTGTTTGGGCTCTTTGCATTTGCTGATTGGGAGGATATCTTAAGGGATTATTAATTAAATTTTGGATGATGAGAACTAAAATTACAACACCAAATAAATATTTTAACCAGCGTAATTTTCCTTCAAAAACAGACTTACCGATTCCCGCTATAAATAAATAAGGCGCGGCAAAAATAAATCCATAATAATGGTCATAAATTTGCTGTTTATAGAGGCCAAAACCAATCAGGGCAAATCCTATCCAGGATAAAAGCAGCAAATAAGGTTTTTTACTCTTTCTAAAAGCATAGATCGTCAAAATTACCAGTACACCCAGAGTAATTGCCCCGGCCCCGGCAAAAGTTCCATTTACCAACCTTTCAGTAATTTGGGCAAAAATTGCCGGAATTTTAGGGATTGCATTCCAAGGCCGAATAGATACTGTCTCCTGCCTGACCGTAAAGAATGTTCTCATCGCTTTAAAATTCAGCCAATTATGCCGGACATCAAAGATAACCAAGGGGCTCATTAAAAATAAGAACACTGCCGCTCCGATTAGAGTGGACTTTATAATTTTCTTGTTAAGACTCACCAGCCAAAATATTCCCAACGTGGGAGCCAGTAACAACCCCAAATAGTGCGATTGTAAAACAAAAGCATAAGAAATCCCTAAAACTATCAACCATTTATACTCTTGCCTGTTCCAAACGCGCCAAATTGAGTAAATACTAACCAAAGCAAAAAAGGGCATAATATTGGGATTCCAAGACGAACGGGAATAAATAATGATGACCGGGGAAATCGCATAGAGTAATGCCGCAATTAATGCCGGGTAATTTACTTTAGAAACGGGGAACCATTCACGACCGATATACCAAATTAGAAAAATAGTAATTATCCCCAACAAAGCAATTTGAATTGCCGGACCAACAGGAGAAAAATTGGCTAATAAAAGCGCCGGGGCCATCATATAGTAATACAAAGGGCCTAAATACATATTGCCGATTGAAGTTCCGGGGCCAATGAGCATCAAATCAGCTTTGGTAATAAAATTCCTGACGATAATGGCATCCCGGCCTTCATCACCCAAAAATGTCATATACTGATTAATCTTGTACAAACGCATTACGGCTCCGGTTAATAAAACAATTACTAATAAAATAAACTCCAATTTATTCCGGTATATCCAGACTTTTAAATTTTGCGTTAACTTAGCCATAATTTAAATAAATCAACAAAACTTTTAATTATTACATTTAATTTTCTACCGGTTGGGGTTCCGCCCTGGCGGGAATAATGGTGGACTCCTACTTCGGCAATCTTGAATCCCGCCCTTTTGGCTTTAATTAATAATTCACTGGTTATAAATGCCCCTCTTTCAGATTCTAACTTGGGAATTTTGGAAATTACTTTTTTAGCAACCAGTTTGAAACCACAGTCAATATCTTTTACCTTCAGACCGAAAAGAATACTCACCAGTATCTCCCAAATTTTGGAGGTCAGTTTTACCCAGCCTGAAACTTTCCGATCCAGATAATACCCAATGACAAGATCCGATCTTGTCAGTTGTTGCTTCTCGATAAACTTGGTTATTTCAGAAAAATCAAATTGTCCGTCAGAATCCGTAAAAGCAATCCACTCATACTTAGCATTATATAAACCACTTTGCAAAGTAGCTCCATAACCTTGATTAACTTGATGATTAATAACTTTGATCCCGGCTTCTTTTCCGGCCAGTTTTTGAGCTATATCCAAAGTTTTATCTTTTGACCCATCATTTATTATCAGAATTTCCCACTTTCCGGCAATACTACTCAAGATCTTAATGGCTCTGTTAACCGTATTTTCCAAATTGGCTTCTTCATTGTAGGCTGGAAAAAAGACCGATAGTTCTGATATTAGATTAGCCATTCTTCCTCAAGTTTAACATAACCAACCGCCTTGATTCTAGGCAGAGCTGAGGTTATGATAGATATAGTGAAACCAAAAATTAAAGAGCTTTTCCTGATTCCTTTAATTGCTGTTTTACCCACATTATTAATCTGGCTAATCTTTTACCTCAGGCTCCCCAGTTTCTGGTCGATTCCTCTACCCCAAAGCGGTATGGCCACCATTGTTTCCAATTACGATGGACCGCTTTACATGGTTGTGGCCAAATCATTATATGCACCGGGTATCATCAAAGGTTTTCAGTTTGCCCTGCCGGTTGAGTATTACGCTGCCCACTTTCCCCTCTTTCCGGTTTTAATCAGACTTTTCTCTCCAATTTTAGGTACACCCTATTCTATGTTAGCGGTTACGGTAGGATCAACTATTTTATGTTTGTATTTTTTCAATAAATTAGCCAACAATTACTTTAGCCGGAACGAAAGCTTGTGGTTAACTCTGGTCTTTTCGGTCTTCCCGGCACGTTTCTTAATTGTCAGATCGGTCGGATCTCCCGAACCTCTATTTTTAGCCGGCATAATTGCTTCCATTTATTACTTTAATAAAAAGAATTTTTGGCTGGCCGGGCTCTGGGGAATGATAGCCACTTTAACCAAATCACCCGGGATATTGTTATTTTTGGCATACGCTATTTATTCTTTCATTCCCAAAATTAAAAACAGTCTGGCTAAAATCTATCCGATCCTGCTTATTCCCCTGGCTCTAGCCGGAGTCTTTTTAATTTTCAAAATCAGACTAGATGATTTTTGGGCTTATTTTCATTCGGGAGATAATATCCATTTAATCTTCCCTCCATTTTCTATTTTTAATTATTCAGCCCCCTGGGTAGGGACTTTTTGGCTGGAGGAGATTATCTTCGTTTATCTCCTTGGAGCGTATGGGACAATTCAACTCATCAAATCAGATAAAGACTTAGGAGTCATTCCTTGGTTTACAAGTATTTTTTTTATAGTTACCTTAATGATTTCCCACCGGGATATCATCCGTTACTCTTTACCATTGGTCCCCTTTCTTTATCTGGCCTATGGCAACACTATTATTAAGAAAGAATTCAAATATGTGTTTGCCCTTTTAATTATTCCCATTTTCCTCTTCTCTCTGGCCTACATTTCTCAAAATGTTATGCCTATCTCCGACTGGTCCCCATTCCTTTAAAGTCGAGAGTGTTTGAGAGAAGAATAGCTCTAGAATAGTATTCAATGTCAGCTGAAACTATTATGCGAGTTAGGCTAAGAAACAAATTTCCATATCTCAGGCTTCAGGGTGATTTGTGCGATATTTGCCACAAACCCACTTTTCCTCCCAGGGACCGATGTCCGGATTGCATTCGCCCACAGCAACCAACAGGATCAGTCGAATCCCGAAGTGGGATAGTGTATATCGACCCAAGAACCGTAAATCCATAAACCAGGTAATGTACCAAGGTGCGAAGCCATTCCACTTCGAAGGTGTCAAAGATTTACTATATACCTGCCTTGCAAGGCGAGGCCTTGCGAGGCTAACAGCTTATATCAAGAAAGATTTTAGTTCTTTGAGGAAAGTTTGAGATACTTGGGACACTTTCTTTAATTGGCCAAAGGGAAAATGCAGGATTACCAGTCCCTTCCAATCTTTGCGTTTGGCTACATTTAGTAGCGTTATTTCCTCACTTTTAAGATAGTGCTCAAGTAAAAAATGCTTTCCTGAAGGAATAACTGGATGTAAGTCTATCGCCTGTGTATGCGGCAATAACATCGGCACCAAACACATATATTTTTCAAACTTAGTTCTAAATCCTCCCTCTGGCAACCTAATAAGATGCTTTGCGTTCAGACAAAATCCATTGTAACCCCGCTTAAACGACTCTTGTATAAATTCCTCAGTTGTGGAAACTCCCCATCGATCTAATAGTCCCGGTTCCGGACGAATTAGTTTATGTTTTAATAATGAAGCGTGGGGGTACTCCTGTTCATTCCATTGCTTATTCCACTCCTCGCCATTTTCTACCGCTTTAGCATGATAAGGATATAAAATAACTAGGGCATCGGAATTAACATCTTGTAAATTTACTAAAGCATCTAATGAAGAAACCCTCTCCGGATATGCTATATAAGCTTGGAGAGCAGTAACCGGGGAAGAATGAGTACGTACCTCCCTAAACGTCCGTTCAGAACGAAACGACATCTCTCCAGACAGAAAATTCTTCCCCAAATTGGGTAGTATACTTCCACTGGCAAATTGTTGATAAATCTCACTATGCAAAGAATATAAATTTAGACCATCGCACCCAATAGTTCTGGCCATATCAACAATAGCCGAAGGAAACATGCCCTGGTGTCTAACTGCATCCAACTTAGAAATAGTTGACTCCGTAGATAGGGCAAACTCAGTGGTCATAATTGAGATTATACGCCGAGGATCAAGTTTCCAGAGCTAAATCAGCAAGAGAGAGGTTAACCAACGATTTTTCAATAACCGGTGTGGGGTTGTAATTAAGATTTGCACCTTCAAGATATTTTTTATATTCCAGGCCAATTTCTTTAATCCCTGACCTGAAACCGGAATTATTACCGATTAACGCAGATAAATTTAAGAAGCGGTGGTTAATAACTTTGAAACTGGAAAAATTACAGGCAGTCTTAGACAAAACCAGATGGTAAACTGCCACCCGGACATCAGCAATATCCAAATACATAAACGGTTTAGCCGTTTCCGGAATAACTGAATTGGGAAACCTTCTATCAATAGTTTCTTTGGTAAACACTTCCTGCTGCATAATTCTAAGTATTGAGGTACCTGCCTTTTCGTTTTCTTTAGAATAGCCCATCGGCAAGGTTCGAGACCCAAAAGGTTTGCCTAATTCCAGTCTGGGAGTAGACACATCCTCTCCCACCAAGATCTCTTCAGGGCAATCTTGCGCAGTTATAACTAAGGCAGTACCAACCCTTCTTACTACTCCCTCTTTAATATTGTGCATTATCCTGTGCATCGTGGCCATAGAAGTTTTAAAAGTATGCGGCATTTTTTTATATAGCTTCTCTAACGGCAATTTTTGGTCAGACATAAGAACCATAAAGCACAACGCTTCAGAAAGCATGCTATTAGGTCCGGCTGCTTTAACTATGCCCCATTTTTCCACCAGTCTTTGAAAACCCGGATATGAAATAGGTAAATCGTAATTATAATTCTCAAACACTTTATCCACCGAGCCGTACTTTAAATATTCACTAATAATTTGTTTATTGAAAGATTGTTCTTTTTCTTGGGGATCGGAATTTTCAAGAACCATAGGTGTAATTATAACTTAAGAGTTCCTCTCACTTACTATCAGCTTTGGCCCCCAGGAGTTTTTGAATAAAAGGTAAATTCCAGGTCCTCCAAATAACTGCATTGTACATAAAGTAGTTATAAGGTAAGACTAAGAACAGGATAATAAACGGCAACAGTATTTGTCTGGCACCAATTCCTAAAACTTTATCGCCAATAATTCCGGCCACCAATTGAATAACTAAGGCTCCAAGTGAAGTACCGTTAAAAGCCAAAAACTTTTTTACGAGATTTCCGGTTCCGGAAATTTCTTCACTTTTAAACGTCCATAAATTATTTAAAGTGAAGTTGCTGATAATTGACACCTCTACCGGAATGGACCAGGCAATAAACCCGGGCGCGCCCAAAATTGTAAATAACTTCAAAACCAAAGCATTAACCAAATATCCCACAAAACCAACTGTTCCAAACTTCAAAAATCGCTGTTTATCCCTAATCCCTAATATTATTGCCACCTTAAATGTCGAGACCATTTCCTTAGTATCAAACTTCGAAATTTCAGCGGTTCTGGCGGCGAATTTCAACGGTACTTCTTTCACTACTTTTGCTAACTTTAGACTTTGGTAAAGTAGGTCAACTTTATAAGCGAAGCGTTTTAGTTCCATCAAACTTTCCAATTTAATTTTATCTAATACTCCCTTAACTTTGGTTAAACGAAAACCGGTGGTCAGATCGTGAATTTTCGGCTTAACCAAAACTATCCTAATAAACAGATTGCCAAAATAACTAACTAATTTTCTAAATGCGGCCCATTCATTAGGTACAGAACCACCTTTTATATACCTGGAGCCAATCACATATTCTGCCCCATTCAAGTAAGCCTCAACCATAGGCTTAACAAAGCGGGGTGGGTGCTGAAAATCGGCATCCATTTCTAACACCGCATCGGCTCCCAACATCTTCATGGCATAGCGCATTCCCCTGACATATGCCATTCCCAGCCCATTCTTCTTCCCTTGTAGTAAATACAGCATTCTGTACTGCTTCATTTTTTCCTTGACAATATTTCCTGTTCCATCCGGGGAAAAATCATCAACAATGAGAAGAAGCATTTTGGCATTATCTATCTTGGGGAATTCCTCTCCGCAGAGAGCATCAATCATCCCGCCTATATTTGCAGCCTCATTATAGGCCGGCATTACGATGACTATTTTATCCATAACCTCTTCTCACTTTAGCAGATTCTCCAGATTATTTAAAGCTTTATCGTAATTTGGGTTAATAGAGAGTTCCTGCTTAAATTCTTCCTCAGCTTTAGCCTTGTTCCCCTGGTTCATATAGATTACTCCCAGATTATTATGGACCATAGTTTCCTGGGGATTTATAGAAAGGGCTTTTTGGTATTCAGCCTCAGCTTTTGAATAGTTGCCATTTAATAAATACATTGACCCTAAATTCTTATGGGCCAAAGGGTGGCTGGGAGATGTAGCCACGGCATTTTTCCAAAAACTCATTCCATCTTTAAAAACCGGCAAATGGAAAAA
>Ga0187878_1002924_pt1 | contig 14637 bp, 9 predicted proteins | sample June2016WEW_17_1_FD_132979 | JGI IMG/M metagenome (GOLD analysis project Ga0187878, IMG submission 132979) | Peatland microbial communities from SPRUCE experiment site at the Marcell Experimental Forest, Minnesota, USA - June2016WEW_17_150 | ecosystem: Environmental > Terrestrial > Soil >...
ACCGGGTTAACCGGGTAAGACCGCAGGGAGACTACCTGCTTGATAGGCCGCATGTGGAAGTCCGGTGACGGATGAAGCTGAGCGGTACTAATGGTCGAGGGCTTGACCGCTACAGCACCTTACTAAGGGTTAGGTGCCTGGGGACGGGAAGCAAACTGCACGCAACGCGAGATTGAAGATCTGCGGTGGCGACCGCGGCGCCCATGTGGTGCGCTCGCCCTGCCGAAACACGTCCAGACGCAAGGAATCCTGGTGACTTTAGCGGAGAGGCCACACCCGTTCCCATCCCGAACACGGTAGTTAAGCTCTCCAGCGCCGAAGATACTGAGAGGGCAGCCTTTCGGGAAAATAGGTCGTCGCCAGGATTTCTGCGTTAACGGCCGGAATCCGGATTGACGTGACGAACAGCCGGGCGCCGAGGCCGGCAGAGCAGCGAACGACGGATCCCGGTATGGTCTGCTCGGTCAGCGCTGGCAGTTCCGGCAGTAGCTCGTGACGAAGCCGCCCGCCTCGGTCTGGGTGATGCGATGGCCGCATCTCGGGCATGGCTCGCCGCCGCGGTTGTGAACGGCCAGGAAGTCGCGCACTTCCGTCTCGAACGTGGGGGGGACTCGATCGCGCAGCACTGTCACGGCGTTTGCCAGAGTCGCCCGCGTGGCCGCGTAGAGCTCGTCCACTTCCTCGGGCGCGAGCGTTCCGCGCTTGCGGAATGGCTGCAGCCGCGCGGCGTGGAGGATCTCATCGGAGTACGCGTTGCCGATGCCGGTCACGAACTCCTGGTTGCGGAGCAGGTTCTTGAGCTCGCCCGGGTGGCGGCGGATGCGCGTTCGCCATTCGTCCAGGCCCAGGGCCGGGTCGTCTGCGTCGGGGCCCATCTCATCGGGGCCCGCTCCGGGTACATGCCGCTCCACGCCACGCGGCAGCAGGTAGATCTTGCCCATCTGCGTTGGGTCGCGGTAGCGGAGCTCCGGCGTTGCGTCGGGAGCGGGAATCCATGTCGCGTCCGCGGTCCAGGCGGCGGCTTCGGGCGGCGGGCCGCCCTCGCGCCTTCCAAACCGCATCACGAACGTCGTCTTCTGCGGCTTCGCGATCTTGGGCGAGGCGGCCAGCTGCAACCGGCCCGTGAGCATGGCGTTGATCGCGATCCGGTCGCGATCGAACTCCAGCCACAGGAATTTGCCCCGTCGGTAGAAGCGCTTCAGACGCTGTCCCACGAACGAGCCCATCTCACGCGGTGTGCCGCGCACCGTGAGCGGCCCGGGGGCTTCGACCGCCAGCACCGGCCGGCCTGTCAGGCCCGCGTGGAACGCGTCCGCGAGGATAGCCAGATCGGGCAGCTCGGGCATGCTGGGATTGTACGAAGCAGGGCCAGACGGCGGAGATGTGGGATGGCAGCCCAGGCTGGGTCGAAACGCTTTGAGGCGGGAGTCGACCGGCCTATAGTGGACTCGGAGCCCTGCAATCTGGGCTCCACCTGGGGGTTCGTCAGATGAAGCTCATGTGGTCTCGAGCGGCCGTGCTGGCGATGTCCGTATTCCTCGTGGCATCCTGTGACTTGGGCGGCGCAAAGCCCTACCCGACTCTGGCCCCCGCTCCGACCCAGGCCTCCACTTCCACACACGGCTCGGGGCCCACCGCGACGCCCGCGCCGACACAAGGTCAGTCGCAATCGTCGACCTCGGCGCCCACTCCCACGGGTCCTGCGGTGCCATCTGCGCCCGCAAATGTGGGCACCAGCAGCAGCCAGCCGTGGGGGGTGGAGTGCAGGCCCGAAGACGAGGGCGGCACGTGCTGGCTCGACCTCCACTGGACGAACACGTCCGGGCCCGGGACGCGCTTCCGCATATACGAAGCTTGGACGGGTGAGGAAGCCTCGGGCACGCCGACCTGCGGCTCGGTCCAGGACGAGGTGAGGCCGCTGTACGACACACCCCCAGACATGACGAGCATCTACCTCGAAGTAGAGATGGTCATCGGCAACGGCGCGCCGTGCTATTGGGTCTCAGCTTTCAACGCGGCAGGCGAGTCGGCCCTCTCGCCCTCGGCGGCCAACTACGAGGGCGACTAGATTGTTGACCCCAGGTGTGTGTGCTAGATTCACCCGGCCCTCGGGCAAGATAGGTACAGAGCCGAGCCCTCGCCTGATCGAAGGAGTGGACCGAGCGCACGAAGCCTCCGGACTGCTGATCGACTCAACGGCTTGAGCGAGGCTCGAGCCGTTCTTGCTTTTCGGGGCACCGACCATCCATTAGGAGACTTATAGCCTTGACTGAGGAGCAGACGGGCGGGACCACGCCGGAGATGGAGGCATCCGCCCCCATCGCTGACCAGGCGTCCGAGCAAGCCGTCGGCGTAGCGATTGCCGACGAGCCCGCCGAGACGAGCCCCATCGCGACGATCGAAGAAAGCGCCGAGCCGCCCGCCCCGGCCGCGCTCGAACCCGTCGCGGTGAGTGAAGCGGAGGTCGCCGACGCGCCGGCCGCCGAGGAGCCGGAGGAGCCCGAGGAAAGCCCGGTGGTGCCGGTCGTCCGGCGCCCGGAGCCCTCCACCATGGAGGAGCTGCTGGCCGAGCAGGACGCGGACATCCGAAGCTTCAAGCATGGCGACGTCGTCGAAGGCACCGTCGTTCGGATCGATCGAGACGAGATCCTCGTCGACATCGGAGCCAAGAGCGAGGGTGTCGTCTCGAACCGCGAGCTCTACGGTCGGCATGCCGAATCCGCGCCGCAGCTGGCGGTCGGGGACGTGGTCCTCGTCTACGTGCTGCAGCCGGAATCCCAGGAGGGCCACGCGGTCCTGTCCCTGCGACGCGCCGGGCTGGAGCGCAAATGGCGCTCCATGCAGGAGCAGTTCGAGGCCGGGGCGATCATCGACGCACCCGTCATCGACCACAACAAGGGTGGCCTTATCGTCGACTGTGGCATCCGCGGCTTCGTCCCGATCAGCCAGATCGTGGACTTCCCGCGCCGACCGCAGAACGACCAGCCGCGTGACGCGGCCCAGGAGATCGCCGAGAAGCTGCAGCCGTACGTCGGCCGCAAGCTCCGCCTCAAGATCCTCGAGGTCAACCGCAAGGCCAACCGCCTGATCCTGTCGGAGAAGGTGGCTCTCTACGAGGAGCGCCGCGAGAAGCGGGACGAGCTGTTCAGCAGCCTGCAGATCGGCCAGCGCGTCACTGGCACCGTCCGCTCGATCGCTCCCTTCGGCGTCTTCATCGACCTCGGCGGGATCGACGGCCTCGTCCACAAGAGCGAGCTGTCGTGGAACAAGGTCAACAACCCCGAGGCCGGGTACAGGGTCGGCGACCAGGTCGAGGCGGAGGTCATCGACATCAACCACGAGCGCGGCCGCATCAGCCTCTCGATCCGCAAGCTTCAGCCGGACCCGTGGCACTCCACGGTCGCCGACTTCAAGGTTGGCGACGTCATCGACGGCACGGTCACCAAGCTCGTCAACTTCGGCGCCTTCGTGCGAGTGCGCGACGGCCTCGAGGGCCTGATCCACATCTCCGAGCTCTCCCATCAGCGCGTGGCCCATCCGGGCGACGTCGTCCACGAGGGCCAGACGCTCAAGCTCAAGATCATCTCCCTCGACTCCGAGCGCCATCGCCTTGGCCTCAGCCTCAAGCAAGCCGAGGAGCCGCCCGCTCGACCGCCCGAGACCGCTCCCAGTGCCATGCCGGCTCCTGCAGCCCCACGACCCGAGCGACGTCCTCGCCCGGAGCGCGGCTACTCGATGACCGACGCGGTCCAGGAGCCCGAAGGCGGGATCGACAACACGCTCGCTTCCGCGTTCGCGCAGATCCGAGCCCAGGTGGCCGAATCCGAGGCGAAGGCCGCGGTAGAGCCGACAGAAGTCGCGCCTGCACCCGAGGTTCCGGCAGAGGACGCTCCCACGTCCGAAGTCGCGCCGGCCAAACCGAAGGCCGTCCGGGCGCCCAAGCCCAAGGCCGAGAAGGCCGCTCCCGAGGCAGAAGCTCCGGCCGAAGCCGCTGCGGAACCCGCGGCGGAAGTCGTGGCTGACGCCCCGGCCGAAGCCCCAGCCGAAGCCGCCGAGGAGGCGCCCGAGGCGTAACTCCGAGCGGTCGGCAGATCCGCTGCCGCATCCCGCTCGTACAACCTGTACATGACGTAACCGACGACCCGCCGGCCCCGCCGGCGGGTCGTCTGCCCTTCCCGACGACCAGGAGGCGGGCCCCGGGCAACCCCAGAGAGGGGTAGCCACTCGAAGGTCCGACCCACGCGTTGGGCCACCAGTCCCTCCCCGGTTGGGGCGAGTTACAGGGCAGGCGGGGCGTGCTAGCATGGCCCCACGGTCGCCTCTCGGCGAAAAGACAGAACAGGCGTTCAGGTTGATGGATCGTTTCGACAAGTTCACGGACCGGGCGCGCAAGGTCCTGACTCTCGCTCAGGATGAAGCGCAGCGGTTTAACCACAACTACATCGGAACGGAGCACCTGCTGCTCGGGCTCGTTCGCGAGGGCGAGGGAGTCGCGGCGCGCGTCCTCGAGAACATGAACGTCGAGCTGCCCAAGGTCCGGACCGCGGTGGAGTTCATCATCGGCCGGGGCGATCGGCCGGTCGTCGGCGAAGTGGGGCTGACGCCCCGCGCCAAGCGCGTCATCGAGCTAGCGATCGACGAAGCCCGCCGCCTGGGCCACAACTACATCGGAACGGAGCACTTGCTCCTGGGCCTCGTGCGCGAAGGCGAGGGCATCGCGGCGGGCGTTCTCGAGTCGTTGGGCGTGAGCCTGGACAAGGTCCGCCACGAAGTAATCAGGGTTCTCTCGCAGTCTTCCTCGGCCGGTCCCACGCAGGAGACCAAGCGCGCCAGCAAGACCCCGACCGTCGATCAGCTCGGCATCAACCTGACCGAGGCCGCGCGTCTGGGCAAGCTCGATCCGGTCATCGGCCGGGAGAAGGAGATCGAGCGGGTCATCCAGATCCTGAGCCGCCGCACGAAGAACAACCCGGCTCTCATCGGCGAGCCCGGAGTCGGCAAGACGGCGATCGCGGAGGGCCTGGCCCATCGCATCGTCAGCGGCGATGTGCCCGAGACCCTCTTGAACAAGCGCGTCCTGACGCTGGACATCGGCTCGCTCGTGGCCGGCACCAAGTACCGCGGCGAGTTCGAGGAGCGCCTCAAGAAGATCATCGAGGAGCTGCGCAGCACCAACGACGCGGTCCTCTTCATCGACGAGCTGCACACCCTCGTGGGCGCCGGCGCCGCCGAAGGCGCGATCGACGCTGCCAATATCCTCAAGCCGCCGCTCAGCCGCGGCGAGCTGCAGTGCATCGGCGCCACCACCCTGGACGAGTACCGCAAGTACATCGAGCGCGACGCCGCCCTTGAGCGCCGCTTCCAGCCGGTCATGGTCGAGGAGCCCACACTCGAGCAGACGATCGCCATCCTGATGGGCATCCGCGAGCGCTACGAGCAGCACCACAAGGTCGTGATCACCGACGCCGCCGTGAAGGCCGCCGTGGACCTCTCGATCCGCTATATCACCGACCGCCACCTGCCCGACAAGGCGATCGACCTGATCGACGAGGCGGCCAGCCGGGTCCGCCTCCGCTACGCCTCGGCTCCGCCGACATTGCGCGAGGCCCAGAAGGATCTCGACCGCATCACGCGCGAGAAGGACAGCGCCATCAACTCCCAGGCATACGAGGACGCCGCCACCCTCCGCGAGTCGGAGGCCGCCGCCCGCCAGAAGGTGGACGACCTGCGGGCGGAGTGGCAGTCGTCGATCTCCAACGAGCAGCCCCAGGTGGACGAGGAGGAGATCGCCCAGGTCGTGGCGATGTGGACCGGCATCCCGGTCACCCGGATTGCCGAGGAGGAGTCGCAGCGGCTGCTCCACATGGAAGACGATCTCCACAAGCGGGTCATCGGCCAGCAGGAAGCGATCGAGATCGTCTCCAAGGCGGTTCGACGCGCTCGCGCCGGCCTCAAGGACCCCAAGCGGCCGATCGGCTCCTTCGTCTTCCTCGGGCCCACCGGAGTCGGCAAGACGGAGCTTGCCAAGGCGCTCGCCGAATTCATGTTCGGCAGCGAAGACGCGCTCATCAAGATCGACATGAGCGAGTTCATGGAGCGCCACAACGTCAGCCGGCTCGTCGGCGCGCCTCCCGGTTACGTCGGCTTCGACGAGGGCGGCCAGCTGACCGAGGCAGTCCGGCGCAAGAGCTACGCCGTCATCCTGCTCGACGAGATCGAGAAGGCGCACCCAGAGGTCTTCAACATCCTGCTGCAGATACTCGAGGACGGGCACCTGTCCGACGCCAAGGGTCGCCGGGTCGACTTCCGCAACTGCATCATCATCATGACCTCTAACCTTGGCGCCAGGCAGCTGCAGACCAACTCGTCGCTCGGCTTCCGGGTCCAGGGCGAGACCGACGAGCAGCGCGCGACCGCCAGCTACGATCTCATGAAGGACAAGGTCCAGAACGAGCTGAAGCAGACTTTCCGGCCCGAATTCCTGAACCGCCTCGATGCCACGGTCGTCTTCCGGTCCCTCACGGTGGATGAGATCCGCCAGATCGTGGACCTGATGCTGGCTCGCGTCCGCGATCAGCTCAAGGCCCAGGGCATGACCCTCGAGGTCACCCAGGCGGCGAAGGACCACATCATCAAGATCGGCTACGACGTCGCCTATGGAGCCAGGCCGCTGCGTCGGGTCATCCAGAACATGGTCGAGGACGTGCTCGCGGAGCAGCTCCTGCTCGGCAAGTACAAGACCGGCATGAGCATCCTCGTCGACAAGAGCTCCGAGGCGGGTCTGGACATTCGCGTCGCCGAGGAGAAGCAGCCCGCCGTAGTCGCGCCCTAGGCGAGGTCGAGGGGGTTGGCCCGCCAGCAAAGCCGGTACGTCTGCCAGGCGTGCGGCGCCGCCCATATCCACTGGGAGGGCCAGTGCCGGACCTGCGGCGCCTGGAATACACTCGTCGAGACGCTCGTCCACGAACCGGACCGGAAAGCGCGGGCGGCCCGGGCCGTCGCCGGGCCCGGGACGGCCGCTCCTCCACAGTCACTGGCCGGCCTGCGTGAGGCCGAGCCCGTCCGCACTCCCACCGGCATCTCGGAGCTGGACCGCGTCCTGGGCGGGGGGCTGGTGCCGGGCTCGGTGGTGCTGCTCGGCGGCGAGCCGGGCATCGGCAAATCCACACTGCTGCTGCAAGCGGCCGCGGGGCTGACCGCCACCGCGGGCGAGGTTCTCTATGCCACGGGCGAGGAGTCGGCAGGGCAGGTGCGGTTGCGAGCCGGCCGGCTGGGGCTGCTCGACGGGACGCCCGGCGAGCGGATCCGGGTCGTGGCGGAGAACGAGGTGAGCCGCATCGCGGCCCTGGCGCGGGAAGGTCGGCCGGGTGTTCTGGTCGTCGACTCGATCCAGTCCGTGACCGTGGACGAGTTGGAGGGGCCGGCCGGGTCCGTTGGCCAGGTGCGAGAGTCGGCGCTGCGGCTGATGGAGCTTGCCAAGGGGGACGGCATCGCGGTCATCGTCGTCGGCTACGTGACCAAGGACGGGACGCTGGCCGGGCCCAAGACCCTCGAGCATCTCGTCGACACCGTGCTGAGCCTGGAAGGGGATCGGACGGCCACGCTGCGCCTCCTGCGCGCGACGAAGAACCGTTTTGGCTCCACCGAGGAGGTCGGCGTCTTCGAGATGGCGGAGCGCGGCCTGGCCGAGGTCGCCGACCCGGCCCGGGCCTTCCTGGCCGGTGCCGACGAGCACGCGCCCGGCAGCGTCGTGGGCGCCACGCTGGAGGGCACGCGGCCGCTGCTGGTCGAGGTTCAGGGCCTCGTGGCGCCGGGCGGGTACGGCAGCCCCCGGCGCACGGCCTCCGGCATCGACTCGAACCGCCTCGCTCTCCTGATCGCGGTCCTGGGGCGCCGAGCCGGCGTCGGCCTGGGCAGTCACGACGTCTACGCCAACCTGGCCGGCGGCCTGGACCTGGCCGATCCCGGGTTGGACCTGCCACTCGCGCTGGCGCTCGCCTCGTCGGCGCGCGACAAGCCGGTTCCGACCGACCTGATCGCGATCGGCGAGGTGGGATTGCTGGGCGAGCTGCGCCCGGTGCCCGGGCTGGAGCGCCGGCTGCGCGAGGCGGCCAGGCTCGGATTCCGGACGGCGATCGTGCCGAAGTCGGGCCGCGGCGACGCGCTCGAGGTCAAGGGCATGAACGTCGTGGCGGTCTCGAACCTGCGCGAGGCGATCGGCCACGCCCTGGGTGCGGCCCGCGAGCCGGCGGTCAAGGGCGGGCAGGACTAGGGGAGCGCGCGTTCACGAGGCGCGAGACGCGCGCTGAAGGGTGGCGGTCGCACGGGCGCGATGCTAGGCTGACCACACCGGAGCGCCATTCATCGTTCTTATCCATCATTTCGGCGTCCCGGCGGCCCTCGAGGCGAGCAACGTGGTTCGCATCATTCGGTTGCTAGGAGCGGCTCTCGGAGCGCTCCTCGGTCTGGCGTTCGTGCTGACCGAGGAGAATCTGTTCGAGAACACCGGCTCTCCGACGCTGATCATCATGGTCTGGGTCCTGGCCTGGATCTCGGTCGGCTTCCTTCTGCTGCCCTACCTGACCGTCGTCCCGGCCGGCCGGCTGATCCGCGAAGTCCAGGCCATGTCCACCGCGGAGTTCGTGGCCGCCGTGGTCGGGCTCCTGCTCGGCCTGTTGATGGCCCTTCTTCTCGGCCTGCCCCTGGCGGCCCTGCCCGAGCCGTTCGGCCGCTACCTCCCGATCGGCGTCTCCGTCTGCTTCGGACTCGGCATGGTCGGGCTGACCGTCGCCAAACGCGAGGACCTCGTCGCCGCCGCTCAGGCCGCCGGTCTGGTTCGGGGCGAGAAGCCGGCGCCGGGCGGGAGTCAGGGCGGCCAGACGCAGGTCGTCGTCGACACCAGCGCCATCATCGACGGCCGCATCGCCGACATCGTCGACTCGGGCTTCCTGTATCACAAGCTCGTCATCCCGCATTTCGTCCTCGAGGAGCTGCAGCGGATCGCTGACAGCTCCGACACGCAACGGCGCGGCAGGGGCCGGCGCGGCATGGAGATCCTGGCCCGTCTCCAGAAGGACGGCCCAACTCCGGTTGAGATCGTGACGGACGACCCGGTGGAAGCCGGTGACGTCGACGGCAAGCTCGTGGCGATGGCCCGCGCCAGGGGCGCAGCGATCCTGACCAACGACTTCAATCTGAACCGCGTCGCGGACCTGCAGTCGATTCGCGTCCTGAACATCAACTCCCTCGCGAACGCGCTCAAGCCCGCTTTGCTCCCCGGCGACCCGCTTCGGATCAAGCTCATCACCGAGGGCAAGGAGCAGGGCCAGGGGGTCGGCTACCTGGACGATGGCACGATGGTCGTGGTCGAAGGCGGCGCTCGCTTCGTCGACACCGAGCTGGACGTCGTGGTCACGCGCGTTCTCCAGACGGTCATGGGCCGGATGGTCTTCGCGCAGATGCACCAGGAGTGAGCGCTCGCAAGAGCCCGCAGGCCGAGGCCGCGGATCCGATCGAAGCGGTCGTGGTGGCCGCGGGCGCCAGCCGTCGAATGGGCGGCCCCGACAAGCTCGAAGCCGTGCTGGAAGGCAAGTCCATCCTGCGCTGGTCCATCGAGGCGCTTGCCGCGGCCGGGGTCGAGCGAATCGCCATCGTCACCTCCGCGGCGCGCATCCCCGCGATCGCGGCCGCCGACTGGCTGCCGGATTCGGTGGTGGCGGTGGTCGCCGGCGGGGAGCGGCGCCAGGAATCCGTGGCGGCGGGCGTCGCGGCCCTGGCCGAGACGGCCGACGAGACACTTGCGGACGTCCCGGCAGCGGGCGGCCCGGCGAAGGGCGGACCTGCTCTCCCGACGCGCCCAGGCGCGGCTCCAACCTCAGACCCCGTGATCCTCGTCCACGACGCCGCGCGGCCGCTGGTCAGCCCGGCCCTGGTTCGGGCGGTGGCGGAGGCGACCGCCAGGTACGGCGCGGCGATCCCGGTGCTACCGGTACTCGAGACGCTCAAGCGGCTGGATGGCGAACGCGTGGGGGCGACGGTCGATCGGGCCGACGTCGTAGCGGCCCAGACTCCGCAGGGCGTGCGGCGCAGCCTGCTGGAGCGTGCCTACGCCGCGTACCCGCCGGACGGCCCCGAGACCTGGACCGACGAGGCCTCCCTGCTGGAGGCCTGTAGAATCGCCGTCCACGCGATCAGCGGCGAATCGACCAACCTGAAGGTGACCGTGCCAGTCGATCTCGAACGCGCCCGAGCGATGCTCGATGGCGGTCTCGTGCCCGGCCGTCCGGTCGTGCGCGCCCCGGCCGGGTTCGACGCGCGCGCCGAGTTCTCAGCGCCGGGCCGGGTCGGATTCGGCACCGACAGCCACCCCTTCGGCCCGGGCGAGCCGCTCGTCCTGGGAGGCCTGACGATCGAGGGCGCGCCGCGGCTGGCCGGACATTCGGACGGGGACGTAGCCCTCCACGCGGTCGCCGACGCTCTGCTCGGCGCGGCGGGCCTGGGCGATCTGGGCCGGCTCTTCCCCGCGGATGCGCGAACCCCAATCGGGATCGATAGCCGCGTCCTGCTGGGCGCGGTTGCGGACAGGGTTCGAGCCGCCGGCTGGAGCCCAGTGAACCTCGACATGACGATCGTCGCCTCGCGGCCCCGCCTGGCGGAGCTGCTGCCGGAGATGGCTCAGGCTATCGCGGCGATCCTGGGCATGGACGCGGGCGCCGTCAATGTCAAGGCCTCGAGCGGCAACCTGGAGGGATCCGAAGGCGCGGGACGCTCCATCTCGGCCAGCGCCATCGTCTGGCTCGCGCCCCTCGGCGATCAGAGCGTGGAGGGACCGGCATGACGGTCCAGCTCCACGACACGATGGCCGGCGCCGCCCGCGAGCTCGTGCCGCTCGAACCCGGCCATGTCCGCGTCTACAGCTGCGGCCCGACCGTCTACGGCCCGGCCCACGTCGGCAACTTTCGGTCGTTCCTGTTCGCCGACCTGCTGGTCCGCTACCTGCGCTATCGCGGCCTGCGGGTGACGTGGGTCATGAACATCACCGACGTGGACGACAAGATCATCAAGAGCGCGCGCGCCGAGGGGGTTTCGATCGGCGAGATCTCCGAGCGCTACCGCGAGAGCTTCCTGGCCGATGTCAAGGCACTCGGCATGACCGTGCCGGACGTGACGCCGCGCGCGACCGAGCACATCCAGCAGATGGTCGAGCTGATCGGCAAGCTGCTCGAGCGCGGGAATGCCTACCGAACCGACGACGGCTCGATCTTCTTCCGGATCGCGTCCTGGCCGGCGTACGGTCGGCTGGCCCGCCTGGACCCCGCAGGGATGCGGGTCGGCGAGCGGGTGGAGGCGGACGAATACGGCAAGGACGACGTTCGAGATTTTGCCCTCTGGAAGGGACCGAAGCCGGGCGAGCCGAGCTGGGAGACGGCCATCGGACCGGGCCGGCCCGGCTGGCACATCGAGTGCTCGGCGATGAGCATGGCCTACCTCGGCCCATCCTTCGACATCCACACCGGCGGCGTGGACCTCATCTTTCCGCATCACCAGGACGAGATCGCCCAGAGCGAAGCGGCCACGGGCCAGACCTTCGTGGCCTACTGGCTGCACTGCGCCCACCTCCAGATGGGCGGCCAGAAGATGTCGAAGTCGATCGGCAACATCGATCGGGTCGCCGACGTGCTGGGCCGCGGGATCTCGGCGCGTGCCCTGCGGTTCGCCCTGATCTCGGCTCACTACCGGATGGCGCTCTCGTTCGGCGACGACTCGCTGGCCGCGGCGAGCTCGGCGATCGATCGCCTGGATGCGCTGCTCGCCGCCCTGGCGGCATACCGCAATGACTGCCCGGACGACGCCACCCTGGCCGCGCTCCTCGATGGGACGCGCGCGGCATTCGAAGCGGCCCTTGACGACGACCTGAACGTCTCGCCGGCGCTGGCGGCTGTCTTCGAATTCGTCCGCGAGCTGAACCGGCGGATCGACGCGCGCGCGCTTTCGACGGCGGACGCGGGCCGGGCCATTGAGTTCGTCCGCGACCTCGACCGCGTCCTGGGGATTGCCCCGACCGTGGAGGAGTCGCTCGACCCGGAGCTGCAGCAGCTCGTAGACGACCGGGCTGAGGCCCGAACCGCCCGCGACTGGGCGGCATCGGACCGCCTGCGGACCGTGCTCGCCGAGCGCGGCATCCTCGTAGAAGACACCCGCGACGGCCAGCGCTGGCGCCGCGCCGAGTAACCGCCATAGCCGCGCGCCCGTCGGGCGCGCAGAGAGTGATCGGATAGACCTTGCCTGACAATCGACACAAGCCCGGGGACGAGCACGCCGGAGGCCGAAAGCCCGGTCGCAAGAAGCCGCGCCCCGAGGGCGGCTTTGGCGGCCCGGGCGGCCCGCGCCCCGAGGGCGGCTACGGCGGCCGGCGCCCCGACCGGCCACGGTTCGACGGACCGAAGTCGTTCGGCCCGCGCCCGGGCGGCGGCCCGGGCGGCCCGCGCCCCGACCGGCCGCGGTTCGACGGACCGAAGTCGTTCGGTCCGCGCCCGGGCGGCGGCTACGGCGGCCGCCAGCGCCCTGTGCCCGGCTTCGGCGGCCCGCGCCCGGGTTCCGGCGCCCCCGATCGGGGACCGGTGGACCGCCAGAACGAAGGTCAGCCCCGCCCCCCCGAGCGCGAGTGGCAGCCCACCGACGCGTGGACCCCGCGCCCGCCCCGCCCCTTCGGGCACTTCGGCCCGCGCCCCGGAGCTCCGGGCCCCCGTCCGGAGCGCGGTGGCTTCGGCTTCGGGGATCGCCGCCCCGAGGCGGCACCCCATCGCCCGCCCCGTCCCACGCCGCCCGACCGAGACTTCGACGACATTCCGCCCGGAGCAGCCGGCCCCGTGCCGGCCGAGTCCGGGCGGTCCGCCGAGTTCTCAGCGCCGGCCGGCCGCCCACCTCGTCCGCCGCGCCGCCCCGACTACCGCGCCCGTTCGGGCGGCTATCCAGAGCGCCGCCAGTTCCGCCCCGGACCGACTCCGCAGGCCGCCTGGTCTCGACCGCCCGTCTCTCCGCCGCCCGCCGATCTCCTCGGCGAGGATGAGGAGATCGTGGCCGGCCGCCACCCCGTGGAAGAGGCATTCATCGCCCGCCGCAAGGCCGTTCGCCTGCTCGTGGTCCCGCAGCGCCGCCAGGCTCTCGAGAAGCTGGTCTTGCACGCCACGAACTTGCGCATCCCGATCGTCGAGGTCGAAGGCGGGACGCTGACGTCGCTGGCCGGGTTCGACGGCCACCAGGGCATCGCCCTGGTCACCGATCGTCGCGGGTTCGCCGGCCTGGACGATCTGCTCGCGCGCGCGATCGAGCGCCAGGAACCGCCGTTCGTCATCGTCCTCGACTCGCTCGAAGACCCCCAGAACTTCGGTTCGTTGCTGCGAACCGCAGAGGCTTCGGGAGTGCACGGCGTCGTCTACCCGACCCATCGCCAGGCGCCGCTTTCGCCCGCCGCCATCAAGGCTTCGGCCGGGGCGGTCGAGCACCTCCTCCTGGTCCCGGTCGACGACCTGGCCGAGGCGCTGACGGACCTGCACGTCAGGGGCCTGCGCATAGTCGGCTCGGATGCCGACGCTCCGCTGACCGCTCGCCAGGCCGATCTTCGTGGGCCGGTGGCCATCGTCGTCGGCAGCGAGGGCCAGGGCCTCAGTCCTGCCGTCCGTCGCCGCTGCGACACCGTCGTCCGGATTCCGATGCGCGGGCACGTGACGTCCCTCAACGCTTCGGTCGCGGGCTCGATCCTTCTATATGAGGCCTCGAGCCAGCGTGGCGGCGACCGCCCGCTCATCACGCCGGAGGCACAGGAGCTCGCCGCGCTTGAGCCCGCCGCGCTCGAGCCCACCCCCGAGCCCGCCGGGCCGATCGACGACGGAAGCGGGGCGCAAGTCGCGCCCGCGGCGGCCGGACCGAAGCCGCGCCGGCGGGCGACTGCCCGGGCCGGCGCCCCAGATCAGCCACCCGCTGGCAGCGCAGATGAATTGCTGCCGGGCGGGCCTGCAGCCAGCCCCGATGGGCCACCGGCCGCGCCGCCAAAGGCCCGCAGGAGTCGTGCTTGACCGGCTATGGGGCCAGCCCATATCATTCCCGGGCGCCCAGGGGTCTTAGCGTTAGCGTGCCCTTGCGCCTGCCGACGTAGCTCAATTGGCAGAGCAGCGGTTTTGTAAACCGCCGGTTCCGGGTTCGAGTCCCGTCGTCGGCTCCAACTGAAGAAGGTCAACCGGCAAACGGGGGAGACCCACCGCTACCGGTTGGCAGGTTTCGTGGGTAGGTTGAGCAGGTGGTGAGCTCAGCTGACTGTAAATCAGCCGCCTTCGGCTGTAGAGGTTCGATTCCTCTCCTGCCCACCACTCCCTAGGAGAGGCTCAGCATCGGTCTCGGGCCCACATAGCTCAGCTGGCAGAGCGCGTCCTTGGTAAGGACGAGGTCATCGGTTCAAGTCCGATTGTGGGCTCCACACCCGTCAGCGGCGCAGGCCGCGCCAGATGGAGTAGAACGCCGCGATGGCGAAGAAGAAGTTCGAGCGGACCAAGCCGCACGTCAACATCGGCACAATCGGCCACATCGACCACGGCAAGACGACGCTCACCGCGGCGATCACCAAGTACCTCGCTCTAAAGG
>Ga0187878_1002925_pt1 | contig 14636 bp, 13 predicted proteins | sample June2016WEW_17_1_FD_132979 | JGI IMG/M metagenome (GOLD analysis project Ga0187878, IMG submission 132979) | Peatland microbial communities from SPRUCE experiment site at the Marcell Experimental Forest, Minnesota, USA - June2016WEW_17_150 | ecosystem: Environmental > Terrestrial > Soil >...
GAGGTCTGCTTGCGCGCCACGAAGCAGCTTCAGAGCGCGAGCAACGATGGCCTCTGGCGATTGAGTTGCCGAACGACTCTCGCCACGGACCGGCCCGGCGCGACTCCGCTCGTGCTCGGAACCGAACTGGTGTTCAATCTCCTGGCTCCCAACGCGCCGGATCGCTACTTTCTCTCCAACGGCACACGCCGCCCGCTCGATTTCAAAGGGGAAATCGAGACCGCCCAGCTCTCGATCGTCGACGAATGGCAGCGCGTCGAGATCCGGCTCACGGCGGAGCCGAAGGCCCGCTGGTGGATCGTCCCCATCGAGACCATCTCGCAATCGGAAACGGGCTACGAGCGCGTGTACCAGGGCTCCGCGATCCTGACGGTGTGGAGGACTCCTCCACCCGCGTGGCGTGAGATCGCGTGCACGGTGCAGGCGGAGATTTCGACCTGGGCCGGGAGCAGCAACGCGCGCTGACTTCGTAGCGCTTGAATTTGCCGGGGCGGTTTGTTAGATTGCCTCTCCTGCAAGAACGGGAGCACGAGCATGGCTCTAAGTCAGGAACTGTTGGAAATCCTGGTTTGTCCGGCCTGCCGGGCCGCCGTCAGGCTCACCGCCGATGGCCAGGGGCTGAAGTGCGGCCAGTGTCACCGCGTCTACCCCATCAGGGATGACATCCCCGTCATGATCGTCGATCAGGCCCGGATTGAAGCGGAGTAGCGCCGGTGGACCGGCCCTCGACCCCCGCCTCGACCCTCACCTCCCTTCCCCCGAACTCGCGAATTCTCATCATCCGCTTGCGTTCCATCGGCGACATCATTCTGCTCACACCGGCGTTGCGGCTGCTCAAGGAATGGCGAGCCGACCTCCGCGTTTCCGTCGTGGTTGACAGTCGCTTCCGTGGGCTGCTGGAGAACAATCCCGATGTGGACGAGGTCCTCGAGCCCGGCGGAGGCGCGGGCCTGAGAAAGCTAACCGCTCGTATCGGAGCTCTCCGGACCATCCGCCGACGCCGCTTCGACCTGTGCATGAATCTGCACGGCGGCCCCACCAGCGCGACGCTCACCGCTTGGAGCGGGGCACCGCGGAAGATCGGGTTTGAACACTTTCGCCGACGCGCCCTCTACGATCTTCTCGTCCCCGACGCGCGCACGATTTTGAACCAAGCGACCATCCACACCGCAGAGCATCAAGCCTCCGCGTTTTTCTATCTCGGACTGCCTCGCACCGAAATCCCCCGCGCGCGAATTTTCGTGACGTCCTCGGAATCACAGTGGTGGGCTGGAAAAAGAACGGAACTGGATCTTCCCGCCGGGAATAACTATGCGGTGATTCATCCCACAGCTTTGTACGCGACGAAGCAGTGGTCGCCGGAGAGATTCGCCGCGCTCGGCCAGTATCTTGATTCAGAACGCAAGTTACCCGTCCTGTACTCGTGCGGCCCGGGCGAGCAAACGGTCCTCGATGCCATCGCTCGAGCCGCGGGCCGGCAGATTCGCCGCCTCGAGGGTGCCAGCCTCTGTCAATTCGCTGCCGCGCTGGCTGCCGCCCGACTCTTCGTGGGTAATGATAGCGGCCCGGCGCACATGGCGGCGGCACTCGGCCGGCCGGGCGTCATCCTCTTCGGTTCATCGAGCTCGACGATTTGGGGGCCGTGGCGGCCCGCAGCTCCCTGGCGTACGGTGCAGAATTATTATGACTGCAACCCCTGCCCCGGAGATCGCTGCTACCAGTTCGCGCGCCCAGAGTGTATCCTTTCCATCACCGACGAACAGGTCCGCTCGGCGGTCGCGGCCGTGCTGGCCGGTACATTCGATGCCAAGGGAAATTAGATGACGAAAGATCGCGCGCGTCTGACAAAAATCATTCGCGCATTCCGCGGCTGCACCATCGGCGTGCTGGGCGATTACATGCTCGATGAACTGGTGCGGGGCGAAGCCACACGGATTTCTCCGGAGGCTCCCGTGCCGGTCGTGCTCATCCAAAACCCCGACACTGCGGAGGCGTGTTATCCCGGCGGAGCCGGCAACGTTGCCGCCAACATCGCAGCGCTCGGAGGCCGCCCGATTCCCTTTGGCGCTATCGGCAAGGACACGAGCGGCGCGCGCCTTCTCGATCTGCTCCGCGCGAGGGGGATCGGCCGCGGGGCACTGGTCATTGAGGGTGGGCGGATGACGCCGCGTAAGGTCCGCATTGCCGCCCATCAGCACCAGCTCCTGCGGCTGGACTTTGAGCAAGCGGCAAAGATTTCCGACCGGACCGCGCGCGCGCTCGTCCGCCACTTCGTGCGCTGGGCGGGCAAGTTGAGCGCGCTGATCGTTTCGGACTATCAGAAGGGAACGGTCACGACCGAGCTGTGCGAGCAGATCCTCATCGTGGCGCGGCAAAGGCGCGTTCCGGTCTTTGTCGACCCCAAACCGGACCATCCGGAGATCTGCCGCGAGGCGACCTTGGTGACGCCCAATCTCCGCGAGGCCGAATTGATGGCCGGGGCGCCGCTGCGCACCGCGCGCGAGCGAGAGATGGGCGGGCGGCGACTGCTCGCGGAGCTCGGCTGCGAGAACCTGCTTATCACGCGAGGCGCCGACGGCATGACGCTCTTCTGTGGCGGGGGTGAAATTCACGAAACCCCCAGCGTGCCGCGCCCCGTCTATGACGTCACCGGCGCGGGCGACACGGTCATTGCCGTCCTGGCGCTCGCCTATGGCGCGGGAGCAACGCTGAAGGAAGCCGTTCAGCTCGCCAACGCCGCCGGCGGCCGCGTGGTCTTGAAATTCGGCACGGCGGAAATTTCGCCGGAAGAACTGCTCGATACTCTGGCCGGGAAGGTTTGATCACTTCATGAAAACTCTTCGCACGCTCCCTCACCGGCAGCGATGGCTTATCGCGTGCACCGCCACTGCGGCCGTGGGATTGCTCGTCTTCGGCCTGCCCGGGCTTTCCTACTCGCAGCAGTCTGCACCCGGTCCGGCATCGTACGGAATAGTCATCTCCAAGGATGTGATGGTCACGATGCGTGATGGCGTGCGACTCGCCACCGACATACATCTCCCGGCAATCAATGGAGCGCCAGCGTCGGGGCGGTTTCCTGTCATTCTCGAGCGCACGCCGTACAACAAGGAGGGCATCGAAGGCTGGGCCAGCTACTTCGTGCCGCGGGGATATGTCGCCATCGGGCAGGATGTGCGCGGGCGCTACAACTCCCAAGGCCGCTGGCGCCCGCACCGCGACGACGGAAACGACGGCTACGACACTCTGCGTTGGATCGGGGCGCAGTCCTGGTGCGACGGCAACGTCGGCACCGTGGGAACTTCCTATCCCGGCGGGACGCAGCACGCGCTGGCGATTGCCAACCCTCCATTCTTGAAAACCATGATCCCCGTCGATGCCATGTCGGATTACGGTCGATTCGGCATTCGACACAACGGCGCTTTTGAAATGCGCTGGATGAATTGGATCTTCAATCTTGGCGGCCCGAACGGCAGCCAGCCGGCGCGCGATCCCGCCGTGCGAGCGGAACTGCTGAAGCTCGGCGAGCAGGTGCGCGAATACGCCAAAGGTTTGCCTTTGCGCCCGGGGACGACGCCGCTGCGTCTGGCGCCGGACTACGAAGCGTGGCTCGTCGAGGCCATGAGCCACGGCGACTACGACGACTTCTGGAAGAACATGGGCGCCAGCGTCGTGGACCACCTCGCCGAATACAAGGACATGCCCGTGCTGCTCGTCGGCGGCTGGTACGATTCGTGGGGCGCGCAGACGGCGAACCTCAATTACGTTGAACTCTCCAAGGCCAAGAACGGGCCGATCCATCTCGTCATGGGTCCCTGGACGCACGGCGGACAGACGAGGACCTACGCGGGTGAAGCCGAGTTCGGCCCCGAGGCAGCGTCGGATTTCAATGCCTTCCGCCAGCGCTGGTTTGACCACTTCTTAAAAGGCGCCGAGAATGGAGCAGAGCGCGATGCGCCGGTCCGCGTTTTTGTAATGGGCGCGGGGGACGGCCACAAGACTCCCGAGGGCCGCATCTTTGTGGGCGGACACTGGCGCGACGAACACCAATGGCCGCTGGCGCGCACGCATACGACTCCCTACTATTTGCACCCTGACGGGATACTCTCCTCTGAAAAGCCGAGCCAGACCTCGCCGGCCCCGACTCGCTATCTGTTCGATCCGCACCATCCCGTGCCTACGCTGGGCGGCAATATTTCCTCCGAGGGAATTCTGATGTCGGCGGGAGCGATGGACCAGCGCTGCCGCAAAGATTTCTGGGTTTGCGAGGACGAACGGCCTCTTTCGGCGCGCAATGACGTCCTGGCATTCCAGACGCCGCCGCTCGAGCGGGACACGGAAGTAACGGGCCGGCTCATTGTCAAGCTTTGGGCCTCCTCGAACGCTCCCGACACCGACTTCACCGCCAAGCTCGTGGATGTTTATCCGCCCAGCCGCGATTTCCCTGCCGGCGTGGACCTGAATGTGGCGGACAGCATCATGCGGGCTCGCTACCGCGATTCGTTGGAGAATGCTGCGCTGATGAAGCCGGGAGAGATCTACTCCTTCACCATCGAGATGTATCCGACCTCGCTCGTCTTCAGGCGAGGCCATCGCATCCGGCTCGACATCTCCAGCAGCAACTTTCCGCGCTTCGACGTGAACCCCAACAGCGGCGAGCCGCTTAACAACAATCGCCGCTGGGCGACGGCGGAGAATTCCGTCTATCACGACGCCGCGCATCCATCCCACATCCTGCTGCCGATAATTCCCGCTGCCTCGACCGAGAACAGATAGTCCTTTACCAAGGGCCGCACGCGTTGCGCGTCCGACACATGACGGGCGACAAGCTTTCCAACAGGCGGACTAGAAGATGGAATAGGCAAGGCCTTTGGTCTTGCGATCTACGAGCAAATCGATCGGCGGGTCAACGTTGTTGATACGGACAACCACAATCACCGTAGTCGAGCCTCTCGAGCGCGAACCGAGAATTTCGAATCCGCGGATCTTCCCGTAGTCGCCCATCTCGCCCCAGCCGCGAAGAAAATCTTCGTAGGTGTAAGAAGAACTGGGCTGCCAGAGTTGATAGGCTTCGCGGTATCTACCTTCCTGGAGCGTGGCCAGAAATCGTGACACGGCGCGCTCTTCGCTGTAGTTCCGGAAGCGGATGAAGAGGATGGAACCGAAGACCACCGCCAGGGCTATCCAGAGAAACAAATACCGGCGAAGCACTCCGTGCCGTTTGGGAGCTTCCGCGTCCATCAGGGTCATCGTCATGAGTGTAGATTAGCACGGGCGTCGTGCCGCCTTCAAAGCGTCCGGCGGAACAGCAGCGTCGCCAGCAGCATCGCCCCCACGGCGAAGCAGGCGAGAAAGACGAGATCTCCCGCAATCGCCTCCAGCCCGGTGTTCTTGAGGAGGAGAGTTTTGAAGGCGTGTACTGCGTAGGTAAAAGGGTCGACGCGCGAGATCGCCTTCATCCAGGGGGGAAAGCCGTTCACCGGGTAGACCGCGCCGCTGGGAAAGAAGAGAAGCGTGTTGAGCACGCCAAAGATGGCACGGGGCACGAGAGGGTCGCTCACTCGCACCATGAGCAGAAACATCATGCTGATCAGTGCCAGGGCCGTGGTCACGATAACAAGGAGCAGCTTGATGAAGCGGACCGGATCGAGGGGGTGCGGAATGCCGGCAATAATCGAACCCAGCGACACTAGCACCAGGCCAGATAGAAAGGCCTTGATGGCACCGGAGAGATTGAACCCCAGGATCAGCTCGAACTTGGAAATCGGCGTGACGAGATAGCCCTCGTGGAGGCCGCGGGCCTTGTCATCAATATAGATAATGCCTCCCCCGATCATCGCCGATACGAAAATCGCCAGCACAATCGAACCCGGCAGGAGGTACTGGATATAGGGAACGTAAGGGTAGAGCTCCACCACCGAGAGTGTGATCCCGGGCGGCAGGCGGGTCTCGCGGCCGTTCCGGTTGTAGGTGTTGACGAGATCCACGAAGAGGCCTCCCAGGGCGGCCACCGCGAAATTGTCAGTGTTGTCTTCCATGAGCGCGATCTGCGGCGCCGCCTCGGCCAGAACGCGCCGGGAGAAATTGGGAGGAATGTTGACGACGCCGTGGATGCGCCCATCGCGCAAGTCCTGGATGGCCTGCCGGGGATCGGCATACTCCACGGTTTCAAAGGTCTCCGCGTTGGCGGCGATCGCCCCGAACATCTCGCGCAGCTTGACCGCCGGAACACCGTGGTCTTGATCCACGATGCCCACGGTGAGGTGCTTGATCTTTCCCCCGAAGGCGTAGCCCAGCACGACCAGCTGCACGAGCGGAAAGAACATGGAGACGAGGATCAGGGTGGGGCTCCGCATGAACTTGCGGAGGTCGCGCTCGATGATGGCCAGGATTCGATGCATGCCGTGCCGCCCTCAGGGCTTCTTCTGGTACATAAAGCTCGGGTCGTAGCGGGGCGCGTCCTGTAGCGCGTCACGCAACTGCCGCCCCGTGTAGTGCACGAAGACGTCGTCCAGCGTTGTGCTCTGCACAGAGAGCGACGTAATTTCGATCTGCGCCCGGCGGACCGCTTCCATCAGCTCGATGGTCGTGCGCGGCCCGTTATTGGACCCGATGCGATAGACGTGGTCCTCCGCGACCACGCTCTCGACCTCCGCCAGGCGCTCCAGAACCTGCGACCAGCCCTCCGGCACGTGCAAAAAGCTGACCTCCAGAATGTTGTTGCCCGGAATCGAGGCCTTGAGCTTCAGAGGCGAGTCGAGGGCGACGAGTTTTCCATGGTCCACGATGGCAATCCGATCGCAAAGCTTGTCGGCCTCGTCCATGTAGTGCGTGGTCATGAGGATCGTGAGGTCGTGCGCCTTCTTGAGGCGCATGAGCATGTCCCACACCGCCACGCGGGAGACGGGATCGAGGCCTGTGGTGGGCTCATCCAGGAAAAAGATCTTGGGCTCGTGCACGAGGCCGCGCGCGATTTCCAGACGCCGGCGCATTCCGCCGGAGAGGTTCTTCACCGGCTTATCCGCCCAGTCGGAAAGCTCCACGGCTTCGAGCAGGTCGCTGATCTTCCGCTTGCGCCGTTCCGGAGGGACGCCGTAGAGCTTGGCAAAGATGGTCATGTTCTCGGCGGCGCTCAGGTCGAGGTCGGAGGTCATCGCCTGAGGGATCACGCCGATGCTCCGGCGAACGCGGCTGGCCTGGTGGACCACGTCGAAGCCATGAATGCGGGCCGATCCCGAGGTCGGAGGCAAGAGCGTGGTCAACATCCGGATCAGAGTGGATTTCCCTGCCCCGTTCGGCCCGAGGAGGCCAAAGACTTCTCCCTCCTCGACCTGGAAGTTCAGATCGTCCACGGCACAGAAATCGCCGAAGCACTTCTTAATATGTTCAACTTCGATGGCATTCATGGGGCGACATTCAGAAACCAGTTATCGGCATTCATCAGGTGATTTCCCCTAGCGCTCCTCTGCGGTCGGCAAGGTCACAAAGGCGGTGAGGCCAGGATGGAGTCGCCGCTCGCTGTTATCCACTCGCAGCCGAATCTCAAACGTCTTCATGTCGCGTTTCGTGCGGCTCACGTCGCGCTGGGTGGCATAATCTGCGTCCGCTGCCCGATAAAACACCGTGCCGACGTACTCCCGGTTCGACGGCAAGCGAACGGGGAAACGGTCGCCGAGGCGGATGCGGTCGACGTAGGATTCCTCCACGTCGGCCCGTACCCAGAGGTCATCGGGATTAATAAGCGAAACGATGGCCTGACCGGGGCTAACGACTTCGCCGATACGGGCGGCGCGTGCGGCCACCAATCCCGGGATGGGCGCGCGGATCTCGGTGTAACCCAGGCGGACGGTGGCGCGCTGCTTTTGCGCCACGGCCGCCGCCATCTGGTGACGTCCCGCCTGGAGCTGGCTCCGGCGCACCGCCACCTCCTGTTCGTTCGCCTGTGCCAACGCCACCGCGGCGCGCTGGGCTTCAACCTGCTCGCGGAGCGATTCCACGCGCGCCTTGGCAGCTTCCAGTGCGGTTCGTGTCGCATCGAAGGCCTGCGCGGCAACGATCCCCTGCTTGTAGAGTCCCTCGCTACGCTCAAAATCCAGCTGCGCGAGTTCGAACTGCGCCGCCGCCTCCGCGCGCTGGGCCTCCACCGCGGCCAGCGAGGCCTTCTCGCGGCGGATTTGATCGCGCGTCTGAAGCTCCTGAAGCCGCAAAGCGGCTTCGGCCTCGACGACCTGCGCCCTGGAACTTTCTTCCGAGTGCTGATAGAAAGCCCGGTCAGCGGCGAGTTCCTTTGGTTCGATCACTGCCAGCAGCTGGCCGCGCGTCACTGTGTCGCCCTCTTTCACCAGGAGTTGGCTGAGGCGGCCCAGGATCTCGGAACTGACGATCACGTCATCGGTGGTGACGATCCCCGTAAGAACGATGCCCCTAGCGTGAGCGCGAGTCTTCCAGTAGACAATCCCAGCCAGAACCACCGCAACGACAATGACCAGCATCATCAATCGGCGCCTCATGGCGGCACCTCGCCGGGGTGGCGAAATAGACCGTAACGGATGAAACTCAAGACCTCCTCCTTGCGCCTGCGCAGATTCGCCGCCTCATAGGGATTGAAGTTTCCAATCACCGCCGCAATCGGGGCGCTGACAAAGTAGAAGACCGTAACGCCGACGAGCGAAATGGCCATGTGCCGGCAGTCCACTCGCCGGAACTCCCCGCTCCGAATCCCGCGCGCAAGAAGCGCAATCAACCTCCGGCGTACGGGGGCAAAGTACCTTCGGGCAAGGCGCCGGAGCGTCTCTCCACCCGATAAGCTGAAGCGCTGGAACAGCAGCGGGTAGTAGGGGCGAGCGCTGATGAAATCAAAGTGCATGGTCGCGAAGCGGAGCACCGTCGCGCCGGCCGGCGTGCGCTGGGACAGAACCTCCAGCGCGCGCCGCGAAAATTCCTGGAGATGCTCCTCCAGCACGGCGCGGTAGAGGTCGTCTTTGCTCTTGAAGTAGTAGTAGAGCAACGCCTTGTTGACGCACGCGGCGCGGGCGATGGCGTCGGTTCGCGCTCCGGCCAATCCCTCGCGCGCAAAGATGTTGGTCGCGGCGTGCAGGATCGCCGCGCGCGTCTCCTCAGCGCGCGCGTGGCGCGCAGCCAAGCGGGGCCGAGAGTAAGAAGGGGGAAGTTTCATTTAACTAACCAGATAGTTAAATAGCATGTCGCGCGGCGGAATGTCAAGCCTGGCTCGATACTTCTAGCGGGGAGCTCTGTACCCGTAGCGCGTGCGGCGCTTGTCACGCTGGCGCTCGAGAGCGAGGGCGATGAGGCGGTCGATCAGCTTGAGGTATGGCAACCCGCTCGCTTCCCAGAGCTTGGGATACATGCTGATGGGCGTGAAGCCGGGGATGGTATTGATTTCGTTCACGTAGAGCTTTCCACTCTTCCGATCCAGAAGAAAATCGACGCGCGCCATGCCCGCGCAATCAACGGCATGGAATGCGCGCACGGCGTACTCCTGTGCCTGGCGGGTCTGCTGGGCGGCAAGGCGGGCGGGGATGATGAGCTCCGAGCCTTCCTTCTCATATTTGGCCTCGTAATCATAAAACTCATTGACCGGCACGATTTCGCCTGGCACCGAAGCTTCGGGCCGGTCGTTGCCGAGCACCGAGCACTCAATCTCCCGCGCGTCCACGGCTTTCTCGACCAGAATCTTCCGGTCGTATCCGGCAGCAAGGTTCATCGCCATCGCCAGCTCGCGAGGCGTCCCGACCTTGCTGATGCCGACAGACGAGCCCAGATTGGCCGGCTTGACGAACAGGGGAAAACCAATTTCCTTGCGAGCCCGTTTCGCCGCCGCCGCAGGCGACCGTTCCCACTCGCTGCGCAGGACCAGAATCCACGGAACGACGGGCAGCCCGGCATCACGGAAGAGGCGCTTCATCACGTCCTTGTCCATTCCCGCCGCCGAGCCCAGCACGCCCGCCCCGACATAAGGAATGTCGGCCAGCTCGAGAAGCCCCTGCACGGTCCCATCCTCGCCGAACGTCCCGTGCAGGACAGGAAAGATCACGTCCACTGCCGGAGCAGCATCCGATTTCCGCAGCGACCGGTCACTCAGCGGAATCAATTTCGGGCCGGAGGGATCGACCGCGGGAGTCACCGGCTTTCCGTCTTTCAGGACTCCGGGCAGGGATTGGTCGGCCGCCGAACCGACGAGCCACTTCCCTTCCCGGGTAATACCGATCGGCACCACGTCGTACTTCGCCCGGTCGAGCGCCTTCATCACCGAGGCCGCCGAGGTCAGCGAGACTTCGTGCTCGCCGGAGCGGCCGCCAAACAGAATTCCCAAGCGCAGCTTTTTGCTCACAGAATTTTCTTCCCCAGGGCGGAGCTGACCAGACCCACACCGAGAATCGCGGTCTTATTGAGGATATCGATGATGGGATTGATCTCGACAAGTTCCATCGCCACCATCTTCTTGCTGTCGGCCACCATTTCCAGAGCGAGGTGAGCTTCGCGGAAAGTAATCCCGCCGCGCACGGGCGTGCCCACGCCCGGCGCTTCGTCCGGGTCCATGACGTCCATGTCGAACGACACGACGAATCCCGCCGTTCCGGATGTGGCGAGGGCCAGGGCCTTTTCCATGACCGCGCGCATGCCCAGCTCGTCCAGGGTCCGCATGGTGAAAACGTTGACGCCAGATTCGCGTACCGCACGCCGCTCGCGCGAATCGAGGTCGCGCGCGCCGATCAGAACGCATTTCTCCGGCCGGACCTTCGGCGCAAAGCCAAATATCTTGCTCAGCGAATCCGGCCCCAGGCCGAGAGTGGCTGCAAAGGGCATCCCGTGCACGTTGCCGCTGGGGCTGGTTTCGGGCGTATTCATGTCGGCATGCGCATCCATCCAGATGCACCCAATCTCCTGCTCACGGTCGCGGTAAAACTTGGCTACGCCTGCCTGCGTGCCGATGGCCATGGAGTGGTCGCCGCCCAAAGAGAGCGGGAAATAGCCGCTCTCCAGGGCTTGATAGATTCGGTGTGCTACTTCCTGGCTCGTCTCGGCGATCTCGTTCAGATACTTCGCGTGCCGGTCGCCGAAATGCTGCATCTCCGGAATCTTGACGTGGATGTTTCCGGCATCCTCCACATGATGGCCCAGCGCCTTGAGCGCAGAGTTCAAGCCCGCGGCGCGCACCGCCGACGGCCCCATGTCCACACCACGCCGCTCCTGGCCCAGGTCGAGCGGGACCCCGAGAATTCGGATCTTCAGCATGATGACCCCACGAGCGAACTTCCCCAACTCCTCTATGATATCGCGACGCTACAGCTTTTGCCCAACGGGTGGTGCAAGATAAATGGATACTCATCCAATCCGCCGCAGGCCCGCGGTGGATTTCAAGGCGTCAGCCGATGGAGCATGCGGGGAAAGGGGATGGTTTCGCGGACGTGGTCGAGCCCGCAGATCCAGGCGACGACACGCTCGATACCCATACCAAAGCCGGCATGCGGGACCGTACCATAGCGGCGGAGGTCCAGATACCACTCGAAGGCCTGGCGCGGCAATTTGGCCTCTTCGATGCGCTGGAGAAGCCGGTTGTAGTCCGACATGCGCTCACCACCGCCGATAATTTCGCCGTAGCCCTCCGGAGCCAGCACGTCCACGCAGAGCGCCACCTCGGGCCGCTGCAGGTCAGGCTCCATGTAAAAGGCCTTGATCTGGCTCGGATAGCGGTGGACGAGCACCGGCCGATCGAAATGCTGGCCGAGCAGGGTTTCGTCGGTGCCGCCAAGGTCTCCCCCCCACTGGATCTCGCTTCCCTTCTCCCGCAGAATCTTGACCGCGTCGTCGTAGCTGAGGCGCGGGAAGGGCAAAACGCATTTCTCGAGGGGCGCCGTGTTGCGCTCGAGCGTTTGCAGCTCCGCGCGGCGCTTCTCCAGGACGCGCGCCACGACGTGCGCCACCAGACCCTCGGCAAGCACCATGGCGTCCTCGAGGTGGGCGTACGCCACTTCCGGCTCGATCATCCAGAACTCGGTGAGGTGGCGGCGGGTCTTGGACTTCTCGGCGCGAAACGTCGGCCCGAAGCAATACGTCTTGCCCACCGCCATGGCGTTGGCCTCGTTGTAAAGCTGGCCAGATTGGGTCAGGTAAGCCTTATCTTCGAAATATCCCACTTCAAAGAGGGTCGTCGTGCCCTCACAGGCGGCGGGGGTGAAGATGGGCGTGTCAACAAGAGTGAAGCCACGGTCGTCGAAAAAATCGCGGCAGGCCTTGATGATCTCGTGGCGGATGGCGAGAATCGCGCGCTGCCGGGCGGAGCGCAGCCAGAGGTGACGATGGTCCATCAGAAATTCGATGCCGTGATCTTTGGGAGTGATGGGATAAGGCTGGTCGGCAGGTATCAACTGGAGGATTTCCAGGTCAGAGACCTCGAGCTCGAAGCCGCCTGGGGCGCGCTGGTCGGCGCGCGGCCGACCCGTCACTCGCACCGACGATTCCTGGGTGAGGTCTTTCACGCGGTCAAAGACTTCCGGCGCGACCGTCTTCTTGACGACAACTCCCTGAATGATCCCCGTGCCGTCACGAAAGAGCGGAAAGAGCAGCTTCCCGCTTTCGCGCAGGTTGTACAGCCAGCCCTGGATGGTCACTTCCTGGCCGACGAACTCGGCCATATGACGAATCTCAACGACGTGGGGCAAGGGAAACAACCTCCTTAGCGAATCACTTCCAGCCGTTCCATAACTTCCCGGAGGCGCCCGAAACCGGACTGCTTGGGGCCGTAATTGCGCAGCTCAAAAAGAATCGGGAACTGGCCATCGACGGAGCGGAAATTTCGCACCGTCTGGTCCCAGTTGATTTCACCGTCGAAGGGCAGCAGGTGGTCATCCTTCAGCCGGCGATTGTCGTGAACGTGGGTGGAGGCGATGTGCTCGCGAAGCGTCTTGAAGGCCTCCGGCACGCCGCAGGTCATGTGGGCATGGCCGGTGTCGAAGCAGATCTTCAGATCCGCCAGCCGCGTGTAGCTGATGAATTGCAGGAGCCGCGCGGGTGTGCTCAGCTCATTGGGCGTGTTCTCGAGCAGCACTTGCGCGCCACGCTCTTTGGCGAAGATCTTGAGATGCTCGATGGAGGTCATCGCGGCGTCGAACTTGGCGAGGTCGTACTCTTCGCCCGGCAGCCCCAGGTGGAGGATGAGGAAGCGGAACGGCAGCAGTTCCGCCACTTCAATGGCACGCTTGATTTCCTCCATCGACTCGATGCGGCGCCCGCGCTGCAGATGGGCGACGGAAAGGGGCGAGCCGCCCGAGCGGCCCCAGTCAAAATCGGAATAGAGCGGCGCATGGAGGGAATACAGCTTCACGTCGTGGTCGCGAAACCACTCGGCGACGTCGCGCACGTGGTTCTTGTCGTGATAGTCGAGATGCTGGCGGGCGGCGAAGATCTCAATGGTGCGGAACCCCGCGGCCAGGATCTGATCGAGAATGTGCGAGCTCAGCCGCTCGCCAACGAAGAGATGTGTGGAGAGCGCGAATTCCATCAGTATCCGACCGCCTTTCCCTCCGCGCGCGGGTCCGCCGCGCCGAACCGCCACCCGGTGGCGGGGTCAATCTCGATCGCCTCACAGATGCCCATCCGGTCGCGGTACGCAAGCTGGTATCCCGCCTCTTCCAGCAGGTGAATTGTATCCGCAGAAAATCCCCGCCGCTCCAATATCAGCCGGTCCGGCATCCATTGGTGGTGAAAACGGGGAGCAGCCACGGCCTCGCGAGTGTCCATGTGGAAGGCGATCACATTGAGCAGGACTTGCAAGACAGTGTTGATGATGGTGCCGCCACCGGGCGAGCCGAGAACCAGGCGCACTTTCCCGTCGCGCAGCACGATGGTCGGCGTCATGGAAGAGAGCGGGCGCTTGCGCGGCGCGATGGCATTGGCTTCGCCCTGAACCAACCCAAACATGTTGGGAGCGCCGGGCCGGGCGGCGAAGTCGTCCATCTCGTTGTTGAGCAGCACGCCCGTCCCTTCGGCCGTCACGTAGCAGCCGAACCAGCCATTGAGCGTGTAGGTGTTGGCAACGGCGTTGCCTTCGGCATCGACGACCGAGAAATGCGTGGTCTCGGCCGATTCGAAACCGGAGGGCTCGCCGGCAGTGACCGGGGCCGCCGCCTTCCCTCGCAGAATCTCCTCCCGCAGCTGGGCCGCATACGTTTTACTCGTCAGCCCTTTTACGGGCACGGAAACGAAATCGGCGTCGCCCAGGAACGCGGCGCGGTCGGCGTAGGCGCGGCGCATGGTTTCCGCGATGAGCCGCATGGAATGAAAGGAATTGGGCTGGCCCAGGTCGAGCGGCTCGAGCACGTTGAGCATCTCGACCAGACCGACCCCGCCGGAGCTCGGCGGGGGCATGGTCAGAATCTCGTAGCTGCGGAAGGTGGCGCGAATTGGCGGCCGCAGCTTCGCCTGATACTGGCGCAGGTCGTCGGCGGTGATGAGGCCTCCGTGCTTGCGCATCGAGGCCGCGATGGCCTGGGCGACGGGCCCGCGATAGAAAGCTTCCGGGCCCCCCGCCGCGATGCGACGGAGCGTCTGCGCGAGATCCGGCTGGCGGAGAATTTCACCCGGCTCGTATGGATGGCCGCCGCGCAGGAAAATGCGCC
>Ga0187878_1002927_pt1 | contig 14622 bp, 10 predicted proteins | sample June2016WEW_17_1_FD_132979 | JGI IMG/M metagenome (GOLD analysis project Ga0187878, IMG submission 132979) | Peatland microbial communities from SPRUCE experiment site at the Marcell Experimental Forest, Minnesota, USA - June2016WEW_17_150 | ecosystem: Environmental > Terrestrial > Soil >...
ATGGATGGGCAATTGGTGGGATCCCCCCCTGTCAAACGGCATCGCTGTTGGTGGCGGTGGCTCGATGCGGGGAATTTTACTTATGGGTGTTTCCTGGACTATAATATCCATGATTCCGAAAACTGCGGAATTAGTTAAATCAATTATGGCAGGCAAAGAATTTGGAACTAGCGGCATAGGGGATCTCTTCTTTGTGCCAAGAACGGCGGGCGGCATTGGTCTTTCTGTGGCCAGTGGATCCGCTGAGTACGGTGCAAAAGCAGCAGCACAACAAGGTAACAAGCCTGTGGCAGAACAACTAGGTCGCCAGTACAGGCTCTTCGATGCCCTCAACCAACTGCTTTCGCGGTTTCACTAAATAATTTTCGAAAATTTATTTTTCTTCAAGATCAACACCGTGTCTTTTCGCAATTTCTAAAATTCTATCGATTATGTATCTCTGCATGGGTTTACCTGCCAAATCCCCATACGCCTGCATCTTAAATCCTGCTTTCATATAATCACTGGCTTTCGCTTTACCCTGACCAGGTATATTTTCCATACCTAAAGGTTTACCCTCCGGTATAAGCTCGCTTTCCCAAGATGTGTAAAGTGGAAGACTTTGTATTCCTTTCCACCAAGTTTTATAAATATAATTGTCAATAATTTCCTTCGCCCTTTTTTGATAATCCGAATATAAACTGGCGTTGTCTTGTATCAATTTTTGTCTTTGTGTTGGCGTAAGCTGTGGATCAGTTAATTTATTAATTAATTCCAGAACTTTCCCCTGGAATTCCTCATGAATATTTAATCCATCTTTATTTAAATTTCCTTCCTGATTTACAACTCTTATCCAGCCGCCTTCGTTAACCGGTAGGCCATAAAAAGCATTTCCACTTTCTTCTTCAAGTTGTTCTTTTCTCAAACCAACTTTAAGAGCGAGCTTAAAACCTTCCCAAAAACCATCATCCAAAAGTTGTTCTGGTTTCCAATCCGTTTTTGTTAAAATAGTTTTCAAGTCCGAACCGTTAAATGTCCTACCCTCTGCAAAAAAGCCTCGTAATAAATAACGACGGTAGGGATCTTCTAGAGTGCCCTTCCATAAAGATTTGTCGCTTAAATCAGCCCCACTCTCAAGTAAATTTTGCAGAGAAATCTCATAATCGCCAATTACCACTCCCTCATCCGGTCTGCCGGGTCGGATCTGACCTTTATCATCAATTATTTTTAGCAACTCCCTCCCAGCTTCGTCTCGCAACAAAACCTCTGTTGGTACCCTATTAACAACAATTGTGGTTTTTTCCGGAAGAATTACATTATAGTCTAAATAATCAGTCATTATCTGACCAAACCTTCCTCTTGAACCATTCGGGCCAGCCGCTGTCCCTTTATATATTTGCCACCAACTGAAAGCAAGGGCATTAGCCATTTCATCGGAATACGGAAAACCTTCCACATCCACCTTCCATTGTTTATTAACATCGGGTTCAAGCGGATTAAAATCTCTGGCATAATACCCATATTTAGACTTAAAACCCCATAGGGTATGGATAATACTGGACATTTCGCCGGCCAATTTGTCACCCCCCAAGATCTTCAATACATTGGCTTCGGCAGCTTCCTTTTCACCAAACATCTGCGGCTTTGCCGGTAAGTCACCGTACCAGACAACCGATCTGTCCTTTACACCTCTAAGGGGAATAAATTCTTTCGTAGTCGGGTTCGGCATTCCAAGGTGTCTTTCCAAATACAACGAAAAGAACAGGTTCTCTGTTTCTCCTTTTGAGTTTTTGATGATTGATAGATCTCTTATTTTATTGGTTATCGCTTCAACCTCTGGCTTCAGACTAACAACATCGTTCCATTTAGGGTTAGATAACGGCGATAACTTTACATAAAGATCTCTCAGCTTTCCCAATTCGCCAGCAATTGTGTCAATACGCGCTTGACGATCGTTAGCACCAAGAACACCTTTGGTCGTTTCTACGCCCCTTCTTGCTTTAAAAGGAACCCACATTTCCGGATAACCGATATACTTTCTACCCTCTTCTTCAGATTTAAAACCTAGATCTTTCCACCATGACTCTTTGATAGTTTTTATTTCCGTTGGAATCAAACTTGCTATTCCATTGGCTTTTTGTTGTGGATATTCAGGGTCAAAACCTTTTTTCAGCAGAATATCTCTTAATGCTTTTTCTTCTACCTTAAACTTCCAAAGCACAACTTTTTCCGGGTACTCAGAGATTGAAGCCAAATATCTCAGTTTAATACCTCTTGCGACCTTCTCACCCAAAGGCTCATTATCTTTTAAGCCATCATGTTCCATTAATTTAGAAACATTTTCTGCAGATGGGTAACCAGGTAAGGCTTCTGCATTTAAATCTTTACCCTCGTGGGTATGAGTCATAATTTCGGAAGGCATAGACAAAACCTCAGCAAAATCGGTTGCTCTAGGCATATACCAAGTAGGAGTTTGCGTATAAATATCGCCCACCTGTTGCCCAGTAGCCATCTGGGTCCATTGCCAATAAAGGGTCGTTAATTTTCTTGATAAAGCAAATTCACTAGCGGAGGTCTCCAGCTCTGCTGCCATTTCCGGAAGCCTTTTTTCAGCATCTGTAAAATACTTGTTAAGTTTGTCACTAGCACTTTTCCTCAACTTTTCGCTAGTGGTATCACCCGGCTCGGGGGTCAGTGTTTGTACAATGTCGTTTAAAAGTTCCGCTTGATTCTGTCTAGGGATTGCACTTTGTTTACGCCAAGGCTCCGTTATTAAACCCAAGGCATCCTGAACTTCTGAAGACGAAGTGGCATCTTTAAGGCTTTGCGCTCTGGCAATCATCATATTATATATATGCGTATCAGTGTATTGGTCAAAGTAGCCCGCAGGACCGATAAACCTTTGTAAAATCCCAAATCTAGTCTCCCGTCGTAAAACCCAAGGTAGGGTAGTTGCCTCAACTGTTTCTACTAAACCACCAGTCGCTCTCTCGTAAGCCAATCGTTGCTCCGCAATTTGCTGCAACTCTTTAGCTGGATCTGCTTTACTTTTGTCAGCCATGAACTCTACAGGGGGTTTAGATAAACCACCACCGGGGCCCAAATCAGGGCTTCGATACTCTGCCCCGTGAGACAAGGAGAAATCTTTTACCTCCGCCATACCCCAATTTTAACACTTTCTCCCAACGTAAGGCAAAAGGCGGTTGTGAAAAGGGGAGGCCCTTGAATAAGTCACTTCACGAAATACACTAGAGATAGCGCATAGTAAGAAAGCGCATGGCACATAGAGAAAACAGAGCAAAAAACAGACTCAGACCTATGCACTATGCCCTATGCACTAATAACTATGAAGCCAACTGCCTACGGGAGTTACAAAGATTTAATTGTTTATCAGAAAGCTAAAAGCTTAACAACAGATATTATTTCTTTTTTCTCTAAGAATAGGATTCCAAGAACTCTTGATTTCTTAATCAATCAGCTTTTTAGGGCCATCAGCTCTGTAGGAGCCAACATCGCTGAGGGCTACGGCAGACATTATGAGGGCAGTTTAAAGCAATTCTATGCTATCGCCAGGGGTTCCAGCTTTGAATCTGATTATTGGTTAGAAGTAATCAATAATCTAAATATGTTTGACAAAAATTCTATTTCAAATTTTTCGGATAGAAACGTTGAATTATCAAAAATGTTAACTAGTTTAATGAAGAAAATAAAATGACTTTGTTTTATCTATGCCCTATGCACTTTTCTCTATGTACTCTGTACTATGCACTATCTGACTAACTAACATGGAAACTCATCCTGTCCCACAACAAATATCTTCTTACCAGTTTCGATTGGTGGGAGATATGACTCTCAAACAATTTTTCCAGGTAGCCGGGGGAGTTTTGGTTGGCCTGTTATTTTATTCCACCCACCTCCCCGGGATTATCAAATGGTTTTTTATTATTATTTCCGGCTTAATTGGTGTGGCTTTAGCTTTTTTGCCCTTTGAGGATCGGCCTTTAGAGAAATGGATCATTTCTTTTTTCCGGTCTGTTTATACTCCCACTATTTTTAATTGGAAACAAACTACCGCCGCTCCGGTTTTTTTCCAAAATGATGCGGCCATCCCCGCCAAACCCCTGCCGGAGCCGGTTCAAGCCGGTATCAAAGCTTCCCCATTGGAAGCCGGTGAACAAAGTTTTCTGACCCATATTTATCAGGATTTGAATGTAACTCCGGCGTCTCCACCAACCCCCATGGCTCCCATCGCTCCCGGAGTTAAGCCGTTGTTTCCGGTTGCCACCACGCCTCAAATATCACATGCGGTGCCTACCCGCGGCTTTGTTGTCCCCCAAGCAGCCCCGGTAACTATTCCCCAGTCTCCCAAGCCTCAGGTAGTAGTTGAAGAAACCAAAACCCCACCTCAGCCTATGCAGATAATTGCCACTCCCACGGGGCTTAATTTAACTACTTTTCCTAACCCCACAGCTCCACGGGTCCAATTTTCTCCTGACGCGGCTCCGCCTAACCCACCGACGGTTCCTAACACCGTATCCGGCCAAACAGTAGACATCAATGGAAAAATTATCGAGGGAGCAATTATGGAAGTCAGGGATGCAGCCGGCAGGCCCGTCCGGGCCCTGAAAACTAATAAGGTCGGACATTTTACCATTGTCACCCCGCTCATAAACGGCAAGTACGAAATCATTGCCGAGAAAGATAATTATGTTTTTGACCCGGCTTCTTTTGACGCTACAGGAGATTTGATCCCACCCATTGCGATTAGAGGGAAACAAATTGTATGAAATCACCGCTTGCCGGTTTACCAAAAATTCCCATCTTCTCCCTCAGAGATGCACCCATAACGGATACTGCCCAGGCTTTTTTACCCATTGCGGATATCACTGATGATATAGTGCTCTTTAAAGACGGCGGGGCGGCGCTGGTACTCGAGTCAACCTCGCTTAATTTCGGACTGTTGTCTGACAAAGAGCAGGAAGCAGTCATCTTTGCCTACGCCGGATTATTAAATTCACTGTCCTTTTCCATTCAGATAGTTGTCCGCTCGCAAAGAAAAGATATCTCCAATTATATAGATTACCTTGACGAAGCTGCCAAAAAAATTACTACCCCTAAGTTGAAAATTCTTATGGACAGTTATCGCAATTTTATTTTGGATTCCGTTAAAAAGAAGAATGTCTTAGGCAAAAAGTTTTATATTGTGGTTCCCTTTAGCCAATTTGAGCTGGGAGTGTCTAAATCTTTTGCCTCGGCTGCCAGAATGGGTAAGCCTTTGTCTTTCCCGGAAAACTATGTGATTAAAAAAGCTAAAATTACCCTTTACCCCCGGCGCGACCACCTAATCCGCCAGGCCGGCAGGTTTGGAATTAAATTAAGGCAACTAACAAAGAATGATCTGGTAGAGCTGTATTACAGCATCTTTAATCCCGAAATGCCCAGCCGGAAGAAAACAGAGGAAATAAAAGAATGAATGACAAAAAACCACAAGTAATTGATCCGGTAATATCAATTGGCCAAAATAAGCAGCCTGTACTTGATGTCTTGGCCCCGCCCAATGTGGAAATCGACTTTACTCATGTCAAAATTAACGATGTTTATTTTCGGACCATCTTTGTGGCCGGTTACCCCAGATTTGTTTCCCCCGGATGGCTGGAGCCGATTATTAATTTTGACGGTTCTCTAGATATTTCCTTTAGCATTTATCCGGTTGAGGGAAAAAGTGTTTTGGATGATTTGCGCAGGAAAATTGCGGAGATGGAAGCAGAAATCTACACCGATCTCGAACGGGGAAAGGTAGTGGATCCCTCAACTCAAGCCAAACTTGATGATGCTAAGGTTTTACAGGAACAATTGGTTAAAGGCGCGGAAAGATTTTTTGAATTTTCTTTTTACATTACTATTCCGGCTGCTTCGGTGGAAGAACTAAATGATATTTCTAAACAAGTTATCTCCACTTTAGGATCGTTAATGATTGTGGGAAAAACCGCAACATTAGACTGCGATACCGGGTTTTTGTCTACCGTGCCTTTTGGGGTTGACCGATTATCCATAACCCGGAATATGGATACGACTTCCCTATCGACTACTTTTCCTTTTACCTCGGCTGAATTATCTTCCGACAAAGGAGTTTTATATGGTATTAATTCTGAAAACGAATCGTTTATTATCTTTGACCGGTTCTCACTGGAGAATGGGAATATGACCATCTTTGCCACTTCGGGCGCCGGGAAAAGCTTCTTTGTTAAATTAGAAGCGTTACGGTCCTTGATGTTAGGCACAGAAGTTATAGTTCTTGATCCGGAATCGGAATATAAAGAACTGGCTGAGGCGGTAGGCGGAGAATATTTATCTTTTGCTTTTTCCTCCCCCACCAAAATTAATCCCTTCGATTTATCCCAGGTTTATGAAGAAGGGGAAAACCAATTAGGCCTAAAGATTCTTTCTCTGCATTCACTCTTTAAGGTCATTATGGGAACGATCACCCCCACCCAAGAGGCCCTATTGGACCGGGCTCTGGTTATGACTTACCGGGCCAAAGGCATTACCCAAGATCCGACCACCCAAACCAAAGAACCCCCTTTAATGGAAGATCTGTATAAAACCCTGATTGGAATGGAAATTCCGGATGCTTTAGATCTGGCTGCCCGGATTGAAAAATTTGTTCGAGGCAGCTTTACCGGAATTTTTGACAAACAAACCAACTTCAATATTAAAAATCCGTTTACGGTTTTTTCAGTTAAAGATATGCAGGATATTTTGCGCCCCATCGCCATGTTTGTCATCCTGGACTACATTTGGACCAGGGTTAAAAAAGACATGAAGCCCAGAATCCTGATTGTAGATGAGGCCTGGCACATGATGCGCTACCCCGATACCGCCCAGTTCTTATGGTCAGTCGTCAAACGGGCCAGAAAATATTATTTAGGATTAACCACCATTACTCAGGATGTGGAGGACTTTTTGGCCCAGGATATCGGTAAAGCTATTGTCACCAATTCTGCTTTACAGCTCCTGCTAAAACAATCTCCGGCAGCCATTGATAAAATTGCCGATACTTTTTATTTATCTCAAGGAGAAAGACAACTTTTACTCGCTGCAAATGTGGGTGAGGGAATATTTTTTGCTGGCCCGCACCATGCTCCAATTCGGGTAGTGGCTTCGGATGAAGAATATAAATTAATTACCACCAAACCACAAGAGAAGGTCATATAGTCATGCCGGACACAATTAGTCTCACTCAAGAAAACCTTCAAGATATCTACGGGGCCTTTGACCATTTTTTCCCCTCCGGGGCGGTTTATTCAAGAGATAAACCATATTCATCAAGAGAATTTAATTGGAAAAACCGGGCGGATTTTATTGATTTTATTTCCCGACTCACAGGCATTAAAATCGCCTCGGAAAAGGACATTAAAGCCATAAAAGATGCCCAACAAAAAATAGGCGAGCTTGTCGGAGAACCGGCTCCCAAGCCACCGGAGCAGCCCTCCTCTACGGTTCCTAATAAAGAAAAATTGGCAACTTTGCAGGAAGAAGTGGAAAGAAAAAAACAAAAAGATGAGGCTATACGGGCAACGGTTAAACAAAGAAGTGCGGCAGAATATGTTTATCTTAAAGCTGAGAAAATTAAAACCGCTGAACTGGATGAAAAAACCGTTGCCGATTTTCAAGCCAGAGTTATTGAGGCCAAGAAAAACCCTACGGCGTACAACGATAAATTAGCTCAGGAAATTTATGAATCCCATAAGGCCACTCTCCCTCCGGAACAGTTAGAACAATTAAAAGTTAGTTCAAAAATTGTGGCTACGAATTTTACCGAAAAGCTGGTAAGTATAGAGCCAACTGAAACTCTGCCGATACAGTTGGGAATCCTCTACAGCCAAAGCCCTATTCATGCCTTAGCCAGTTTGGCTAACCCCAACGATCCGGATTTAATTAAACTAATCCCTGACAAAACTGAGCGTTTGGAATTTTGCCGGGCGGCTCAAAACCTGACTTTGATCCAGGCCCACGATAATATTCTCGCCCGTAACTTACTATCAAAAATTCTGCCCGAGAATCTCGTTAAAATTCTTTACCCCGAGGCAGACAACCTCATGCCCATGACTGTTAGTGAAAACCAGAATGATTCACACTATACGGTCAATCGCCAGCAGTTAATCAATTCTTATCATCAAACATCTCCGATTTTAGACAGTATTAAAAATGAAGCCGGATCAAAACTCCAATCTTATTCCCTGAAATTTATTGACAAGAGCCTTTCTCACCTCCCTTGGTATTCAAAAATCAGGGGGGTATTTGGCCAAGCGAACATTTCAATTGCTGGTTCATCGCTGTCTTATGAATCCGGAATACTCGCCTTTTTTTCCACAAAAGGTATCCCTATTTTAGCCCCCGATTTAGCCGGAATGTTAGCCACTGAGCAATTTTCCAGTATTGCTATTTCTTCCGCCATAAACTTCCGCATGGGAACTTTTGCCTTCAGCCGGGCAATACTAGGCGAGGGCGGCAAAATGGTGGGCCAAGCATTTGGGATTAATCTGGGAAATTATGCCATCAGACTGACAAGCATCATAGGCAAGGACGGATTAACAAAAATTGCTTTAAATATCGGAACTAAAGCGGCTGTTGAAGCAGCAGTAAAAGCGGGAACAGAGGTACCGGTTGCCGCAGCATTAGCCACAACTCTCAGCACGATTTTTGGGTCTTTCGCCCCGGTTATCGGTCACGCAATTGGAGCCTTCGTCGGTTGGCTGGTAGGAAAAGTTGGCGAGTGGATAGTCAATTTTGTCAAACAACATAAAGATTGGTTTAAATACTTGGGGTTGGGATTGGTAGCTGCCGGGGGATTCCTGGGTCTTTGGCCACTGGCCGCTTTTGGTGGCTTAATGTTTTTGGGAGCTTTGGGAATTGGTGGAATAGCGGCCGGTCTTGGCAGTGTAGCCTCGGTGGGTATGAGAACTTTGGGATTTTTTGGCTCGGTAGCGGTTAGTATTTCCACTACCGCTATCATAATTCTTTTATCCTTCCCTGTTATCGTCGCTCTGATTCTGTTCATTATTAACTCCGGGGCGTATATTGTGCCACCAAAAATATCAACTCTAACCTCATCCACCACAGCCACAATCATTTCCCCCTATATTGATGTCAGCAAAGTCGCCGATCCGGCAGGACCCTTTCAAAATAGCGATTTACCCTTAACTATCAAGTACACCATAATAATCACCGCCAAGAAGGGATCTCTCACCAATATCCAAATTGCCTATGATTGTAAAGTAGTTAAAGAAAAATCTAGCCCGGCTTGTCCGACTATCGCCCCAGACATCCCTACCGGAAATGATATCCCAACCAGTATTTCTCCCACTCAACCTTATAGTTTTGAATATACTCAGGTAATTAAGGGCTCCAGTTATAATGATTCGCTAATTTCTGATACGATAACGGTAACGGCAGACGAATCGGAACAGGTGGGGGCCAAGGCGGCGGCCTCGTTAGGAATCAAAATCGGTAATCCTCCAGACACTTGCCCCTCGGGTTGGCCGGTAGACGGGTCATACGAAATAACCCAAGGACCCAATGGCGGTTTTTCCCACGTAGGGATCGAAGCAATAGATATTGGCGTCGGAATGGGAACCCCGGTTAAGGCCACCCACAGTGGAGTTGCCCATGTGGTTTACACCAGTGGTGCCTACCGGCCTGTGTATGTAGATATTTCTTCTAATTGCGGCGGGGCGTTTTCCAGCCGTTATGCCCATCTTTCTGTGGTCAACGTTAAGGATGGCCAAATAGTAACTATGGGTGAAGTTATCGGGCTTTCCGGCTCCGACGGCACCGGGCCACATTTGCATTATGAATTTATTGGCTTAAAGATGGCACCACCCAATATTCCTAAATCGGTTCCTTATGGATGTTCAGATAACTGCGGCCAAATACCGTGAGTATAATAATATTAATGTTAAAAAAACCTAAAATAATTATTTTTATCTCACTCGTTCTTTTAGCCATTATTTCCGTAGCCTATATTCTTGTCACTACCAAGAATCACTCCACAACCCAAACTTCTGTAAACACTTTACCAACTCCCAATATTCCAAATTATTTTCAAACCGGCTTATCCTCTACTTTGGAAATTCAACAATCGAACTTTAACTTCCCGGCAACTCTGCCTGTGTTAGAAAAACAAAACACCACAACACTTAACACCTCCGCCGCAGGTGCCATCGCTTCCCGTCTGGGTTTTACCACTAGTCCTATCGAGGGCTCGGATGCTGTAAACGGAACCGTTTTAATTTGGAATAACAAAAACAACTTTCTAACAATTACTCCCAAAATAAACAAAATTAAATTTGGTCCAAGCGAGAATCCCGCTACTATTATTCCCGGCATTATTAATAAACAACTCTCCGACCAGGCTTTACAGGCAATTGCTACCGATTTTCTCAATAATAAAATTCAAGTACCAGCTAATTCCCTTAGCTTTTCTAATTTCGTTTATTTAATTCCCAAGGCCGGTCAGGAACTTTTTCAGGTTACCGATAAGGCTACTGCCAAAATAATTCAACTCAACTACTCTCTGCAAAATACAAACTATCCTATCTTAACCCAGGATCCCAATTCAACCATCGCATATGTTCAGGTGCTTCTCGATGGAACCGTTTTAAATTCAGAAATAAATTACGGCCTGAGTTATACTCCCGGCCTTACTGAATATAATATCTTTAATTATTCCCGATTCACAAAAAATACCAACACTGCCATTTTAGTTAGCCTGAATGACGGCAGTGTTAATTTACCCGATATTGCTAAAGATCAACTAAGCGATATCGTCCTAAAAACAGTCGAACTGGGATATTTATACGACTCATCCGATTCAACTTTTTTGTCACCCATTTTTATTCTGAGGGGGACGGCAAAACTGTCCGGATATACAAACCCGCTTACGGCAGTTTTTTATCTTCCGGCAATAGTGTCTCCTTAACTCTGAATCTTGACCGGCATGATGAGATGCAGAAAAGTGGGGTCTGTCGGGTCACCAAAGACTCCGGGGGTACTCTCTGAAGAGAATTCGATCGATACTTCCTCTCCACTGACTGCGTGAAGAAACTCTTCTATGAAATGGTAATTAAAAGCAATTTCAAAATCTTCAACTACCGAACCTTTCCACTCAACTTTAGCGTCGATTTTATTTTTTTGACTCCCTGAGGTAGAGCTTTCAGCAGAGAAACCTAATGTGTCTTTACCCACTTTTATTTTAACAATATTAGCCGAGTCGCGGGCAAAAACTGAGGCCAATTTGACCGCCCGAAGCATTTCCTCCTTATCCACGGCGATTTTAACAGCGGAGCTTTTGGGAATTATTCTTTCGTAATCAGGATAATCTCCCTGAAGCACCCGGGAAGACAGAATGGTGTCTGAAAATCCAAACACGGCTTGATTATCTGTCTTTTTATAATTGAGAAGTATTTCCTCATCTTCGCCCGCCAATCGGCTAATTTCACTAATAGCAAATTTGGGCAAAACCAGGGTTTCTACCTCGCCCTCGATTTTAACGGGAATAGCCTTTTGTGATAGCCTAAAGCCATCCGTCGCCACTAAAACCAGTTTGTCCTTTTTGAATATAAATAAAATTCCGGTTAGTATCGGCCGGGTCTCGTCCACCGATGCCGCAAAAATTACTTGGGACAAGGCACCTAATAATAATTCCTTGGGTAATACTAAACTATTTTTAATGTCCACTTTTTCCGGAATTGCCGGAAAATCGGAGGCGTTCATTCCGGAAAGGCCGGAGCTGAAATTGGTTGACTCAATTTTAAGCTGTTCTTTATCAACTTCAAGACTAATTGTTCCCACCGGTAAATTAGCCACTAATTCCGTAATTGTCTTTGCGGGGACAGTAATATCCCCTTCACTTTCAATTTTGGCCCCAACGGAAATTACTACAGCCACTTCCAGATTAGTTGAAGCCACCAGAAGCTTAGTTTTTTGAGTCGAGAGTTTGATGTTTCCCAAAACCGGCAATTGAGCCCTGACTGATGTAAATCTGGCGGCATTTGTGAGGGCTTTACTCAAATTTTCCTGGAGAATTTGCAATTTCATAACAATGGCCCCAGTATAACATAATTTGGCTATTGACGAATTGTGGATAACTTTGTAAATATGCACTATGCACTTTGCACCATCCTACTATGAATGATAACAAACAGGTGTGGCACGAGGTCTTAGAAAGCGTTCGGGTTAGCGTTTCCCCGGCAATTTTTACCACCTGGTTTAGTCAAACCCACTTGGTTCAAATCGATAAGACCGACCAAAGGGATACTGTGCAAATCGGCTGCAATTCCGCTTTTGTTAAAACCACCATTGAAACCAGATACTTTGGGTTGGTCCAGGACGCCCTAGCCAAGTCATTAGGCAAACCCTGCGATTTATTGTTCACAGTTAAGGACAACCCTGATAAAGCGGTTGGTAGTAATTCCTCCGGCTCGGTGGCTCCCCTTTTTGAACAAACTCAAGAAAATGACGACCAACTTAAGGTCGCCTTTAAAAACACCCGGATTAAACCCTTCTTCACTTTTGCCAATTTTGCCGTTTCTTCATCCAACCAAATGGCTTGGGCAGCAGCCGAAGCGGTAGCCAAAAATCCCGGGGTTACCTACAACCCCCTATTTATTTGGGGAGGGGTTGGGGTAGGCAAAACCCATCTGATGAACGCTGTGGGCTGCCAGATTTTGGAACAAAAGCCCGACGCCAAAATTTATTTTTGCACAGGGGAAGATTTTACTAATGATATCGTAGAGGGCATCATGAATAAAACCACTCAGGCTTTCAGAAATAAATATCGGAAACTTGACGCTTTATTTATTGACGACATCCAATTTATCGCCGGTAAAGACGCCGTCCAGGAAGAGTTTTTCCACACTTTTAATACTATGACCGGGGCCAATGGTCAAATCATCATGACTTCAGACCGCCCACCCCCGGAAATCTCCAAACTGGAGCTTAGACTTCGGAGCCGGTTTGAAGCCGGTTTAATTGTAGATATCGCCCCCCCCGACTTTGAATTAAGATGCGCAATTCTGCAGATTAAAGCCAAGCAGCGGGGCGTTGAAATTCCTATGGATCTGGTGCAATTAGTAGCCGGAAATATCGAAGCTCCCCGGCAACTGGAGGGTTTCTTAATAAAACTTATAACTAAAATGCGGCTTGGGGGAGAAAGTATCAATGAAGGGTTAATTAAGTCCCTGTTGGGTAAGGGGGAAGTTGAAACTACTAATATAAAATCCAATCCTCAGGAGATAATTAACGCCATTTCTAAACACTTCTCGTTGGGAAAAAGATCCCTTCTGGGAGACTCACGGGCCCGTCCGGTGGCCAGACCCCGGCAAATTCTGATGTATTTCTTGCGTACCCAAATCGGGCTTCCCCTGGACGAGGTGGGGCGGATTGTCGGCCGTGACCACACCACCGTAATGCACGCAGTGGATAAGATTACCCAAATGGCCTCGACTGATGTGCAAATCCGTGAGGATTTGTTGGGGATAAAAAATCTACTTTGAGGACAAATGTCTTGGTCTCTCCACTTATCAACAACGGCTTTGGATTTATCCACAATTCTATGCACAGTTCGGCAAACTCACTGTTAACACTAATAATAACCAAAACCTCCAATCAAAACTGTTTATTTCTGCACTTATCCCCAGCCTCTACTACTAATACTTCTAATTATTAAAGGATTAATATATAATAGGCAAAATGGCTACAAAGAGGACTTATCAGGCGAGTAAAGTCAGACGAAATCGTAAATTTGGTTTCAGGGCCCGAACGGCTACCCACTCCGGTAGGTTGGTCTTAAAAAGAAGGATGATAAAAAACAGAAAAAGATTGACTGTTTAATCTTCCTCTATTAACCTAAAATGCTCGCCAGGTTTTACACCCTCAAAGGGGAAGTAAGTTTTAAGAGAGTTCAAAAAGAAGGTCGATTAAGATCTTTCGACTCTTTTGGCCTATCAGTATATGAACGCGGAGATGCTGAACATTCAAATTTTGGTTTCGTGGTTTCCACTAAAATTTCCAAGGAATCAGCCTCCCGGCACAGGATAGCCAGGGCCCTGAGTGAGGCCATTCGGTTGATGCTAATGGAAATTAAGCCAGGTTATGATGTGGTTTTTTTGGCTAAGCCGGTTTGTCTGAAGAAATCGACGGAAGAACTAATGCGCGAGGTCCATCCGGCTATGGAAAAGGCCAAATTACTAAAATAATGCTACTGAAATTTTATAAACTATTTATTTCTCCGATTTTGAAATATTTATTTGGCGGCGGTTGCCGCTATTCCCCTACTTGCAGCGAGTACGCAGACCAAGTAATTAGAAAATATGGGATTATTAAGGGTGGATATTTGTCCACCAAACGCTTTTTAAGTTGCTGGTAAGAATATGCAAATATTACAATTTTTGTGGAATGACGTACTAATCAGACCCCTAGTCAACGGTCTATTCATCTTCTATGAATTTCTTGGCCACAACCTGGGAGTAGCCATTCTAGGTTTTGGCCTGGTACTTAGGTTTGTTCTGAATCCCCTAACTAAGCCGTATATGGCTTCGATGAAAAAGATGAAGGATTATGAACCGCAACTGGCAAAGCTTA
>Ga0187878_1002929_pt1 | contig 14618 bp, 12 predicted proteins | sample June2016WEW_17_1_FD_132979 | JGI IMG/M metagenome (GOLD analysis project Ga0187878, IMG submission 132979) | Peatland microbial communities from SPRUCE experiment site at the Marcell Experimental Forest, Minnesota, USA - June2016WEW_17_150 | ecosystem: Environmental > Terrestrial > Soil >...
AGACAGCGATTTTCCTGGAAACATTAAAAAGATTGAAATGCACTGCGAATGAAGCTGTAATGATTGGGGATTCATGGGAGATCGACATAGCAGGGGCGCTAAATTCGGGAATAAGAGCAGTCTGGTTTAACCGCTACAGGCAAAAAATAAAAGATACTAAGGGAGTGAAACAGTTTTATTCTTACAAACCTTTGGACAGAGTGCTGAATATTATATTTAACAGGGGATGAAATTTAGAATTACTAGTTAAGAATATAAGAATTAAATTTGCTATTTACTAACGCGAGCTTAATAAAATATACACAGTAATTTTATGAACATCAGTATAATCGGCTCGGGAGCAATGGGTTCGGGATTTGCCAGGCACTGGAGCAGAAAAGGACATAAGATACTAATAACCTCAACCGACCTTGAGCAAACGAAAGAAGTGATCAAGGATATGGGAGCGAATGTGAAGGCGGGAACACTCAGGGAAGTCATTGATTTCGGTGAAGTTTTGGTGTTTGCAATTCCCTATGAATCAATTAATGACGTTGTTAATTCTTCGGGTGGCAGGCTGAAAGGTAAAATAGTAATGGAGTGCATTAATCCTCTTACCCCAGATGCGATGGAGTTAAAGATCGGGCATAAGACATCTGCTGCCGAAGAACTGGCCAAAATAATACCCGGTTCAAGGGTGGTTGACGGATTTAACACTATCGCAGCTAAAGTTCTCCAGTCCGATGACCATAAGTTCGGATCAGTACCCGCTTCGGTTTACATCTGCGGCGATGACGATGGAGCCAAATCGGTCGTGAAGACACTAATATCCGATATCGGCTTTGAACCGGTGGACTGTGGTCCCTTAACAAATGCACGGTATATCGAACCTATGGCTGAGCTGGTTATTCAATTAGCGGTGTTAGGTTTTGGAGATAATATCGTACTCAACCTGCTAACAAGATAATAATAGCGGGGATAAAAAGAGAATTCGCATCCTATTCCTTTTAAATTAGGAATTAAATGGTTTATTTTTGAAAAAAATTGTAACTACAACGCTTATCTGCATTTATTGATTGCATTTTTGGTATAATAAAACTAACTTGAGAGTCGAATTTTTAAAAGATTTCTCACTTTTTAGGAAAAAAAGCATAAAATCGATTTGAAAGAACCTTCCCCTGAAGATAAGAAACAGCAGGACCTTCTCAAAAAATCTGGTGAAATCCCCCGTCATGTTGCGATAATAATGGATGGTAATGGCAGGTGGGCTCAGCAGAAGAATAGGCACAGGACGTTCGGGCACAGAGAGGGAGTTAATTCGGTTCGGGATATTGTTGAAGCATCCGGACAGCTGGGCATTAAATTTCTCACTTTATATACTTTTTCCACGGAGAACTGGAAACGCCCTAAATCCGAGGTCACCGTCCTCATGCGTTTGCTGATAAAAGCATTACGAGATGAGACTGATAAACTTCACGAAAATAATGTTAAGCTCACGGCTATTGGTGATATGAGCTATCTGCCTGATAGAGTGCTCCGGGAGCTTAATGATGCCAAAGAAAAGACAAGGAATAACAAGCTTATGACCCTTGTTCTGGCTCTGAGCTACAGCGGGAGATGGGACATTATTAATGCCGTGAGAAATAGCTGTGAGGAGTTTAAGCACTCGAAGTTCAAAATTGATGAGCTGAATGAAAAACTATTCAGGGAAAAACTTGTTACGAAAGACATACCGGACCCGGACCTGCTTATCCGTACAGGCGGGGATTTCAGAATCAGTAATTTCTTGTTGTGGGAAACGGCATACACGGAGCTTTATTTTGACAGGCATTTCTGGCCGGATTTCAGGAGAGAACATCTTTACGAGGCAATACGCGAATACCAGGGACGAGAGCGGAGATTCGGTATGACCACAAAGCAAATTCAAAAGAAAAGAAACGCTTAATGAAATATTACAGATCAGGCACTGCCTGTTTTTACGCAATATTTATATTATTGATTACAGCTTTATATACTAACCGAGCTTTTGCCCAGGGAGAAGAGGGTCCGGCTACCTATAGGGTCATATCTATCACGACCGAAGGAAATAAATTTTACGATTCGAAGATCATTATAGCTAACAGCGGGCTGAAGATCGGTTCTGAAGTAACAATCCCTTCCAGTGAAACAACGGACGCAATAAACAGGTTGTGGAACCTGAACCTTTTCTCCGATATAGATATAGTTGTGGATAAAAAAATAGGTAATGATGCTTACTTTGTTATTAAGGTAACCGAACTACCCAAACTCGATGACATAAAGTTCAGCGGGAATGACGAGTTCAGCGAAAAAGATCTGCGGGATAAGATACCTCTTTCCAAAGGGGAAGTGATCACCCCCCAAACTTTAAAGGATATAGAGTATAATATCAAGAAGATGTATATAGATGAGGGATATCCTCTCTCGGAAGTAAAAGTAGATGACATTGTGAACAGTTCCAATGATGCTCAGGTGCGGGTAAAGATAAATGAGGGAAGCAAGTTAAGCGTAAAAAAGATACTCTTTGAAGGAAATTATCATGTTCCTGCAAGTGCTCTGAGAGGTTCTATGGATGCTACATCCGAACTTCAATGGTGGAAGTTCTGGGAAAAAGCGAGGTTCAACAAGGATGATTATGATAAGGATAAGCATTCAATTGTGGATTATTACAGAGAACAGGGGTATAAAGATGCATCGATAATCAGTGATAATTTTTCATACAGCCATAATAAGGAATTGATGGATATTAAAATCAAGGTGAACGAGGGTAAAAGATACAGAATTAACAGTATCAGATTTACGGGTAACAAGATTTACAAAGATACTCTGCTCCTCGAAAGGCTTGAACTCAAACCCGGTGATATTTATAATGCAAAAAAATTCGAACAAAACCTGAAGGGTAATGAAAACCAGACAGACATTGCGTCTCTTTATCTGGATAACGGTTATCTGGGATTGCAGCAGGAGATAGAAGAAAATGTGGTCGACGAAAATAAGGTTGATCTCACAATACATATCACCGAGAACAAGCAGTACAGGATCGGATTGATTTCATTTACGGGAAACACGAAGACCCAGGACAAAGTGATAAGGCGCGAGCTGTATACACTACCGGGGCAATATTTTAATAAAGCCGATATGTTCAGAAGCCTGAGGCAGTTGAATAGTTTAAATTATTTTAATCCCGAAAAACTTAATTATGATTTTGTCCAGCGTAACGATACAACCGTAGACCTGGTTTATTCTTTCGACGAAAGGTCTTCTGATCAGCTGAATGCATCGGTCGGATGGAGCCAGACGTTCGGTATCTCCGGCAGTGTCGGTGTTACGTTCAATAATTTTGATATATCCGATCCGTTCTCCGGCGGCGCCGGTCAGATATTGAGCTTCCAGTGGGATTTTGGTTCCAGCGGGACATTCAGGACTTTCAGCCTCGGTTTCACGGAACCATGGCTTTATAATACCCCTACACTAGTCGGAGTGAATTTATTCGACACTTACCAGAACTATACGTTCGCTATCCGCGAAACGGGAGGTACTTTAAACTTCGGCAGGAGGTTCAAGTTCCCTGATGATTATTTTCGTGGTGACTGGTTCATTAAGTTCGACAGGACCGATGTCATAGATGGAGCGGGAATTTACGAGACCGGGGTAAGAAACCAGTTAAGCATAGGTCAGACCATCACCAGAAATTCTACAGATAATCCTATTTTCCCGACCATAGGCAGTAAGGTTGCTTTGGGCGTTGAAATTGCCGGAGCTAATCTGATAGGAAGTATCAACTTTCAGAAATATTCATTCAGTGCTGAAGCATATAACAGGCTGGACAATGTGGGCAAGTTGATACTATATAGCAATATGCTGTTTCAAACTATCAGCAGTCTTGCCAAAGACGGTTACATTCCTCCTAACGAATACCTCTTCATGGGTGGAAGCGGTCTTGCTTATAATACAGTTGCCTTACGCGGTTATGATGACAGGACTATAGGTCCTCTTAACAGTGCAGGGAATTCTATAGGCGGCAGGGTACTGCTTAAATACGGGGTAGAACTCAGATATTCGTTAACCCAGGACCCGATTCCCGTTTATTTCAGCTTATTCGGTGAAGCAGGCAATGTCTGGCCTTCGTTCAGGACCTTTAATCCATTGGATATCAGAAGGTCTGTAGGTTTTGGAATTAGACTGATGCTACCGGCAGTTGGCATTATCGGGTTTGATCTCGGGTACGGCTTTGACAGAAAGATAGTAGATAACCAAAGTCCGGCCTGGCTGTTCCATTTCCAGTTCGGAAAGGGATTCTGATAATCAATGATTTTAAATCTGCGGGATATATAAAATTAATCTGTTATTCATCTGAGAGTAATTAAATAATACCGCATAATATTTAATAAAAATCAAAAATAAGGAGATATAATTGAGGAACTCAATATTAACAGCAGTGATATTATTCTTCGCTGTTTCTTGCATTTCTTTTTCACAGGTAAAATTAGCTTTTGTTGACAGCGAAATAATTATCAAACAGCTTCCCGAAGCTCAGGAAGTGCAGAAGAAGCTCGAAGAGATACAGAAGCAGTATTACGACACGATAAACACCAAAGAGTCTGAGATAAAGAAAAAAGCGGACGAGTTTAAATCAAAATACGAAGAAGCACAAAAACAGGTTCAGTCGGGTTCGCTTAAACCGGACCAGATCACAGCACTTGAAAGTGAGATAAGCGCTATGCAAACCGATCTTCAGAAAATGGATCAGGACCTTACGGAATACAAGCAATCTGCTAACCAGAGTTTTGCTAGCACACAGGTGGAAATGTTCAAACCGATAAAAGAAAAAATTACCAAAGTAATTGAACAGGTGGCAAAAGAGCTGAAATATAACATGGTGCTGGATAAAGCTTCCGATTCTCTTATTTACGGAGATAAGGATCTGGATATTACTTTCAAAGTTCTCGATAAGATGAAATAAAGCTAATTAACTGAAATTTCTCTTTTATCCATTTAACAGCATGAAATTTAGAATTTTAATATCAGCGGTTATCCTGCTGATATCATCGTGTGTGTTCTCTCAGGAGAAGATAGGATACGTGGATTCAAAGATCATCATCGATGGCATGGAAGATGCTAAAGATGCGCAGAAGAACCTGGACAACCTCGTATCGGGGTGGAAATCTCAGATCCAGCAGCTGGACGATTCGCTCAAAACGATGAAAGATGATTATGAAAAGAAAAAGCTTATTCTTACGGAAAACATTAAGAAACAGAGAGAGGATTCCATAAGTACTCTGGAAAAAAGGATCGCGGACTTTCAACTATCGAAGTTTGGCGAGAACGGTGAATATTTTCAGAAACAAAATGAGCTCATGAAACCGGTTCAGGATAAGGTATTCAAAGCGATACAGGATGTGGCAAAAGAAGGAGGATATGATTTCGTTTTTGACAGGAGCAGTGAGCTTACTTTACTGTATATGAACGATAAATATGACCTTACCCAGAAAGTGATCAGAAAGCTGGAAAACAAGTAACTCCGAATGAAAGCGGCATCGAAAAATGAAACTATCCGAAATAGTAAAATTATTGAATGGTAAACTGGACGGAGATGGTGAAGTAGAAATAACGGGAGTCGGTAAGATCGAATCGGCTCGACCGCATGAGATAACATTCATAGCTAATCCTGTTTATGAAAAATTTTATAATAGCACCCGGGCAGGTGCTATTATAGTATCCAGATCTTTTAATAAACACCTAAGCGGTGACAGGAAGGTACCAGTGATCATTGCTGATGACCCGTATTTAGCATTCGTTGAGCTGCTTGATAGATTTGCACCTGTGGTCGAATTGCTGAAGATGGGGATAGATAATTCTGCTGTTATCAGCAAATCGGCAGAGATATCCCCTGATGATATAAGTATAGGAGCGCATTGTTATATAGGCGATGAATGCAAAATTGGCAGGAAAGTGAGAATTCTTCCGAACTGCGTTCTAATGGCTGGTGTTGTGATAGGTGATGATGTTTTGATCCATCCGAATGTTACAATCTACAACGGATGCAGAATAGGAAACCGTGTGATAATTCATTCCGGTGCCGTAGTAGGCAGCGATGGATTCGGGCAGGCAAAGAATAAGGATGGTACATACCGAAAGATCCCTCAAAGAGGGATCGTAGTTATAGAGGATGATGTGGAAATAGGAAGCGGATGTACTATCGACCGTGCTACATTGGGCGAGACCCTCATATGCCGGGGGGTAAAGCTGGACAACCAGATTCAAATAGCTCATAATGTTGTAATAGGTGAAAACACCGTGATAGCAGCCCAGACAGGCGTAGCAGGAAGCACAAAGATAGGCAGGAATTGCATTATCGGCGGGAAAGCAGGATTTGTAGGGCATATCGAAGTATGCGATGATGTGATAATTACTGCAGCTACCAATGTATCGAAATCGATTACTAAACCGGGTGTGTATTCAGGTTACCGCGCCCAGACCCAGAAGAAAGAGTTAAGGCAGGAAGCGTCATTAAGAGAATTGGAAATACTCAAAGAAAAAATAAAGAATCTTGAAAATAAAATAAAAAAATAAATCTCCCATGCTTACAAAACAAAGAACTATTTCCAGAGATATTTCTATAACAGGCATTGGACTGCATACGGGTAATCATTCCAAACTGACGTTTAAACCGGCACCGGAGAACTACGGAATAAGGTTTAAGCGTGTTGACCTGAAAGATTCCCCGGAGATATTAGCGGATATCGACCACGTAACAGATATATCCCGTGGTACTACAATAGCAGTCGGAAAAGCTGAGGTGAGAACCGTAGAGCATGTACTTGCAGCTATTATGGGCTGCGAGATAGATAACTTGATAGTAGAGCTCACAACAAACGAACCTCCTGTAACAGACGGAAGTTCAAAACCATTCGTCGATATCTTACTGGAAGCAGGATTTACCGAACAGAACGCTCCCAAGGATTATCTCGTAATCGAACAAACCGTCGATTATCATGATAATAAGAATGAAGTCCAGATCGTAGCTCTTCCGCTTGATGATTTTAAAGTAACGGTTATGATAGATTACTGGAACCCGGCACTGGGCTCGCAATATACGGGATTGTTCAATCTGGAAAAAGAATTTGCATCAGAATTTGCTCCTGCAAGGACTTTTTGCTTTTTACATGAGGTCGAAGAGCTTTCCGAACAGGGATTAATAAAAGGGGGTAAATTCGACAACGCAGTTGTTATAGTGGACAGAGATCTTACCCAGGAACAGCTTCGGGGGATGATGAAGAGATTAGGCATAGATGAAGGTGTTGTTCTGGGCGAGAACGGCATATTGAATAACAATAAGCTTCGATTCAGAAATGAACCAGCAAGACATAAGCTTCTTGATCTGATAGGGGACCTGGCATTGATCGGAGCACCTATAAAAGGTCACATTATGGCTGCCCGTCCGGGGCATAAAGCAAATATCGAATTTGTAAAAATGCTGAGAAAGCTCTACGAACAGAAAAAGCTGAAGATGAAATACCAGGTGGAGCCTGCTAAGGACGGTGATTCAATTTTCGATATTAATGCCATTAGAAAAATGCTTCCCCACCGTTACCCGTTCCTGCTGGTGGATAAAATTATTGAGATGGAACCCGGAAAGAGGATCGTTGGAGTTAAAAATGTTACGGTTAATGAACCGTTCTTCCAGGGCCATTTTCCGCAAAAACCGATCATGCCGGGAGTGCTTATAATAGAAGCAATGGCTCAGACAGGCGGGGTATTGCTCCTGAGCTTTTTTGATAACTATGAAAATAAAATCGCATACTTTGTTTCGATTGATAAGGCGAAATTCAGAAAACCGGTGATACCCGGTGATCAGCTTTTCTTTGAGGTCGAGGTTCTTGACAGGAAGAAAAATATTTACAAGCTGAGGTCCAGAGCTTATAAGAACCGTTTGAACGGAGAGCTTGCTGCTGAAGCTGAATTTATGACCGCAATAATAGATGAGTGATTTAGCGAGTTAGTATATCAAGCGTGCAGAGACCTGTTATAAAAATCTCTGCTGTTTTGTAGGACTTATTTACTTTTTAATCCCTCCTTTTCTATTTTCAGCTTCAAGAAGTTCATTTAATATGTCAACAGGTTTGGGATATCCGTTATCGAATCGATAATAAGCTATATGTAGGTGAGTTTTGCCACGGAAAGCTTTTCTGCCCGTTCTTCCTACAATACCTACTTTATCGCCTGCCTTTACAATTTGACCGATCTTTACTGTTACTGAATCCAGATGCGAGTAGTAAAAGATAGCCTTGCTTTCGGGATCGAATAATTTCACGTAATTTCCGCTTCTCAGGATGTTATCTGGTTGCCAGAGGTTGTATACCGAGAAAATAATGCCCGAAACCATCGCATCAGCTTCTACAGGCTTACCTGTTACGTCTTCGATACCGTTGCTGTCATTATCCAGTATAAATATATCGTGTGCGGGGTGTCCGCCGTATTCCCCGCCCTGGAAATAATCGAACGTTTCATCTTTGTAATCTTTTCCCCCGCTGCGGTATTCTGTCTTTGTACATCCAGATATGGGGAAGACCCAATCCTTTCTATTCGTGAAAATAACTCCGGCTTTTTTACAATATTCTTCCGCAATTTTAATATATGTTCTTAGAGAATCGAGAGCACTTTCCCTGTCGATCCGGTTATCCCTGATTAGCGTATCTGTCAGCTGCCATCTGTTTGCCAGATCATTTTTGTCCTGAGAGGAAATATAAGCATTTTGAGTTGTTATGAATATTATTGCTGGTATAAACAAACACTTTCTCATTCTTCTGTATATATATAATTGTTAAATCTATTTAGTAAATATATAACAAATATTATATATTCTTTATTAAGATTCATCACTGAAATTTTTTAAATAAAGCATAGGGAGATTCTATGTCAAAAAAGATTAATGCATATTATTTAATGAAAAGGTAAGTTAATTTTATTTTTACTAAATATTTTAATTATTAATGTCACAGTTACTTCGCTGTCACATTTATGTTTTTTACGCTGTTCCCCGTCATTTTGTATTTCAGCGGGAATTATTTATTATTAATTTTAGCTTTTGTAATCAGGGGTTTGAAAGAATTCGGAGAACCGACCAGGAAAGCAATGATACTGGACCTTTCGGTGAAGGATGCTGAAGCACTAACGTTCGGTTTGTAATACTTCATACGCGATATGATAGTTTCCGTTGCAGCTTTCATAGGCGGTTTCTTGTGGACGGTAAGTTCCGGGTTGAATTTGTTTACGGCTGCTTCTGCCGGTGCAGCTGGAACTCTATACTTTATTTTTTTCGGCAAAGGAACAGAACGAATTGTTAAATAATTATTCTTTACGTAATGTAATAATAACGAATTGACAGATAGTAAAACATCGATACTTAGTTCAAATAAAAAATACTTCATCATTCTGATAGTTTTTTTTATTGTATACTGTCTATTTTTGAGCTGGAGCTTCCTGTTCCAGAATGTGGATGATGCCTATATTTCTTTCCGATACGGGAAGAATATGATGAACGGGGATGGGCTGGTGTATAACAGGGGTGAGTATATGGAAGGATATACTAATTTTTTATGGACGTTAGTGACCGCTCCGTTTACAAAATTTAAAACGATCGATATATCATTTTTTACGCTTATACTAGGTCTGGTGATTTCGCTTTTCAATATTTATTTGCTCACGCTCATCAGCAGAAGATTTTTTTCCGCAGAAAGTCTTTCTAAATATAAATTTTTACTCTTCCTGCCTGCAATATTTTTTGTTCTAGATGACTCCATAGCTTTCTGGGCTATCGGCGGAATGGAATTTCCCATGTATTCATTGTTTATCTTAGGTGTGATCTACTTTTATTTTAAGATCAACGAGAAAAAAGGAAATGAAATGATTATGACAATTTTCCTCATGCTTTGCACACTCACCAGACCTGAGGGGAATATGATAGCCGCAATTACTCTAATCCATTCTGTATTTTACAGAGGATACATACAAAATTACTTGAGGAAGCTCTTCAATATCGTATCGTTGTATGTGCTTTTCATGATCATATATTACGGGTTCAAATACCTCTACTACGATCATTTCATTCCAAACACATTCTACGCAAAAGGTGTTGTGGACATTTCTATGAATTTATGGCTGGGATTAAAGTACCTTGCTCTTTGCATGGGAACCAGATTGTATTTATTTATTTTTATTATTTTTATTCCTTTCAAAAAAGCGATCCGGAATTTCAAGCAGTCTTTTCTGTTATTGTTCTCCGGTGTTTATATAATCTATCTTATTGCAGTAGGCGGCGATTGGATGATCGCTAACAGGTTCTTTGTACCTATTCTGCCCGTCCTTTATCTGCTGAGCACTCTAGGCTATATAGATGCTCTTAACAGGTTCTTACTGGTAAATTTCGGAGAACAGAAATTTAAGAACAGGATGATCTATATCAGCACTATTATTCTTTGCGTTCTGCTTTTCGTAATAACCATGAGCTTGCTTGAATACAGGGAATTGATAATTAAAGATGCAAATTACAAGTATGAATTGCAGTGGTCGAAGTTCGGCCATTGGCTGAAACAAAATGTTTCATCCAGGACGGTCATAGCGGTTGGTCCGGCAGGGAAGATACCTTACTACTCCGAACTATACACTATAGATATGTGGGGGTTGAACAATGAGCATATCGCGCAGACCCATTCGAAGCGGCTCCAGGCGGGACATAAAAAATTCGATTTTGATTATGTGCTTTCACTAAATCCCGAATTCATAATCGGATATGCGGGGTTCTCTGACTCCGACGTACCTTCGAGGTATGAAAAATTTAATACACCTGAAGATGAATATAAATCCATCGATGTGGTATTCCGTCTGAAGGACCAATACAGGACTTACAACCACAACAAATGAATACACTGACCAAAGCAATGATACTGGCGGCCGGGTTCGGTACGCGGCTGCAGCCGCTCACATCGAATAAACCGAAGGCATTGGTAAAAGTGAACGGAGTTCCCATGATAGAGAATGTAATAAAAAAACTTGCCGCATCGGGTATCAAAGAAATTGTGGTCAATGCTCACCACTTCGCATCCCAGCTTGAAAAATATTTCAGCGATAATGATTTCGGGGTCAGGATACATTTGATATGCGAGAAAGAGATCTTAGGTACCGGCGGAGGTATCAAAAATGCATCGGCTTTTCTTAAAGATACACCCTCTTTCGTGGTCCATAATGTTGATGTATTATGTGATCTTGATGTTCAAACGATGTACTGCTTCCACCTTGATAACTCTGCTTTTGCAACACTTGCCATTCAGGACCGCAGGACGTCTCGTCCGCTATTGATAGACGGGCAGTCAAATATTATCGGGCGAAAATCCAAAGACAATTATTTCAGATACCGGAAGCCCGCAGGTGAAGAAAAAACAACAAGCTTCCTGGGCATACATATTATCTCATCCGCTATTTTTCAACACTTTACCGAACAAGGTTTCTTCGATATCTTCACATCCTATTTCCATCTCATATCGGAAGGCAGGAAGATAATCGGGTATGATATCGGAGAAAAAAAATGGTCCGACCTTGGAACAATCGGGAACCTTACTGATATATCAGCGGTTTAACATATTAATTTTGCGCTGACTGATTATGTAGATGCTGTATGTTGTTGAGAATCATTTCATTTATGTAACATTGCGTACCGGTTTTGCAAGTCGATGAATATCAGCAGTTTTGTTAAGGTTCGCGTGTTCTCTTCATAACTACCGTTGATGTAAAGGGGCTCTGTTTTAGTAGTGCCTGTCCATGGATATCAGACTGTAAATTACTTATTTATATTGATGAATATTTATTCAGAAAAATTTATTATCTAAAAACTCTAAATAATTGAATATCAGTAAATTAACCTTATATGATTATCAGCGTTTTTCGCTTTTTGTAAATCGGGTATCATTCAAAAAAAACATTTATTTGAATATACGACTAATTTATACTCATTTAGCTTAAATACCTGATAAATATGTTATTTTTTAGAATTCCATAAATTTAAAACCATAATTTAAAGGAGAAAAAAAATGAAACTCACGAACTCTTTCCTCTCAATTTCGTTTTTACTGTTTCTGGCGGGGAATCTTATCTTTGCCCCCAATGCGTTCCCGCAGGATAAGGTCATGCCCCCTGCCCCGGAACAATTCTACTCTCTGACTAACAATCAGAACGATCCAATGCTGACCAAGCAGCAGCCGGCTCCAAAGCAGTTCAGTCCGGAAAAAACACAGGTTTTGCAGGAACTGAATCAAGCAAGGGAAAGCAATAACATGATGAAGCAAAAGCAGGCAGAGACAAAGCTCAACCTTATCGAAGGTAATTCTTCCCAGTCTCCGGCTAGCGATCCGCGAGCTGTGTGTCTTCAACCGCAGAACAATCAGGTACCGATTAACGGAGATTATCTTACCTCTGCTGTGAATGGTCTTGCTAATTGGTCGATTGCTACTGCTACAGTTCCGACAGGAGCTCCTAATGCAGGCAGAATATGGGTCGTCTCAACCCAATATAATACGGGAAGCGATACCATGAGATTCTACTATTCCGATAATGGCGGAGCTACATGGAGCTTTTATACAGACTGGTGGTATACTAGTTACAACATGGACTACAGACCAGGTGAGCTTGACCTTGAAGTAGTTTATGATGGTACTAATGTATTCCTTTTCGTTGTTGCAGGATTTAACGATATTTCAGCAAGCAGAGCATTGGTAAATCTCACGAAATTCCAGGTTACCGGTACTTTCACTTTTTCTGTGACTACTCTTAATTTCCCGGGCACTGCAACTACTACAAATCAATATTACAATCCCAGGATAACAAGTGATAATATATCATATCCTAATTCATCCGTATATGTATATATTACAACTGCATTCGATTCAACAACCGGTTCAACACACTTTTTAAGACAAAAGCAAGTTACCGTTACAAGCCCGACCACCACAACACCGGCCTATAACTACAGTAACGCTGCGTGGTGGAACGGAAGCGGTTATCCTGCAGGCGCGTATTATTTTAATGACATTGCCTATTATAGAACAACATCATCAGCAACTACAAACAGGATCATGACTCTTATCAGCGTTAATATGACCTATTACGGCTTGTACCTTGCATGGAGTGATGATTATGGATCCACTATAGCGGGTACGCTTGTCATATCCGAAACTAGCCCGACAAGAGGTTCAAGCCTGGCTTCCAGCGGATTAAACACGGGAACGAATCTTATGCTTACATATCTGAGGTTGTTTTCAGGTACAGACTGGGACGTAGCCTACCAGTATTCTACTACAGGAGGAACTACAACAGGTTCATGGACTATGAGTTATATTGATTTCACGGGATACTATGCCAGCGGACAAACTGATGTTATCCAGGTATTAGGTACTACCAACCAGTTCAAAGCAGCTTATACCGAAGACAGTTCCGGTGTTAAGGCTTTCTATGCTGGATGGAACGGCACCGCATGGAGCACACCGTCAAAATTGAGCGTTAACGGTTTCGCTTGCGATACGGTTTATGGTAAGGTTAGAGCGGGATATAAGCTCGGCGGCGGTGACGACTGTGTAGCTATCTGGGCTGGAGTAAACGGCGGAGCTGTTTATGCTACAAGAGCCTGCCTGACTACTACGGGATTCTCGAATAATAATAATCAGATACCGAAAACTTATGCATTACAGCAGAACTATCCTAACCCGTTCAATCCGACAACTGTCATTAGATACAGTATTCCGCAGAACAGTGCGGTAAAACTGACCATTTATGACATGACCGGAAGAGCGGTGAAAACACTTGTCAACCAGGTTATGAATTCCGGCAATTATGAAGTGAACTTCGATGCATCCAACATTGCAAGCGGAGTATACTTCTATAAGCTCGAAGCCGGAAGCTTTGTTTCTACAAAGAAAATGACCTTGATAAAGTAAATCATCGGATAGAAGACATATATTTATGACTCTAAGGGCGTTCCAGAGAACGCCCTTAGTTTTTATATCTGAATATCGATACTTTATATTAAAGCTTATGCTGTTATCTTGTCATTTTTTCATTATGTATTTGATAATATATTTGGGTCAGATACATTATCCCAGACTTAAACCGGAATAAAAAATGGAATAAAATGGAATTTAAGAGCACATCCTTGACATTTCTGTTATTTTCTTTTATTGCGGTAAATTTATTTTTACTCCTATCTTCAATTGCACAGGAAAAAATTATTAATACCAACAATAAGCAATTCTATTCTTTAACGGGTAACCAGAACGATCCCAAGTTAACCGACGTTCCTCCCGTTTCCCGGCAATTCGGCTCAAAAAAAACTGAAGCTCTCATTGAACTGAAACAGGCAAGAGAGAGCAATAACATTATCCTGCAGAGGCAGGCAGAGCTGAACCTGAATCAGATAGAAAGAAGAACTTTTGTTCCGGTTACCAGCGATCCGCGTGCCGTAATAGTTCATCCCGCAGTTCATGAAGGGAATAATAAGGATTATTTAGTGCATACAATTAACTTGCTGAATAACAAGTCTGTTGCTGCTGCAATTGTTCCGCCCGGAGCTCCCA
>Ga0187878_1002930_pt1 | contig 14610 bp, 15 predicted proteins | sample June2016WEW_17_1_FD_132979 | JGI IMG/M metagenome (GOLD analysis project Ga0187878, IMG submission 132979) | Peatland microbial communities from SPRUCE experiment site at the Marcell Experimental Forest, Minnesota, USA - June2016WEW_17_150 | ecosystem: Environmental > Terrestrial > Soil >...
AATGAGCGAAATATTCCTTCGAAGAATTGAATCGTGCGCGGCAGATGCCAAAACGAAAGTAACCCAACTGCGCGATCATGAAATCCTATCAGAAGTGGAACAAAACTACGTCAAGCAATTCATCTCAAAGCTCTGGTACGACGGCATTACTCGACGTCTATCTACAATAACAGGACTTGACTTAGGCCAGAAGATTGGGATAGTCTACCACTTCTGGCAGAACGAAGACAAACTACACGTAAGGACAGCAGTTCCAAAGACAAACCCAACGGCTGTATCAATAGTAGAGATCATTCCAGGCGCAATCCTGTACGAAATGGAAATTCATGACATGTTCGGGGTTACATTTGTCGGAAACCCATGGATGGACAAAAAACTACTCTTACCAGAAACATGGCCCGACGATTTACCACCACCTCTACTCAAGACATCAAAACCCGCTGAAATTCGTAAGCGATTGAAATTGGAGTTAGAAGGAAAATGAGTGAAACAACCAAGAAAGTAGAATCAGCAGGTCTAATGAAGTATTCCACCGAGAACCTGGTTCCGTTCGGACCAATCCATCCAGCTCTGAAAGAGCCTGAATACTTCAAACTCGTCCTTGAGGGCGAAAAGATAGTAGAAGTAATTCCAAGGATCGGCTACGTTCACAGAGGACTAGAAAAAGCGGCAGAGATGAGACCATGGGTCCAGAACATGTACATGTTTGAACGAACCTGCGGCATCTGTAGTTTCGTACACAGCCTCTGTTACGGACAAGCTGTAGAAGAGTTGACCATCTATGAGGTCCCTAGACGTGCCAAATACATCCGACTCATCGTGGCAGAGCTAGAAAGAATTCATAGTCATCTGCTCTGGGTCGGCCTGATGGGTCACTGGGCAGGCTTTGAAACCCTGTTTATGTGGGTGTGGCGCGACCGCGAAATCGTTCTCGATATCGTAGAAGCTATCTCAGGAAACCGAATTCACAAGTCAATGAACGCCTTCTGTGGAGTCAGGCGTGACATGCCTGAAAACATGGAAGAACAAATAGTCGAAAAAATGAAGTACCTAGCCGACCGAACACGTTACTACAGGGAGATAATTGACACAGAAGAGACAATGCTCGAACGGACTGAGAAGATTGGCAAAGTCAGTGCAGATACTGCGGAGAAGTTGTGCGCAGTTGGACCAATGGCTCGCTACGTCGGAATACAGCACGATGTAAGACTAAACGATCCTTACGCTGCATATGACGAGGTCCCATTCAGCATCGTGACGCGAAATGAGGGAGACGTTCACGGCCTCCTTCGGCTTCGTCTCGACGAACTGATAGTTTCAACTGAACTAGTCACCTATGCCGTGAAACATCTTCCGGAAGGCCAGATTAGAGTAAAGATACCTCCCATCATACCCGCAGGAGAACATTCTTCACACTGCGAAGCTCCGAGAGGCGAGATATTCTACTACGTCAAGTCAACGGGTGGCAGAACACCCGACCGCGTGAAATCACGTCAGCCGACCATGGCAAATCTCCCTACAGCTCTTGAGATGTTGAAAGGGCTGACAATCGCAGACGTACCCATCGTTCTCACAGCAATCGATCCTTGTTTTGGATGCATGGATCGAATGTCATTCTTAGACACCGAAACTAACAGACACTGGACATGGTCCGGAGAACAATTGCGACAGTACGGTATCAAATACTACAAACAAAGGAGGACGTAGAACTGCTTCTCCAGATTTTCGAAGCACTAGTCTTCCCAGGTGTGCTGTTCACAATTGGTGTTGGATTCCTTTTTGACTGGTTGGACAGGAAAACCGCTGCTCGAATGCAGGGACGAATAGGACCAAAGATCGCTGGTCCTTCTGGCATACTACAACCATTTGCAGATTTCTTGAAATTACTCTTCAAGGAAGAGATTATCCCATCCCACGCTGACAGAACTATCTTCCTCTTTGCGCCCGCCCTTTTTCTCCTCGCACCCTTACTTTCGATGCTCTTCATTCCAATTCTTGCACTGAGTCCCATAGCTAGCTTTGATTATGATATCTTGGCAATACTGTTCCTACTTGCCTATGCTGCTTTCGTCGTTTCAGTCCTGAGCTATTCATCCGCCAGTAGCTTCACCACGATCGCCACGGGCAGATTGGTTCTTCAGTACGTGAGCTATGAGATTCCGTTGGTACTCGCTATCATTACTGCTGTGTTATACACACGGAGCCTTTCAGTCGAGGGAATCGTCGCTGCACAGAGCAAGTTATGGAACATCTTCGTAATGCCGTTCGCTTTCGCAGTGTACATAATTGCTCTGATGGCTGAGCTTGAGAAACCGCCCTTCGACATTCCTAGCGCGAAAACGGAGATAGTCGCGGGCTGGTTAACTGAATTCTCAGGACGAGCACTCGCATTCCTGAAGCTCACCAAAGAAGTGAGCTACGTCTTCGGATCAGCACTTGCAGTCTCACTCTTCCTCGGCGGCCCATTAGGACCAGAATTCTCAGGAGTGCCAATTTGGATACTTTATTTTTCGTACTTCATGGTCAAACTACTAGCGGTCGGATTTCTGATCTTCGTCCTCAAAACATCAATGGCCCGCATCAAGATTGGCCAAGCTACAGAACTTTTCTGGAAAATACTGACCCCGGTCAGCCTCGGTCAAATCATCCTTATTCTGGTGCTCATTCAGGGAGGGATCCTGGTTGTCTCGTAAACGTAGGAAAAGGGGACCTGGTGTAGCAATACCCCAGATGTTCCGAACCATGCTGGAAAAGCCAAACACTCGTACATATCCATACCAGAAAGTGGACCTCCCACTCCGTTTTCGAGGAAAGCTGGACATCGATCCCGACAAATGTACGGGCTGTCAGGTCTGCTCAATGGTCTGTCCAGCCGGAGTAATCACCATGGTAGATCTCGGAACAAGAAAGGTTGGTGACCGAGAGCTTCCAGTGAAACGGCCGCTCTTCGACTTAGCAAGCTGCATATTCTGCGGTGAATGCGTTGACAACTGCGCCTTCAAAGCTCTTGAAATGACCAAACAGTTCGAACTCGCCACGCCCCACAAGGAAGACCTGATAATGAAGAAGGCGACCGTACGATGACATATGAACTCACCTTATTCTTCGGAGTAATGTTGGTCGGCGTAACACTAGTCGCGCTTATGGTCCGTAAGCTAGTCTGGTCATTGATTTTGCTATTCTATTCGAGCATAATCTTCGGTCTGATGCTCATGACCTATGGCGCCACTTTCGCTGGGTTATTTCACATAATCACTTTCGCGGGAGCTGTCTCGGTTCTGTTCATGGTCATACTAATGATCGTCGGCGGTCAAGCAACAAGTTACACTGAGAAACTCGGAAAGGAGAATTTCGTCGGCATCGTGCTAGCAGTTATGGCTGCGATCCCTCTCGTACTACTCCTGTCCAACTTTACCCCATTATCGAACAGAATCGACGAACAATCTCAACTTGCCGAGTTGACATTCCAAATTAATGGTCCGCTTGGATTCTTGTGGAATATACGATCATGGGACATTCTGCTTGTGGTTATTCTAGTTGCCGCAGCAATGCTCGGCGTTATGAACTTATTCTCACGTGGAGGAACTGTTGAAAAATGAACGAACAACAACTGTTGCAAGTATTTGCAGCCATACTCTTCTTCTCTGGTTTCGGAACTATCGCATCCACAAAGAACCTTGTCAAGATGATCATGGGATTCCAAGTGATGATTTGGGGTGCAAATCTAGCGCTATTTGCTGGAGGACTAGTCAATGGTCAGGCTAGCTACTTCTCATCGTCCCTTGTTGTCCTCTCTATCTCCATAGGTGCAAGTGTTGAAGCATTAGCCTTGTCACTCGTGATTCTAACCTACCGAAAGTATGGTACCCTGAACCCATGGGAGATCAGGAGACTTGCACATTGACAGGATTCTATGCAGAATGGTTAGTTTGGGCATTGCCATTCATCTCAATCCCAATCGTGTTGCTTCTTTCACGTTGGCCAAAAGTGCGAAATTGGTTCGCGGCTGGAGTTGTTGGTGCCACATTTCTATTGGCAGTAAGTTTGATCTTAGAAGTTCAGACCAATGGACCGATTACATCATCCGTCCCATGGCTTTCAGCGTACGGCTTTCAATTAACCGCACACGTAGACGGCCTTGCAGCATTCCTAGCAGCAGTCGTTAATTCACTAGGATTCCTAATAGTAGTCTACTCACAAGGATACATGGGTCACGAGAAAGGACTACCAAGGTACTACGCGTTAGTTCTTCTATTCATTGGTGCAATGACAGGACTGGTGATCGCTGGCAACTTTCTGCAACTCTACATATTCTGGGAAATCGTTGGAATATGCTCAGCTTTTCTCATTTCTTTCTGGTACGACAGACCTGAAGCGGTACGAGCTGGGCTCAAGGCATTCTTGGTTACCCGCGTCGGCGACGCGGCATTGTTGATAGGTTTCGTATGGCTCTATGCAACCACCGGAACGATTGACTTTCAAAGATTAGCGTCCCTAGCATCACAGGGATTCGTTCCCATATCTATTCTCACAGCAACCGGAGTCCTCATCCTCATCGGCGCCATGGGCAAATCGGCCCAAGTGCCATTACATGTGTGGTTACCAGATGCGATGGAAGGCCCGACAACGGTAAGCGCCCTTATTCATGCAGCAACTATGGTTAACGCGGGTGTATACCTAATCGCAAGAACCTACCCGATTTTCTCGTCGAGTCAAACCTGGTTGACCGCGGTCGGATGGGTGGGAGTCATCTCAGCCCTCTTGGCGGCAAGCATAGCAACAGTCACTATGGACATAAAACGGGTTCTGGCGTACTCGACCATAAGTCAATTGGGATTAATGTTCGCAGCCTTAGGCACCGGGACATCTGGGGGATGGTTTGCATCCCAATTCCATCTTATGAGTCAAGGATTCTTCAAAGCTCTCGGATTCCTCGCTGCCGGCTCGATCATCCACATGCTTGGTACCAGGAACATGGGAGAAATGGGAGGCTTAAGGAAACGAATGCCGATTACCTTCATAGCGTTCCTATTCTCAACGCTAGCATTGGCAGGTGTCCCGCCATTCGTTGGATTCTGGAGCAAAGATCTGATCATTACAGAATTATCATTGGCGAACTTAAATCTGCAAGTCCTGCTCGTTCTCATTGTTTCTATGCTGACGACATTTTACATGTTCAGAGCACTTTTCAAAGTCTTCTTTGGCCCAGAAAGTAAACTAGCTAGAGAGAAAAATCTACACGAATCTCCCAAAATTATGACGATCCCTCTGCTCATTCTTTGTGCGTGTGTACTCGTACTTGGATTCACAGAAGAATGGTCAGCGAACCTTCTAGGCATTAGGGAAGGTATTGTATTCTCGCTGCCTATTATCAGCGCATCAATAGTGGCAATCCTTGTTGGGTTTGGCCCCTCATACATGATATTCTATTTGGGCAAACCGAATCCGAAAGAATTCCTACAGACACATTCCGGCCTAGGCTCTATCAGGAACGCTCTGCTCGCGGGTTACGGATTCGACGCATTCTACTTTGCAGTATTCGTTAAACCATTCGCAAGAATTTCAAACAGTGTGAGGAGCATTCAAACTGGGATTCTGGGTAAGAATCTGTGGCCAATGCTTGCAGTTCTATTCCTTTTGGTGCTATGGATCGTGATGAAGCTATGAGCTACGATTGGACTCTTCTCCTGACGACGTTCTTCCCTGGATTTGTTGGCGCTTTTGGTATTCTATTACTGGATCTAATGGTCAAGAATAAGAAATACCGATCAGCGGCAAGTGGGATAATTTCTCTAGCGACCTTCGCTTTCATTGCACTTAGCAACTGGCGGCAAGCCTCCCTTGTCCTAGACATGGGAAGTAACATTACAATTCGAGTAGAACCAATCCTACTGGCAACCACGTTCACTCTAACTGAACTGGGAATCTACATTTCAGCAATTGCGTTGATTCTCTCTATCCTTATCACCATCTATTCAATCGCATACCTATCCAAGGATAGAAACTGCGCACTCTTCCAATCCTTAATTCTTCTACTCTATCTGAGCATATACGCAGTAACAATCTCAGGCGATTTGCTAACCTTCTTCATTGGATGGGAAGGAATGAGCGTCGCCGCCTATGGCCTTGTCGCATTCCATAAAGATAGTTGGGAAGCCATCGAAGCAACTGTGAAATATCTACTAATGAGCGGCATTGGGAGCCTGACAGCACTTTACGGTATTGCCCTTGTCTACGGCTTAACTGGCTCACTCAACATAGAAGCGTTCGAGAAGGCATTCACAAGTCCAACACCAGTCGGAGTTCTGGCTGTGGTCCTGATCTTCATAGGTTTCGGTGTAGAGGCAGCGGTTGCCCCACTACACATGTGGTTACCTGATGCACATCCTGCAGCACCAAGTCCGATGAGCGCACTTCTCTCAGGGATTATCATCGAATTGGGCAGCTTTGCGTTCATCCGCTTGCTGGGCGGAATCCTAAGCTTACCATCCTACGCAGTCCTTGCGCAACCATTGCTAGCGGTGGCAGCGGTGGGAACGATGTTCATTGGTAATTTATCGGCGTTACAACAAGATGATCTGAAACGATTGTTGGCTTATTCCAGTATAGCTCAGGTCGGATACATCCTACTCGGGATAGCAACGCTGACTCCCGCAGGATTTTCAGCAAGCGTTTTCCATATCTGGAATCATGCTTTGTTGAAAGGAATGTTATTCCTCCTAGCCGGCATTGTCACATTTCAGATCGGGACGAGGAGTCTCAAGGAAATGTCCGGTTTGGGAAGAAAGAGCCCTATACTAGCAGTCCTCTTCACACTTAGCGCTCTTGCCATGACAGGCGTTCCTCCCTTCGGACTATTCTGGAGTGAGTTCCTTATCGTGCTCTCTAACCTCACTGTCGGTTCACCTGTACTCACAGGAGCTGTCGTCCTTATGCTCGTTAACATTCTGATCTCTATAGCCTACTATTTCCGAATAATTCGGACAATTGCATTTGCGGAGCCCAGCAATACGTTGAACGCGAATAATGTTGGAAGGGTACCGAAACTACTGATAATTCCATGTGTGATAATGATTGGGTTAAGCTTGATAACTGGCCTCTACCCGAATCTGTTCTACCAACCAGCCGTGAATGCGGTGAAGAGTATCCTTGCGGGATTTTCATAGTGATCTGATATGAGTCAAAGCGGAAGAGAACGAATAATCAAAGACATCGAAACCGTTGACCAGGCTGTGAAAGCCGAGAAGGACGTTGAAAGCGGCTACCATGGCGTCATCGATGAGAGCATCACCTACTGGCTCGCCGTAGAGGAAGATATTGTCGAAAGTTACACTAAACTTGTGAGGAAAACGGACAACAAGAAAATCAAAACCACGCTAAATAGGATAATTGAAGATTCAAAGAATCACATAAGAATCCTCACGTCAATTAAGAAGAGTTTCACGAAGATAATGAACGACGAACAGCGACACGCAGAACTACTGGAATCCCTTCGAGAAGAATTTCACAAATAACTACACCAAAGCTCTCACGTTGCATGCTAAATTCCGTCACTTAACTCATAGAGACTATTCATATTTCATGCTAGAATTCCACTTGTACCTCCTATACGATGCCAAATAAGTAGGGGAAATATTGGAGAGAGTGCATACTATGTCCCTCCCTCTTGAGTCGAAACCATTTTGATCGAAAAACGACGCTTTTGGCATAAGATGCTGAGCGAGATCCGTGAGCAACCTGCCGCGTTGAGGAGGACTCTTGATCAAACGGGTAATGTAGTGAAGCGCATCGCAGAAAAGAACGCTCGCAACGTTAGGATGATCTATTTCACGGGGAGTGGAACGAGCTATCATGCCTGCATTGCTGCGAACTACATGGTTTCGAGTGTAACCGACTATCTGTCAAGCACGCTGCCTGCATCAGAATTCTCAGCGTGGACTGGCAGGACTAAACATCAGTCGGGCACTTGGCTGATTGCGATTTCACAATCTGGAGAAAGCCGAGACGTTATCGACGCGGTAAGATCAGCAAAGCTCTCTAGAATGCGAGTCTTGGCTGTAACTAACGACGCCCAAAGTAGACTTGCAAAACTTGCTGATTTCTCCATCGCGTCGCAAGCTGGAAAGGAAGAAGCAGTAACGGCAACCAAAAGCTTCACAGCGACACTACTTGCCACTTATGAGTTTATTACCGCTTTGACTAAGCGAGATGAGCTAAAGACCGAACTACAAGAATTACCCAACTTAGTCGATGAAACTTTGCGAAGCTGTGAGAAGAAATGCAGAAAGCTAGCATCCAAGTTCCGCAATAGAGAATTTTTCTTCCTCTTAGGAAGCGGAGCAAATTACGCTTCGGCTCTAGAAGGGGCGTTGAAGCTAAAGGAGAGTTGCAACCTTTATGCAGAGGGTTTCGCAACCAGAGAATTTCTGCATGGACCGATGCAACTTGTAGATAGAAGAACTCCAATCTTCATCCTCCAACGCGAATTTTCTGACGAATTATCGGAATTGACTGATCGGTTCAAACGACTTGGGGCACCCACTATAATAGTTGGGCCTCATATTGGAGTTAGTGAGAGTGACACTATAGAAATCGCTAGCGGTGTTAACGAAATGTTCCAACCTTTGACGTACGTCATTCCGCTCCAACTCTTCGCGTATTATTCCTCCATATCGCGAGGATTGAATCCTGATCAACCGACCAAACTCAAGAAGGTAGTCAGATGAGCTCGAAATTGAAAGCGATAATATTCGGAATCGATGATGTTCTCTATGATGCAACACTCCAGAGTTCAAGCGCACGCCTTAGCGCCGTTAAGGCCATGATCGAAGCTGGCCTTCCAGTGGATGTGGAGACAGGCTACCGTACCCTGGAAGAGATAGTCAAGACTGTCGGCCCAGACAACACAAAACACTTCGATATGCTCTTAGAAAAACTGGGATTAAACTGGACTCCATCTGTCGTAGCTGCAGGCGTCGTTGCTTATCGGAGCACCAGCCCGGTTTTTCTCAAGCCATATCCTGATACCGTTCCTACACTACTAACGTTGAGGGACCAGCGGTACAAACTTGGCGTTGCTTCAGAAGGCAAATCAGTAAAGCAGTGGCAAAAACTCTTAAGCCTAGGTTTACAGCACCTATTTGATTCCGTTGTGACTTCGGAAGATCTCAAACTCGAGCACTTAACAGAAACAGTACTAAAAAGAGAACTTGACGAACTGGGAGCACAACCACCGAATACACTCTTCGTGACCGTCAACCTAGACAAAATAGACATCGCCAATCGAGCAGGCTTAATCACCGTTCGTTTGAGGAAAGGAGAAGCAAAGCTCGAAAAACCAAAAGGAAGTCAACCCAGATACGAAATTAAAACGTTAAGTGAAATTCTCCAAATACTTGCTAAACTATGATTTCTCTGTACCCAGCAGCAGGTTGATAATTCTAAACGTTAGTCCCCAAATTACAATTCTTCTGTAAATGTATGAGCTAACGGTGAGTTCTCCCCCCTCAACTCTAACCTGACTTTTTGTTACTGCACTGTTTGCTAGTTCGTTAACTGGCACCCAGAACACGTCTGCAACTTCCATGTTTGAACGAATCTCGACACTGGTCATCAACTGAAAGACGAACGGAGCAACCCTAACACGACGACCACGTGCATACACCAAAGGTAGAACTCCAAGCACGACATGTTTTTTCAGCGAAATCCCGACTTCTTCATTGGCCTCTCGTATCGCTGTCTCCAGAAACGAGCGATCACTAGGAGCCTTGTGTCCGCCTGGGAAAGCGATTTGACCAGACCAAGGGTCATCACTTCGTTCCGTCCTCCGAATTAGAAGAAGTGAGCTGCCTGTCTGAGACGAATCGATTATGACTGCTACGGCAGCGTGAGGGGGATGAGTTTCTTTTGATTTCAGATCCGTGTCCGTAGGAAGGAGACGACGACGCAACAAGTCTATGCTGAATGTACTGGTCAAACTCCCGCCTAAGCCCTGCCTTTGAAGTATTAATCCGATATTTACACTGAACCAGTCAAGTTTTATCTTTAGTACATCTTACGCTCAAATTGAGTGGAAGCACATGTCCGTATCGCTCGCGTTACAGAATATCGACAATTCGCGCCAAGACATGATCCAATTCATGGTTGACATGCTGAAGATTAAGGCCGTTAACCCTGATGGTGGAGGAAGAGGCGAATATGAACGCGCTCTTTTCGTGCAGAAATGGTTAGAGAACTTTGGAGCCAAAGTCTCGCGATACGATTTCGCAGATAGTCGCGTACCAGAAGGCATTCGAGTAAATCTCACTACTATCATCGACGGGAAAGACCAAAGCAAGACACTATGGTTTGCCGCCCATCTAGATACTGTACCAGAAGGTGCACGGGAACTTTGGAGCACAGATCCATATGATCCAGTGGTGAAAGACGGGAAAATATTCGGCAGAGGTTCGGAAGACAACGGACAAGCGGTTGCTTCCACACTCCTCGCATTCAAAGCACTGAAGACTCTAAATGCAAAACCGACCATCAATGTAGGTTTCGCCTTCGTATCTGATGAAGAGTCGGGAAGCAAATATGGCGTAATCCCAATGGTCGAGAAGAACGTGTTCAAACCTCAAGACATGGCAATAGTTCCCGACACAGGAAGTCCAGATGGTAAAGAGATAGAAGTTGCCGAGAAAAACATTCTTTGGCTAAAAATAACGACTAAAGGAAAGCAAGTCCACGGAGCCCTTCCATACAAAGGACTGAATGCTCACCGCGTCGGCATGAAGTTCGCATTGCAGATCGATGAACTCTTGCACACCAAGTATACAGGAGCCGATCAACTCTTCGACCCCCCAACCTCCACATTCGAACCTACTAAACATGAGTTGAACGTTGACAACATAAACACGGTTCCAGGTTTGGATGTGCTATATTTTGACTGTAGAATCCTGACACGGTACCATCTAAAGGAAGTCATGAAAGATATTGAATCTGTCAAAGCAAAGATGGAGAAAGATACTGGGGCGAGAATCGAACTAACACCAGTCCAATTCGAAGAGAATGTTGCGCCAACCCCGACTAATTGTGAAGTGGTTCAAAAACTGATAAACGCTTTGAAGGAACTGCGGGGCATAGAAGGCAAGCCAATTGGAATTGGTGGAGGAACAGTTGGCTTATACTTCAGGCGAAAAGGAATCAACACAGTCGTTTGGTCCACGCTCGATGACATGGCACATCAGCCGAACGAATACTGCAAGATAGACAATTTTGTCAACGACGCGAAAGTCTTCGTGCATGTTGCTCTGAACTGAGAACCTATGACAGAGGCTGACTTTTCGTTAGAGGTCAGCGTTGCTCGACCATCCGATCACAAGTCTATAGAACGCCTTTGCACAAGAGCAGTTGGTCCAGATGATTACGTTCTATGGGTGTTGCGCAGCGTTATCAAGGACAGAGGATTGTACCTGGCTTGGGTTGGTGACCTGCTAGTCGGAATGACCAACTTCGACGAATGCATCGATGGAAGCGGGTGGTTGAGCATGGCACGCACAGATCCCGACTGGCAAGGTCGAGGAGTAGCTAGATTTCTTCAGCGTGAATTAGCTAAACATGCAAAGAAGCACGAGATCAGAATATTGCGTCTATGGACCTTATCAAGTAACCATGCTTCCATACGCGCTTGCAAGAAAGGGGGATTCCGTCCAGTCTGCGAATCGGTGCATGTGTCACATAGTTTCAGATCCAAGATACGCCGTCAGTACTCGCATTCAACTAACAATGTGATTACGATGAGAACAATCCTCAAATCGTCCTATCTGTTGAAAATGCAAGGATACATTGCCTACAAATGGTATTTCGTTAAAGCTAACGACACACTAATTGAGAAGATTCGACGAAAGCGCGAACTACATTCTTTTGATGAGTTGACATTTATCCTGACCAAGCCCGAGAGAAGTTTCCACAGACTGTCCTGCAGTTTTTCGCTCTTGGAAGGTAAACCGATGCAGTCTATGCATCTTATCTTTTCTAAAGCGAAGAGTCTTGGAGTAGATTGGGTTGGAGGTTACTTGCCATATGATCGCCATCTCTTAGCTGTGGCATCGAAGATTGGTTTCAATGTCGACAGTTGGGGTGAACACTGCTTAGTTTTCGAGAAATCAATCTGAATATCATTGAAGCTATCGTGATTTCTTCCTGAGACGTTCTCCCAGTTCAATCCAATTTCCGTCAGGATCTTTCAAGTAAGCGAGAATCCAACTACCTTCTTTGAATGGTTCAATTGCCCTCTGACACTTCATTGAGAGTCTCTTGTATTCCGCGGCTACGTCTTTGACCTCAAATGCCAAGTGATCCAAGCCAGACTTCCCTCCATACCGATACTTCTTTGGATACCAGTTAAGTTCGAGAGTTTGCCGCGAACCTTTTGATCTAAGCCAAGCAACCTTGCCGCCAGTTTCTTTGATTTCAGTTTTAAAAAGCAGCTTCATACCTAATGATTTTGTATAGAAAGTGATGGATCTCTCTAGATTCGATACATGTATTCCAGTGTAGAAGAACTTGTTCAAACCATCACGCCAGATGGACTATTTTGTGGTGAATCCAATAGAGGATACTGGGACCTCTAAGGCTTTGCTCTCTCACGCAACAACAAGACTTTGAGACGCATCGACTTAAATCTCAAAATGTCATCGTACTTATGAGGAATTTGTAGTGAAATTCGGCATACAGCATCCGAACTTCTCCTATGACGGTAAAGGTGCTGAAATCGTTGATTCAATTTGTCGAGTTGCAATAGAAGCTGAACATAACAATTTTGATTCGTTCTGGGTTATGGATCACTTTCATCAGATTGGGAACGTTGGCGAAGTGCATGAACCCATGCTTGAAGGGTGGACTACGCTTGGAGTCATGGCGGGTGTCACATCGAAAATCAAGCTCGGGACAATGGTGACTGGAATCGTCTATCGGTATCCAGCTGTTCTGGCAAAAATAGGTGCCACTCTTGACGTTCTCAGCAAAGGAAGATTGTATATGGGGATCGGTGCTGCATGGAACGCGGAAGAATCTGCTGCTTATGGCATTCATTTTCCTTCCACGAAAGAACGTTTTCGTCGTTTAGAAGAAGCGGTCCAAATAATCCAGAAGATGTGGACCGAAGATCGGGCTACTTTCAAAGGAGAATTCTATCAGATCAAGGATGCCTACTGTAATCCTAAACCGATCCAGAAGCCTCACCCACCGATTCTTATCGGTGGCAGCGGCGAACGACAAACATTGAGACTTGTAGCCAAGTATGCGAATGCCTGCAATGTCTTCGGTTCTCCAGAGACGGTGAAGCGGAAGTTCAGGATACTACGTGAACATTGTAAGGCAGTTGGAAGAGACTACAATGACATTGTCAAGACCAAACTCGGAGTCGTGGCCATCGATAAGAATGCAGATACAGTGAAAAAACGGCTTGCCGAAACATTCAAGCAAGTACCTGAGGAAATGCGCGACGAATTCATTATTGCCGGTAATTCAGAAGAAGTTCGTCGAAAAATCGAAACGTTCAGAGAAGCTGGAGTCGATTACATGATAGTGAGTTTCGAACCGCAACGAGAATTAGAATCACTAAGACTCTTTGGAGAAGAAATCTCAAAGAAATTCTGATCACTAAGTGCTGAAGTGTCCTTTCCATCTCGTCCATAACAGAGCGACAATTGAGATCGACAGTGGGAACAAGACATATTCTCCAACAAAAACGAAGACAATTATTGACACTCCGAGAGTCATGTACGGGAAGATTCGGCGGACTCCCTGAAGCTTCAATAGTCTAACGGCAGACGCTGACCCAAGAATATACAACGCCATGAACCCTGCTCCAGAGAGCAAGAAGAGTTGATCGAGTTTCGCACTCAAGACAGCATCGAGACTTAGGCTTATGGCTGAGCCGATGAAAAGAACGATCAGGGCCCTGGCTGGCGCAGCCCGCTTGTTCAATGCAGAAAGAGAAATGGGCATACTTCTATCTCTGGCAAGAGCGTAGACAAGACGAGAAACTCCAATGCTATACGCGTTCATGGTTCCGAAGCAAGTTGTCAGAGCTAGGAACAATGTGATAGCTACAGCACTCAGGCCTAGAGAACGAGAGAACATCAGAGCAACAGGGGCATAGAGGCTTTGATTGACATAGATGGCTGTTCCTATCGTCGCGAATGATGTCAAAACGTAGAGCAGACCCGTGACGAGTGCACTGATAGCGATACTCAATTGAAAATCGCGCTGAGGATTCTTGAATTCCTCGGCCATGTGTGGAACGTTCTCGTAACCTTGGAAAGACCAGAAGATTATCACTGCGACAATACCAACGGCAAACCAGCCTTTGGGTGCGAAGGGTATGAAGTTGCTTTTCTGGACGTGAGGTAGGGTTAGAAGTACGGCAAGGAATAGTAACCCTACGACTGCTCCGAGAATAATAGACTCTGCCCGACTACTGATTCTGATTCCCGTAACGTTGACCAGAATTGTGAAACACATGAAGAGGAAAGCAATAGGGTATAGCAGATTTTGCGAAAGACCTAGCGAAATTACCACGTATGAGGACGCGATGACCGCTACTATCGGGGCACCAACAAAGAA
>Ga0187878_1002934_pt1 | contig 14593 bp, 12 predicted proteins | sample June2016WEW_17_1_FD_132979 | JGI IMG/M metagenome (GOLD analysis project Ga0187878, IMG submission 132979) | Peatland microbial communities from SPRUCE experiment site at the Marcell Experimental Forest, Minnesota, USA - June2016WEW_17_150 | ecosystem: Environmental > Terrestrial > Soil >...
CCGCACATCGCGGATCGGAAACTTGTAGTCTTTGGGCACTCCTTTCCAGTCGGGGTTGTGCGAAAACGAAAGGTGCGTCTTGGCCATGCAAATGGGTAGGCGACCAAAGCCGAGTTCGGTGTAAAGCCTGATCTTGCGCTCCGCCTCCGGCATATATTCCACGTCACTTGCGCCGTAGACCTGGGTGGCCAGTGTCCGAATCTTCTCCTTGATGGGCAGATCGTCCGGGTAGAGAAGTTTCATCGCCGATGGTTTCTGGACGGCGTCCACCACAGCCTCCGCCAGCTCGGTTCCTCCCACGCCGCCGCGGGCGTGCAGGTCGGAGACGACGCCTCTCTCGGCTCCGAGCTCCTGTGCCCGCTCGGCGACGAATCGCACTTCCGCATCGGTGTCGGTTTCGAAGCGGTTGACCGCCACGACCACAGGTACACCTGTCAGCTTCACAATCTGGATGGCCGCCCCCAGCACCGGCATTCCACGCTCCAGCGCGGGGAAGTTCTCTGCGGTCAGCTCTGGCGGAAGGGGTTTGCCGGCCACAATCTTGCCCACACCGCCGTGCATCTTCAGCGCGCGAACTGTACAGACAACCACCGCGGCTGAGACTTGCAGCCCGCCCTGACGGCAGGTGATATTCACCAGTTTCTCGAAACCCATGTCCGCGCCAAAACCTGACTCAGTCACCACGTAGTCAGCCAGCTTGAGCGCCACCATGTCGGAAAGCACGGAATTGTTGCCATGCGCCACGTTGCCAAACGGCCCGCAGTGGACGAGCACGGGCGTGTGCTCCAGCGTTTGCATCAGGTTGGGCCGGAGCGCATCTTTCAAGAGTACGGTCATAGCGCCCGCGGCTTTGAGGTCTTCGGCGGTAACCGGACGCCCGTCCTTGTTGAAGCCGACAACGATTCGGCCCAATCGCTGCCGCAGATCGCGCAACGAAGTTGCCAGCGCCAGGATCGCCATCGTTTCGCAGGCGGCGGTGATGTCGAAGCCGGTCTCGCGCGGATAGCCATTAGCCTTGCCACCCAGTCCGATTACGATGTCGCGCAGAACCCGGTCGTTCGTGTCAAGGCATCGCCGCCAAGTGATATTGAACGGGTCGAGATTGAGCTTGTTGCCGTGCATGTAACTGGCATCGATCATGGCTGCACAAAGGTTCTGCGCCGCCGTCACCGCGTGAAAGTCACCCGTCAAGTGCAGATTGAAATCTTCCATCGGCACAACTTGGGAATAGCCTCCGCCCGCGGCACCTCCCTTGATACCGAAGGTCGGCCCCTGCGAAGGCTGCCGGCAGGTGTTGCACACTCGCTTACCTATCTTCGCCAGCGCCTGGCCGAGTCCGATGGCGGTAACGCTTTTACCTTCTCCGAGCGGCGTGGGAGGAATCGCCGTGACCGCGATCAACTTGCCGTCCGGAGAATCCTTGAGTCGTTGAAGCACATCGAGGCTGATCTTGGCCTTGTACCGACCGTAGAGTTCCAGTTCGCCGTCTTCGATTCCGAGGCTGCGGGCGATGTCCGTAACTGGCTCGAGACGCGCGGCACGCGCGATCTCCAGATCAGAGGGCAATGAGGGCATGAGCTCCTCCTTGGGCGTATGGGAACCGTTGGGTCCCAGAGTTCAGGTGGTTGGCAATGAGAGAAACTGCGAGGTCAGCAGGAGATGCAGAATCTGCGATCGGAAGAAATGACCAGGCCATCTTCGAGTCCAAGGCGAACCGACGGGCGTGCTCGTCAAGTGCCGCTACAGCCAGCGATCACAGGGCTGCGCTTCAGGCGGTGCGCGGCGACCAGCGCTTGCCCGAGGCTGAGCCCGCCATCCCCAGCGGGCACTTCGGCATGGGTAAAGACTTCGAAACCACTCTCTTTCAGTTGCGCGTAGAGGTGCTCCAGTAGGTAGGCGTTCTGGAACGTTCCCCCGCTCAGGCACACGCGATTGAGCCCGGTGCGCTCGCGCAGCAGGCACGCGAGGCGGGCGAAGACTCCAACCAACCCGTTGTGAAACCGTCGGCTGATGGCGCCAGCGGAGAGGCCTTTCTCCAGATCGTCCAGCAACGCGTCAAACAGCGGGCGGGTGTCGATGAGCCATCCGTTGCCGTCAGGCACCAGCGCCAACGGGTACGCCCCGCCGTCGTCGCTCGCCTCGATGGCCATTTCCAGCTCGATGGCCGCCTGGGCCTCGTACGTTACCTTCTGGCGAATTCCCACCAGCGCCGCCACGGCATCGAACAACCGGCCGCAACTCGAAGTGAGTGGCGAGTCCACCCCGCGCTCGATCATCCGCAGCAGGACTTCTACACGGCGGCGATCAAGCTGCGCCACAAACGGAATGCGAAAATCCAGGAAGGCATCGCCGAAATGCTGGGCCAAGTAGCTGACGGCCATCCGCCAGGGCTCGTGGATGGCTACGGCGCCGCCCGGCATGCGCACATAGGCGAGGTGGGCAGAGCGTTCGAAGCCGGCGTAATCGCCCAGCAGGACTTCCCCGCCCCAGATGTTCCCGTCGGTGCCGTACCCCGTGCCATCTAGCGCGATGCCAATGACTCTATCATCCAGATGGTTCTCCGCCATGCAACTGGCGATGTGGGCATGGTGATGCTGAACACCAACGCGTTCCATCCCCGTCTGCGCAAGCCCCCAACGCGTCGCGAAGTAATCAGGGTGCAGGTCGTAGGCCACGATCTGCGGCTCGACCTCCAAGATACGTTTGAGGTGGCTTACCGCTTCTTCGAAGAAACTGTAAGCCTCAAGATTTTCCAGGTCGCCGATATGTTGGCTGAGAAAGGCATGCCGCCCTTTAATGAGACAGACGGTGTTCTTCAGCTCGCCACCCACAGCCAGAACCGGCGGCAAATCGTCGCGCAGAAAAACCGGCACCGGCACGTATCCACGCGAGCGGCGCCACTGCCGCACTTGGCCGCCGGTCGGCCGGACCACTGAGTCATCGCATCGCCGCAGGATGGCGCGGTTGTGCACCAGGAAAAAGTCAGCAAGCCCGGCCAGGCGCGTCACAGCTTCCTGATTATCAATGGCGATAGGCTCTTCGCTCAAGTTGCCGCTGGTCATCACCAAGGCGAGGAATTCGCCATCGGCAAACAGCAAGTGGTGCAGCGGCGTATACGGCAGAAACACACCGAGGTCGCTGATGAGGGGCGCAACCGATTCCGCGATAGGATTCGGCCGCCTCTTCGGTAGCAAGACAACCGGCCGCTCGGGGCTGAGGAGCACAACTCGCGCGGCCTCGTCCAGATGGCAAAACTGCTGGACGCACGCGGCGTCGCGGGCCATGATGGCAAACGGCTTCCCCACGCGCCGCTTGCGCTCACGCAGCCGGTCAACCGCCGGCTCGTTAGTCGCGTCCGCTGCCAGATGAAACCCTCCCAGCCCTTTCACCGCCACTACCTTTCCGGCGTGCAAGAGGGCCGCCGCTTCGTTGATGGGATCGCGAGCTTCAATCCTCTGCCCTCGGGCATCCCACAACTCCACGTGGGGGCCGCATTCCCAGCAGGCGTTGGGCTGCGCGTGGAAGCGCCGATCCGTCGGGTCGTCGTACTCCCGCTGGCAGGCGGGACACAGGCGGAACGAGGCCATCGAAGTGCGTGCGCGGTCGTAGGGAATATCGCGCACGATGGTGAAGCGCGGGCCGCAGTTGGTGCAGTTAATGAACGGATAGCGGTAGCGGCGGTCGGCGGGATCGAAAAGCTCACGCAGGCAATCCGCGCAGACCGCAACGTCGGGCGAGATCAGGACGCGGTGTTCCTCGCCGACCCGGCTGGCCAGAATCCGAAACTCGCGGTCGTGGTCGCGGGGAAGGTCGCGGACGGCGACATCCGTGATATGCGCGAGCGGAGGCACCTCCACCGGCAGGCGTGCCAGGAAAGCCTCGACCGCTTCACTCGGCCCCTGGACCTCGATGCTTACGCCCGCGGCGGTGTTGGTGATCAGGCCTGCCAGATGGAGTTCGGATGCCAAGCGGTACACGTAGGGGCGAAAGCCCACCCCCTGCACGATGCCGAAGACTTCAATCCCCTTGCGGGTTTCCATCGCCGCACCTAGCTGGAGGTGCTCCGGCCCAGGTTCGTCTCTGCCGGAGCCATGGGGCGTCCGGCTCGCCGCCGCTCTTCCAGCCACTGTTGCCAGGTTTCCAAGCCTGCGCCCGTCATCGAGGAGACTTCCAATATCTCAATACCAGGATGCACGCGCCGCGCGTTTTCCCGGGCACTCGCGACGCTGAAGGGCACGTGAGGTAGTAGATCCGTCTTGCTCACTACCAGCAACTCCGCGCGGAAGAAAATGGCAGGATACTTGAGCGGCTTGTCGTCACCTTCGGTGACGCTGAGGATTACGACCTTGGCCGCTTCACCCAGATCGTAGCTGGCCGGACAAACGAGATTTCCGACGTTCTCGATGAACAGCAGGTCGAGTTCATCCAGCCGCCACCCGGCGAGCGCGCGCTCTATCATCCGCGCGTCCAAGTGGCAGGCGCCGCCGGTGGTGATCTGCCGCACCGGAAAGCCAAAGCGGGCGAGGCGCCGGGCGTCGTTGTCCGTCTGGATGTCACCAGTGAGCACCGCCACGCGCTCGCCGGGCGGAAAGCCTCCCAGCGTGCGCTCGAGCAGCGTGGTCTTACCCGCCCCGGGCGAACTGACAAGATTCAGGCAATAAATTCCATGCTCGCGAAAGCGCACGCGCAGTTCAGCCGCAAGGCGGTCGTTTTCGCTCAGGACCTTCTTTTCTAACGGCACACGACTCATGTCTCTTCCAACTCCAGATAAACCATCTCGAGTTCGTTCCCGCCGATGCATCTGGTTCCGGCTGCCCCGCAATCTGGACAAACGATGCTGTAGTCCACCACTCGGAAGGTGCGGCCACACTCGGGGCAGAGTTGGCGACGCGGGCGAGTCTCAATCTCAAGCGTGAGCGGCTCAAGCTCCGTGCCACGCACCAGCGAGTCAAAGCAAAAACTGAGGGCCTCCGGTTCCACCCCCGCCAGTTCGCCCACCCGTAGCCCTACCTTGAGCAGTCGTGCCCCCGGGCGTCGCACGGCCTCGCCTTGGACAGCCTCCAGAATCGCACTGGCAATGCTCAGTTCGTGCATGAGAGGGGCAATCAGCTTTCAGCCGTCAGCCCTCGGCAAGCATGAGTCTGGCTACCTGCAGATGGCTGATGGCAATGTCAACAAATCCTCGGCAACTGGTCACCGGAGAGCATGTCCACGATGCGGGTCGTGCCGAGCAAGGTCCGCATCACCACCACCCCAGGATGAGAATCGCGGACGGTCCCAATAATCTCGGCCCCGCGCCCCAGCGGGTGAGCCCGCATCGCCGCCAGAAGTCCTTCCGCTACGTCCGGGGCGACGATCGCCACCAGTTTTCCTTCGTTGGCCACATAAAGCGGGTCGAGCCCCAGCAACTCGCAGGCGCCTTTCACTTCTTCCCGCACCGGGATTGCCTGCTCGTCCATCAGGATGCCCACCCGCGACTGTGCCGCAATCTCGTTCAGAGCACTGGAAACTCCTCCGCGCGTAGGATCGCGAAGGCAGCGAATCGAGTCCTGAGTCACGGCGAGCATTGCCGCTACGAGAGTATGCAGCGCGGCACTGTCGCTCTCGACCCGGCTCTGGAATTCCAGTCCCTCGCGTTCAGCAAGAATGGCGATGCCGTGCTCGCCGACGGAACCGCTCAGTAACACTCGATCCCCTGGCCGCGCCTGGTCTGCCGACAGGCACACGCCGTCGGGCACCAAGCCTAGCCCCGAGGTGTTGATGAAAAGTTCGTCGCCGCTTCCCTTTTCCACCACCTTGGTGTCGCCAGTCACCACCTCGACCCCGGCCTCTGCCGCTGCCCGCCGCAGGGAGTCAACAACCCGGAGCAGGGTCTCCATTGGCAAGCCTTCTTCGATGATGAAGGCGGCGCTCAAGAACAGCGGCTGCGCACCACCCATGGCTAGATCATTCACCGTGCCATGCACGGCCAGCGACCCGATGTCCCCCCCGGGGAAGAACAGCGGGCTGACGACAAAGGAGTCCGTAGTGAAGGCCAGGCGCAGGCCGTTCACACTGACAATGGCCTGGTCGTCGAGGCGGGCCAAGGCAGGATTCTGAAACGCGGGGAGGAAGACGTCACGGATCAACTCCGAAGTCAGCTTGCCGCCACTCCCGTGGCCCAAGAGCACCTTATCGCGAGCCGGCAGGGGCACCGGGCAACTGAACTCGATTTTACCGTTGTCCACGAGCCTTCCCCTTACGAGACCAATGCGTGTCGCCGATACTGGTAGTAAGCTGCGCAGGCGCCTTCGGTCGAGACCATGGGCGCACCCAGGGGCGACTCAGGTGTACACCGCCGACCAAAGGCTGGGCAGTCAACCGGCTTCTTCAGCCCTTGTAGGACTTGGGCGCTGAGGCACTCGGCGGGTTCCTCGACGCTCGCTTCTTCCAGCTTGAATATCTTCTCAGCGTCGTGCGCGGCAAACTCCGGCCGTAGCCGCAGGCCGCTCTGCGGAATAAGCCCCACGCCACGCCACTTGCGATCGCAGACTTCGAACACCTCGCGCATAATCGCCTGCGCCGGCAGGTTGCCCTCGTAACTCACGGAGCGTGCGTACTGGTTCTCCACTTCCGCGCGGCCCTCCTCGAGCTGGGTTACCAGCATCGAGATGGCTTCGAGCAGATCTATCGGCTCGAAACCTCCCACGACGATGGGGACACGGAACTCGCGGCTGAGTACCTCATACTCTCGATAGCCCATCACGGTGCAGACGTGCCCCGGGGCAATAAAACCTTGCACGCGGTTCTGAGGCGAGCTGAGCAGCAACCGGATGGCCGGCGGCACCAGCACGTGCGAGGTGAGCATGGAGAAGTTCCGAAGCCCCTCGCGTTTCGCCTGCCATACAGCCATGGCGTTGGCCGGCGCCGTGGTCTCAAACCCGATGCCGAAGAACACCACCTGGCTCTCCAGATGCGCCCGCGCAATCTTCAGCGCGTCCGTCGGCGAGTATACAACCCGGACATCCCCGCCCGCCGCTTTCACGCGGAACAGGTCGGAGCGAGAGCCCGGCACGCGCAGCATGTCGCCGTAGGAAACGAATATCACTTCTGGCCGTGCGGCAACCTGGATGGCCTTGTCGATGGTCTCAAGCGGGGTCACGCAGACCGGACAGCCAGGGCCGTGAACCATGCTGATCTGTGGCGGAATCAGCTCGTCAAGGCCGTAGCGCATGAGCGTGTGGGTCTGTCCGCCGCAAATCTCCATCAACACCCACGGACGGGTGACGCGGCGGGCGAGGTCCGCCACCAGGGCCCGAGCGATGCGTTTGTCGCGGTACTCGTCGATGTACTTCATATGGTGTGGCGGGTTCATCCCGCCACAGAATGGCGGCGTGAATCCGCCTCTACGGCGCTGCTAAACCTTCACTCTCCAGCAGGCCCATGGCTTCGAGCATGCGCAAGGTACGATCCGCTTCCTCAGCATCCAGCCGGCTGATGGCGAAACCCACGTGCGTCACTACGTAATCGCCCACCTGCGCTTCGGGGACGAAATCGAGCTGAACAGCTCGCGTGATGCCACCGAACTCGACCCGTGCAGTCCGGTTACCGTCGTGCTCTTCTATCTCCAAGATCTTGCCGGGAACCGCCAAGCACATCACTGACCTCCAACGGCGATGGGCGCATCGCCACCACCCATGGGGAACGTTGTATCGCCAGGCGGGAACCGCCGGGAGTCATGCCCATCCCGCTGCCTCGCCCCAGTGAGAAAAACCCGCAGTTGCGGGAATTTCTCCACCACGATTTGAATTGCCCCTTCGACTGCCGGCGTGCAGGCTTCGCCTGGCCCGACCGTCCCGACCTCCACGCCCAGGAGCATCAGCCTGGGTGTAGGCCGCCCCAGAGCTCCAGCCAGCCTCAAGATCTCCGCCAATCCCCAGCCGTGACTGGAAAGCGCGCCCAGGGCGCGCGGTTCAATCGCCAACGATGGCAGGGGCACCAAGTGTACAGTGCCTGGGGGCGCACCGCTCGATACCGCGTCAACGAAAAGAACCACGCCGGCGCCCTGCAGAAGATCGAGCATCTCCACGCTCGCCTGGGGCATTTCCAGAAGCTCACACGCCCCCTCGCCCCGGGCGCGCAGGCGGCGGACAACTTCCAGACCTGCCCTGTCATCCCCCGCCTGGGGATTGCCACAGCCGACCACCCGCAGGTACACGCCTGCCTCGCCGGCATCGCTGCGGCTCTCGGACTGGCGTGCAGGTTCACTCACGGTCGAGCTTCAGTTTCAAGAAATGGGTGGAGCAGGAGATACAGGGGTCGTAGTTGCGGATCAGGTTCTCACAGGCACGGGCGATCTCAGGCTCCGTCCGCTCCAGAATCCCCGGCAGGAACAGGCGCAGATCGTCTTCCATCCGGCGATAGTTCTGCGCCGTGGGCGGGACGATCTTGGCAAACTCCACCAGCCCCTGATCATTGATGCGATAGCGGTGGTAGAGCGTACCCCGCGGCGCCTCGGTGGCGGCGCAGCCCTCCCCCGCGCGCACCTTGAATTCCGCGCGGCTGCGCGCCGGCTCCCGATAAGACGCAATGATGGCCAGCGCCTCCTCATACGCGTGTACCAGCTCCACGGCTCGCACCACGATGCCCATAAAGGGATTCTTACAGGGCCAGGCAATTCCCGTGGCCCGCGCCGCCTCTTTGGCCCGGGGAAACAGTTTCTCAAAATTCAGATTGATTCGCGCCAAAGGGCCCACAAAGTAACTCGTGCCCGTGTCGATGCGTTTCGAGTGCAGCGCCGTGGAATGCTCGACGTGCTCCTCCAGAAACACCCGCTCGAACTCCGTCGGCTCGATGTCCACCCCTGCCGAGGAAACAATCTTCCGCTCGTTCATCGGATACTCGTCGGGATGGGAGACCGAGACGAACTCGTAGTTCGGAGCGAAGTCCGGGAAGGACAAGCCCGCCACGAAGCGGACCGTTTCCAGCGCGGCCTCCAGACCCCACTCGAGGTCGCCGCGCAGCGCCTCCAGTTCCTTGCGGCGCGGGACTTTGTAGAAGCCACCCACGCAAACCGACACCGGATGCGTAGCCCTGCCGCCCAGCAGCGCCAGCAGGTCGTTACCGATCTTCTTAAGCCGCAACGCCCGCTCCACTTCCTGCGGGTGATCCGCAGCCATCGCGATGGCGCTGTCGTAACCGAGAAAGTCAGGAGCCTGGAGAAGGTAGATGTGCAGCGCGTGGCTTTCAATCCACTCCGCGCAATAGAGCAACCGCCGCAACTGTCTGATCTCCGGCCCGGGAGTCACACCGAGGGCCGCTTCCAGAGCATGCACGGAGCTCATCTGATAGGCCACCGGGCAGATGCCGCAGATGCGTGCCGTAATGTCGGGCACTTCCTGGAAATGGCGGCCACGGAGAAACGCTTCGAAAAAGCGCGGCGGCTCGAAGATGTCGATCTTGACCTCGCGTAGCTGGCCGTTCTCCACCCGGACGTAGAGCCCACCTTCACCCTCTACTCGCGAGAGGTATTCCACCTTCACCGTGCGCTGGGACGAGCCGACGGAACCTGTGTTCCCTTGAGTCATGGAGCTGTCTTCTCCAACTTTTCGCTGGCGGAGCGGAATGCCTCCGCATATCCCGTGAAACCGCGCAACAACCGAACCAGTTCACCCGGTGGCACACCCGCCTTCTGCAAATGCCCGACGAGCGAGTCCGGGTTCGGATTCTCCATCGGCCCGAAGCACCCGTAACAACCACGGTTGTAGGCGGGGCAGATGGCGCCGCAGCCAGCATGGGTCAGCGGGCCGAGACAGGGAATGCCCTGGGCGACCGTCACGCACACCGTCCCACGACGCTTGCACTCCATGCAGACCGAGTGGGACGCCAGGTGCGGCGCGCGCCCCTGCAGCAGCGCCGTGATGACCTCCAGAAGCTGATACTTATTGATGGGACAACCGTTGAGCTGGAAGTCCACGGGCACGTGGCTGGAGATGGGCGTGGAATCCTTCAGACTGTGAATGTAGGCCGGCGTGGCGTAGATGGCACGAATGAACTCATCCAGGTCCTTCCAGTTCTTCAAAGCCTGGATGCCGCCAGCCGTCGCGCAGGCGCCGATCGTGATGAGATATTTTGCTTCTTTGCGCACCGCCTGAATACGCTCGGCATCGTGAGCCGTCGTGACCGAGCCTTCCACCAGGACCACGTCGTAAGGACCCTCCAGCGTGGCCGAGCTCGCCTCCAGAAAGTAGGCGACGTTAACCTCGCCGACGAGGCTGAGCAGCTCATCCTCCAGGCTCAGGAGCGCCAACTGGCAGCCATCGCAGGAGGCGAACTTGTAAACCGCCAGCTTGGGCCGCGCATCGGAGGTCATATTAGAAATCCTCCTTGCCGAAGAAAGGCTCGATCGCCGCAAAGCTGAGAACCGGCCCCTGCTTGCAGATGAAGTTGGGGCCATACTGGCAGTGACCGCAGAAGCCTACCGCGCACTTCATGTTGCGTTCCATTGAGATGTAGATGGCATCCTTCGGTATGCGGCGGGCCAGCGCCTCGTAAATGACGAACCGCATCATAATCTCCGGCCCGCAGGTGAGGGCCAGCGTGTTCTTGTGTTCCATGCGTACAAAATAGAAAAGCTGGGGGACCACCCCCACTTTTCCCTTCCAGTTCTCATCCCCTACGTCCACGGTGACGTTGACTTCGAGCCCTCCTTCGCGCCACCTGCCGAATTCGCGGGTGTAGAGCAGGTCAGCCGGCGTCCGGGCCCCGTAAAGGAGCAACACGCGTCCATAGGCGCCGCGATGACTGAGAACGGAGAGAATCACCGGCCGCAGCGGCGCCAGACCGATCCCGCCCGCGACGATGATCAAGTTCTTACCAGCGGCCTGCTCCAGCGGCCAAGGGCTGCCGTAGGGGCCGCGAACTCCAAGGGTGTCGCCCACTTTCAGTCGGCTGATACCCCGCGTCACATTCCCTGCGATGCGGATCGTGTGGCCGAGCAGCTGTGGCTCCTCAGGGTCGGAACTCACCGAGATGGCCACCTCACCGAAGCCCGGCAGATAGAGCATGTTGAACTGCCCGGGCTGGAAGTGGTAGGCCGCCCGATCGGCCGCGTCGGCAAACGCCAGGGAAAAAGTAGAGACCCCGGCTGCCTCGGGCTTGATGGCCTGAATGACGGCTGGCCGGGGCAGCATGGGATCCAAAGGATTCCGTACTTCCGTCGCTGGAAATGCCACGCTCATTGGGCCGCCTTCGCGCGAATAGCGTTCACTTCTTCCGTAATCTCAATCCCTACCGGACACCAAGTGATGCAGCGGCCGCAGCCCACGCAGCCCGACGTCCCAAACTGGTCGATCCAGGACGCCAGCTTGTGACTGAGCCACTGCCGATATCGAGAACGTATATTGGGACGAATGTTGCCCCCGAAAACGGAGGAGAAATCCCGATTGAAACAAGAGTCCGCCAGCCGGGTGCGCTCCGCCACGGTGCAGCGCAGATTGCTCGCGTCTTCGACCGTCGTACAGAAGCAGGTCGGGCACACCAGCGTGCAGTTGGCGCACGACAGGCAGCGCGTGGCCACTTCATCCCAATGCGGATGTTCCAGGTTGTCGTAGACCGCCCCCGGCAGATCGTCCGTCTTCAAGTGGCGCTCGATTTCCTTCTCGGCCTGCTGGAGAGCCCGCGTCGCCCGGCCGAGGTCAAAGGCCGTGGCCGGCGTCCAGGACGTACCCTTCATCATCTCGGAACCCGCTTCCGAACCGATTTCCGCCAGAAACACGTCGGGCAGTTCCGTGAGCGCCAAGTCAAACCCGCCAGTTACCCGCGGCCCAGTTTTCATCGAGGTGCAGAAGCAGGTGGGATTGGCCCGGCCGCAGTTGACCGCCAACACGAACACGTTTTCCCGCCGGCTGGCGTAATGGGGATCACGGAACTCTCCGCTCAACAACACGCGGTCCAAGACGCCGATGGCCGCCAGATCGCACTCCCGAACCCCGATGAAGGCATAGTGCGGGGGAGCTTCCTCCGGCGGCCGAAAGACCCAGTCGCCATTCTTCTTTTCCACGCCGAACAGCCGGAGACGGGCCGGGTGGAGAAACTGCTTCCAGGAGTGCGGGCCCACGCTGAAAGCGAAATACTGTGCCTCGCGTTCGCGAGTCTTCCTCAAGTGGTATCGACCCGGTTCCTGTTCGTCAGTCCAACCCAGGGGAAGGTCGTCCAGGCGGACGATTTCGTCCAGCACAATAGCGCCGTCCCGTGCCGTGGGTCCCACCAGAGAAAAGCCGGCCGCACGCAGGTTGTCAAAGACCTGCTGAAGGGAAGCTTTGGGTATTCCAACGTTAGCAGAAACTCGCGGCAGGCTGGGCGACATGATGGCTCCTCCTCGTGAGCCTAACCGGCAAGGATGCCGAGCAATTGCAGGCGCGTGGCAATCAGCCGGGCACCGATGACCTCCGCCAGTTCGTGATACACCTCAAAACCGAGTCCCAGATCTTCCCGGCACAGGTCCATCAAAGCGCCACCTTTGATCCCCAAGGCCTCGGTTTCCTCCACTGCCCGCGCCGCGGCGGTCTCAAGGCGCGGCTCGACCAAAGCCGACCAGCTGAAGAGGTCCCCCGGCCCAGCCGTCATGATGGAACGGCGCCCTTTCGACGGGATGTGAACGTCGATGGCGACTTGCCCGCTCTTTACTATGTAGAGGTAGAGGCTGGGGTCGCCTTCGTGGAAAATAGTCTGCCCCTCCGAATAATGAAAAGCCTCGCCCAGCGCCAGCAACTTCTCCTGCACCCGCGGTGACAAGTGGGCCAGGAAGGACCCTAGCCAGTGTGTTTGTTCGGCCATCTTATTCCCCCAGAAACACCTGTTCTGATTGAGCTAGCACGCAACGGGCCAATTCTAACACACCCCGAACCGCCTGCGGGGCTGCCGAATTGCCTAGTGTCTGTGCGAAAGCCCTAGCTTCTGAGCCAAAAAAGCAAATTCAAAAACAATGTGTCCCTCTCTGCATCGGCACAAACTCAAATCGCCACGGTGACAATATGTCTCCGGTATGGGTGCCCTACCACATACTGGTCTTTTCTCGCACCTTCTCGGGCACGGGGGCGCAAGCTCTGGAGGTTACTCCGACCCCTGAACCAACCCGCCTGACGCCCCATCCTTTCCCGGCTTGGCTTCGCTCTCGACACAAGACGGGCAGCCAAACTGATAAGAATGCCGGTATGATAGAGCATTGGCGTATCACCGGCAGCCCAGATCCAAACCTGCCTATCATGCTTTCGTGGAGGAACGCGGCCATGCTCAGGACCACCATTGACAGCCACCGGAAGGAAGTCATCCCCCAGGTCATCGCCCTCGTGTTGCTTACGCTGCTGGCTGCGGGCCGAACCCTGCGTAGTGAGGAGAAGCCTCCGCTGCGCCTGACACTGCGGGAGGCGGTCCAACTCGCGCTGAAGGAGAATCCGCAAGTCCAGATTGCCAGTCTCAATGTGGCGCAAAGCGAACAGGACGGTGCCGGGGCTCGCGCCGCCTTGCTGCCGCAAGTGGGCATTGAAGTTTACGACCGGGCCCAGCGGTTCAACCTCGAAGCCTTCATCGGTCAGCCTTTCCCCGGCACCCCGCAGCACGCGGGGCCATTTCAGACCTTCCAAGCCGGAACGGGTTTCTCCATGCCGGTGTTTGACCTGACCCTGTGGCGCCGGTGGCAAGCGTCGCGCCAGGGTGTCAAAGCCACCGAGGCCCAGGAATCCACGGTGCGGGAGCAGATCGTGCTGCTCGTCGTCTCGCAATACCTGGGGGGCCTGCGCGCCGCGGCCAACGTTCGGGCGGCGCGATCGCGCGTGGAGCTCGCTCGGGCTCTCTTTGACCAAGCAGCCGACTTGCAGAAGCACGGAGTCGGTACCGGGCTCGACGCATTGCGCGCGAACGTTCAGCTCCAGAACGAGAAGCAACGCCTCATCGTTGCCGAAACTCAGCAGAAAACCTCACTCTACGGCTTGGGCCGATTGCTCAACCTGGATCCGCACCAAACCGTGGATCTGGCGGATGAGATGAGCTTCTTTGAAACCCCGGAGTTCGAGGCCGCGCAGAGTCTGGAACAGTCGTTCTCAACCCGTCCGGAAATGAAGGCGCTGGAGTCGCGCGACCGAATTGCCCGCTTCGAGAAGCAGGCGGCGAGCGAGTCGCGGCTACCCAAGGTCGCCCTGGGAGGCTCGTGGGGCTACCAGGGTCTTTCCGCTCCCTCGGCGATTCCCTCCTACCAGTACCAGGTGACGGTGGATGTGCCGCTGTTCACCGGAGGGAGAATCCAGGCGGAACGAGCGAAGGCAGCCCTGGAGTTGAAGAAAGTGGAACAGGAACGAGAGGAATTGCGGAACCAGATCGCCCTGCAGGTGAAAACGGCGCTGGCCGAGCTCGAAGCTGCACGCCACGAGGTGGACGTGGCGAATCTGGGAGTCAAGTTAGCTCAGCAGGAAGTTGAGCAGGCGCGCGACCGCTTTCAGGCCGGCGTCGCGAACAACATCGAAGTCATCAGCGCGCAGGACGCGCTCGCCCGCGCGAACGACAACCAGATTAGTGCCCTCTACCGCTACAATCAATCCCGCGCCGACCTGGCCCACGC
>Ga0187878_1002935_pt1 | contig 14592 bp, 11 predicted proteins | sample June2016WEW_17_1_FD_132979 | JGI IMG/M metagenome (GOLD analysis project Ga0187878, IMG submission 132979) | Peatland microbial communities from SPRUCE experiment site at the Marcell Experimental Forest, Minnesota, USA - June2016WEW_17_150 | ecosystem: Environmental > Terrestrial > Soil >...
AAGGGCTCCGACCAGGCTCTCCGGGAGCCCCGCGGTTTGCGGCTGACCGCCTCAGGGTGAGACCAAGGACCACGATGTACATCATTCGTCTGTTCGTCTTAGATTCTTCCGCAGCCTGCTAGTCAGCGGAACACCTTTTTCCAGCCTAGGCGGCTCATCTCGTGGCAAACGTTTCCCGGCGAGCTCGTGGAGATGAGAGATTGCCAGAACCCGTGAGGGACGTCCTGGTCGTTGGGACCTCGGCCGGCGACCTTCATCCTGCTCGGAGACTCGCGCAGGCCGGTGTGCGCGCCCTGGTGGTGGAGCAGGGCCCGGAACGAGGAATTCCCAGCCGAACGCTCGCCGTTACCCCAGAGCTTGAGCGGGCGCTGGGGCCCCGGCTGGATGAGGCCATCCTGCATGAGATCCATCGCACGAGTTTTCAATCCCAACATACCCATACCGCGGTGAGCTTGGGGAGCCCGCTTGGATGGTTGACCGGGCCAAGACAGAACGGTCATTCTGCCAGACTGGCGGCTGGGGCCGGGGCGGAAATACGAATGGGGACCAGAATCAAGGGGGTGAAATTCGAGGCCGGGTGGATCCAGCTGAGCGCCCAAAGGAGGCGCTTGGGAGCTCAAGCGACTGCCGGATGGGCGGAGGCCCAGCAATGCCACGGCAGCAATTGGTGCCGACGGGCGTCACCGCACCGAGCCGCCGGTGTTCGGCTCGGTCGGAGAAGGGGCATAGCGATCCTCCGAGCGCGGGTGCGGTTACCTCGAGGACATGATCCGGATCTGGTCCGAGTATGGTTTGATCGCGACCTCAGTATCATATTGGCTCATTCTGCGGTCGGAGGAAGCGGGTGTGCTTAGCTTGGGGGTCGAGCGAGGCCAGCCAGCCCATCAGGTGCTTGATGAGTTAACCAGCCGAGAAGGGCTGAAACCGCTCGAGTATCAGGGAAACCTGATTTCAGTTGATTCCCCGATGCGCTCCCTTGAGCGGAACCTTCAGGGAGCCTGCGTGCTGCTGGTCGCCGATGCGGCGGGTCACGCCAAAGCCGCCACCTTTGGGGCGAGTGTGGTTTCGGGCCTGCGGGGTGCCGAAGCCACGGCCTCCCGCATCTTGCGTTGCGTGCCGTATTTCGGGGAGCTTCGCCCCTTGAATCGTCCACTTTGCTTGCATGACCTGATCCGCTGGGGACGGGTCCACTTCTCGGCCGAGGATCATGACCTCCTGCTCGCGGGCTTGGGCGACCGGGCACGCGATTGGCTGCACCGCGGCGATCGCGATGCGAGGGGAGGCGCTCGGCCTCCTGCTAGACCAAGCCTGCCTTGCCTCTCTTGGGCGTAGGGCCTTGCTCGGAGCCGACGGTGGGGGCGGGCGGCAACGGGGCACCGGGTGACACGGCGGCAATCCGCATGAGCGAATCGAGGTCGGTGCATCCAGTAGGCAAGCCTCTTCCTGACCTTTGGCAGCGGGGTCGGGAGGTGCTCAGTTCAATCTCGTGGACGGATTTCGCACTCTTTTGCCTCTTCGCCGCCATTGCCTTCCAGTACGATGTGGTGAAGTATCCGTTGCAGATGGCCCTGGTTGAGCCCGTGGGTTGGGCGACGCTTATCTTCCTTCTCCTGAGGAAAGGGGCTTGGTCTGGGATCAGGGGAGCAGCCGGAAGATCGATCTCCCTCCTGCTGGTATTCCTGACAATCTGGACTTTCGCCATCTGGCTTGTCGATCCGACCTGGAGATACGGCCTGGATGATGTGCGTTGGATCTTCCTGAGCGTGGCGGTATTGATCACGCTGCTTGGAACTGTGCGAGACTGGAGGCGCGCGCTGGTGATCTTGCTTGTAGTGGCGGCGCTTGCAGCTGCGATTGCCGATTTCCAGGGTCTTACGGGGGCGTTTGTCCCCCCCTTTTCCAGCAATCTGGAGAAAGAACTGTACTTGCCGCAGGTGCCGGGGCAGGTTGTGCGGGTTGCAGCGGGGTTTTTTGGCAATTCGAACATGTTTGGGGGTTTCGTATTCTGGCCGCTCCTCATTTCTATTGGGCTCGCCCTGGGCCGCAAGTTGAAATGGGTGGCTGCCTTGGGTGCTGTTTTCTTTGCCGCCAGCCTGTACTTGTCCGATGCAAGAGGGGTGGAAGCAGGGTTCCTTCTCGCATCTGCTTTGATTGCGTTGTCGTATGCCCCGTTCCCTGCGAAAGGGTTGCGATACGTCATACTGACCGTGATCGTTGCTACTATGGCAGGGGCCGTTCTACTTGTGGTGGCCGCGCCTCGAGCAGGCTTTTTCTCCACCTTGTGGTTGCGCGTGAACCTGTGGCAAGCGGCCCTGGGGTACTTCCGACGCTTTCCGACGACACTTCTGCTGGGGGCAGGGTCAGGCCTGAAGATCCCCCCCACTGCAACCTGGGCTGAGGTGCTGGCGCCCGAGGATCCCCACAATCTGTACCTATATGCGACGATGCACTATGGCCTTCCCGGTCTGCTGATCATGATCGCCGTGGGGTGGAAGGCCATTGCTCTCGGATGGCAAAGATACAAACGAGGAGAGCTGGCGGGAGATCCTCTGCTCCGCTCTGTCTGGGCTGCCTGGCTTGCCTTCCCCGTGATGGGGGGGCTGGATTCCTATTTCAACAAGGTGGAATGGCAATTGATCCTGCTCCTGGCCTTGGGCTTCTGGCTGAAGTTAGGGGCCGACGCTCCTCCACGCGCGGGAACAGACGACCCAATATAGGGTTCCGCGATCACAGAAACGAAGAGGGCCGCGCGGGGTGTTCCCTCAGGCCGCCGGGGGAGGCTGCAAAATGAATCAGAGTTGCTTCCGAAAGGGGAGTGGCTCCGAGCAGGCTCCCGGGGGGATGGGGCCAGGATAGCAAGAAGCGCTTTTTTTCAGGCTCAGGGGATCGTCATGAATTCTCGGCCAGCTCCTCGTTTTTTTCCTCCTGGGCCTGGGGGGCGGCGCTCGCGAGGAATGCTGCGGGCCCTCGCTCTCGACGGTCGCGTGCAGCCGTCGCCACACACCGGGTTCAGTTTGAAGGCTCATCAGCTGGGGAGGCAACTGTCCCGGAGGAAACCCTTTCGTCCGAACCCGTCCCTTGGAGATCTCTTCCGGCCTGGTCGTGATCGCCCTGGGCAGGGTCGCCCTGAATGGACTCTAGAATCGGGCCCTTCGATGGGCTCTCCCGTGGAAGGTCCAGAATGACCGGGACTAGAGCTTTCCCTATTCACGGGCGTCGGCCGCGAGCGGCTTGGGATGGACACCTGGATTGCTCCGGGCCTCATGGGAGAGATTGGAGAGGCGATGCCGAGGGCTAGACCTTCTGAACGTGTCCGGCCTACCAACGCCTTTGTGCCCTTCGGGAAGGAATGGCTTGACCGCAGCATGGCAGATCGCTTCGAGCACATTGTGGCTCTCTACCCGCAGCGACCGGCCATCCTCGACCGGGGGCGCGCGATTTCCTACGAAGAGCTCAATCAAAGCGCCAACCAGATAGCCCATCTGATTCTGGAGGCCCGCGGGGACAAGCCGGAGCCCGTGGCCCTCCTTCTTGGTCACGGTCCCCTGGTGATCTCGGCGATGTTGGCCGTCCTTAAGGTTGGTAAGTTCTATGTTGCGCTTGACCCCTCCTCTCCCCGGGAGAGGGCCTGGGGCATGTTGCGCGACTTGCAGGCGAGGCTCCTGCTCACGGACCGCGAGCACTGGGCTCAAGCCCTGGCGTTCCGTGTGGAACCGTGCCTGCCGCTCAATATCGAGGACCGAAGAAACGCCCTTCCGGACCAGGATCCGGGGATCTCCGTCCCAGCCGATCGTCTTGCCTACCTGCTCTATACTTCCGGCTCCTCCGGCCAACCCAAAGGGGTTCTTCATTCCCAGCGTACCTTCCTGCACGAAATCTGTGTGCAAACGGGGAGCCAGCATCTTAGCGCGGAAGACCATTTCTCTCTCCTGACCTCAACGAGCTACGGATTCTCCATGAGCGCAGTCTATGGCTCCCTGCTGAACGGGGGTGCCTTGTGCCCCTACGACTTGATGTCGGGTGGGCTGCAAGGGGCAGTCCAATGGATGCGCGATCAGGCAATCACGGTCTACCATTCGACCCCCACGTTCTTTCGGCGGTTGGCGGCGGAGGGCCAGCGGGCAGCCTTCTCTTCCTTGCGACTGCTCAAGATCGGAGGCGAAACTGTTCTCCCAGGGGATGTGGAGCTGTTCCGATCCCTTTGCCCCACAAGCACTTTGCTCAGAGTGGGTTACGCCACGACCGAGACGAATGGGATCACGGAAATTCTGTTTGACCATACCTGTGAAGTCGCCGGTCCTCGCGTCCCGGTCGGCCATGTTCATGAGGATATCTCAGTCATGCTCTGGGATGGGGCCGGTCGACCCGTGGGGGAGCAGGAGTCTGGAGAAATAGTGGTCAAGAGCCGCTACCTGTCCCCTGGGTACTGGGCGCGGCCAGAACTCACGGAAGCAGCCTTCTTGCGCGACCCCTTGGGTAGCGGCGAGCGACTGTACCGGACGGGAGACCTCGGCCGATTCGACTCCGATGGGTGCCTTTTCCACCTGGGGCGCATGGACACCCAGGTGAAGGTGCGGGGCTACCGGGTGGAGCTCTCGGAGGTCGAGCGAGCCTTGTCTGACGTGAGTGGGGCGCGCCAGGTGCTCGTTGTGAATCAAATGAGGAAAGGTGGTGAGCAGGTTCTGGTGGGATACCTCGTTCAGGGAACCTTGCCCGCTCCGTCCTCTGCGGCCCTTCGCCAGGCCTTGAGAGAAAAGCTGCCCAGCCACATGGTTCCCTCTTCCTTTGTTTGGATTGAGAGCCTGCCTCTCACCCCGAGTGGCAAGGTCGATCGGAAGGCGCTTCCTCCCCTCGCACGCGCTGGAACCAGGAGGGCCGATCGGCAAGCGCCGCGCACCGCTTTGGAGAAGCAACTGTGCCGGATCTGGGAGGAAACTCTCAAGGTCCGGCCAGTAGCTCTGGAGGACGACTTCTTTGATCTTGGAGGGACCTCGCTGCAGGCCCTGCAACTCTTCGAGAGGATCGAGAGACGTTTGGGGAAGAGGATCCCGCTGGCGGTAATTCTGCAGGCTTCAACCGTGCGCCAGCAAGTCGAGCTTCTCACGATCGGGCCTCGGCAGGAGATGGAGGTGGGTCTCATCCCCCTGCAGCCGAATGGCGGTCGTGTTCCCTTATTCCTGGTTCATCCGCTCGGAGGTCACGTTCTCAGCTATCATGACTTGGCCAGTTACTTTGCGCCTGATCAGCCGGTCCTGGGCCTCGAGTCCGCCCATGTCGAAGGATTGCAGCCGCTGCCCTCAAGTATCGAGGAGATCGCCGCTGACTCCCTGCGCCAGGTTCGGGGGCGTCAACCTCATGGGCCTTATATTCTGGGCGGGCACTCCTTTGGAGGGGTAGTCGCCTTCGAGATGGCGCAACAACTGCTTGCGCAAGGGGAGCCTGTGGCGCTCCTGGTTCTGCTGGACACGGGGTGTCCGGGGCGCAAAATCGAGAGACTCCCGCTTCGCGAGCGCTTGGACCTGAGAATGGCGGAACTCAAGTCGCAGAGCCTTTCGGGAAAGATCGCCTTGATCTCTCGCTGGGGGGCGGGAAGGATCCAGAATCCATTCCGGAGGCTCCTGAGAGGTGGCCGTGCTGGTCTCCGGGGCGATGTATATGCCTACTATCGCAAGGTGGGGGAATCGCTGCCCGTGCACCTGCGGGAGCTCGAGAGAGCTCATCTCGCTGCATTTCAGCGATACCGGCCTCGCCCCTATACGGGCAGGGCGTTTCTGGTCCGCGCGGAGGAGCGGGCCAAGGGCCCCTATCCGGGCGCGAGCTTGGGATGGGACAAATGGATGAAGGGGCGGTTTGAAATCGTCCCGGTCCCGGGGGATCATGCCAGCATGCTGGAAGAGCCTCGTGTGAAGCAGGTAGCCGAGGCCGTGGCCAAGAAACTCTCCGAGTGCTGGGATAGCCGGTAAGGTCCCTCGGGTCTGAACCGCAGCAGGTGACTCCTTTCGGGAAACATGGGCCGACCCGCGCGTTTCCCCCGGGGCGAAATGCCTCGCATGCCCAGCGCTTGGTGATCCAGAGCCATCGATCCTGCGACCGGACTTGTGACAAGCTCAGCCTCGTGAAGAAAGCCCTGCTTGTCTCTGTCTGCGAGCCGGGACCGTTCCGTCGGGCGAACGAGACGGGATGATTGTGGCAAGCACGCACGAATTGCTCTCCTTGTCAGGGGCGTCCCCCATTCTTAGAAGGATGCTCTTATGGTTGCTTTCCAGGCGGCGCCTCTTTCGATGCCTGCGCTAGATCCCTCGGAGCTCCATGTCTGGAAAAGCCACGCGGATGAGAAGCTGACCGCGAGGTGGAGCGGAAGGCTATTGCCGGAGTGGGAGATTGAGCGCTCCGGCCGGTTCCGGTTCAAACAAGACCGCCTGACCTTCCTCTCCGCACGGATGGTGCTGCGCCTGCTCCTGTCTGGCTACACCGGGGTGGGACCGAAGGATCTGCGGATCGGGCCGGATGAATCCGGAAAGCTCCACCTGGAGTCCGAGGAGGGCGCTCCCAGGATTGAATTCAACCATGCGCATTCGGGGGAGTTGATCCTGCTCGCCTTTGCGCTCGGTCGGAAAGTGGGCGTTGACGTAGAGTGGCTGCGGGAGGAGATGCCCTATAAGGAAATCGCGGAACGGGTTCTCTCTCCCGGTGAGCGCCAGTGGGTTGATTCGCTCGCGCCCGACTCCCGCGGAGAATGGCTGGTCAGGACATGGGTTCGCAAAGAGGCCTACCTGAAGGCGAGGGGGACCGGACTGAGCGTCCCCTTGGAGGAGATCCGGGCTGTGGGGGGGCGGGAGGGCCCTGTTAGCGGAAGGATTGTGGTGGATGCCGGCCAGGACGATAGGCATTGGGAGGTGCAGGACCTGGAGCTGGGTCATGGCTGCCTGGGTGCTGTCGCGGCCGAAGGGGGATACTCGTGCGTGAACTGCTGGAATTGGTCGCAGGACGCGTGCGCAGGATTGAAACCAGCCGGTTAGTTCTTCCGGCAAAGTTCAATCCCTGAACACTCGCCCAAGGAAGAATCACGAGATGGCAGCAAATGACTGAAGAGATCACCGTCCGGCAAGTGAGGGAGATGCGGCTGCTGGGGCGCATCGAGAAGGACCCCAAAGCCACGAGTGTAGCGACGAGCCGCCGAGGCGTCCTCAACCTCCGGATCAGGACGAGTACCATGATCGCAAACACCGTCCCCACTTGCACCCTTCTGGCAGTTGAGAGCAGCAAGTTGGCGGCTAGGAGGCCCACCGCGCAGCGTTATCTTGGTTCCATGGCGCCAAGACAGGGAACGCGGGGATGACCATGCCCCTTACGAGGCGTAATATATTGAAGGTCGAACCCTGCCGTCAGGGCGCAGGCGGGGGCACAGGCCAACATGTCGACATGACTAGGGCGGCTGATGTCGAAGGCGCAAGGCCTCTCAGCCATGGATTGGTTGATGCTCGCGCTCTTTGCAGCGGCCAGCCTCCAGTACGGGTTTGGTGCCGGTCCGCTCGTGATCGCGCTCGTCGAGCCCGTTGCGTTCTTGGTCATGCTCTGCCTCTTGGGTGTGATCCCTGGCCTATCCGACACGTCCAGAGGGTCAATTGGACGTCTCTCGTGGGTATGGCTTGGCTTGTTCGCGTGGGCCTTCCTCCAGTTGGCATAGGTTCGCCCGCCGTGGTTCCCTTGCGCTGACGTTCCGAGGCGAGAAACGTCTGGGGCGGGAAGCATCTGGCTCATCCCCGCATCCTGCTCACCCCTCCTCTCGCTGGGCCAACGAAGCACTCAAGATCAATCCCGGCCAGGGAGGGGCGTGGTCCCTCGCCCGGCCCCTCAAGCCAGGCAGACCCTCCGGCCCGATCTCCTTCTCCTCAAGGGGCCCACTGGCTGGGCCCAGGTTCCCTGGCCTTGAGCGCCCTCGACGAGGGACCGCCCCGAGAGCAGCGAGCTCAATCCTTGACCGAATGAGGCCGCAGGCTCATAATGCTGCTCCAGCGTTTGGCCCCCCAAGAGGAGAGGGTTTGAGTCTCCCGCCCCCGGCGATGGACAACCATCGAGGTAGGACTCGGCGCTCCCGTTGGAACTTTTCCTTTCGCCCGGGGGTAAACCGGCCATTCCCCGTTTTGCAGATTCTCCTCTTCGCTTTCTTTGTTTCTCTGTCCGCCGGTTGGGAGATCCCGGCGCAGGGACCGCTGATCTACCTGGCCGGGTTCTTCGCCTTGTTGCTCATCCTGTTCCTGTGGATCGCGGAACCTCCTGCGCGCCTGAGCCCGCCGAGCCTCTCCAACCGCCCCGTCATCTTCGCCTTTAGGGGGTTTGCGGCCTGGGCTGGACTTCTCTGGGTCCTGGCGCCCAACTGGGGCATGCGCACGGGGACCGTCCTGGGTTGGTTCCTTTCGGCCCTGGTCCTATCCAGCCTCTTGGGGAGGCGCAATCTCGACTGGAGGCAGGCCTCGCTGCTCTTTGCCCTGGGCGCGCTTCCGGTGACCGGGGCAGGCCTCTATCAGCATTTCGCTGCCATCGGCCTGTACAGAAAAGACCTGGTCGGCTGGTTCGCTGGGGCAACCTCGGTCCCGGTTGTTGGTTTCTTTGGACATCCGAATGATTTTGCGAACTACCTCTATTGGCCCTTGCTCGCTGCGGGCGGAACCGCATTCGAGGTTCGAGGATGGCGACGAGCGGCACTCCTGGGGCTGGCCCTTCTCCTTGCGCTCGTGATTCTTTGGACCTACTCGCGGGCCACCCTGCTGGCGGTTCTGTTCGCGGCGGTGGTCTGGCTGGGATCACGCTTCCTGCGCAGGAAGCGTGACTTTATCCTCGGTTTGGCCGCCCTTGTCGTATTGGCCTCTGCGGCTCTCCTCTGGGCGATCCACCGATACTCCGCCCGACAAGTCCTGAGTGGTCGCTTGCAGCTGTGGACCAGAGCCGTCCAGGACATTCTGCACGGCCCCTACTACCTGATCGCCGGTTACCTGGCCGTGCCCTCGCCCCGGCTCAGGGTCTTTTACTACCCGCATAACATTTACCTTCTCATCTGGACCCTGTATGGGGTGGTTGGCCTCGCGGCCTTGATGGCGCTGGGTATCTTCCTCCTCCGGCTGGGGTGGCGCCTCTATCGTGAACTGCGCGACCAGCCGACGTTCGCAGCCTTGTGGGCTGGAATGGCGGGGTTCTTCTTGGTGAACGGGATGGTCAGCTTCTATTTCCAGGAAACCTACGACCAATTGATGTTCGTGACTGTCCTGGTCTTGATGTTGGGCTTGAACCGCCGAGGGCCTGAGCGGGGTGCTGGTCCTGTTTCGCCCTGCGGTCCTGGGGATGGACCCGACGGAGAGGCGTCTTTCTTCGGATCGGTCAAGGCCCTTCCGCGCCGGTTGAGCGGCGCCTCCGAGGAGCAGGGTGCTGAGCATTCCAAGGTCCCTGCGCAAGGCGCAAGCGTTTTCTTTCGGATGCAAGCCAGCCCGGCAGGGTGGATCGGGTGCGGCTTGGGTGGCCGAACGGATTTGGAACCCAGGGGCCTCCTCGCGGACCGTTTCAGCCCTCGGGATCGAAGGCACAAGATCGGGAGATCGGGTGAACCTCCAAGGCGATGAGCGGGTGGCCATCTTGGGGGTCGGAATCAGCCCCGTCAACCTGGAACAGGCTGTGGACCGGGTGATGGACCACGTCCGCTCCCGAGTCCCAACCTACATCTGCCTGGCGGCCGCCCATGTCCTCATGGAGGGTTACTATCACCCTGAGCTGCGCGGCATCTTGAATTCCAGTGGGATGACCGGCCCGGACGGGATGTCGCTGGTTTGGTTGCTCAAACTGAGAGGGCACCGATGCACCGGGCGGGTTTACGGTCCCGATTTGCTGCTGGCCGTGTGTCAGCGCGGCCTGGAGGCCCAGGCGAAGCACTTCCTCCTTGGCGGGGCCGCCGGAGAGGCGGATCGCCTCGCGGCTCGCCTCAAGACGCGCTATCCGCGACTGGTGATCGTGGGCACCTACAGCCCTCCCCTTCGCTCCTGGACGCCGGAGGAGGAACGGGCCGTGTGCACTCGGATCAATTCCTCCGGGGCCGACATCGTCTGGGTGGGAATCGGATCCCCCCGACAGGAAGTTTGGATGAACCGGAGCCAAGGAGAATTGAAGGTTCCCGTGCAAATCGGGGTCGGGGCAGCCTTCGATTTCCTCTCGGGTGTCAAGCCTCAAGCCCCCCGCTGGATGCAGCGCGCCGGGTTGGAGTGGCTCTTTCGCTTGGTGACGGAGCCGAGAAGGTTGGGGGGGCGCTATGCGCAGTACCCGCTCTTCGGGCTGCTGGTCCTGGCCGAGGCGATCGGCCTTTGGCGCGCGGACCCGGGCCCCGTGCGGCGGGGCTGAGGAGACCGCGGCCCAGGATTGAAATCCTGCCCTCCGACGTCCCCATCCGGCGCTGATTGGGTCCGCGCGCTATACTCTGCCTCCAGGGCGCGGCCCCGGGCGTCCGGAGCCGCCCCTTCCCAACCGATCCACCGCTTTCCGCCGGGGCTCGATCCGTGTTCCGTCGCTTTTCGGTCGATTTTGCCCTCTTCTCCATCCTGGTCGATGCGCTCTTGGTCGCCTTGTCGTTCTTCCTGGCCGACCATCTCCGCCCGGCCCTTAACCGCCTGCCGTTCGTCGCCGTAGTTCGCGGCGCTCCCTCGGTTCCACCCATCCTCTACCCGGTCGCCTCCTTCCTTTGGGTTCTCATGCTGATGATGCTCTCGGTCTATGACGGCCGGAAAAACCTGCGCCTCGGGGATGAATTGCGGAGTCTCCTCCTGGCCTCCGTTCTGGCGACCGTGCTGCTGGCGGGAGCCTTCTACCTTTCCCTGCGCGAGATCTCCAGGATCCTGTTCCTGAGCTTTGCCGGGATGGCCACCTTGTTTCTGGCCTCTTGGCGCGTCGCGGCCTACTTCGGTCGCGGCGTGGGAGTCTCTTCCCGTGCTCGGCCCCGCCGGGTCCTGATCGTCGGCGCGGGGGTGGTGGGGAACAAGCTGGCAGGCCAGATCGGCCTCTACCGGAATGTGGGACTGGCCCTGGTGGGGTTCCTGGACGACTCCGCGGAAAAGGGAGCGGACCCGCAGGCGCGCGTATTGGGCACGCTCCGGGAGGCGCGCCAGATCGTGTCGCAACGGGAGATCGACGATGTGGTCCTGGCCCTGCCGCGCCGTGCCTACGAACAGGTCAACGCGCTGGTGGCCGAGCTCCACAGCCTGCCCGTGAAGGTGTGGGTCGTTCCGGACTACTTCCAACTGGCCCTGCATCACGCCGTGGTGGAGGAATTCGCGGGTCTGCCCATGCTCGACCTGCGCGCCCCGGCTCTGAGCGAGTACCAGCGCATGGTCAAGCGCGTCTTCGACGTGATGGTCGGCCTTATCCTCCTGCCCTTCGCCCTGCCGCTCATGGGATTGATCGCCCTGGCTATTCGGCTCGACAGCCCCGGGCCCGTGTTCTTTCGACAGCAACGGGCGGGGGAGAATGGGAAGCTGTTCGGCATGCTGAAGTTCCGAACCATGGTGGCTGGGAAGGCCTCCTGGCCCGAGGGCCCTGCCCGCGCCGACGAGAAAGGGCGATGGATTCACAAGAGCGCGGACGATCCGAGGGTCACGCGGCTTGGGCGCCTGCTGCGCCGGATCAGCCTGGACGAACTGCCGCAGCTTTTCAATGTGCTGCGAGGGGAAATGAGCTTGGTCGGGCCGCGTCCTGAAATGCCCGAGCTGGTCGAACGATATGAGCCCTGGCAGCGCAAGCGCTTTTCGGTCCCCCAGGGGATCACGGGCTGGTGGCAGGTCGGCGGCCGCAGCGACCGGCCGATGCACCTCCACACCGAGGATGACCTGTATTACGTCCAGAACTACTCCCTGTGGTTGGATCTGGTCATCCTGCTGCGGACCGTGGGGGCGGTCCTGTCGCGCAAGGGAGCCTACTGAGGGGGCGCGGACCGGGGTCTCGGCGGGAAGCAGGCCTGTCCTGACGCCCGTCGACCGGTTGGCGGAGGCCCCGAAAGCCCGTTGGTGCGCGCGATCATCAAGGGGATCCACTGCGGCTTCGATCTTCGCCCATCCGTCTTGCGCGCGCTGGGGCAAACCGCTCCACGCACGGAGCGATCCCGGTAGGCGACGGGCAACCGGCGACCCGCGCAAGATCACCCTCCTTCATCCGTCCAGCGGGAGCCGCTGAACCGAGGATCCCGGAATGAATGAGCCGTTCGCGGAGGACTTCGATCTCGACCGCTTGGTGCGGGTCAAGGCCGCACGCTTTGGCTTCGATCTCTTCACGGTGCCGCGGTTTGTGAAGCACTACGCCGGACAGGCCTATGAGGAGATGACGGCCCTGTTGGTGCGGCAGAACGCGAGCGGAATCTGCGCCTTCCTCGATGTCGGAGCCCATCACGGCTTCTACTCCGTCCTGGTCGGACTCAGGAATCCGCATTGCCGGATCCTGGCCTTCGAGCCGGTGCCCGGGAACCTGGAGATCCTCCGGCGGAACCTCGCAATCCACGGCCTGGCGGCGGAAACGGTGCCCTGCGCAGCCGCCGACCGGGACGGGCCCATGCCGTTCCAGGTCTCCCAGGCTTCGGACCGGTCCGGCTTCATCGCCAACCCGACTGCCCCAATCCTCCGCACCGTCGCGGTCCAGGCCGTCCGTCTGGACCAGTATGTGGACCGACTTGTCCCCGGCCCGGTCTTGGTGAAAATCGATGTGGAAGGAGGCGAGACGAGCGTCCTCCAAGGGATGAGCGGGTTGTTCGCGCAGATCGAAGACCTTCGAATCGTCCTCGAGTTCAACCCGCACTGCCTGGAGGCCAACGGCGTTTCACCGCAATCCCTCCTGGCTCAGCTGGGGGATCTCGGCTATGTCGCCTTTGCCATGCATGAGGAAGAACGGCAATATGAGAAAGTCGATCTGGGGCGGGATTGGCACAGCTTCCTGGGGGACCGGCGCCACGTGAACCTGTTCTGCCAGCGAAAGGAACGATCCCTCAGCCTGTGCTTCTTCAGCCCTTCGTCTGCTCTGGGCGGGGGCTCGGAGAGATCGCTCCTGGAACTGACCGGGAACCTGGTCAGCGAGCACGGAAGCTTGTGCTCGGTCGTCGTCCCCCGGAGGGGATCTCTGGCCGAAGCCCTGGAGGAGCGCGGCGTCCCGGCGTTGCCCCTGGAGGTTGGCCCCTGGTGTTCGTCCGCACCGCTGCCGGCCGAGACGGCCTTCGAGTCCATGCACCGCAGCTACTATCGCCTTCGGTTCTTCCTGCCCGAGCTGGAGCGCCTCTCCCCCGACCTTTTCCTGACGGACACGGCCGCCGTGCCTTGGGGGGCCGTCGCGGCTCTCTTGTTGGACCGGCCGCATGTCTGGATGATCCGGGAGTTGGGCGACCTCGACCCTGGGCCCTTCTATCCGCTCGGGCGCCTCGTGGACACAATCCGAGAGGCCTCCAACCACCTCGTGGTCGGGTCGGAGGCGCTTCGGTCCGCGCTCTTCCCGGGGATGGATCCGAGCCAGTGCAGCGTCGCCTATCCTGCCCACATCGACCTCCCCGCCCTCGAGGGGACACGGCCGGCCGTTTCCCGCCTGCCCGATTCGACGAAGCTGTTCATAGCCGACCCGATCCCGCCGGGGAATGGGTTGGAAGACGCCCTGGGTGCGGCGGCCGAGCTGATCCGACTCGGATACCGTCTTGAGCTCTGCCTCGCAGGGGGGGAGAACGAAGGCGATGCCGCTGAACTCAAGGCGCTCGGCGAACGGGAGGGTCTCACCCCCTTCATCCACGACATAGGGCCGGCGTCCGACGCCAGGGCCTTCCTGCAGCAAGCGGACATTGGCTTGTCCTGCTCCCCGAGCCCAGGTCTTGGCAGAGCTGTGATCGAAGCCCTGTTGCTCGGCAAACCGGTGGTCTGCTCGGACACGGGCGGCGCGGCTGAACTCATCGCCGATGGCGTGAGCGGTCTTGTCTACTCCCCGGGCGACCGGGAGCAACTGGTTGAGAAGCTCCGGTTCTTCCTCGATCACCCCGAGAGGATTCGCCAGTTCGGCGACCGAGCACGGCAGGATCTTTTCTCCAAGCTCAGCCGCCATGCGGATGACCAGGTCATTGCACAGATAGGCTTGGCCCTCGTGGGTCAGCCGAATCCTTACTCCTCTCACCTCCTGCGCCTCATGTTGGATTGGGAGCACGGAGAAAGCGAGGCTCAATACCGCGAGCAGATTGAAGGCCTTACGCAGCGGGCCCGGCGCGCCGAAACCCTTGCGGCCGCCAGAGAGCGCGAGCTGAAGGACATCCGGCGGACCCGTGCCTGGCGCATCGCGCAATTCTGCTGGAAAGTGCGGGCTCGCTTGTTTCCCGGGGGATCGGCCCGGAAGGAGGGCAGGAACTGATTCCTCGACCTCGCCCGTCGGGTCAGCCGCCGGAGGAAGCGGCCAGGAGGATAGAGCCCGGCCCGCCGCCCCGGGACTCCCCCAGGCGAGATCCGCAGAGAGTTTCTTTGCCGCGCGACCTGCCGTGAGGGGCCCCGGCCACACCCTCTCCGCGTGAGCACGCGGGCCAAGCCTTGTCAATCTTCGGTCACGCGC